>Ga0181525_10002281_pt1 | contig 15784 bp, 10 predicted proteins | sample PEATcosm2014_Bin_48_FD_121100 | JGI IMG/M metagenome (GOLD analysis project Ga0181525, IMG submission 121100) | Peatland microbial communities from MTU Mesocosm Facility, Houghton, MI, USA - PEATcosm2014_Bin06_10_metaG | ecosystem: Environmental > Terrestrial > Soil > Wetlands > Peat | place...
CCTGACCGTGGCCATCCCCTTCCTGCTGATCCACGCGTTCCTCACGGCCCAGACCACCGAGATCGTCGACAGCCTGGAAGCCGCCAAGATCAGCTTCCTGAACCTGGTACAGCGTCTCACGGCCGATTCGAAGCCGGCGACCGAGCATCGCGAGTCGCACTAGCCATGCCCATCCGACGCCTGCACAAGAAGCCGGCGGCGCTCGAGATCACCGCGTTCCTCAACCTGATCGTGGTGCTGGTGCCGTTCCTGCTGTCGACGGCCGTCTTCTCCCGGCTGGCCGTGCTGCAGTTGACGCTGCCGGCGCAGACCTCGGGCGTCGAGCAGCTCACCGGCGACCTCAAGCTCGAGGTCGTGATCCGGCCCGACGCGCTCGAGGTCGGCGACAAGAACGGCGGCCTGGTGCAGCGCATCGCCAACACGCCCGCCGGCTACGACTACCCGGCGCTGTCGCAGCTGATGGAGCAGATCAAGACGAAGTTCCCGGACAAGAAGGACGCCTCGCTGCTGGCCGAACCCGATACGCCCTATGACGTCGTCGTCCAGGTGATGGATGCGATGCGCGTCGGCCACCTGGTGCAGGGCGCCGATGTGGTTCGCGCCGAACTCTTCCCGGACATCTCGATCGGCGATGCGCCGATCCGCGCGGTGCCCAAGGCGAAGGCCGGATCATGAACATCAGCCCGATGGAACGGCGCAAGATCCGTGCGGCCCGCAACCAGCCGCTGGTGGACATGAACCTGGTGTCGCTGATCGATATCTTCACGATCCTCATCTTCTTCCTGCTGTCCAACTCCACCGAGGTGGAGACCCTGCCCAACTCCAAGGCGGTGAAGCTGCCCGAGTCGGTTGCCGACCAGAGTCCCCGCGAGGCGGTGGTGGTGGTGGTCAACGGCGAGGACATCCTGGTCCAGGGCCGCAAGGTGGCCTCGGTGCCCGAGGTGCTGGCCAGCGACGACGACCTGATCGCACCGCTCAAGGCCGAGCTCGACGTCCAGTCCAGCCACGCACTGGTCCGCAAGGAGAACACGCCCGACAACCAGCCCATCACGATCATGGGCGACAAGTCGATCCCCTACCGGCTGCTGCGCAAGGTCATGGTCACCTGCGCGCGTGCCAACTACAGCGAAGTGTCGTTCGCCGTGCAAAGAAAGAGCGGCAGCTGATGGCGACGATGAGCCTTTCGTACCACGCGGCGGTGCTGCCCTGGTCGCCCTCGGCGGCCGACGAGGAGCGCTTTCGCCGCATCCTGCGCGCGGTGCTGCTGTTCGCGCTGCTGTTCGGCCTGGTGCTGCCCTGGCTGCCGCGGCCGGCGGCCGACCAGCATGCCGAGGAACTGCCGCAGCGCTACGCCAAGATGCTGCTCGAGCGGCCGGTGCCGCCGCCGCCGCTGGTCAAGCCCGAACCCGTCGTCGAGACCAGGACCAAGGCCGACACGCCCAAGACCGCGGTGGTCAAGCCCGAACCGGTGAAGAAGCCGGTGGTGGCCGCGCGCGTTCCCGAACCGGACAAGTCGCCCGGCGAGAAGCTGGCCGAGGCGCGCAAGAAAGCCTCCGGCGTGGGCCTGCTGGCGATGAAGGACGAGCTGGCCGACCTGCGCGGCGCGCCGATGGCGGTGCAGCTCAACCAGAACATCAAGCAGGGCCCGGGCGTGGGTGCCGGCGTCGGCGCCGGTGTCGGCAGCGGCACCGGGCTGGGCACGCCGGTGCGCTCGATGATCACCTCCAACGCGACGCGCGGCAGTGGCGGCATCAATACCGCCGGCTATAGCCGCGACACCGGCGGCGGCGGCCTGGCCGGCCGGGCCACCACGATGGTTGAGGGCGTGGCGGGCGGCGGCGGGGGCGGCGGCGCGGGCGGCGGCAATGCCAGCCGCGGCGGCACCGTGCAGCGCGGCAACAGCGGCAAGGCGGCGCGCTCGGTGGAGGAGATCAAGCTGGTGTTCGAGCGCAACAAGGGGGCGATCTACGCGATCTACAACCGGGCGCTGCGCGAGGATCCGTCGCTGGAAGGCAAGATCGTGTTGAGCCTCACCATCGCGCCCTCGGGAGAGGTGCTCGATTGCAAGGTGGTGTCCAGCGAGCTCAAGGCGCCGGAGCTCGAGCGCAAGCTGCTGGGGCGCATCAAGCAGTTCGACTTCGGGGCCAAGGATGTCGACCAGCTGACGATCACCTGGCCGGTGGACTTCCTTCCTTCCTGAGCATCGGCCGCTGCTTTACGGGCACGCCCTCGGCTACCGGGGGTGCGCGGCCTCGTCGGTAGCCCACTCCTCCCCCGCGCACCCCCGATAGCCGAGGGCTTATCGCATGGCGAGGATCCGACAGCGTGGGGCGGCTAGATAAACCCGGCCGTTTGGAATCTTCGCCCTGCGAAGCGGCCCGGTGTGCCCTGGGGTCGCGGGGGAGGAGTGGGCTACCGACGAGGCCGCGGCCCCAGGGCGCACCGGGCCGCTGCCTGCAGCAATTCAAACCGGAAGCCTCATAAGAAGAAGAGGGAAAGGCACATTGTTGCACCGCAATAAGCGACAATGAGCCTCCGCATCTCGCGCGGCCCACCGGCATTCCACACTGTGAACTCCCGCAAACCGCTCGTGATCAATCTCGCGCTGCAAGGCGGCGGCGCGCATGGTGCGTTCACCTGGGGCGTGCTCGACGCGCTGCTCGAGGACGGGCGCCTGGCCTTCGAGGGGGTGAGCGGCACCAGTGCCGGCGCCATGAACGCGGTGGTGATGGCCCAGGGGCTGCTCGCGGGCGGCCGCGATGGCGCGCGCGCGGCGCTGGAGAAGTTCTGGACCGCGCTGGCCGGCACCATGCCGCTGTCGGCCACCGTGGCATCGGCCGACGGCCAGAACGTGAGCCTGGCCCCGGCCTTCAAGAGCATGCTGCGCTGGGCCAACTACTTCGCGCCCGATCGGCTCAATCCGTTCGACCTCAACCCGCTGCGCGACCTCGTCACCGAGCAGATCGACTTCGCGCGGCTGCGCGCCGAGAGTCCGCTGAAGCTCTTCGTCGCCGCGACCAACGCCAACTCGGGCAAGCTGCGCCTGTTCCGCAGCGCCGAGCTGAGCGCCGACGCCGTGCTCGCCTCCGCCTGCCTGCCCACCGTGCACCGCGCCGTCGAGATCGACGGCGAACCCTACTGGGACGGGGGCTACGCGGCCAATCCGGCCGTCTTCCCGCTCTTCTACGAATGCACGTCGCGCGACATCCTGCTCGTCTTGCTCTCGCCGCTCAAGCACAAGGAGACGCCGCACACGCTGCAGGACATCCGCGAGCGCGTCCTCGAATTCGCCTTCACCGCCACCTTCCTGCGCGAGATGCGCATGTTCGCCCACTTCCGCGACTACGTGAGCAAGTCGCCGATGCCGATAGGGCGCTTCGAGCGGCGCATCGTGCGCACGAATTTCCACGTGGTCGACGCGCAGGAGTTCCTGGGCGAACTCACGGCCGAGACCAAGCTGGCGGTGAGCCTGCAGTTCTTCACGACGCTGCGCGACCGCGGGCGGGAGCAGGCGCGCGCCTGGCTCGACGAGCACCTGGCCAGCGTGGGGCGGCGGTCGTCGGTGGAGATTTCGGAGCTGTTTTACTGATTCCCTCACCCTGACCCTCTCCCAAAGGGAGAGGGGACTGTTTGCTCCCTCTCCCTCCGGGAGAGGGCAGGGGTGAGGGTGGATCAACGCGCCGCTGAGGCCACCGGCCCATCCCCCACCTGCCATCCGCCGCCCAGCGCCTTCACCAGGTACACGGCCACCAGCATCTGCTGGCCGTGGATCTGCACCTGCTGGCGCTCGTTGGCCAGCAGCGCCTGCTGCGCGGTGACCACGTCGAGGTAGGTCGCCAGGCCGCCGGTGTAGCGGTCGTTGGCCAGGTCGACCACGCGCTGGGCACTGGTGACGGCGGCACCCGCCTCGGTGGCGGCGCGGTCGAGGTTGCCGATGCCGGTCATGCCGTCCTCGACCTCCTGCATCGCGGTGAGCACGGTGGCCCGGTACTGGGCCACGGTGGCCCGGTAGCCGGCCCGCGCGAAATCGACGTTGGCCGAGATGCGTCCGGCATCGAAGAGCGGTTGCGCCGCCGACACGCCCAGCGACCACAGGTTGGAGGCCGAGTTGAACAGCGTCGACGCCATGTTGCTCTCGACGCCATAGACGCCGACCAGCGGCACGCTGGGAAAGTACGCCGCCTTGGCCACGCCGATCTGGGCGTTGGCCGCCGCCACCGCGCGCTCGGCCGACGCCACGTCGGGGCGGCGCTGCAGCAGGTCCGAGGGTACGCCCACCGGTATCGCCGGCACGTTCATGCTGACGATCTCGGGCGCGAGGGTGAACGCCGGCGCCGGCAGGCCGCACAAGGTGGCCAGCGCGTGCTCGAACTGGGCGCGCTGGACGCGCAACAGGTCGATCTGGGTGACGGTGGTGTCGAGCTGCGATTGCTGCTGGGCCAGGTCCAGGCCCGAGGCCACGCCCATGTCGTGGCGCGAGCTGACGAAATCGAGCGCGCGGCGCTCGGCGACGATGTTTTGCCGGACCACGTCGATCTCGGCGTCGAGCTCGCGCAGGCTGAAGTAGTCGGCCGCCACCTCGGCGGTGAGCACGAGGCGGGCATTGGCCAGGTCCGCCTCGGCCTGGTCGGCGCCGGCGCGCGCCGATTCGAGCTGGCGGCGCACGCCGCCGAAGAGGTCGAGTTCGTAGTGGACGCCGAAGCCGGCCGTGAGATCGTTCTGCACGGTGCTGGTGTTCGGGATCGCATAGCTGGCGCGGGGACGGTCGGCCGATATGCGCTCGCGCTGGTCGCCGACATTGCCGGTGAGCGTCGGAAACAGCGCGGCGAAGGCGACGTTGGCCTGGGCACGGGCTTGCGCGAGGCGCTCGCCGGCGACGAGCAGCGTCTGGTTGTGCGCGACCGCATCGACCTCCAGGCTGTTCAGGCGCGCGTCGCCGAACACCTGCCACCAGGCGCCGCGCTCGGCGCCGTCGGCCGGCGCGCCGGCGTGCCAGGGCTTTTCCGTCGTCCACGTGGCCGGCAGTTCGGCGCCGGGGCGCTGGTAGTCCGGGCCAACCGCGCAGCCGGCCAGCGCCAGGACCGCCAAACCGCCAGCGAACATAGTGCCAGCGGACAGCGGGGCAGCGTGCCGCGACGGTGACGGCGCCTGCCGCGCGCCGCCTGTCACGGCTTGTCCTTGGGCGCCGAGGCCGGGCGTACCGCCACCTGGTCGCCCTCGGCCAGGGAATCGGCGGGATTGAGCACCAGCTGGTCGCCCGGATGAACGCCATTGAGCAGCTCGATCGACTGGCCGAAATCGCGCCCGATGGCAACGGCCTGCAGGTGCACATGGCCGCCGCCGTCGACCACCGCGACGCGCGGCCCTTCGGGGCGGAACATCAGCGCATTGGACGGCGCGAGCAGGTTGTCGCCGGTGCCCACCGGCAGGTTGACCTGCACGTAGGAGCCGGGCAGCAGGCGTCCATCCTTGTTGGGCAGGTTGATCTCGACCTGCAGCGTGCGGGTGGCCGTATCGATGGCGCCGGAGGTGCGGCTGACGGTGCCGCGGAAGGCGGCGCCGTGCGCCTCGGCCTGCACGACGGAGACCGTGCCGCCCACGTGCACCAGGGCGGCGTAGTTCTGCGGCACGTACACGTAGACCCGCAGCGGGTCGGTCTGGGCCAGCGAGAAGAGGGCGCGCGCCGATCCGCCGTTGCCGGCATCGACGAGATCGCCGACGTCGACGTTGCGCCGCGTGACCACGCCCGCATAGGGCGCGACGATGCGCTTGAAGTCCTCGAGGTTGCGCAGCCGCTGTTCGTTGGCATCGGCAGCGGCCAGGTTCGCCTCCGCCTGGCGGTATGCGCTGCGCCGCTCCTCCAGTTCCTGTTGCGAGACGGCGTCGCGCTGGCGCAGGTTCTCCCACCGCTCGGCCGAGCTCTTGGCCAGTTCGAGGCTCGACGCGGCCTGCTCGCGCGCCGCCTTGGCCTGTGCCAGCTGCTGGTCGACTTCCGGCGTGTCGAGCTCGGCCAGGATGTCGCCCTTGGCCACGCGCGCGCCGATGTCGCGGTTCCAGCGCAGCACGTAGCCGGAGGTGCGCGCGTAGATCGGCGATTCGATGAATCCCTGCAGGGTGCCGGGCAGGGCGAGGTTCTCGCCGTCCTTGCTCGCCTGGATCGCCGCGGTGGTCACGTAGCTGACGGCCTGCGCCGCCGTGCTGGCCGCGAGATCGCGGGAATGGAGGAAACGCGCGACGACCGTGCCGGCGGCGCCGAGCGCCAGCAGCACCAGGATGACCACGGCGGCGCGCCGCGCCAGGCGCAGCATGGGGCCGCGCGGCACCGGACCGGCGCGGTGCGAGCCGTGCATGCCGATCGAGGAGTGGAGTTTTTCAGACATGGGCGGTGCTTCCTTGCATGCCGCCGGGCGGCAATGCCCGTGCGGGACGGCTGGCGGCCTTGCGGGCCAGCCGCTGGTGGATACTGGCGAATACGACGGGAACGAAGAACAGCGTGGAAATCGTCGCGAACAGCAGGCCGCCGATCGTCGCGCGTCCCAGCGGTGCGTTCTGCTCGGCGCCCTCGCCCAGTCCCAGTGCCATCGGAATCATACCGACGATCATCGCCAGGGCCGTCATCAGCACGGGCCGCAGGCGCGTCGCGCCGGCCTCGAGCGCGGCCGACAGCGGCGGGCGCCCGGCCTGCAGGCGCTGGCGCGCGAAGGAAACCATCAGGATGCTGTTGGCCGTGGCCACCCCCATCGTCATGATGGCGCCGGTGAGGGCCGGCACGCTGAGCGTGGTGCCGGTGATGAGCAGCATCCAGGCGATGCCGGCCAGGGCCGCGGGCAGGGCGGTGATGATGATGAACGGATCGACCCAGGACTGGAAATTGACGACGATCAGCAGGTAGACCAGGACGATGGCCATGACCAGGCCGACGCCCAGGCCGAAGAACGAGGTCTGCATCGTCCGCACCTGGCCGCGGATCGTCACCTGCGAGCCGCGCGGCAGGTCGGCTCGGTGCTGGTCGACCAGCTTCTGCACATCGGCGGCGACGGCGCCCAGGTCGCGCCCGTCGACGCTCACGTACAGGTCGACGACCGGCGAGATATCGTAGTGCGAGACCACCGCGAGCTGGCGCTCCGGCGCCACCCTGACGAGGTTGCCCAGCAGCTGCGCGGGTGCGCTGCTGCCCGCGGCGTTCACCGGCGTGCGCAGCAGCGCGTCCACCGAATCGACGCGGTACTGCGGGCTCTGCACGGCGATGTTGTAGACGACGCCGTTCGAGGGGTTGAGCCAGAAGGCCGGTTGCGTCTGCGAACTGCCCGACAGCGTCAGCAGGACGTTCTGCGCGACGTCGGAAGCGCTCAGTCCGAGCTGCTGGACCTTGGTCCGGTCGATATCCAGGCCGACGGTCGGCTCGTCGAGCCGCTGCTGGATGCGCGCATCGACCGCGCCGGGAACCTGCCGCACCTGCGCGAGCAGCCGCGATGCGATGGCGTAGTTGGCAACCATCGATTTTCCCGAGAACTGGACGTCGATGGCGGCGGGCAGGCCGAAGTTGAGGATCTGCGTGACGATGTCGGCCGGCTGGAAGAAGAACTCGATGCCCGGGAAGCGCTGCGGCAGTTCGCTGCGCAGCTTCTGCACGTAATCGTGCGTGGGGGCGTGGCCGGGGCGCAGCGCGACCTGGATCTCGGTGTCGAGCGTGCCTATCGTCCCGGCATTGCTGTACGACAGGTTGATGCCGCTGTACGGCAGGCCGACGTTGTCGAGCACGGTGTTGAGCTCGTCGGCCGGGATGATGTCGCGGATCGCCGTGTCGACGCGGTCGGCCAGGCGCGCCGTCTCCTCGATGCGCGTGCCGGTGGGCGCGCGCACGTGCAGGCGTATGAGGCCGGCGTCGACGCGCGGGAAGAAATCGCTGCCCAGCAACGGATAGATGCCGCAGGACAGGACGCAGAAGGCGATGAAGGCGAGGCCGAAGCGCCCGCGGCGGGTCAGCAGCTGGCTCAGGATCAGCACGTAGCCGCCGCGCATGCGCTCGAAGGCGGCGTCGAAGCGCCGGTAGACGCGCTGCAGCAGGCTGGGCGCGCCCGGGTCCGGGGCATGCGAGTGATCCATCAGCAGCATGACCAGCGTGGGCACCAGGGTACGCGACAGCACGTACGAGGCCAGCATCGCGAACACCACCGCCTCGGCGAGCGGCACGAAGAGGTAGTGCGCCACGCCGGTGAGGAAGAACATCGGCACGAACACGATGCAGATGCACAGCGTCGAGACGAGCGCCGGCACCGCGATCTCGCCCGCCCCGGTGAGTATCGCCTCGTGCAGGTCGACGCCCTGGTGGATGTGGCGCTCGATGTTCTCGATCGTCACCGTGGCATCGTCGACCAGGATGCCCACCGCCAGCGCCAGCCCGCCCAGCGTCATGATGTTGATGGTTTCGCCCAGGGTCCACAGCGCCAGTATCGAGGACAGGATAGACAGGGGGATCGACACCGCGATGATGCAGGTGCTGCGCCAGTTGCCCAGGAACAGCAGGATCAGCGCGGCGGTGAGCAGGGCCGCGACCAGGGCCTCCTTGACGACGCCGGAGATCGCCGCCGTGACGAACAGCGACTGGTCGAACAGCGGGGTGATCTTGAAGGTCTCGGGCAGCGTGGCCAGCGCCGAGGGCAGCATGGCGCGCAGGTCATTGACGATCTGCAGGGTCGATGAACTGCCGTTCTTGAGCACCGACAGCAGCACCCCGCGCTGGCCGTCCTGACGCACGATGTTGGTCTGCGGGGAGAAGCCGTCGCGCACGTGCGCGACCTCGCGCAGGTAGGTCGTCGCGCCGTTGACCGAGCGCACCGGCAGGTCGTTGAGCCCGGCGATGGTGTCGGGCGATCCCTTGACCGCGATGTTGAACTCCGTGCTGCCGATCTTGGCCGTGCCGGAGGGCAGCACCAGGTTCTGCGTATTGACCGCATTGACGACATCCATCGGCGTGAGGCCCTTGGCCAGCAGCGCCTCCGAATCGAGGTCGACGGAGATCTGGCGGAATTTCCCGCCGTAGGGCCAGGGCACCGCCGCGCCGGGGATGGTCACGAGGCGCGGGCGGACGAAGTTGATGGCGGTGTCGAACAGTGCCTGTTCCGACATCGTCGGATCGGAGAGGCCGAGCTGCACCACCGGGATGCTCGAGGCCGAATACTTGATGATCAGCGGCGGCGTTATCCCGGGCGGCAGCTGGCGCAGCTGGGCGCTGGATATCGACACGACCTGCGCGATGGCCGTCGGGATGTTGGCCGAGGGCTGGAAGAAGATCTTCACCACTGCGACGCCGGCGAGCGACTGCGACTCGATGTGCTCGATGTCGCTCACCGTGGTCGTCAGGGCGCGCTCGGTGACGGAGGTGATCCGCTGTCCCATCTCCTCGGCGGAGAGGCCGCCGTAGTTCCAGATCACGCTGACGACCGGAATGTTGATTTCCGGGAAGATGTCGGTGGCCATGTTGAGCAGGGCCAGCGGCGTGGCCAGCAGGATCAACAGCGCCATCACCAGGAACGTATAGGGGCGGCGCAGGGCAATCTGGACTATCCACATCGGGCGGGGGTCCCCATGACAGGCAAGCGGGTTGGAGCGGGCGCCGGCATTCCCACGCGCCCGGCGCGGCATCGCTGCCGAACGCATACGTTCGCGGTGGATTCGGCCTGCACGCGCAGCGCGCCGCCTCTGCGGCTTGCGTGCGTTGCAGCATCCCCGATGTTACCCCTACGGAAAATCGAATTGGCTCGCACTTTGCGGGTTCTTTATGCGCGCAGCGTGCTTCGAGCGCGCGGCGCCGGCACGCAGCCATGGGTGGTACGCCACTTTGTTTGCGCCTCTGCAGGGAGCCTGGAATAAATGACCGGCGTTTGACGGGAAACCCTGACGCGGTCTTGGACATGGGCGAGGCGCTGGCACCGCGGCGTGGGCAGTAACCCGCGGATAAACAATTTCGGGCGAGCGGCCATCGGCCATCGGCCGTCGTTCAGAAACCGTTCAACTTGCGCCGGCAAACTGCGGTCTTCTTCTCCAGGCCTTGTCGACCATCCCCCCGCGTCCCGGATCGAACCCTCTCTCCTCCGTCAACGATCCCCCGCGTGATCGACAGTTTCACTGTCTGGTCAGGCCGCAGCCCGGTTCCCCCCGGTTGCGGCCTGTTTTTTTTCGCTCGCCTATCCCTTGCTGGGCGCGCCGCGCTTCGCGGCGACCGCGCGCTCCAGCGCCTCCGGCCGGTGGAAGTGATAGCCCTGCAGGTAATTGACGCCGAGGGCGCGCAGCAGCTCTGCGGCGGCCTCCGACTCGACGCCCTCGGCGATGGTCTGCATGCCGACCGAGCGGGCGATGTCGCAGAAGCAGCGGACCGCGGCCTGGTCGATCCGATCGTGCACGATGTTCTGCACGAACTGCGCATCGATCTTGAGATAGTCGGCCGCGACGCTCTTGAGGTAGCCGAAGTACGAGGCTCCGGCGCCGAAATCGTCCAGCGAGATGCGCACGCCCAGCCCGCGCAGCTGGTGCATGAACTCGGTGGCATCGGCCAGGTTGGTGATGGCCGCCGTCTCGGTGATCTCGAAGCACAGCTTGCGCGGATCGAATCCCGGATCGGCCAGCGCGTCGATCACGGTGCGGTGAAAGCCGCGGTCGCCGATCGACTGGCCCGACAGGTTCACCGCGAGCGTGCCGATGTTCGCGACCGTTTCCGGATTGGCGCGCATCCAGGCAAACACCGCCTGCACCACCCAGCGGTCGACCCGCGCACCCATCTGGTAGCGCTCGGCCGCGGGCAGGAAGACGGCGGGGCTGGCGATGCGGCCTTTGGCGTCCGGCACCCGCAGCAGGACTTCGAAGTGCTCGTCGCGCTCCGTGCCCGCCGCCGGAACGATGCGCTGCGCGTACAGCAGCAGGCGATTGCCCTCGATCATTTCCGCGAGGTGATTGACCAGCTCCATCTCGCCGGTGCGCGTGCGCACCGCCTTGTCCAGGTCGTACCACGAGTGGACGCGGTTGCGTCCCTCCTCCTTGGCGGCGTAGCAGGCCGCATCCGCGGCCTGCAGCAGCGCAACGCTGGACGGCCATCCGCCGTCGAGCGGCACCAGGCCGATGCTGACGCCGATGCGGAACTGCCGGCCGTCGTGGGCGAAGCGGAATTCATCGACCGCGGCACAGATCTTCCACGCCTGCTGCTGCGCGCCCTCGACCGTGCGGCCGTACAGCAGCACGCCGAACTCGTCGCCGCCGAGGCGCGCGAGCGTGTCGTGCGGCGAGACCTGGCCCATCACCAGGGCGGCGATCTGCTGCAGCAGGCGGTCGCCCACCGCGTGGCCGCAGGCGTCGTTCACCAGCTTGAACTGGTCCAGGTCGAGGTAGAGCAGGACGTCGCCGGTGCGGCCGGGCGGTTCGTGCAGGCGCCGCTCGAGCATCGCCGCGAATTCGGCGCGATTGAGCAGGCTGGTCAGGCCGTCGTGGGTCGACTGGAACTGCATCTGGCTGGTGAGGCGGCGCTGCTCGCTCACGTCGTGGAACACCAGCACCGCGCCACGCGTGTCACCGTGCGCGTCGAAGATCGGGGCGGCCGAGTCCTCGATGCTGCGCCGGTTGCCGTCGCGGCATACGAGCTGCGTCTGGTCGGGCAGGCCGACCGGCTGCAGCTCGGCCAGGCAGCGGCGGATCGGGTTTTCCGCCGCCTGCCCGGTCGATTCGCGCACCACATGGAACACCTGCTCGATCGGCCGGCCCATCGCTTCGGCCTGGGTCCAGCCGGTCAGGCGCTGGGCGGCCGGATTGATGAAATCGACATTGCCGCGCGCGTCGGTCGAGACCACGGCATCGGCGATCGAGCGCAGCGTGACGCGGAAGCGTTCGCTCTGCTCGGCAAGTGCGCTCACCATGCGCTGGCGCTCGGTGATGTCGCGGGCGATCTTCGACACGCCGACGATGCGTCCCTGTTCGTCGCGCAGCGGCGACAGCGTCACCGAGACCTGCAGCGGCGTGCCGTCCTTGCGGATCCGCACCGTCTCGAAGTGCGCAACCCGCTCGCCGCGCGCGATGCTGGTGAGCAGCAGGTCCTCCTCGGCGTCGCGCTCCGGCGGAAACAGGCGCTTGATCGAGCGCCCTATCATTTCCACCGCCGAATAGCCGAAGATGCGCTCGGCCGCCGGGTTCCAGCTCAGCACCGTGCCGTCGAGCTTCTTGGAGATGACCGCGTCGTCGGTCGATTCGATGATCGCCGCCAGCCGCGAGTCGAGCTGATGCGCGGCCGAGGGCTGGGCCGTCAGCCGCGCCACCGCCGCCATCGCGACGATGCCACCGCCCGGCCCGGTCACCGGCGAATAGGAAATCGTCAGCCGGACCTGCTGGCCGCCCTTGACGATGCGCATCGCCTCGACATTGGCGACGCTCTCGCCGCGCGCGATTCGCGCCAGCAGCGCGCGCGGCTCGCCGAGCTTGTCGGCCGGCAGGATGCGCGCGATGGACTGGCCGACCATCTCGCTTTCCTGGTAGCCGAAGAGCGCCTGCGCGCCCGCATCCCAGCGCGTGACCGTGCCTTCGAGATCCAGCTCGATGTAGGCCTCGATGCCGGAAACCGGCGCGCGGCCCGCCGGCAGCACGCGTGCCGCGAACAGGGCCGCCGCCAGATCCGGATGCCCGGTGCCCGGGAGGGCGGTTTCGGTCTCGCCGGCCCTTCGTCTTCTGCCCGGTCCCATCGGCCGTTTCCTTGCTATGCGTGTCAGCGTGGCGCCCATGGTAACCATTCGCGCGCGACGCGTGCAGGAAAGTCCTGATGAAACGATCTTGCGGCGCGGTAATTCCCGTCGCGCTGCAGTGCCTTTCGCACCTCGGGTAGCATGGTCACAGGTCGCGGCACATCTCGGGTCGCGCGACGCAAATGACCATGCGCGCTTCGATTGATTTCCCCGGCAGCGGTTCTCGGTTCCGCCACGCCTTTTCCCGGCCGCACACGGTGTTGCAGGCCGACGAGCCCGGCTCGGTGGCTGCAGCGATCGCCCGCGCCTACGAGCATGCCCGTGCCGGTTCCTGGGTCGTGGGGCTGGTGTCCTACGAGGCGGCGCCGGCCTTCGATGCGGCCATGGCGGTGCACCCGGCCCGGCCCGGCCTGCCGCTGGCCAGCTTCGCGGTCTATGCCGAGCCGGACGCCGACGCGGACCGCATCCTGCACGCGACGGCACCCGCTCCGCGCTGGCGCGTGGACGGCGCCTGGACGCCGTTGCTCGCGCGCGACGCGGCGATGCAGCGGATGGACGCGATACGCGCCGCGATCGGCCGCGGCGAGGTCTACCAGGTGAACCTGACCACGCGGCTGCAGGCATCGTTCGCCGGCGACCCGCTGGCGTACTTCCGCGCGCTGCACCGCGCGCAGCCGGATGGCTACAGCCTTTACCTGGACGCCGGCCACTGGCAGGTGCTGTCGGTGTCGCCGGAACTCTTCTTCGATTGGACCCCCGACGGTGCACTGCGCGCGCAGCCGATGAAAGGCACGGCCCCGCGCCATGCCGATCCGCAGCGCGATGCCGCATCGATGCGGCACATGCAGGACAGCGCCAAGGAGCGTGCCGAGAACCTGATGATCGTGGACCTGTTGCGCAACGACCTGAGCCGGGTCGCGCGGCCCGGTTCGGTGCGCGTGCCGGTGCTGTTCGCCGCGCAGGCCTTGCCGACCGCGTGGCAGATGACCTCGACCGTCGAGTGCCAGACCCGTGCCGGCCTGGGACTGGACGAGGTCTTCGGCGCGCTGTTTCCCTGCGGTTCGATCACGGGCGCACCGAAGATCGCGGCGATGGCCGCGATCCGCACGCTCGAGGGCAGCGCGCGCGGCGTCTATTGCGGCGCGCTGGGCGTGATCCGCCCGGGCGGCCACGCCACGTTCAACGTCGCGATACGCACGGTGACGCTGGACGCCGCGGCCGGGCGCGCCGAGTGCGGCGTGGGCAGCGGCATCACCTGGGATTCGGTGGAGGCCGACGAGTGGGCCGAGTGGCAGGTCAAGCAGCGCTTCCTGGAGCGTGCGGCGATGCTGGCGGAAGAGGGCAGGAGTGAGGGCGCCCCCATCACCCCACGGTGATCTCCAGCGCCCCCAGCATTCCCACCGTCGTCACCACCTTGTCGCCGGGCTTGAGCCAAGCCTGCCGTTCCTTGGGCATGCCCAGTATCACGCCTTCCGGCGTCCCGGTATAGATGATGTCGCCGGGCTCCAGCGGAAACAGCCGCGAGGTGTAGGCGATGATCTGCTGGCAGTTGAAGATGAAATCGGCGGTGCTCGACGACTGGCGCAGTTCGCCGTTGACGCGCGTTTCTATCGCCAGCGCATTGGGATCGGCGACCAGGTCGGCGCTGACCAGGTAGGGCCCGAGGGGCGCGAAGCCGTCGCTGGACTTGCCGGCCAGCCACTGGCTCGTCAGGAGCTGGTAGCTGCGCTCGGAGAAGTCGTTGCCCGTGCAATAGCCGAACACGTAGTCGAGCGCCTGCGCCTCGGAAACGCCGGCGCAATGCCGCCCCATCACGATGACCAGCTCGCACTCGTAGTCGAAATGGTTGCCGGGCAGGCCGGCCGTGGGCACCACCGCCCGGTGGTGGGTGAGCGCGTTGTTGAACTTGTTGAACAGGATCGGCGCCTTGGGCTCGGCCATGCCGATCTCGCGCGCGTGGCGGCGGTAGTTGAGGCCGACGCAGACGATCTTGCGCGGGTTGCGCACGGCCGGCGCGAACGGCGCCGCGTCCTCGCTCAGCATCCAGTCGGCATGCTGCGGCGCCTGGGCCGCTGCGGCCAGGCAGGCGCGCAGCTGGCCCGGGCCGTCGGCGATCAGCGCGTCGGTATCGCGCGGCACCGTCATTCCCAGGGCGCGCGCCGCGGCCGTCACATCGAGCAGGCGCTGGCCCGTCTTGACCGCCAGCCGGGGTCCGTCGGCGCCGCGCAGGTTCGCCAGCATCCAGCCGGCGCTGTCGCTAGGGGAAATCATCGGGCTACTCTCCTTGGCGCTGCCGAGGCTGCGGGAATAGGGGGATTGGGCCCCGGCGAGCACCGGGAGTACCGCGGTTCCGAGGAAGGCGCGTCGCTTCATGCTGACCTCCGGGACGCTAGGGCGCTGCCGACGGGTGGCGCCCGGGCGAAAAGTATACGGCGCGCCGGGCGCGGCGCGCACTCGCAAGGGGCGCACCACGTTGGAATCTGCGTCAAACTGGTGCGTCGGCGGGATTTCCGCGGGTTTGCTGCGCAGGGACAACCCAAAGCCGGGAGACCGTGATCACAATGGTGCCATTGGCGCACTTATTGCTTGAAGATAGGGATGCAGGGGCGGGCGGCGATTGCCGTTCGCGGGGCGGGTTAGGCCGGGATTGCCGCGCGACGCCGCGACCGATCGAGGCAAGGTGACCGAGGAACCGTGACGCAGAGCTCGATCTTCAATGAAATGTATGCGACGCCCGGCGACGTGCGTTCGCATTACGGCAGCTTCGAGGGCTGGCTCGCCGGGCAGAGCGAAGACCTGATGCGCCTCAAGCGCACCGAGGCAGACCAGGTGTTCCGCCGGGTCGGCATCACCTTCGCGGTCTACGGCGATGGCGCCGGCACCGAGCGGCTGATCCCCTTCGACGTCATTCCGCGCATCATCCCCGAACCGGAGTGGCGCTTCCTGGAGGCCGGCCTGCGCCAGCGGGTGCGTGCCCTCAATGCCTTCCTGCACGACGTCTACCACGACCAGGAATTCCTGCGCGCCGGCCGCATGCCGGCCGAGCAGGTGCTGCGCAATTCGCA
>Ga0181525_10002282_pt1 | contig 15777 bp, 15 predicted proteins | sample PEATcosm2014_Bin_48_FD_121100 | JGI IMG/M metagenome (GOLD analysis project Ga0181525, IMG submission 121100) | Peatland microbial communities from MTU Mesocosm Facility, Houghton, MI, USA - PEATcosm2014_Bin06_10_metaG | ecosystem: Environmental > Terrestrial > Soil > Wetlands > Peat | place...
GTACGTCCGCAAGCTCGAGCAGTTTACCTCAATCTACGAGCAGACGTCGCAAGTCATCGAGGGTCGCACCGGACCGGTTCAGTCGTTTGACGAGGCCCATGCCGCGGAAGCGGGGCCCGAAGGGGGCGGAGATACGGCCGCGTTCGAGGCCGAGGTCGAGCGATTGCTGGCCGAAGCGGCCGCCGGGAAAGCTCCGGAAGCAGTAGCCTCGCCGCCGCCGCCGCCCGCCGCGCCGGCAGCTTCAGCTGCGGCTGCGCCCGAAGCATTCATTCAACCGTTGCCGGCGGAACCGGCCGGCGCCGTCAAGCCCGAGATCGCTCCCGTCGTCGAGAAGCCGGCGGCGGCCGCCGCGCCCAAAGCGGCGCCCGCGGCGGCCGATCAGAAGCGTTCGTCGATTCATCAGACCATTCGCGTCGACATCGAACGGCTCGACGCGCTGCTGAATCTCGTCGGCGAGCTGGTGATCAACCGCACGCGTATTAGCGATATCGCGAATACCCTCGAGCGGCTCATGAACGATAAGGTCGGCGCCGGCAGCAATTCCGCCGGGATTATCGCGCCGCTGGCCAAGGATCTCGCCGATTCGGCCGCGCTACTCGCGCGCACCACCAACGAGATTCAAGAATCGATCATGAAGGTGCGGATGGTTCCGATCGGTCAGGTGTTCGACCGTTTCCCGCGCCTCGTGCGAGACGTTGCCAAGGCGCGCGGTAAAGAAGTGCAGTTGATTATTTCCGGCGCCGAGACGGATCTGGACAAAACGATCGTCGACGAGGTCGGCGAACCGCTCATGCACTTGTTGCGCAACAACGTCGATCACGGCATCGAAGCTCCCGACGATCGCGAAAAGGCCGGTAAGTCGCGTGTCGGAACGATCACGCTCAACGCCTATCACGAGGGCAACCAAATCATCATCGAGGTCTCGGACGATGGCGGCGGCATCAATCTCGAGAAGGTGCGCGCGCGCGGTCTCAAGCTCGGCCTCATTTCCTCGGACGATCGTTTAACCGACCGAGAAATCATCGAGTTGATTTTTACGCCCGGCTTCTCGACGGCGGAAGTCGTGTCGGACGTCAGCGGTCGCGGCGTAGGCATGGACGTTGTCAAGCGCAACATCACCGGCCTCAAGGGCGTCTTCGATGTGGACTCGGTGCCGGGCCAGGGGACGCGCTTTACGATCAAACTGCCGCTGACGCTCGCCATCATTCAAGCGTTGCTCGTGCGCGTCGCGGACGAGTTGTATTCGATCCCGCTCGACTCGGTGATCGAATCGCAGCGCGTCGAAATGCCCGACGTTCGCACCGTTCACGGGAACGAAGTCATTACGCTGCGCGGCCAAGTCGTGCCGCTCCTACGAATCAACGAGTTCTTCGAATTAGGTGCGGAGCGCGACCCGACGAAGGTCATGATCGTTATCGTCGGCTTACAGGGCCGGCAGGTCGGTTTGGTCGTCGACTCGTTTGAAGGCGAACAGGAGATCGTCATCAAGCCGCTTTCCGACGTCGTGGGGAGAATCGCGGGTATTTCCGGCGCGACGATTCTCGGTAACGGCTCGATCTCGTTGATCATCGACGTGCATTCGCTCGTTAGTGAGGCGTACCAAGGCGGAAAAATCGCCCGCGCCGAATTTAGCGGCGTATAAGGGGCTTCATTCATGGCAGAAAAGGAAGAGAAGAAGCAACAGCTCTCCGGAGAGATGCTTCAGGTCGTTTCGTTCCAACTCGGCAGCGAAGAATACGGCGTCGACATCTCGCAGGTTCAAGAAATCATTCGCATGGTGGAGATCACCCACGTGCCGCGGGCGCCGAAGTTCATGGAAGGCGTCATTAACCTGCGCGGCCAGCTGATCCCGATCATCGACCTCCGCACGCGCTTTGGGATGAAGCGCCTCGATGCGACCAAGAGTACCCGGATCATCGTGACCGAGATCGGCAACAAGCGGGTCGGCATCGTGGTGGACAGCGTCAGTGAAGTACTGAATCTTCCGATCGAGAACGTCGAAGATGCTCCCGAGATGATCGCCGGCGTCGGCACCGAGTACATCCAAGGGGTCGGCAAGATGAACGAGCGCTTGATTATTATGCTCGATCTTACGATGGTTATCTCCGGCGAAGAGAAGCAAGAGCTCGAGGCGGTTGCGGAGGCCGCCGCGGCCTCCTAATTCATTAGTTGACAGGGCCCCAGCCGCATGGTACAGTAACTCCTAACGAATTAGGAGTACGAGGTATCCACGCTTGGCACGGAAGAAGAGTCCGACCCTAACCGAAGGCGAGTTGCGCATCATGGAGGCGTTATGGCGCCTCGGCCGCGCGACGGTCGCCGAAGTCGCGGAAGTTATGCCGCCCCCACCGATCGCCTACAACACGGTGCTCACCACGCTGCGCATCCTTGAGAGCAAAGGACACGTCGCGCACGAAGAGTCCGGCCGCGCGTTCGTATACCACGCGTTGATCGGCCGTGAAGCTGCGGCGCAGTCTGCCGTCAAACAGGTCGTGTCGAAATTTTTCGGCGATAGCTCGAGCGCGCTCGCGCTCCGGCTGATCGAAAACGAGCGTCCCTCCGACGACGAGCTCGCGCGTCTGCGTGCGCTCATCGAACGCTACGACGAAGGAGACTAGCCATGCCCGGGTCCGAACTCCTCGCCGCCGTGTCGCGCGTCGGCCTCGCCGTGATCTTCAACTGCCTGTGGCAAGGTGCGCTCATTGCGTCCGTTGCGTGGGTGACGCTACGGTTCTTCACCCGCGCGAATGCGACAACGCGTTACGCAGTATGGACGCTGACGCTGGTGACAATGCTCGTCGTTCCGATCGTGACGACCCTTTCACGCGTGAGCGTCGAACATCCGAGCACGATAACGGCGGCGCAGCCGCTCCCGGCTACGCACGTCGCCGCGGCCCGCGAAACCCGCTGGCATTCGACCCGGACGCACGCGGCAACGCCGCCCTCGGCGGGATCGTACGTGCCGGCGTTTCACGTGAACCTTCCGTTCTTCGTGGCGGGAATTGCGTTCGGCGCGTGGCTGCTCGGGATGCTCTTTATCCTCGCGCGACTGGCGTACGGTCTCATGCAACTCGAACGGCTCAAGCACGACTCGCTTCCGCTCGACGTCGCCTATCGCGATGCGATGCCGCGTTGGACCGCGGCGCTTAAGGGCGAACGCGACGTTCGCATCTGCGTCTCGGAGAACGTTGAGGTTCCCGTCGCGGTGGGACTGTTCGATTCGATGATCTTGCTGCCGGCGCACCTGGTTCATTCTCTCGATCCGGCCGAAATCGATCAAATCAGCTTGCACGAACTCGGGCATCTCTTGCGCGGCGACGATTGGACCAATGCGCTGCAGCGCGTGGCCGGCGCCCTGATGTTCTTTAGTCCGGCGGCTTGGTTTGTATCGCGTCAAATGGACGTGGAACGCGAAGTCGCGTGCGACGACTACGTGCTGGAATCCACCGGCGCCGTGCGTCCGTACGCCTTCTGTTTGACGAAGATGGCCGAAATGACGGCTTGGCCGCACACCCCGGTTCCGGCTCCGGGCGTCTTTGTAACGCGCAAGAACATTTCGATTCGAATCGAGCGGCTCTTACGAACGGGACGCGCGATCGGCTCGTCGATCGCGCCGAGCATCGCGGGTGTCGTCACCGTCGCCCTCGTCGCGGTCTTTCTGCTCCTGCGCACGATGACCCCGAGCATCGCTTTTACGGCGCCCCTCGCCCCCGCGCCGCCGGCGCCGGTTATACTTGCGAGCTCGCCCGAGCCGGCGCGAACGGTGAAGGCCGAGGCGCCCCCACGTAAACCCGTGATTCCGGTCGCGCACGAGATCGAAGCGGCGAAGCCGGTCGTTGTGGCCGAGGCTCCCACGCAAGCCGCACTCGTTCCCCCGCCGATCCATCCGACAATCGTCCACACGCCGAACGCCGATCCGCACCAGATCGATACGCATCACATGATTGCATCAAATGGATCGTGCGAAGGCTGCAACTTCGCAAATGCAAATCTCAGCGGTCGCGACTTCTCGAACCACAACATGGAAGGAGCGAACTTCGCCGACGCCAACCTGCAAAACGCGCGCTTCGAGCACGCCGACCTCGAGGGTGCAAATTTTGCGGACGCCGATTTGCGCGGGGTCTCGTTCGCGGGCGCCAACCTCGAAGGCTGCAACCTGCGCGGCGCGCGTCTCGACGGGGTACGCTTCGACGGCGCGCAACTCGAGGGGTGCAGCGTCGATGCGAGCCGCCTGTCTCCGGATCAGGTGCGCGTGTTTCTCAACAAGTGCGAAGGCTGCAACTTCGCCCACGCGAACCTGCGCGGAATGGACCTGCGCGGCATCCATCTCGAGGGGACCAATCTGGCCGGCGCAGATCTGCGCGGCGCGAACCTCTCGCACGTCAGCTTCGAAGGCGTGAACCTCTCTGAAGCCCAGCTTAGCGGGGCCAACGTTGAGGGAGCGTCGTTCGAGGGATGCAATTTCCGCGGCGTCGATCTGCGCAACGTCGACTTGACGCACGCCAGCATTGAAGGCAGCGACATGGGGTCGGCTATATGGAAGTAATACGCCTCGCGCTCGCCCTGTTCGCGATCGCGCTGATGGGAGCCGCTCCAGCGGACTGTACGGGATGCAATTTCGCCCGCGCCGATCTGCAAGGAAGAGATTTCGGCAACGTGCATTACACGGGCGCGAATTTCGCCGAGGCGAATCTACGCAACGCGAGCTTTACGCACGCTACCCTCATCGGGGTGAACTTCAAGAACGCCGACTTGAGCGGCGCACGGTTCGACGGCGCCGTCTGTACCGGCTGTAACGTTAGCGGGGCGACGCTTTCGCGCGAAACGCGCGGGCTTTTCGCCGACTGCACGGGATGTAACCTTGCGGGTTTGGACGTCGGCGGCTTCGATCTCTCCGGCTCGCGGTTAATCGGCGCGAACTTGGCGCAAGTGCGCGCGACCGGCACGTCGTTTCGCGACGCGCACCTCGCGGGTAGCAATTTCAGAAACTCGACGCTACGCAACGCCGATTTCCGCGGCGCGGCGATCTGCTGGCTCAACACCTCGGAGCGCGACGGAACGATCTTCAGCCGTGAGACCAAGTGCATCGATTTAGAGGGCGCGGACGTGACGGGGGCCGACTTTTCCGGCACTAAATTCTGCGACGATACGCGCGGAACGCCGACTTGCTCGCCGGTCGATGCGGCAATGCTGAGGGAATATACGCGATCGAGCCTGGCGGGGGCGAAACTTCCATAGGGTCTCGTGCGTTCCCAGTCGTAGATGGGAAGCATGCGTAAGACCCTCTCCGTGGCGCTCCTGTGCGCGGCCCTCCAAACGGCGGGCGCCGTGGCCGATCCGTCGGCCGCCCCAAGCGCGACTGCGCTACCTGAGATCTATCATTCATACTCGAGTCCGCTCTGCAGCGCGCTGCGCACGCGGATCGCGCCGTCGCTCGCTATGATCTCGCAAAACGACGTGACGATCGCGAAGAGCGACCCGCTTTTCAAACGCTACATCCAAGACACGACCGGCGGCGACACCGACAAGGCGAGCCGGGATATGGGCGTCGTGCGGCTCAGCAACCTCGTGCGGCCGCTCGTCGACAATATTCTCGCGACGCAAAAGCTGCTTGAAGACCCGACGATCTTCCCGAACAATCCGAAAACCGACGATGAAAAACGCCTCGCCGATCTCAAAGCCAAGACGTTCGAGGCGCTCGCTGCCCAGCAGGCCGCGCTCGATATCATCAACGGTTTCGTGCAAACGCAAGAGCTTGCGGGGATGCAGCACGACGGCTTCGGCTATATCGGCGCGATCACCGGCACCGGCCTAACGGCGCAGGCGAGCGTTCCGAATCCGGGCAACATCGGCGGCCCCACGCCGGATCCATTCGGCCGCCCGTCGGCCTTCGACGACACCGCGTTAAATGCGGGACTGACTCCGAATCCCTACGAGTACAATCTGCCCAACGTTCCCGGTCTCGCACTTGGGTATAACCCCATCGGTCGCTTGTACGAAGGCGTTCAGTGGACGCAGAGCGAGGGCGCGAAGAGTGAAGCCAAACTGGCGAAGGCCGTGATCGATAACGCCAACCTCTGCGGCGCTCAGACGCCGTCGGCTTCCCCCAAACCGTAACCGAGGCCAGTAAAGCGCACGAGATCCCCGAACGGGCCGTAGGTCGCGAACGCGTCGCTCCACAACGCACGCGCTCGAGCGCGCGCATCTTCGCTTTGCACCGTAATCCGCGCGCGCGTGGCGCGCAGCTCGGGAGGCATGGTCTCGAGCAAAACGTGACAATCGTGCCAGTCTCCCAAAGCATCTTGCAATTGCTCCAAACGGCTCGCGGCCTCGAGCAACGCCGGCTCGCGAACCGTAAAGCGCAATAAGGCGTGCCGCAAGCGTTTGCACGCGATCCTCAAATCGTGCAACGCGTTGCTTGGATCTTTTCGCAATGCGGGTGCCAGCGTGAGCACTTCGGCAAAACGGACGATGGCGATGCGACGCATCGCATCGTCGACCCCGCACGCTTCGGAAAGGTCGATTCCGCGAGCCTTCACGACCGCTCCACCTGCAGCCGGAGCAGCGCGCGATACACGCGTTTGAGGCCGGCGCGCTGGCGCTTGCGCAACGCGCGCGCGACGTGCCGGGCGCCCGCGGCTTCGCGTACGTCCGTCTGAGCGATCAAGAGGCGGCGCATGACGCCGGCATCGCGCGGTTCGCCCGTTAAAGCGATCAACCGGCGCAACTGCCGCCGCTGCTTGAACCGTAAGACGTCGAGTAGATCTTCGTAGAGGGAGCGCAGGCGCCGGGCCGCCGCGCGTAGCGCGTGGAGACGCTTGGGACTCGGGCGGCGTAAGAAACGGCGGCGCGCCCGCCCGAAGGCGGCGAGTTCGGTTTTTTCGAGGGCCAGCGCCCACTCTCGAATGCGATCGTCGGCCACTAGGTTTGAGGTTTACCCAGCCACAGCCGTTCGCGCAGGTAGGTAAGGCGGCGGGACGCCGCCCGATCGCCGTGCACGTCGAACGAATCGATAATTTTCTTGAGCTGCCAGCGATCGATCTGGACGTTGAGTTGATCGAGCGCCGACTCTGCCACGTGCAGCGACTGCGGATCGTGCGCGTATAAATATGCGGCGATGCGATCGGCGACGGCGTCTTCGATGGAGAGCGTCTGAAACGGTCCGCTGCTCGTTTGGATCGTTTCAAATTCGGTAACCTGATGATTGCGAATGCGCGGGACCTCGCCGACGAACTCGACGCCGAACGGCGACGCGCTGCCGGCGTACCGGCGTCCGCTCTTGGAAAATCCTAGCGCGCGTAACGTTTCATCGATCGTCTCGGATTGCATGCCCGAGGGTACGGCAAACTCGATGGTTTGCGGCGTGTGCACGCGGTGAGAATGCGCCGCAATAGCGCTCGCTCCGACGACTACAATCGAAACGCCGCGGCCGGCAAGCGCGGTTGCGATCGTAGCAATGACATCGCGGAGCGAAGAGGCGGCGGTAATCACGGGGTTGCCTCTATTAGGAAGAATCCGCCTAATTCCTCAGGGTCCGGCCGGTCATCTTGACATCGAACATATGTTCGATTAGGATGGGGACCCATGCTACCAGCAGCCGCTCTCCCCGACCCTCGACGGGAACGATTCCAGGACCTGAAAACCCGGCTTCACGCCACCCCCGGTGCGGCCGGGATTGCCCTCGAGAATGCCTTGCCGACCGCCGTTTTGGCGCTCGACGAGCTCCTCGGCGGCGGGTTCCCCTTAGGGTCGCTCGTAACGCTTGAGGGTCCGGGCAGTTCGGGACGCTGGAGCATTGCCGCCGTTCTGCTAGCCGTAGCCACCCGGAGAGGCCTCGGTGCAGTCATCGACGAGGGCGAGCTTTACCCGCCCTCGCTCGAGGCGGCTGGGGTACGTCTCGAGCGCCTGTTGATCGTGCCGGCTAAAACGCCGGTGGGGATCGCGCGTGCGGCCGATCTGCTCCTTCGCTCGCGGGCGGTGCGGGTCGTGGTCATGGCGGCGGCATCGCTGCGTGCGGCGGTGTGGGCGCGGCTTGCGACCCTCGCTCAACGTGCGGGCGTGCTTCTAGTGGTCGTTGCGGCGCGGGTGTGGCCCGAGTTGAGTGCGAGCGCAAGCTTGCGCTTGGGCTTTTCGTTCGAGCACGCGCTGATGCGCGGGCCGCGCGGTTTGTGGAGCACCTTCGACGGGTTCGAGCTGCGCGCGCATCTGCGCAAACACAAACGCGCCCCCCATGGAGGCGCGTTTGTCACGCTGCGATCGTTGCTTTCGTCTAAGGCTTGACGTCGTTATGTTTGTCGATGTAGATACGGTTCGAAAGACGATTTTCTTCGCGGTTGAGCTGCCGGTACTGCGCGCCCGTCAGGTGGCCGTTATCGCGAGAAAGGTCGCTCAGGCGCCGGTCGTTGATTCGCGCTTCGCCGCGCTGCAGCCGATCGTACTCTCCTCGCGTCAATTGGTCGATACGAACGCCTTGATAGATGCGGTTTTCTTGATTGGCTTCGCGATTGCGAACTTCGCCGGCTTGGGCCGCCATCGGGGCGAGTGCGGCGATGCAGAGTGCGGCGATAAAAACGTTCCGGGCATTCATGATTTTTTAACTCCGTCGATTTGTGATGATCTGATGCAACTATCGCACGCGCACGGCGCGCGTGCATGAATGGGAGATGAGGCTATGCTCGCCTGCATGCGGATCCCCGATTACGCGTTAGCCGTAGCGCTCGGCGGCCGGCAAATGACCGGCGAGGTACCGTTGCTCCTAGCAGACCGCTACGATCGCGGCCACGTCATCGCGCTCGACGAGCGCGCGCGTGAGGAAGGTGCGCGAATCGGACAGACGGTCGCGCAGGCGGTAGCGGCCGCTCCGAGCGCGCGGGTCGTCGTGTACGATCGCGTGCGCGCGCGAAATCTCTGGCACGAGATTCTCGATGCGCTCGATGTGGTCACGCCGCTTATCGATGACGCGCGCGAAGGCGTTGCGTTTTTGGATATGCAGGGCATCGAGGGCGACCTCACGCGCTGGAGCGCGCAGGTTCGTAGCGTCGTCGAACGCTTTGCACTCGACGTGACGTGCGGTGCGGGGTCTAATAAGTTCTGTGCGTATGCCGCCACGTGGATTGCCGACAGTACGACGATCGAGGCGGGAGAAGAAGCCTATCGGGTGGCGCCCTTGCCGCTCGTCCTGCTCGAACTCGATCCGAGTGCCGCGCAACGCCTGCATCTGCTTGGTGTGGGGACGCTCGGCGAACTCGCGCGCTTACCGCACGGCCCTTTCGTGCGACGCTTCGGCCGCGAGGCGGCCCGCTGGCACGATTGGTCGCGAGGGATCGATCGCACGCCGTTTCTTCCACGCGGTCACGCGCTGGCGATCGAAGCCTCGATGCTTGGCGAAGGGAGTGCCGAGAGCGAAGAGGCCGTATTTTTTGCGTTGCGCGTCTTATTAGCGCGTATTTGCAGCGATCTCGAACGCGCGGGTAAACGCGCGAGCGCCTTGCAGCTCGACGTCGAGTTGGAAAACGGAGAGTCCGAGCATATTCCCATCCTGCTTGCGGGCGCGACGGCGCAGGAGCGGGCCATGCTCGACGTGATGCGAGCCAAGCTCGAAGGCCTGACGTTTGCCGCGCCGCTGGTTGGGTTGCGCTTGCGTGCGCTTCGCTTGGAACCGGGCGGCGAAGCGATGCCGCTCGTGCGCGGCGACGACATCGACCGTCAGAACGTGGCCGTGGTGTTGGCGCGTTTGGAGGCCGTGCTCGGCGAGCCGGTCTTACGCGCGCGGACGCGCGTCGCACATCCGCTCGAAGAGCGCTTTACCTACGAGCCGTGGACGATGGGTAATTGCGATACCGCAGGAAGTACGACGGCTGCCGCGTCGCGGGTCGTTCCGCAGTTGCGCTTGCTGACCGTCACCGAGATCGACGTGAAGGTTGCGCACGGCGAGCCCGCACGGGTCGATTCTCGAGCCGTTCTCTCGTGCGCCGGCCCGTGGCGGATCGAAGAAGGCTGGTTTACCGCGCCAATCGCGCGCGACGAATACGACGTCGAGCTCGACGATGGGTCGGTCTGCCGCATCTACCGGCAGGGAAGCCGCTGGTATCTGCGAGGCTCGTATGATTGACGTTGAAAAAGCCGCTTGCGAGAAATTCCAGCGAATCGCACACGCCTGGCTGCGCAGCGGAGAGATTTCGCGGACCAACAACGTGCTTTCGCCGCTCGAAGAGCTTGCCGGCTTCAATTATGGGTTCGTCTATCTCCTCAATCTCGATGAGTTGACGTGTAAGATCGGCTTTTCCGAGCACCCGATGCGTCGCATTCGGGAAATTCGAAGCAGCTATCGTTACGGCGATCGCCTGAAGCTCAAGGCGTGTTTCGTCGGCGAGCAGACGGTCGAGCGCGAACTGCACAAACGCTTCGCGCATCTGCGCATCGAAAACGAACGGTTTATGGCAAGTCGCGCCATCGAGGCGGCGTTCGCTCAGGCACGCGAGCGTATGCGGTCCCGCCTGCAGTCGCTGCACCTCTGTTCTCCCGAATGCCCGCAACTCGTCTGCGGCCTCGATTTACGCATGTTGCACGCATGGCTAAAGAGGTAACCTACGCCGAGCTGCATTGTTATTCGAATTTTTCCTTCCTTCAGGGAGCATCGCATCCTGAAGAGTTGGTCGAACGTGCGGCCGAGTTAGCGCTTTCCGCGATCGCCTTGACCGATCGCGACGGTCTCTACGGCACGGTTCGTTTTGCGGGTGCCGCGCGCCGCGCCGGGGTCGAAGCGATCGTCGGAAGCGAGCTCACGTTTGAAGACGGCACGCGGGCCGTAATTTTAGTGGAAGATGCGCTCGGATATGCGAATTGTTGCGAGCTCATTTCGATCGCGCAGATGCGCGGCAGCAAGGGCGACGCCCGGCTTCGTATCGAGGATTTCGACGGGCGCGACAAAGGGCTCGTCGTATTGTCCGCGACGCTCGAGCACGAACGCGCCGCCGCTTTACGCGCGCTCTTCGGCGAACGATTTTATCTCGAAATCCAGCACCATCTCACGCCCGAAGATGCAGAACGGAATCGAGCAATCGTAGCGCTCGCACGCGAACTGCGCGTGCCGATCGTTGCGACCAACGGCGTGGTCTACGCGCGACAAGAAGAGGCGTCGTTGGCTGACGTCTTAACCTGCGTGAAAGAGACGATCTCCCTCGAGGACGCGCGCGCCGCCCATTGCCTGCGTCCCAATGCAGAGTATTATCTGAAATCCGCGGCCGCGATGCGCTCGCTTTTTCGCGCGCATCCCGAGGCGCTCGACGCGACGCTCGGCATCGCTCAGCGTTGCCGATTTCGGCTCGAGCGGCTCACCGGACAATTTCCGCTCTTTCCGATTCCGCACGGCGGATCGCGTCAGGCGTATTTACGCGATCTGGTCATGCGCGGCGCGGCCGAGCGCTACGGCACCCCGCTCTCGATCGACGTCGAGCGTCAACTGGAATACGAGCTCGGCATCATCGCCAAGATGGACTTGGCCGGCTACTTCCTCATCGTGTGGGATATCGTGCAGGCCGCACATCGCTTAGGGGTACTCTGCCAAGGCCGAGGTTCGGCAGCCAACTCGGCCGTGTGTTATTCGCTCGGCATCACCGCCGTCGATCCGATCGGCATGAACCTGCTCTTCGAACGCTTCATGTCCGAAGAACGCCAAGAGATCCCCGACATCGACATCGACTTCGCCCACCAAGACCGCGAGAAGGTCATCCAATACATCTACGACCGCTACGGCCGCAACTATGCGGCGATGGCGGCAGAAGTCATCACGTACCACACCCGTTCGGCAATCCGCGACGTCGGCAAAGCCCTCGGGCTCACACTCGCCCAAGTCGATACCATCGCCCGCGAATACGACGCCAACGAATCGCTCTCGACGCTGCCGATCGGCGGCGAAACCTCCGCGCGGCTGCTTCGTTTTTGCGAACGTCTCGAGGGCTTCCCGCGCCACATGGGCATCCACTCCGGCGGCATGGTCCTCACGCGCGACCCGCTCGTGCGCGTCGCTCCGGTCGAGTGGGCAACGATGCGCGACCGCACGATCATCCAATGGGACAAAGACGACCTGCAAGAGCTCGGCCTGATCAAAATCGATCTCCTCGGCCTGGGCATGCTCTCATTGCTGCGTGAGGCGTTCTCCATTCATGCGAGATGCAACGCGAGTGGCGATACATTCACCTCCGGTTCGGGGACGCCCGGGTTTTCGCATCGTGCGAAAACCCTACTCGCTGACTCGTCGCTCCCGCCATCCTGGCTCCGCTCCTCGCTCAGACGCCCCGAACCGAAGGTGAATGTATCGCCACTCGCGTTGCATACGATTCCTTCCGATGACAAGGCGACGTACGAGATGATCACGCGTGCCGACACCATTGGCGTGTTTCAGATTGAGTCGCGGGCGCAGCAGTCGATGTTGCCGCGGATGAAGCCTACATGTTTTTACGACATCGTGATGCAGGTGGCGATTATACGGCCGGGGCCGATTCAGGGGCAGATGGTGCATCCGTTTTTGCGGCGGCGTGCGGGGTTGGAGCCGGTGACGTATCCCCATCCTAAACTTAAGGCGGCGCTTGAGCGTACGCTCGGCGTGCCGTTGTTTCAAGAGCAGGGGATGCGGGTGGCGATTGAAGCGGCGGGGTTTACGCCGGGGGAGGCGGATCAGTTGCGGCGGGCGATGGGGCATAAGCGGTCGCACCAGCGGATGAACGAGATTCATTCGCGGTTGGTTGATGGCATGATTGCGAATGGGATCGATCGGGAGGCGGCGGAGCAGTTGTTTCATATGCTCGAAGGGTTTGCGGATTATGGGTTTCCCGAGTCGCATGCCGCAAGTTTTGCTTTGCTCGCTTATGCGTCGGCGTATGTGAAGTGTCATTATCCGGCGATTTTTGCGGCGGCGATTTTGAACGTGCAGCCGATGGGGTTTTATTCGACGGAGGTTCTGGTGAACGACGCTAAGCGGCATAAGGTCGTCGTTAAACCGATCGAAGTAAATGCGAGCGAATATTGGTCGCATGTGGATGCGGGTGGGGCGTTGCGGCTGGGGTTTCATCTGGTGCGGGGCTTGGGCGAGGGGCAGAAGGAGCGGCTCGAAAAAGCGCTTGGCGGCGGGGAGTTTGCCGATTTGCTTGATTTTGCGCAGCGTACGCAGCTTGAAAAAGAAGCGATGGAAAATCTGGCGATCGCCGATGCGTTTGCACCGTGGTATCGTTCGCGCCGCGATGCCCTGTGGGCGCTGCGCGCGCTCGACGAACGCGAGACGCGCGGCGAGCTCGGTCGCCTGATGGATGTCGAGGAGCCGGCCGTGAAGTTCTCGGCGCTCGTACCGAAAGAAGAAACGGCGTTCGACCTCTGGTCGACCGGGGTCACGACGCGCGGTCAGGCGGTCGAGCACTTCCGCCCGCAATTCGATAAACTCGGCGTGGTGCCGGCGGCGGGCTTAGCGGCGCTCCCCAACTACCGGCGAATTTATGCGGGCGGTTTGGTGATCACGCGGCAGCGCCCAGGCACGGCAAAAGGCTTCGTGTTTCTCACGCTCGAGGACGAGACGGGGCTCGTGAACGTGATCGTACGTCCCGACGTGTATGAGAAGTACCGTCGCGTCATCCGCACGAGCAATACGCTCGTGATCGCCGGGAGATTACAAAAAGAACAGGGCGCCATCGATCTCTTAGCTCAAGAGATCTGGGCGTTCGACGACGGCGGCATCGTCGAGGGCGTCCACTCAAGAAATTTTCACTAACCTACGGCTGCTCCGAGAGCCAATAATCGTATGCTTCCTGCTCCTGGCGCTGCAACTGCGTCCCCGCCGGTACGCGATACCCCGGTTGCGGGAACGGGAACGGAATCATGCGGGGGTAACCGCGCCGGAACGGATCGATGCGCGGGTCGTAGCAGAACGGCCAGGGGATGTTTCCTTGCTCGATCCCACCGTCGGGGTACTGGTACGTATAGTGGCCGTAGTAACAATCGCCGAACTCCGGATCGTGCCAGCTCTTGGTCGGCGAGATGTACCCCTCTCCATGCCCCGTCGAGTGCGGCAGCCCGGAATAGTCCATCTTGTAGGGCTGGGGCGCTTGCGGGCTGTTGTGCGGATCGATCGTCGCATTGCTGAGCGGCGCTTGATTTGCGTTGATCTGCTGCGTCTCGCGCTGGAACGCCGCATTTTGCTGCGCGAGCGTCTCGGAAAGCGATGCTGCCTGCTGGTGAGCCCTTGAAGGCGTGGCCTCCGGCGTGGCCTCGGGATTCAACCGGGCAAGTTCGTGCGGCTGCGTCTCAGGAGTCGGGAGCGCTTTATGAATGGCCGGTGCCGGAACCTCCACCGGCTTTGGAACGACCTGAACGTGGGGCTGCGTCGGCACGTTCTGCGGTTTCGGGACGACGCGCTCGATACGGACGATGCTGGTCGAGGTCACGGTCTCGGGCGGTTCTTGGGGGATCCTGAGGGTCTTGTTATAGACCATGAAGCCAAGGATCAGCGCCGCCCACAGCAACAGCGTCAACGGAATCGATATGACAAAGGCCCACGCCAGATTGGCGCGGTCGGAGGCGCGTTGCCGCTCGTCGCTTACAGTGATCATAGGGGATGGGCCGGGTCTTTTCGACCGCGTCCCGCCCTTTCCACCGAGAAGAAGAACGGTCCCGCAACGGCGAATCTCAGGGTTGCCAGGCGAACCGAGAGGAGTGATCCGTTGTCCGACCCGCACGAAGACCAAAACAAGCACGTCAACCTCACGCGCACGCTGATGTGGATCGGCGTTGCCGGGCTTGGTGCGGCGGTCGCGTTCACGGTTGCCCGAGCGCTCTTGAATCGTCGCCCCGCCGATCCCACCAGCCAAAGAATCCAGCAGTTGATTGACGAGGCGAACCACTTGCTCAAGACGCTTGACGAGCAGAGAAATACCGCGTAGCGCGACAGCGCTCGCGGTCGGCGCCGAACTCGACCTCCCATTCACCGACCTCCTGGCAAATGGCCAAGCGGTGGGCCGTGCCGGCGGGGTCGTTATCTTTTGCTTTGGTCCGCTGCCGGAAGAACGCGCGCGCGTGCGCATCACGTCGATCAAACCCAAGTACGCAATCGCAACGATGCTCGCGCTGCTCTCAACCTCAGCGCAGCGTGCCGTACCGTTTTGTTCGGTCTTCGGAGCCTGTGGCGGATGTCAGGTGCAGCACTTAGGGTATCCGGCCCAGTTGACGTGGAAGGCCGACATGGTGCGCAGCGCCTTGCGCCGCATCGGCGGCTTTAGCGACGTCGAGGTTCGCGAGACGATCGGCATGACCCACCCGCGCAACTATCGCAACAAGATGTCGCTGGTCGTCGATCACCAAACGCCGACGCCGACGATCGGATTCTACCAGCAACGCTCGCACGACATCGTTCCCATCGATTCGTGTCCGATCGTCGCGCCGCAGCTAAGCGACTATATTAGCCGGCTCAACCGGGCGCGCCAGGTCAGCGAGACGGCCGACTTGATGCAGGCGGCGCGTCACGTCGTTTTGCGCAGCGCGCGGGCGACGGGCCAGGCGGTTGCCACCGTCACGACGGCGCAGAATTCGCCCGAGGTCGAGCGCGGCGCCGAAGCGCTGCTGCGGATGCTGCCGGGCACGGTGGGGCTCACGAATTCCTACGATCTCAACAGCGCGAATGCGATCATGGGTCGCCGCCACAAACTGCTCGCGGGGCGCGCGGAGATCGAAGAGACGATTGCCGGCGTTCGCTATCGCGTCTCGGCCAGTTCCTTTTTCCAGGTGAACGTCGAA
>Ga0181525_10002283_pt1 | contig 15776 bp, 14 predicted proteins | sample PEATcosm2014_Bin_48_FD_121100 | JGI IMG/M metagenome (GOLD analysis project Ga0181525, IMG submission 121100) | Peatland microbial communities from MTU Mesocosm Facility, Houghton, MI, USA - PEATcosm2014_Bin06_10_metaG | ecosystem: Environmental > Terrestrial > Soil > Wetlands > Peat | place...
GTGGCTCGGCGAGCCGACCCCTGAATTGCCTTCCGTCGTCTTTTCGCCGTTCGTCTTCAGCCACGCTATCAATTCTTGCAAATTTTTTGCCGGCAGCGTTTTTCGGGAATTGATGAAGAACGGCTGCGTCACCGCGAGCACGACCGGTTCGAAATCGTTCAAGAGGTCGAAATCAAGGGAATAGATTGCGCCATTCGCCATGTTCGTTCCCCACATCCCCCATTGGATCGTATAGCCGTCGGGCACCGCGCGTTCGGCGCGGGTGACGCCAATGACGCCCGCCGCGCCGGCGGCATTTTCCACGACGATTGGCTGGCCGAGCTTCGCTGCCATGGCTTGCGCGATGATCCGTCCGAGTACGTCGGTCGATCCGCCCGGCGCCAGCGGGACAATCATGGTGATCGGACGTGACGGGTAGTCGTCCGCCACGGCAGGGGCCGCAGCGCCCAACGCGTCCACGGCACTTATGGCGAGGCCAAGTGCTACGGCCGCCGCAATGACGGTCTTGCCAGCCATGAATTCCTCCCCGAGCGGTCAACCCCGCTTGGTGTGTTCACATCACAAAAGCCCAATCCGCGGCAAAGCGCAAAGGACGCGAGATCCTCAGCGTTGCGGCGGAGATTGAATCGTGGTTCAGTTATTGCCGCGTCGCTTTGCCATTCTCTGACGTGGGCGTCCGATGCCCTATCGCCGCACCGACAATGTGGCCCGCCGGCTCGCCGTCCGGCATGACGCCATAATCGCCGCGGCGCGCGCGGCGGCGAGCGAGGGCGGCATGGCGGCGGTGCACATCGCACCGGTCGCCGCGCGCGCCGGTATCGCGGCGGGGACCGTCTATCGTTACTTCCCAGGCAAGATTGATCTGATCGCGGCATTGCTTGCTGAAATCTCCGCGCGCGAGATGGGCGCGTTGCGCCGTGCCGCTGCCGTGGCGCCCGGCCCGTTATCGGCGCTGGCCGCTGCGATGACGACCTTTGCCGCGCGCGCGCTACGTGACCGCCGCTTGAGCTTTGCCGCCATCGCGGAGCCGGTCGACGCCGAACTCGACGCCGCGCGAATTGTTTTCCGCAAGGCGCTCGCCGCCGAATTTGCCACGCGCATCGCGGCCGCCGTGACCGGCGGTCACCTGCCGGCGCAAGATCCGGCGCAGTCCGCGGCGGCGCTGCTCGGTCTTCTGGTCGAGGGGCTGATCGGGCCGCTGGCGCCCGACGCCGCCGGCCGCGAGCGCGAAGTCGTGCAGGCGATGACGTTGACCGGCTTGCGGGCGCTTGGAGTTGCCGATGCGCGCGCGCGCGGGCTTATTGTGCAAACCGCGTTACCGCCGGACGCGCCTTAACTGGGTCAATGCTGCGCGGCAGACGCGAGCTCCGCCTGGCGCAGATGCGGGAAGCGCTCGGTCAAAAGCGAGCCCGGATAATAAGTCGGTCTGAATGCCGGATGGGCGCGGATGGCGTCATACCAGCGCTGCACTCGCGGCAAACCCCGCCAATCGCCGGCGCGGCCGAGATCGGCCATGCGCACGATCGCCGGCATCAGCGCAATATCCGCAAGCGATATGGCGCCGCCGAGCAGCCACGGGCCGCCGCTCTGGGCGATTTCCGTATCCATCCGCTCATAGCTGCGGCGGAGCCGCGCCATCGCGGCGTCCATGTCCTTTTGGGGAAATCCACTGCGGCCCATGGCCAGCATGAATTCCTTGCGCAGCGGTTTTGATTCAGCGAACGCCAGAAACTCCGCCTCGCTCATCGCGGCAAAGCGCGGCAAAAAGGCAAGATTATAAGTCGGGACCCGCACCGAAGCGGCCGGCACTTCGTCAATAAAGCGCATCAAGGCCCGCATCTTTGCGCGCGATACCGGATCACGCGGCGTGAACTCCTCCGCGGCGGGCGCGATCTCGTCGAGATATTCGATAATGACCGATGAATCGATCACGATCGCGCCGTCGTGGTCGAGGGTGGGCACGACGCCATTCGGATTGAGCGCCAGATAGTCGGGCTTGAACTGATCGCCGGCGAGAAGGTCGAGCTTGACCTCGGCGAAGGCAAGCTTCTTGGCGTTCAGAACGAAGCGCACGCGCTGGCTGCAAGTCGATTGCGGTGCGTTGTAGAGGGTGAAGGTCACGATGCACCTGCCTTGAGGACGAGATCGCTTCGCCGCGAGAAAGCTTCATGGGCCGCCGAGGCCGCCATCGGAAAAACAACGGCCCCATGCCGAGATGCTTGTAGTTCAGCGCGGCGAAGCGCGCTAGGAGGTTTGTGCCGGAAGCAAGCGGAGAAACTCGATGCCAAACAAGCGCTTTCACCTCGGCTGGTTCACCTATTTCGGGCAGAACGCTTGGAACGAACCGCTGGGCTCCGGACCCGACCCATGGACCGGCGAATTGCATCTCGACCTCGCCCGCGCCATGGAGCGCGCCTGCTTCGACTACATGCTGATCGAGGACACGCTCAGCATACCGGCCGTGTTCAAGGGCAGCATGGCGACCTATTTGAAGCACGGCATCATGGTGCCCAAGCATGACCCGGTCCCACTGACCGCTATTTTGGGGGCGGCAACCCGCCATCTCGGCTTCGTCACCACGCTATCGACCATGGCGTACCATCCGTTCATGCTGGCGCGGCTGGTCTCGACGCTCGACCATCTGACGCGCGGACGTTTTGGCTGGAATATCGTGACCTCGACCGAGACCGCCGCGGCCCAAAACGTCGGCCTGACCGAACTGGCGCCGCGTCAGATGCGCTACGACATGGCGGATGAATTTGTCGAACTGGTCGAAAAACTTCTCGGCAGCTGGGAGCCCGGCGCCGTGATCCGCGATCACGCCACCGGGACTTATGCCGACGCCGCCAAGGTCCACGTGCTCGATTTCGTCGGCCGCTGGTATCGCTCGCGCGGGCCGTTGAACACGGTCCCATCCCCGCAGGGCCGCCCCGCCTTCATCCAGGCCGGCGGCTCCCCGCGCGGCCGCCGGTTTGCCGCCGAACATGCCGACTCGATCATCATGACCACCAACGGCATTGCCGGCATGAAGAGCTACCGCGACGACGTGCGGCAGATGGCGGTGAAGGCCGGCCGCAAGCCCGACGATATAAAGGTTTTGGCCCTCATCGCCCCGGTCGTAGGCGAGACCCGCGACGAGGCCCGCGAGCATTATGAACGGGCGATCGCCGCTCCCAATTTTGCGGAGCGGGCGCTGGCTTTGTTCAGCTCCTTTACCGATATCGATTTCTCGCAATTCGATCTCGACGCGCCGCTGCCGCCGTTGACGACCAATGCCGAGCAAGGCGCGTTGGACAAGTTTTGCCAGACCCAGCCCGGCGAGCCGCCCAGCAAAAAGACATTGCGTCAGCTGTTGCGCGACAGCGGCACCACCGGCGTGATGGAGCTCGTCGGGACGCCGGACGACGTCGCCGACATGATGGGCGACGCCATGGCTCAGGTCGGCGGCGACGGCTATCTCATCACGACGCCGTACCACCGGCTGACGCGGGTCTATATCAACGGCATCACCGACGGCTTGGTCCCGGCCTTGCAACGGCGCGGGCTGACCCGCACCGCTTATACGACGACGACACTGCGGTCGACCCTCAATGAGTTTTGACCGGCATTCGTTGTAGTGGCCGCTAATGCGACATCAAAACCGGCACTGTCATCGATTGCAGGATCGAGCGCGTTACACCGCCGAGCACGAATTCGCGCAGCCGAGAGTGGCCATAGCCGCCCATGACCATGAAATCGGCGCCAGAGTCGGCGGCGTGGGAGAGCAGCGCGTCGGCGACATCGATCGTGCCGCCGGACAGGCGATGGACGTCGACTTTAAGCCCGTGACGGGCAAGGTGCTGGCCGATATCGGCACCCTCGATCTCGTCCTGCTTGCCGCGTTCGTTGGTGACGATGACAATTTCAACGCGTCCGGCTTTCTCAAGGAGCGGCATGGCGTCGCCGATGGCACGGGCCGCCGGCCGGCTGCCATCCCAGCAAATCATCACGTTGTCGAGCTTGAGCGGCCCCTTTTGGATATAGGGCACCACGATCATCGGCCGGCCCGACTCAAACAGCGTGCTTTCGGCGATCATGTCTTCGACCGCGCTCCGCTCCGGCTCGGCCTGGCCGACCACGGCGAGATCGAAGCGCCGCGCCAGACCGGCGAATTGCTGGCCGGCGCCAGCCAGGTTCGCGCTGAGCGTGAGCGGCTCGGCCGAGAGGTCTTCGCGGGCCGCTGCGGCGGCGAAGCGGTCGAGGGCGGCTTTCGCCGCGGCGTCGTTGTCCGCCTGCTGGGTCTCGATCACCTCGGCCGGGATATAGCCGGTGCCCGATACCGGAACGATCGGGTCAAAGACGAAGGCGATCCCGGTGAGGTGTGCGTTCAGCGCGGCCGCAATCGACACGGCATAATCGCCGGCCGGGCCGCCCCCTTCGGAAACGCTGAGATTGACGACGATATCTTTGACCATGGCGCGTCTCCCTGTCTAAGCGGCGTCACCCATGTCTAATTAGGTAGTTTCCGTTCTTGAGCCAGATCAAGCGGACGTCCGCCGCTGAGTTTCAAGCGAGCCCGGCGCAGCCTGTCAACGGCCATGATCGACCAAGCGTGACAACGCGATGCGCCTATCACCGGCGGTTTGCGCTATAATGCTCGCGCCAGACGCCGCGAGAGGCTTAAAGAAGCTCAGATGTCGATTTCAATGCCGGCTTCCGACCAGGCGGTGCTGCAACGCCGAACCGAGATCGTTGAGGCGCTCCGCGGCATCGTGCCGGGCGAGGGCGTGATCGCCTCCGATCTGGGCATGCGGCCGTTCGAAAGCGACGGGCTCACCGCCTATCACCAATTGCCAATGGTGGTGGTGCTGCCGGAAACCACCGCTCAGGTGTCGGCCGTGCTCGGCTATTGCCATCGCCAAGGCATCAAAGTGGTGCCGCGCGGCGCCGGCACGTCGCTGTCGGGCGGCGCCCTGCCGCTCGCCGACGGGGTCTTGCTCGGCATGGCCAAATTCAACCGCATCCGCGACCTCGATTTCGACAACCGCGTCGCCGTGGTCGAGCCCGGCGTCACCAATCTCGCGGTCTCGCAAGCGGTCGAACACGCCGGATTCTATTACGCGCCCGATCCGTCGTCGCAAATCGCCTGCTCGATCGGCGGCAATGTGGCGGAAAATTCCGGTGGCGTGCATTGTCTCAAATACGGCATGACCACCAACAATGTGCTCGGCTGCGAACTGGTGCTGATGTCGGGCGAGATTTTGCGGCTCGGCGGCAAGCATCTGGATGCCGCCGGCTACGATCTGCTGGGCATCGTCACCGGCTCGGAGGGGCTGCTCGGCGTCGTCACCGAAGTGACGGTGCGCATCCTCAGGAAGCCGCAAGCGGCGCGCGCGGCACTGATCGGCTTTAACGCGTCGGAGGACGGCGGCGAATGCGTCGCCCGCATCATCGGCGCGGGTATCATCCCGGGCGGCATGGAAATGATGGACCGCCCCGCCATCGCCGCGACCGAGCAATTCGTCCATGCCGGCTACCCGCTCGACGTCGAGGCGCTGTTGATCGTCGAACTCGACGGCCCGCGCGACGAGGTCGATCACCTCTTGGCGCGCGTCGAGGACATTGCCAAGTCCTGCCGCGCCGTAACCTGCCGCGTTTCCAATTCGGAGGAGGAGCGACTGTTGTTCTGGGCCGGCCGCAAAGCGGCGTTCCCGGCGGTCGGCCGCATTTCGCCGGACTATTACTGCATGGACGGCACCATTCCGCGCGCCAAGCTGCCGCTGGTGCTGCATCGCATGAAGGAATTATCGCAAAAGTACGATCTGCGCGTCGCCAACGTGTTCCATGCCGGCGACGGCAATTTGCATCCGCTGATCCTCTACGATGCCAACAAGGACGGCGAGCTCGAACGGGCAGAAAATTTCGGCGCCGATATTTTGCGGTTGTGCGTCGAGGTCGGCGGCGTGCTCACCGGCGAGCACGGCGTCGGCGTCGAAAAGCGCGATCTGATGCCGGTGATGTTTTCCGAAGACGATCTCAACGCGCAGCAGCGGCTCAAATGCGCCTTCGACGAGAAGGGCCTGCTTAATCCTGGCAAAGTTTTTCCGACGCTGCACCGCTGCGCCGAGCTTGGCCGCGTGCATGTGCATGCGGGACGGGTGGCGTTTCCGGATATTCCGCGGTTTTGAACGGCTGTACGGCGGTCAGCCTCCGCATTTCCTCAAGGTGTTAGTTCACTCGACGACGGCGATGCCCTGAATCTCGATCAGCATGGTCGGATCGGCAAAGCCGGTGACCGTAATGGCGGCGCTGGCGGGAAAGTCGGATCCTAATATTTCGGTGCGGATCTCGGTCATGCGGGTGGTGTTCCGCGCATCGCTCAGGAATACCGTGAGGGTGACGAGGTCCTTGAGCCCGCCGCCGGCCTCCTTCAGCGTCGCCTCGATGTTACGGAAGGTCTGGTAGGTCTGGGCGGCGAAGTCGCCGGCGAGCGATTTGCCGCTCTCGTCCTTTTGACCGGTATGACCGGCGACCCAAACGATCTTGCCGCCCTCTGTTATAACGGCCGGCGAGAAAGCACGCGATTTCTGCCAGGTGCCGCGCACATATGTCTTTTTCATCGCGATTACTCAGCCTCCCTGCGGTCATGCGACGCGCACGATGCATCGAGCGAGCCCTTCGGCTTCTCCCGGCATCCCAAGGTTCTGAGGTATAGTGCGCCGTCAACGATGGAAAGGCCGGAAATGACCATGCTTCGTGAGCTGCGCGGGCGACGTTGCCGATGTTAGGGCTCGTCAAACCGCGCGACGGCAAAGAGCTCGAGCAGGCGATCCAGTGGGCGCTCGCTGGCGGCAAGACCTTTGAAGTCGTCGGTCGCGGCACCAAGCGGGCGATCGGACGCGCCGCGCAATGGGACGCGACGCTCGATCTTTCGGAGTTTTCCGGCGTCACGCTGTACGAGCCCGAGGAACTGGTGCTGTCGGCGAAGGCCGGCACGCCGCTTGCCGAAATCGAGGCGCTGGTCGCGGCGAGCCATCAGGAGCTCGCCTTCGAGCCGATGGATTACGGACCGCTGCTCGGCGGCGCGGCTGGCGCTGCCAGCATCGGCGGCATGATCGCCGCCAATCTGTCGGGACCGCGTCGCATCAAAGCCGGCGCCGCGCGCGATCATTTTCTTGGGCTTAGCGCGGTGTCCGGCCGCGGCGAAAGTTTCAAGGCCGGCGGACGCGTCGTCAAAAACGTCACCGGCTATGATTTGTGCAAGCTTATTGCCGGCTCCTGGGGCACGCTGGCGGCGATGACGGACATCACCATCAAGACGCTGCCCAAAGCCGAGACCGAGGCGACCATTCTAGTTCTCGGCCTCGACGACGAAACGGCGCGCCAAGCGATGACGGCGGCGCTAGGTTCGTTCGCCGACGTATCGGCGGCAGCCCACCTGCCAGCACCGGTCGCCGCGCGGATCACCGAACTTGCCACGGCGCAAGCCGCGACCACCGTGTTCCGTCTGGAAGGGGTCGCGCCTTCGGTCGCGCAGCGTAGAGATATTCTACTGACGGTTCTTACGCCATTCGGATCGACGGTCGCGCTCGCGGCGGAGTCGTCGCAGGCGCTATGGCGCGCGGTTCGCGATGTAACACCCTTCGCTGCCCAGGGGCCAGCGGGCGATCGTGACGTTTGGCGTATTTCGACGTCGCCGACGCAAGGCGCCGAGGTCGGCGGTGCGCTTGCCGCCGCGCTGGACGCCGAACTCCTCTACGATTGGGGCGGCGGGCTGATCTGGGCGGCCGTGCCGGCCGCCGCCGACGCCAGCGCGCCGCTCATCCGTTCAACCGTCGCCGGCGCCGGCGGCCACGCCACGCTCATTCGCGCCCCCGCGGCGGTGCGCGTCGCGGTCGACGTGTTCACGCCCGAGCCGGCCGCATTGGCCGCATTGACCAAACGGGTGCGGGCGGGCTTCGATCCGCGCGGTGTTCTGAACGCCGGGCGCATGTGGGCAGGCGTGTAACGATGCAGACGAGTTTTACGCTGGCGCAACTTGCCGATCCGGATGTCGCGGAATCGGAAAAGATCTTGCGGGCCTGCGTGCATTGCGGTTTCTGCAACGCCACGTGCCCGACCTATGTGCTCGACGGCAACGAGCTCGATTCGCCGCGTGGCCGCATCTACCTGATCAAGGACATGCTGGAGCATGATCGGCCGGCGACCGCGGAGGTCACCCAGCACATCGACCGCTGCCTGTCGTGCCTGGCCTGTATGACGACATGCCCCTCCGGCGTGCACTACATGCACCTGGTCGATCACGCCCGGGCCCACATCGAGGAAACCTATCGCCGCCCGTTCGGCGAGCGCCTATTGCGCACGGCGCTGGCCAAGCTGTTGCCTTATCCCCAGCGCATGCGCCTCGCGCTCGCTGCGGCGCTTCTGGCCAAGCCGTTGGCGCCGCTCGCCGAGGCGGTCGGATTTAACCGCATGGCGGCGATGCTGCGCCTGTCGCCGTGGCACCTCCCGTACCGCCCGCTGAGCCCGCAGACCTTTGCCGCCATCGGGACCCGCAGGGGCCGCGTCGCGCTCTTGGCTGGCTGCGTCAACGACGTGTTGGCGCCGCAGATCAATGCGGCGGCGATCCGCGTATTGACCCGCCACGGTATCGAAGTGGTGCTGCCGGAGGGTGCGGGTTGTTGCGGTTCCATGGTCCATCACATGGGCCGCGAAAGTGAGGCGCTGGCGCAGGCGCGGGCCAATATCGAGGCCTTTACTGCGATCAAGGGTCTCGACGCGATCCTGATCACGGCCTCGGGATGCGGCACTACCGTCAAGGATTATGGATTCATGCTGCGAGGCGATTCCCATTATGCGGAACGCGCCGGCCGCGTCTCAGGCCTCGCCCAAGATATCGTGGAGTATCTTGCCGGTGCGTCGTTGCAGGCCGGCCAGGACGCGCGACGCCTTGTGGTCGCGTATCATTCCGCGTGCTCGCTCCAGCATGGGCAACGCATTACGCGGCAGCCGAAAGAACTACTCGGCAAGCTTGGCTTCGTGGTGAAGGACGTGCCGGACGGTCATCTGTGTTGCGGCTCGGCGGGGACCTACAATATTCTGCAGCCCGACATTGCAAGAAGGTTGCGCGAGCGTAAAGTCGGTACTATCGAGAGATTGCGACCTGACGTGATTGCAGCAGGCAACATCGGCTGTCTCACACAGATCGCGGCGGGCACGGAGCTTCCCGCCGTCCATACGGTCGAGTTGATCGATTGGGCCACCGGGGGGCCATGTCCGCCCCCGCTCCGGGAGTATCGGCCGCGTGGGGCGATGTAACCGCGGCGGCAGGCCGAGCGCAGTTCGGCCGACAGCGCGTCATAAGGCCGGTCTCCCTGCGGGGGCCGTTGGGATTTGTCGATAGCAACGATCGGGAGGTCTGATCATGGCGAAGAAGGCAAAAGGCAAGAAGAAAATGGGGAAAAAGAAAAAGGCGGCTCCTGCCGCCAAGAAAAAGAAAACGTTGAAGACGGCGGCAAAGAAGCCGGTGAAAAAGAAGACGGTGAAGAAGGTGGCGAAGAAGCCGGCGGTAAAGCCCAAAATGGCCGCGCCGAAACCGAAGCCCGCTCCCGTGGTCGCGCCGGAACCTGCTCCCGAGCCGGTCTGGACCCCGCCCTTGGGCGGCGGTGACGCCAGCTAGACGCGTTTCGCAACAGCGGCAAATGGCAGCGGTCGCTCAGGCGGTCGCGCCACGGCGTCACCGCTTGCCGTTTCCGGATTGCATAGGCCCGGCGGGGCCAATAGCATTGGCGTAAACAATAATACGAGGATCGGCAGCGGTCGGCCGCCGATCCCGGGCCGGCAATGTCCGGCGCTTCGCGGTCGGGAGGTGCGTTATGCCTGGGACTTACAACATTTTGTTCATGGGCGCGGCCTATGGCTCGCTGCTCGCTTCCAAGCTTCTCTTCGGCGGGCATAGACTTCACCTCGTGTGTCTGCCCGCCGAGGCGGAATTGATCAATGCCGAGGGCTTTCGCGTGCGCCTGCCGGTGCGCGGCCGCAAGGATCCGATTGAACTCGACTCGCGCAAACTGGCCGGCAAGGTGACGGCCGGTCCGGCGGCAGGGGTCGATCCCAAAGAGTTTGATCTGGTCGGTCTCGCCATGCAGGAGCCGCAATACCGCTCGCCCGGCGTGCGTGAATTGTTGGACGCGGTGGCGAAATCGCGGGTGCCGTGCATGTCGATCATGAACATGCCGCCGTTACCCTACGTCAGGCGTATCCCCGGGTTGAATTACGAGGCGCTCAAACCGGCCTATACCGACGCCAGCGTCTGGGACTCGTTCGACCCGGCGACCATCACCCTGAACAGCCCCGACCCGCAGGCGATCCGTCCGCCCGACGAAAAGGTCAACGTGCTGATGGTCACGCTGCCGACCAATTTCAAAGTCGCGCGCTTTGCCGACGAAAAATCGACCGCCATCCTGCGACAGTTACAAGACGAGATCGAAGCGATTCGTTACGACACCCCCGAAGGCAAGATCGAACTGCCGGTCAAGCTCAAGGTTTACGATTCGATTTTCGTGCCGCTGGCCAAGTGGTCGATGCTGCTCGCCGGCAATTACCGCTGCGTGACCAAGGACGGCATGCGCACCGCGCAAGAGGCGGTGCATAGCGACATCGAGACGTCGCGCTCGGTCTACAATTTCGTGTTCGACCTCTGCGTCAAGCTTGGCGCCAAGCCGGAAGACCTGGTGCCGTTCGAGAAATACGCCGCCGCGGCGCAATCGCTGACCCGCCCGGCTTCGGCGGCGCGGGCGCTGCAGAACGGGGCGCCCAATATCGAACGCGCCGACAAACTGGTTCAGCTCATCGCCGCGCAAAAAGGCCTGCATCATCCCGCCATCGACGCCCAGGTGGCGCTGGTCGACGCGCGGCTCGAAGCCAACCGTAAGAAGCAGGCGGCGTAGCCACTCACACACCGCGGCCTTCGGCCGATTTGCGGCAATGTGAGAATATACGGCGGAAGCACAAAAAGCCGGCATTCGCCGATGTTTTAATCTTTGGCGCTCGCTAATCAGCCTCGAATCATTCATTTGATTCAGCCTCGCCAGGTGCCGCGAGGAATCCGCTCGGCATGGGATCAACCAGTTTCGACCAGTTTCGGACTAGGCTTGGCCCGCAGCGCAGACGGACGCGGGAAAATAATGAGGGCCGCGGTGGATCAGCGATGAGGCGTATCGCCTATACGCTGCCTCTCGCGGTCGGGTTGGCCGCGTCCTCTGCGATGGCGGCCGATCTGACAGCCAAAGCGATCGAGGCGCCGCCGCCCGCGCCGTCGCCCTGGGATGTCGCGATCACCGCCGGACTGATGACGGATTACTACTTCCGCGGCGTTACCCAGTCGGCGCACAAGCCTTCGGCCGAGGCCGGCTTCGAGACGCGCTACGATTTCGCTTCCGACTGGCAAGCCTATGCGGGTCTCTCGGGGGAGAGCATCGACTTCCCGAACCGCGCCGCGGCTGAGATCGATTTTTACGGCGGCATTCGGCCGACCTTCGACAAGCTCGCGTTGGATTTCGGCGCTTGGTATTATTATTACCCGGCCGGCCAATGCTTCAATACCTCGGCGCTTTGCAGCGGCTTCGGCGGCGGTCCCGCGATCGCGGCGACCTTGCCGAACGGTAACGTCGTCAAAGCGAACGAGAGCTTCTATGAAGTCTATGCCGAGGCCACCTATACGGTGAACGAGAACCTCTCCGTGGGCCTCCAGGAATGGTACTCGCCATCGGTTCTCAATTCCGGCGCGGCCGGCTGGTACTCTGTCGGCAACATGACGCTGACGGCTCCGACCGCTTGGTTTGCCGACGGGTTCGGCGCTTACGTCTCCGGCGACGGCGGCTACTGGAAGCTCGGCACGACCGATGCCTTTTATGCCGTGCCAGGTTTCCCCGCGGGCATTCCCTACACCAGCTATTGGAATTGGGACACCGGCCTCGGCTTCACTTGGAAATCTTTCACGCTCGATCTGCGCTATTACGGCTCCAACCTGAGCAAGGCCGATTGCAACGCTTTCACCAGCGATCACACGGCGACGGGGGTAGCGACCTCGGCGATCAATCCGGCGCCATTGCCCGGCTCCAACTGGTGCGGTGCCGCCTATATCGCCAAGCTGTCGTTCGAGACCAACCTCGGCGGCGGCAAGTGAAGGTAACGCGTCACTCCGCCGCCGAAACCAGCGGCACGTCCCGGACCTGCGCGATCCTCCCCTCTGGGACCAGCGCGATACGGCGTGCGTGAAACGCGCCGAGCGTCGAGCGATGGCCGATCGAGATGATGGTGGTGCCTTTGAGCCGGTCCGCCAGCAGGCGGTACAGCATCGCTTCGGCGGGTTCGTCGAGCGAAGCGGTCGCTTCGTCGAGCAACAAGTAATCGGGCTCCTGAAGCAGCGCACGCGCGATTGCCAGCCGCTGCTGTTCGCCCTGCGAAAGCATGCGGTTCCAGTGGGCCTCTTCGTCGAGCCGTTCGCTCCATTCCGGCAGGCCCGCGGCCGCTATCGCATCGGTCAACCGGTCGGCCGGGAATGTGCCGAGCTTGGCCGGGTAACTGACGGCCGCGGCGAGGGTGCCGACCGGAAAATAGGGCCGTTGCGGCAGCAGCATGATTTTAGCGTCTTTCGGTACCGTCACGCGGCCTGAGCCGAACGGCCAGATCCCAATGATGGCGCGGAACAGCGTTGATTTGCCGGCACCGGACGGACCGGTCACCAACACACGTTCGCCGGGCGGCAGGGCGACATGTTCGGCGTGCACCAGCGGTTGGCCATCGGGCAGCCGCACATTGAGCCGATCTATCGAAATCGCGGTCGCCGTTTCGCCGGGCACGACTTCGACGGCGGGCTGCGTCAACGCCAGTTCGCGGCCGATGACGATGGCTTTCTCGAATCCGGACAAGCGCTGGACCACGGCCTGGTATTGCGCGATGGCCTGATAGGCGGTGATGAAATAAGACAGCGCGTTCTGCACGCTGTTGAAGGCGGATGCGGTCTGCATCAAGCCGCCCAACTGCATGGCGCCCGAGAAGTAGGCCGGACTCACCATCAGATAGGGAAAGATCACCGAGGCCTGGGAATAGCTTTGAGTGAAGAAGGTGAGCTGCTTTTGCCGCTGCATGATCGCGATCCAATTGCTGACCACGAGCCCGAAGCGATTAAGATGCCGCTCACGCTCGGCCGCCTCGCCATGCAGCGCCGCGATTTGCTCGGAATGCTCGCGGGTACGCACCAGATTGAAGCGGAAATCGGCCTCGAAGCGCTGCTGCTGGAAGTTGAGCGGGATGAGCGGCCAACCGATCAAATGCGTCAGCACGGTGCCGATCACGGCGTAGATCAGCGCCGCCCAGACCAGATAGCCCGGAATAACCAGGGAGAAGCCGAACAGCTGCAGCGGCGCATCTTTCGACAGGGTCCAGAGAATGACCACGAAGGAGCACAACGATACGATCGAGCTTAACAGCCCGATGCCGATCGAGAGCGTGTTCTGCACGAACATCTGCAGATCGTCGGCAATGCGCTGGTCCGGGTTGTCGGCTGCATCGCCGAGCAACTGCATGCGGTAGTGATTGGCAGTATTGAGCCATTGCCGCAGGTAAGTCTGCGTCATCCAGCGCCGCCAGCGGATCTGAAGCCACAAATTGAGGTAGTTCTGATAGACCGCGAGCACGGTGTAAATAGCGGCCAGCACGCAGAAAAACAGGATGGCGCTGATGAAGGCGGCCCAATTGTGATCCTGCAACGTATTATAAAATCGATTGTACCACTGGTTCAGGATCACCGTGATGGCGACGATGGACAGCTCGATGGCGATCACCGCGGCCAGCAGGATGCGACCGGGCCAGCGGTCCTCCGACCGGAAATAGGGGACCGACAGCCGCCAGATCGTGGCAAGGTTCACGGCGAGGCGTTTCACGGAAGGACCTCCGAATTATTGGGGTGCGCGACGGGCCATGCGGAATTCTCGACGCGCGCCGCGGTCACCATCGGCCTCATTATTCCCAACATAGCTCGGCCACGGTCTTGATGCTGCATGGCAATATCACAAAACCCCTCCGCTACCGCGGTTCTCGTGCGGCGCGCACAATCGTCTTCACGCTCAACTATCTCTATGGCCGAGCTACGGCGGGATGGAACGGCTGGCGGATCACGTTTTGGCGAGCGCCAGGCGGTGACAGCCCGCCGCGACCGGCGCCGGCACCCTTGTCCGGGTCCATCGGCAACGCGCAGACTAGCGTTTCCGTTCGCCATCCGCTATTCGCTGGGGCCCAATCCGCTCACCCCGTCTGCAACGCAATCAGCCCAAAAATGAAGATGGCTTACTTCCGCCGGCGCTGTGCCTGCCGGCTAGCTGTGTTGCTTCTCGCTGGCTTGCTTTTACCAGCGACCGCGAATGCGCAATCGTTCCCGTTCGGTAGTGAGCTCATGCTCGATCAGGCGCCGATGCGCGGCTCCAAGCGGGTGCCGATGCTCGAAATCGAAGAGAACGGCGCCGCCTCGATCGATCTGTGGTGCGCCAGCGCGCCGGCCGAGGCCACGGTCGGCGGCGATTCGATCAGCATCGTTCCGGGCCAAGTGGCAAGCACCCCGGAAGCGGCGCAATGCGCGCCGGAGCGACAGGCGAACGACACCAGTCTGTTGGCCGCACTGGCCCAGGTGACGGCCTGGAAGCGAGAGGGCGATGTGATCGAACTGTTCGGCCCGACCCCGTTGCGGTTTCGGCTGATGACCAATTGATCGCGCTCAAAGTTTCGTCGCGCGCGACATCAGGAACGGCAGATGAATGGCGTTGTCTTCGAAGGCGTTGCTGGCCAACGCCTCGAAATCGGCGCGTAGCCGCGCCAGCCTGGCCGGGTCGCCCGCAAGCGAAGCGACGACTTTCGTGAGGGGGCCGATCGTGGCCTCCTGGGCCATGCGGAAATGCGCAACGCTGAGCATGGGTGTGATCACGGTGCCACGCTCGAACACGAGATCGGTTGCCGACGCGCCCAGCCGTTCACGAACCACGTTGGGGTCGCCCCATAAAGCCGGTGGCTGCGGTGGTTCGGTTCCCGGCGGCGGCGGCGGCGGCGGCAAATAGCCAGCGATGAAGGTGAACATGCTGCCGGTAAAGTGCTCCGGCGGCCAAGTCGAGAATGCCACGCGACCACCGGGTTTAACGACCCGCAGCATCTCACGCAGCGCCACGGCGGGACGCGGGGCAAAGATGTGGCCGAATTGGCTCAGGACGACGTCGAACGAGGCGTCCGGATAGGGCAGCGCTTCGGCATCGCCTTCGACAAAGTCGATCTCGACGCCGGCGATGGCCGCATTGCGGCGCGCGCGTTCGAGCAGCGCCGGCGTGAGGTCGAGCCCGCATACCTTGGCGCCGCGCCGTGCCGCCGTGACCGCGACCACGCCGGTTCCGCAGGCGATATCCAAAACGCGCTGCCCCGCTGCCACTTGTGCGAATTTGACGAGCTGCGCCGCAGGCACGGTCGTGAATATTTCCACCGGCGCGAAGGCGGCCCAAGCTTCGCGCTGGTTGGCCTTGAATTTCGCGAACGGATCGGAATCCGCGGTGGTCATCGCATTCTCCCCGACGGCGGCCCGCGGAAATTCGCTCACGATCGTAACCCAGATTGAACGACCGCCAAATCATAGTCGCTCCGGGTCGCTTTATGTTGCGGCGCACTGTCACCGTATTGCCAAAACGGGCAAACAGGTCATAGCTGGTGAGGCGTATCGTCCGGAGCAACCGGATGAGCGCGAAAGAATGCGTGACACA
>Ga0181525_10002284_pt1 | contig 15771 bp, 13 predicted proteins | sample PEATcosm2014_Bin_48_FD_121100 | JGI IMG/M metagenome (GOLD analysis project Ga0181525, IMG submission 121100) | Peatland microbial communities from MTU Mesocosm Facility, Houghton, MI, USA - PEATcosm2014_Bin06_10_metaG | ecosystem: Environmental > Terrestrial > Soil > Wetlands > Peat | place...
GATTGCAGCGTGCTGCACGGCATGAAGAATCAATATGGGGTAACCGTCGGCAAATACGTCACGGTGGGCCACTCGGTCACTTTGCATGGGTGCGAGGTCGAAGACCGCTGCCTGATCGGCATGGGTTCGGTGATTCTCAACGGAGCGAAAATTGGCGCGGGGTCGATAATCGCGGCGGGCACACTGATTCCAGAGCGCACCGTAGTCGAACCAGGCTCGTTATGGATGGGCTCTCCCGGCAAATTCCGCCGTAAGCTGGATGAGCACGATCAGGCATCGATCATGCGCTACGCCCAGAATTATCTGGGATATACCGAAGAGTATTTGCGCGAGCGGTGAGTAAGAGTACCGAGTACCCAGTACCGAGTACAAAAAAACTTGTCATCCTGAGCGGAGGAAAGCAATTCGCGAAGCGAATCGCTTTCCGTAGTCGAAGCATCCCTTGCCCCCATGCGTGACGGCAGGCGCGTCAGGGCATTCTCTCGGCGCTGTCGATAGCGTCGGGAATGTGGAGAGGGCTCTCTGCAGGGATGGTGGGACGGTCAAATTGCAAGGGATTCTTCGACTGCGACTTGTCTTCCGCAAAGCGGAAGACAAGTCTCCGCTCAGGATGACAGGGTGAGGAAGAATGATTAAAGCGGCCCGAGGAACGCGAGACCTGCTGCCGCCGGAAACGGCGCTGTGGAATTTTGTCGAATCCGCGGTGCGCGACGTCTTCCGCGCCTACAACTTCCACGAAATTCGCACGCCGATTTTCGAATCAACGGAATTGTTTGCCCGCGGCGTCGGCGAAGATACTGACATTGTTTCCAAAGAAATGTTTACCTGGGAAGATCGGGGACGGGCCGAGAGTGACCGGGGACAGTCGTTGACCTTGCGCCCAGAAAACACGGCCGGCGTCGTCCGCGCCTACATCCAACATGACCTCGAGAAGCGCGGCCTGAGCAAGCTCTACTACATCGGCCCACAGTTCCGCCGCGAGCGTCCACAAAAGGGCCGCTACCGGCAGTTTTATCAGATCGGCGCCGAAGTCATCGGTCCACCCTCGGCGGGCAGCGAGTCTCCGGCGCGTGACGCGGAAATTCTCGAGATGCTGGCGACCTTGCTCGATCGCCTCGGCATCACCGGCTGGAATCTCGAACTGAACTCCGTCGGCTGTCCCAACGATCGAGCCGCCTTCAACGAAGCGCTGCGCAAAGCTCTCGATCCCGTGAAAGACAAAATGTGCGCCGATTGCCAGCGCCGCGCAGTCACCAATCCCCTGCGCGTCTTCGATTGCAAAGTGCCCGAGGATCAGCCGATCATCGACACGCTTCCTCGCATCAGCCAATTTCTCGACGAAGCCTGCCGAAAACACTTTGACGCGGTGCAGGAAATCCTCACCAAGGTCGGAGTTCCGTTTTCCTTGAACGACCGCCTCGTGCGCGGTCTCGATTACTACACCCGCACCGCCTTCGAATTCACCCACGGCGCTCTGGGCGCACAGAACGCGATCCTCGGCGGCGGCCGCTACGACGGACTCTCCGAGGCGCTGGGCGGTCCGCCGGCTCCAGGCATCGGCTTTGCGATCGGCGAAGACCGACTGGTGATGTCGCTGCAGGAGACAGCAGAGAGCGTGGTGCGCAAGCCGGATGTCTATGTGGCCGCGCTAGGCGCGGGTATGAATGGCGAAGCCGCCCGCCTGGCAAAGGAACTGCGCCGTCACGATGTCGTTGTCGATCTCGGAGACGAAACCTTCCGCCTGAAGAAGTCCTTCGAAGCCGCCACCAAGGCCGGCGCAAAATATATCCTGATCGTCGGCGAGAACGAAGTGCAGGCCGATGCCTTCGCCTTAAAGAATCTCGCGACCGGCGAGCAGATCTCAGTTCCACGCGCAGAGTTGGCGCAGAAGATTCAGGAGTAGCCGTGGGCAAGATTCGTTCAGAAATCGACGACGCGGCCCGGCAATTCATCGAAGCGCAGAAGATCTTCTTCGTCGCATCCGCGCCGCTCGACGCCAACGGCCACGTAAATCTCTCGCCCAAGGGCCTCGACACCTTTCGCATCTTGGCCCCAACCACCGTCGCCTACATCGATTTCAACGGCAGCGGCGTCGAGACCATCGCTCACCTCAAAGAGAATGGAAGAATCGTCCTGATGTTCTGCGCCTTTCAGGGCCCGCCGAATATTTTTCGTTTGTATGGCCACGGTCGCGTGGTCGAGCCGCATGAGGCTGAATTTGCCACGCTCGCGACATCCTTTCCCAATTGCGATAACGCGCGTTCGATCATCGTCGTCGAACTCACCCGCGTGACCGATTCCTGCGGATACGGCGTTCCACTCTTCCACTATGAAGGCGAACGCGAACAGCTCTTTGCCTGGGCGCGCCATCGCGGACCCGAGGGCCTGAAAGCTTACCGGCAGCAGAAGAATCGACAGAGTGTCGATGGGCTTCCGGGCGTCGATGGGTAGATGCATGCCCCGATTTGTGACGGTCTGATTTGTAATGGGAGGTATTTTGATGAAACTGCGCTCCATGATTTGCGTGGTCTTCTTGCTGGCCGGCGTCGTCTCCGGTGCACAGAATCCCGCGAAGGCTCCACGCCCGCTCGAACAGACCCTGCTGACCTGCGAGAAGAATCTGATCGAAGCGAAGAAGAAAGATGATGCCGCATTCTTCAAGCGCACCCTCAGCGCCGAATTCTCTCTGGTTGGCGTCGATGGCGTACTGCTGCAGGGGCAGGAAGCGGCAGGCAATCTCGGTGACTCCGACCTCGTGGAACTGACGCCCTACGACATGAAAGTAGTAACCGTGAGCGACGATGCGGCCATTGTCACTTACGACGCAATCGTGCGTCAGAAGCCGGAAGAAGATCAGGGCCCTCCGCCGCGCTACCAGCATTTCAGCTCGGTATGGGTGAAGCAGGGAGGCGAATGGAAGCTAAAATTTCATCAGGCTACAGCCGCGCACTGGGGAGACTGGTAGGCCTCACGCTGCAGCCTCTCAATCTCCGGCGGCACGCTTCCACTTCTCATCCTAAATCGTCTAACCTTTAGGCAAGCACAAAGGTGCCCGAAGGAATCCGCTGGTATTGACCTTCGTGTACCTTGGTGTCCTTCGTGGTTAATGATTTTGGGCCGCTACCAAATGTGCCGAGGAGACAAATGATGAAACGAACCGGAATCATTCTAGCGGCAGCGCTGCTGTCGGCAGCCCTGGCGCAGGCGGCGCAAGAGCCTCCCAAGCCCGCGCCCGAACTCAAGAAGGTGGAGATGCTGGCCGGCTCCTGGGTGCTCGAGGGCGACGTCAAGCCCAGCCCCATGGGTCCGGGAGGCAAAGTCACCGAAAACGAAAAGTGCGAGTGGATGGAAGGCGACTTCTTCCTGGTATGCCATGTCGATTTCAAGACCGCGACTTCAGGCAGCGGGTCCGGGCTGGCAGTGATCGGATATTCCGCTGCCGACAAGGCCTATACGTATCGCGAGTTCAACAGTTGGGGCGAGTTCGACGACTCCAAAGGCACGCTCGATGGCGACACCTGGACCTGGACCAGCGACGAGAAAATGGGCGACACCATGGGCAAAGGCCGCTTCACCATGAAGTTCACCTCGTCCACGTCGTACAACTTCACCTACGAAATGTCCCCCGACGGGGCGAAGTGGACCGCAGTGGTCGAAGGCAAGGCCATGAAGAAGTAGGTAGTCGAGAACGCAAGGCCACCAAGAAGTAGGTAGTAGTGCAGTTTGTCCCTTACATTACTTTGTCATCCTGAGCGTAGCCGTTTTTCAGGCGCAGCGAAGGATCTCCCGCTTAACCGGCCTAATGCGTAAGCCAAACTGCACCTCCACCAAGAAGTAGCCATCGCATGTGATCGACCTCACATCCTCCGTAGTTCCTACCGTTTATAATCTTTCATTCGGCACTCTGCCGCAATTCTCATTGTAAGGACACAGCTTGCTCGACTTTTTAGGCGATCTACGACGAACGCATATGTGCGGAGCGCTGCGCGCCTCCGACGCCGGCAAAAAAGCTACCCTGATGGGTTGGGTGAACAAGCGCCGCGACCTGGGCAGCCTGATTTTTGTCGACTTGCGCGACCGCACCGGCGTGACGCAGGTGGTCATCAACGCCGAGCGCGACGCCGCCATCCACGAAAAAACCGAAGCTCTGCGCAACGAGTACGTGATTGCCGTCACTGGCACGGTAAAGCTGCGCGACGCCAGCACGGTGAACAAGAACATCGCAACTGGCGAAGTGGAGCTGGTCGCAGAAGAGTTGCGCATTCTGAACGAGTCGAAGCTGCCGCCGTTCCTGCCTTCCGACACGGCTCTGACCAATGAAGAAACGCGGCTGAAGTATCGCTACATCGATCTGCGCCGCGAGGTCATGCAGTTCAACATCGAACTGCGGCACAAGGTGGCGAAAGCGATCCGCGATTATTTATCGGACCAGGGATTCTTTGAGATCGAAACCCCGTTCATGACCCGCTCCACGCCCGAGGGCGCACGCGATTATCTCGTGCCCAGCCGCGTGCAGCCGGGAACGTTCTACGCCCTGCCGCAATCGCCGCAATTGTTCAAACAAATCCTGATGATCTCCGGCTTCGACAAATATTTTCAGATCGTGCGCTGCTTCCGCGACGAAGATCTCCGAGCCGACCGCCAGCCGGAGTTCACCCAGATCGATTTGGAGATGACCTATCCGCAGCCAGAGCGGGTCTGGGAAGTGGTTGAGGGATTTCTGACAGCAGCGTTTGCTGCGGCGGGATACCAAATCAAAACGCCATTTCCACGCATGGATTACGACGAAGCGATCCGCCTCTATGGCATCGACAAGCCCGACCTGCGTTTTCCGGCCTTTATCGATGTGCGCGAATGTTTTACATCCGAGAATCTGCAGGAGCTTGCGATCAATGCGAATCTGCCGGTGATCGCGATCCGCACGCCGAAGGTCGGCGAACTCTCGCGCAAAGAACGCGACGACATCAAGCCGATGTTCCACGCCAAGGGCGGCGCGAAGATTTTCGAAGACTTCAAGCGCATTGGCAACAAATTTCCCGATGCGGCGGCCGCGATTGCGAAGACGGCCGGAATGGCAGAGAGCGACCTGATTGTGCTGGTTGCAGGTTCCGGGCAAGCCGGCGCCGGGCAGTCCCTGACTGCGAATCGAAAAGTGACGCCACAGGAGTTGGCCATTTACGCCTCGGCAGGCCTGCTGCGCCTGGCCCTGGCGCAGAAGTATGCCGAGAAGCACGGCATTTTTAAAAAATCCGGCGACCCTGCAAAAGATTACCGCTTCCTATGGGTCACGAACTTCCCCATGTTCGAATGGGATGAAGGCGAGAAGACCTGGAACGCCGCGCATCATCCCTTTACCTCGCCGCATGAAGAAGATATGGCGAAGCTGGAGTCGGGCGTGGAGGCGTTGCACGATCCCCTGTCGCCGCTGAGCGCGGTGCGCGCGCTGGCCTATGACGTGGTGCTGAACGGCACCGAACTCGGCTCGGGCTCGATTCGTATTCACCGCCAGGATGTGCAGAGCCGAATCTTCCGCGCCCTGGGCATGACCGAAGAAGAAGCCCGCGCCCGCTTCGGATTCTTTCTTGAAGCCCTCGAGTACGGCACGCCCCCGCACGGAGGCATTGCACTGGGCCTCGACCGCATCGTGATGATCCTCGCTGGCGCAGAGAGCTTGCGCGAAGTAATCCCGTTCCCCAAGACGGCCCGCGCTGTAGATCTGATGGTGGACGCGCCAACGCCGGTGAGCGAGGCGCAGTTGAAAGAGTTGGGGATAGCAATCCGTAAAGCGAAGGAATGATGCCTCCCCGTTAGCCCTTGTCATTCCGACGCGCGAGCGAAGCGAGACAGGAGGAACCTGCTTCCTGCCAAAATTTCCACAGCCCCATTGTGACAGCCGTCACTGACTTCTTCCCCCGCGTCGCCGGACAATGAAACCAAATATCTACCCGCTCTTTGACAACCAAATAGACCCACCTAACCCCAATCGAAACAATATTTTGCGGGTAAGTTCTTTCGATTCAAGATTTTACTCAGATTCAACGCGGATCGAAGCGTGTAAGGGCATTAAATCACTTGACACATATGTGTTCGTAGTATAGTATGTGTTCATGGCTACCAAGTCTCCGCGCACACTCCAAGAAGCAATCGTAAGATTCTCAGACCCGCAAGCCGCTTTTGACTTCGCAGTCTCCCTGCGCTGGCCCGATGGGAAGGTTTTCTGCCCACGCTGCGGCTCTCACAAACACTCATTCATCAAGACGCGGCGGCTCTGGTTTTGCTACGGCTGCAAGAAGCAATTCACCGTCAAAGTCAAAACGATTTTCGAGGATTCGCCTATCGGTTTGGATAAGTGGATGATTGCCGTATGGATGCTCGTAAGCTGCAAGAATGGAATCAGCAGCTACGAACTGGGCAAGACTATTGGGGTGACTCAGCGTACAGCTTGGTTTATGAATCAGCGCATCCGAAAGGCTCTGCATCGCGGTTCGTTCGGCACAACCAAGATCGGCGGCGGGAATTTAGACAGCGAGGTGGAAGTGGATGAGACCTTCGTGGGCGGCTTGACCAAGAACATGCACAAGGATCGCAAAATCAATCTGGTCAAGAAGGGCGGAGTTCACGGCGGCAAGACGGTAGTACAGGGAATGCTTGACCGGAACCTTCGCCAGATTCGCGCCACGGTCGTACCGGACGTGAAGCGCGAGACCTTGCAGAATGAAGTTCTAAAGAACGTGAAATATGGCACGCGAATCTATAGCGATAATGCCATTGGATATGACAGCTTCGATGATCGCTTTGTCCATCAATTCGTGAACCATGCCGAGCGATACGTTGACGGGCGCGTCCACACTAACGGTTTGGAAAACTTCTGGTCACTCCTGAAGCGCGGCCTTAAGGGAACCTACGTTGCAGTTGAGCCTTTCCACTTGTTTCGATACGTAGACGAACAGGTGTTTCGCTACAACACTCGCAAGGATGAAGCGGGAAACAAACTGAATGATGCACAGCGGTTTGCGCTGGCAATGTCTCAGATCGGCGGCAAGCGCCTGACCTATGCCGAACTGACAGGGAAGGACGCAGACGCGCTACACTCGCCCACGACAGGGACGCGGGAAACGGAAGTCCCGTTCTAGTCCCTGTCGGATTTCTGCGGCTTCTTTGGAGAAGCGTTCTTCTTAGGGCGCTTCTCCTCTGTTTCCGACTTCGGAGTGCGGAACAGCAGCTTCATTGCTTCCTCGAACTTGTCCGCCACTTCCGGCCCTTCTCTGTATTCTGGTTTCATTGGCTCTTAACCCATCCCGAAAGCAGTCTCGGAGGATTAGCTTCAGTTCCATACACTGTAACAGTGACTAACTGCTGTGGAAGAATTGCTGGCCCAATATGGCATTCCGTAAACGTGCTCCCTTGCTTTCCGGGCCTAGCGCCCCCAAACACCGTTCCGCCGGGGAGGAATGTATTGCCATTGCTAAATGTGTCCTTGTTAAATGTAGCACTAGCGCACCAAGGGGCTTCGATTCGGTAATTGCAGTGGATAGCTGCAACATTGCTGCTAAGAGAATCCTTGGTAACTGGGCCTCCGGGAATCTCTGCCATCCAACACTGCTGTTGCTCCTTGGTCCCTTGCTCCGTCCCCGTGGCGTTAGGAGAGCCAGCAACTTTGCATGGCTTGGAAGGCGGACAGGTGGGACAAGACGGGCAGGGAACCTTCGGGCTACTTGCCAGCCTGTTGAAGTTAGCGACGAGGTTCTCATGATCGGCGTACACGGTTGCAACCAAATTCCACCCAAACGTTCCCGCCATAATTACGAGAGGTACAAGCAAGCCAACCGCTGCCGCAATAAACGATTCTTTGACCTGCTGCATTACATCCCCCTCCTTTCGGAGTGAGCGGAGTAGGGCAATGGTGATAAAAAATGCGGCGACGGGACTTGCAATTGAATATGCAGCAAATGACAGATCGGTTTGACTGAGCGCCGAGAGAGATATCTTCCAAACAGCGCTGACCAGATTTCGGTAATGGCCTTGCTGTGCCGCATCAAGCATTTTCGGCAATACCGCAGCGGCAATGACAAATGAAACCAACAGAAAAAAGGCGAGACCAAGTAGCTTGCGAAGAATCGACAGCAAACGATCCAACATAACGCACACCTCTACCGACCTCGGATTTTAATCCAAGTCGTTGATTCAGCGAGGTTAAACCATTTTGACATGTGCGTCTAGTGATTTAGTACCCGTGTAAGTCGTTGATTCCAGAGAATTAAGACATTCGATCTGTATTTTTTTTTGATCTGGATCTAAGACACCAGCGAGGCCCAAAGCACAACCACCGCCAACTATTTTTTGAGCCGGGAGACGCCATCGAAAACGTCCCGGAGGGACGTCTGAAAATAGCCCGGCGTTTTTAACGCCGGGTAATCTGACCTAAAGATGAGTCGCGTCCCGGAGGGACGCTTGAACAGCCGCCACGCACCTCAGCGGCAGCCTAGAGGGATTCCAACTTGCTCTTGGCCAACTCCTCAACCCGCGCCAGCACTTCATCCTCGCCCAAATTGGTGGAGTCGATGACCACCGCATCGTCCGCCGCCTTGAGCGGCGATGCCGCCCGCGTCCGGTCACGATGATCGCGTTCGCGCAGATCGGCGGCGACGTTTGCCGCTACTTCACCCTTGATCTTTTGCTGCTCCATGCGGCGCTGTTCGCGCACTACAGGGTCGGCGTCGAGAAAGATTTTCAGGTCAGCATCAGGAAAGACTTTGGTGCCAATGTCGCGGCCTTCCATCACCACACCGCCGCCCGCGCCCATCGCCCGCTGATGCGCCACCATCCAAGCCCGCACTCCCGGATGCACCGACACGCGCGAGGCCGCCTCGGTAACATCGCGCTCGCGGATGCGCGCGGAAACATCGTGACCATCGAGCAGCGTGCGGTTTCCGCCAATGGTGGGCTCAAGCTGAATTTGCGAGTCTTCGGCAATCTTGACCAGCGCGGCTTCGTCGTCAACTGAGGCGTCGTTGGTGATGGCCTTCAGGGCCAGCGCGCGGTACATCGCGCCGCTCTCCAGGTTGACATAGCCCAGCTTGCGCGCCAGTCGCGAAGCGATGGTGCTCTTGCCCGCGCCGGCCGGTCCGTCGATGGCGATGATCAGTTTGCGGAGGGTGGGATTCGTCATCTGCGATCCAGCATTGTACATGGGCCGAGCCCAAAACCTTTACCACAGAGGGCACGGCGGAACACAGGGTAAGGCCCTTAGCGTGGCCCTCCGCTTTTCGGGCGCGGTCGTGTGAATGTGCGTGGACTCGCCGAGGGGCTTCCGGATGGCCTAGCGTTAGGAGGCGTGGAGCGACGCCCAACTGGACGCGGCCGCGGAAACGATCGAGGCGCCTGGATGACTTTCGGCGCGGCTGCTTCTTTCTCCGGGGTGATGTGCAGCATCGAGCGTCCGCTGACGTGGACAAAGCTGAACTCGCGCGCCGCCAGCAGCGCGTTCACCGCTTCTTTCACGCGCGAGCGCGCCACGAAGTTTCCGAAGAAAGTCTCGAGTTCGGTTTGCTCGGCGGCGACCACACAGTCCAGATATTTCGAGAGTAGCGCCGAGAGCGCCTGCTGCACCGACAGTCCCACGCCTTCCTTCACCGCGTCCGGCGCCCAGCGGTAGAGCACATCCCAGAACGAACCTTCTTTCGCGTTGTAGTCGACGCGCGTGATGCGCAGCCGGGCCAGCAACTCCGCGAGAGCCTTATCGAGCGCGGCCAGCGAAACGCTCCCGCCGAGAGCTTCCTGCAACTTCTGCTTGGAGATCGGTCCGTCGCTAACGATCAGCGCGAACGCATCGCAGGCCAGCGGCGAGTAAGCGGACCGCGGTCCCTGCTTGGGCGCGAGCTTGGGATTGCGCTCGCCCACCAGCGCGTAGAAGAAAGGGAACGCCGAGGCCGCGACCAGAAACGCGTTGTTCTCCTCGACCAGATTTGCCTCGTAGGCCGAGCGCTCGCGCAGCAATCGGACCATGAGATCCGTCGCCTCCAGCGCGCGTGGATCGGAATAGGCATGCTGCCAAGTGGGCAGACGATTGTCCGATCCGACGAACGCGCCGATGAACGTAGGTACCGGCATCGAGGGACGCATGGGATACATCAGGCAGAATCCCACAGTCTCGACGAACGCGCGCGCCTCCTCGATGGTGCGGATGGGCTTGCCATCGAGCCGCCATTTCTCGCGCCGGAGTCGCTGGAGATCGGATTCGGTCATAGGATGCAGCAAATAGCAATTAGCAGTTGGCAAGAAGCCTTCGCTAATTGCTAATTGCTGGTTCCCTCAGATTCTCTTAAACGCCTTCTGAATGTCCTTTACAGAATACCGCAGAACGACCGGCCGGCCGTGCGGGCACGACATGGGGTGATCGGTTTTCGCGAGTTCGGCGAGCAGCCAGTCCATCTTATTTTGCTCGAGTGGCATGTTGACTTTGATGGCGGCGTGGCAGGCGATGGAGGCGGCAATGCGGCCGCGAATCTTTTCCAGATTCAGCGACTGCTCTTCGCGCGAGATTTGATCGAGCAGTTCGTGCAGCATGTGCTCGACCGCGGCCGCATCGACACCCGCCGGCGCAACTTTTACGGCTACGCTGCGCGCGCCGAAAGGCTCGGCCTCGAAGCCGTTGTGCTCGAGCTCATCGGCAATCTCGGTAAAGATGGCTTGCTGCGCGGGAGAGAGTTCGAGCACGATCGGCATCAGCAGGCGCTGGCTCTCGACTTTCTGCGCCGCCCGCTGCTTCAGGATGCGCTCGAAGAGCACGCGTTCGTGCGCCACGTGCTGGTCGACAATCCACAAGCCATCTTCATTCACCGCGAGAATGAACGAGTTCCGAATCTGCCCCAGCGGGCGAAGCGTGGAGAGGGCAGCCAGCGTTGGATCTTCGCCGCTTGCATTGTCATTCTCCGGACCGGCGGCGTCGAGCGCGGGGGCGCAGCCGTTATCTGGAATCGTCTCCGGAAGCGGATCGGCGAAGCGGCTTTCCATCCCGCGGGCCACGGGAATCGCCGCGTTCGCCTCGACTGCGATTCCGCCTTCGAACTGGAAACGCGCGGAAATTGGCGGTGGCACCGGCGCTTGCAGGGCGAATCCCGCGCCGCCCGCGGGATCATAAATGCGCGCGGGCGCGCCCGAAGCGGAGCCCAGATCAGACGGCGGTTCCCACTCCCGCGCGCCGGGAGTCAATCCAGAGCTGGCAGTCGCGTGCGCACGAATCTCGGTAGTGAACTGCGGCACGGGCCGCGCCTTCATCAACGCGGCGCGTACGGTGTCGCGTACGAAGTCATGCATCAATGTAGGCTGGCGAAAGCGCACCTCGGTCTTCGAGGGATGAACATTGACATCGACCTCGCCCGGCGGCAGTTCCAAAAACAGCAGCACGACCGGATAGACCGTCGGCGGAATGATGTTGCGATAGGCCTCGGTCAGTCCGTGCTGCACCAGACGGTCGCGAATCAGCCGCCCATTGACGAAGATGAAAATCGAGTTGCGATTCAGCTTCTGAATTTCTGGCTTCGAGACGAAGCCGTGCAGCCGCATTTCACCGGGATCGGCAGGAACTGCTTCATCGTTCTCCTCCTCCTTGCGCCTCCACGGTGGGGGTTGCGGCAAGCCCACATGCTCCAGTGTCTGCATGGCCGCGACCGCAATCAACTGGTCGAGCGTCTCCTTGCCGAAGACCTGGTAGACCCGCTCGCTGTATCCCGCCACCGGCGGGGCGACCAGCATGGCATTGGTGGCCGAATGCAATTCAAAATGTTTTTCCGGGTGCGCCAGCGCGTAATGCGTAACCAGCGAAGCGATGTGCGACAGTTCCGTCGATTCGGATTTCAGGAACTTCTTCCGCGCGGGAGTATTGAAGAAGAGATCCCGCACCGTGATCGAAGTTCCCTCAGGCAATCCGGCTTCTTCAACCCGCGCCATCTTGCCGCCATTGATTTCGAGAATGGTTCCGCTCGCGGCTCCGGCATCGCGCGTCTCAAGGTGCAGACGCGACACGGAGGCGATCGAGGGCAGCGCCTCGCCGCGAAAGCCCAACGTGGCCACGCTGAGCAGGTCTTCGGCGTCCTTGATTTTCGACGTCGCGTGGCGTTCGAAGGCCAGCATGGCATCATCGCGCACCATGCCGCATCCATTGTCGGTGATCTGAATCAGCTTCTTGCCGCCGGCCTCGATATTGATCTTGATGCGGGTTGCGCCCGCGTCCAGCGCGTTCTCCAGCAGCTCTTTCACGACTGAGGCGGGACGCTCCACCACTTCGCCGGCGGCGATCTTGTTGGCGACGTGCTCGGGAAGTACGTGGATGCGGCCCATGAAGCACTTCTCAGTTCTCAGTAGGTCTGATTGAGGACAGGGCCAGTTTCGCAGATGGAGAGGCGGAAGGCAAAGACTGTGACCACACGGAGGGTGGAGTCACGAGGGTGGAGCAGGGCCTTCGGCCCTGCTTGACAAGTTACTCATGCGGCCGGCTTCAGCCACTGAGGTGCATCATCCAGCTTCAGCTTGGCGGTACTGTGGGGAAACTCTTCTGGCAGAGTCACCAGGCCTCTCCGCACGGGATTCATGTGGATGTAATGCCGGAACCGGGCATACTGGGTCGCATCGCGAACACGACGGTCATAGAAACTGGTCTGCCAGATTTCCCCGGCGAAGCCAAGTTCCTTCTTCGCCCGGTAGGAGAAGGCTCCCTTGATGAACTGCACTGCCTTCTCGATGGTCACGGGGGAGATTGGCGTGATCAGGAGATGGAAGTAATTGGGCATGATCACATACTCATGCAACTGGTACTTGCTCTCTTTGTGATAGTGGAAAAGTACATCCGTGAATAAGCCGGCCATCCGGTCTGATTGCAGGAGGGACTGCTTTTCGAAGCTAGAGGCCGTGATGAAGTAGGTTCCGCCGCGGGTTGCTCCACGGTAAGGGATAGTCATATGTACCTCGGGGGGCTAAAGCCCGATTCAGAGGCGAGTCTTTGACGCAGGCCTGGAAGGCCTGCTCCACCCGCAGCGTCTCGATGCGACCGCTATGATTGCGTGGCGCTTTGATCACGCAGCCGTCGGCTCACTTCAAATGACGTTACCGCGGCTTCCAACTGGGTTGCTACGTAAAAGCGGTTCTCCGGCGAGAGCTCTTCCCGATTTGGATCGCTCTCGCCTCTTCTGTGTAGAATCATGCCCGGTTGTTTTCTTATAAGATTGCGAGAGCTGTCATGCCTGATTCGCCGCACTCCGTCCCGAAGCCCGACGCCACGAGCCTGGGCATGCAGCGGCAGTTTGAGATCTACCAGCTTGGCCTGGCGGGAAAGAAACTTTCGGTTCCCATTCCTCTGGCACAACTCGAAAAGAAAGCCGCCGAGATTCTTCCTGCGCCAGCCTACGACTATGTTGCCGGAGGCGCTTCCGGGGAGCGCACCATGCGCGCCAACCTTGCCGCTTTCGAGCGCTGGCGCATCGTGCCGCGCGTGTTGCGCGATGTATCGCAGCGCGATCTTTCCATCGAACTGCTTGGGCACACCTTGCCCGCTCCCGTGTTGCTCGGTCCGGTCGGCGTGCAAAGCATCATTCACTCCGATGCGGATCTGGCTTCGGCGCGCGCTGCCGCTTCCCTGGGCGTTCCTTTCGTTTTGAGCACGCTCTCCTCGCGCTCGATCGAAGATGTGGCGCAGGCCATGGGCAACGCCCCGCGCTGGTTTCAACTGTACTGGGGGAAAGATCACGAACTGACGAGCAGCATGTTGCGGCGCGCCAAACGGTCGGGCTATTCCGCGCTGGTGGTCACACTCGACACGGCCATGCTGGGCTGGCGCGAGCGCGACCTGCAACATCCTCATCTTCCGTTTCTCTTGGGCCAGGGACTTGCCAATTATTTCACCGATCCCGTATTTCGCTCGCGTCTCGCCGAAACGCCGGAGGCCGACCCGACAGCCGCCATCCGGTTGTGGGCAACGCTATTTTCCAACACCGCACTGACCTGGAGCGACCTGGGCTGGCTTCGCCAGCAGACGAGGATGCCGATCCTGCTGAAGGGAATTCTGCACGTCGAAGATGCGCGGCGTGCGCTGGACGCGGGAGTCGATGGCATCATCGTCTCCAACCACGGCGGGCGGCAAGTCGATGGTGCGATCGCCGCGCTTGATGCGCTGCCTGCCGTTGCGGGCGTGATCCAGCAGAAGATTCCCGTGCTGTTCGATAGTGGCATTCGTTACGGGTCGGATGTGCTTAAGGCTCTTGCGTTGGGGGCGCGGGCCGTGCTGTTGGGGCGGCTCTACGTGTGGGGATTGGCGGTTGGGGGCGAGCAAGGAGTGCGCGACGTTCTGCAGAATTTCCTGGCGGAGTTCGATTTGACGATGGGACTGAGTGGGTTTAAGTCTTGTCGCGAACTGGATGCTTCGGCATTGGATGCGAGCTGACGCAAAAGGTCTCTCGACACGGAGAGAAGCGAATCAGTGATGGAAACGCCTTGCCACGCCGGTCGTCGCGCACGCCGGTAGGGATCCTTCGACTTCGCAAGCGCCTCGCATTTGCGAAGCGCTTGCTGCGCTCAGGATGACAGTCAGTTTTCCGTGGCCTCGACTTTCGCCTTTGGTGCGGGCAGAGCCTTTGGCGGTTTGGGCGGCTTCGGGCCGGGGATTCCACCCGAGATGCCGCCGGAGACGCCTTCGACCGGGCCACCGTTCTTCGCCGCTCTGCGAATCTCGATGCCATCATGCTCGTTGTTGAGTACGATGTGGGCCGAGCCGTTGCCCACGCTGCCCGTGGCTTTGGCTTCGTGGTCGCCGTTGTCGACTTTCAACTCGGAAAAGTCGGACTGGATTTCGCCGTCGCGGGTGCGGGCATCGAGGTGGAACCCGGCCTTGTCGGGCACGCTAAGGTTGATGTCGCCATTGCGGCTGTCGATCTGCACGTTGCCGAGCGACAGCATGGAAACCTCGATGCCGCCATTTTCATTCTGCAGGCGGACATCGCCGGAAACATCGTCCAGGCGGATTTGCTTGGAGCGAGTCGACAGGTGCACGGGACCAGTAATTTTGTCGGCGTGCAGATCGTCGGAGTCGAGATCGAGATCGCCATCGATGCGCGAGAATTCCAGGTTGGTACGGGACGACTTGAAGGCGACGCTCTTGCCGATGCGGGCGAGCTTGACGCTCTCATCGAACTCGCCGTCGAACTGGGCAGATCCTTTCACGTCGGTGACGGAAACCTCGCTGAGCCGGCCGTCGATGTGGACATCGCCGGTGACCTGCTCGACCTTGGCGGAACCTTTTTCGAGATTCACCTTTACGTTGCCCGTAATGTCTTCCACGGTGACATCGCCATGCTGGGTATTGATCTCTACATCGCCGTCGCGTCCGGTGACGGTGACATCGCCGCGGCGCGAGATAACGTTCAGCCCCATCTTGCGGGGAATTGAAATATCCAGATCGCTCTGCACGGTATGGTCGCCGGCAGCCTGGGTCTTGGCTTCGAGCGTCAACAGCCCGCCGGTTGCGCTGATCGTCGGTTTAGTTTCCGAGTTGTATTTATCGGCGTCGCCCTGGCTTTCGGCTCCAACGCGTTTGCGGATGGTGACGGTGATTTTCTTGTCGTCGGCGAAGCTGACCCGGACCGCGCCGTGATCATCGTTCACGCGCAGGCTGGTCGCGCCCGCCGGGATATCTTGTTCAAGGTGGTCGTCGAAAGTGTAGGTCTCGCCGAAGAGATTGTTCAGGTCGCCGTCGTCGATGTTCAGGTTGTCGCGCACCTCGCC
>Ga0181525_10002285_pt1 | contig 15771 bp, 19 predicted proteins | sample PEATcosm2014_Bin_48_FD_121100 | JGI IMG/M metagenome (GOLD analysis project Ga0181525, IMG submission 121100) | Peatland microbial communities from MTU Mesocosm Facility, Houghton, MI, USA - PEATcosm2014_Bin06_10_metaG | ecosystem: Environmental > Terrestrial > Soil > Wetlands > Peat | place...
CCCGAGTTCTTCAAAGAGGATCCGCGGATGATGGAATTCCTGAGCATGGCCAGCCACGGGCAGGTGATGCTGAGCATGTTCCGCGAAAACTTTCCCAGTTTGCCGGACGGCACTACCCTGTTGCTGGACGAGCCGGAAATGGCGCTCTCGGTCTCGAATCAGCGGCGTATCCTGAAGATGCTGCTGGAGCTGGTGGACCAGAAGAAGTTCCGCGTGATTTGCGCCACGCATTCGCCGGTCCTGATCGAAGCGCCGGAGACGTACACCATCAACCTCGATAACCACATCAACCGGAACGTCCTGGCCACGGATCTGGGTGTGCAGGGAGCCAGCACGATTCAATAGGTCGCGTTTGAAGCCATCAGCCGGCCGGCTCCACGATGGCCGACATGGAGCCGGCGCAACGCGGCAGGCGCGGGTCGGGACCATAGGCGTGGATCTGATCGCGCGCGAACTCGGCTTGCGGGCGTTCGCAGGTGATGATCACGGTGCGCCCGCGGCGGTCCACCTCTTCGGCGTGCCGGAAAGCCTCCTCCAGCGTGAAGATGAACAGTTTCTGCAGCATCTCGATCACGTAGTCGTAGCTATGATCGTTGTCGTCGAGCAAGACGACGTTGTAGAGGGGAAGGATCGATTCCCGCTCGGCGATTCGGGTCTCCGGTGCGACGGTGGTTTTCGGCATGGCCCGCTACGACATAGTATGCCATGCCGGACGCTCCGAGCGGAAGGCGTCTTGGTTAAGCACCTGTCCGCCAGGCGATTACTTAAGTATCCACTTGACAATCGTCCCGGCCCGATGTAATGCTTAAGCGAGTACTAAACCATAGCTTTTAGCGAGGAATGAAAACCATGCCGGAACCAACTGTCATCCACAACACATTCACCATCGACCGCACCTATCCCGCCACACCCGAACGCGTGTTCGCCGCCTTCGCCGACCCGGCCAAAAAGCGCCGATGGTTTGCCGAAGCTCCGAGCCACGATATCGAGGAATTCGAAATGGATTTCCGAGTCGGAGGCGCCGAACGCGCCCGTTACCGGTTCAAGGAGGGCACCCCGTTCCCAGGAGTCTCCCTGGTCCACGAGGGCAGCTGCCAGGACATCGTGCCCAATCGCCGCGTGGTCGTCGCCTCTACCATGTCCTTCGGCGATAAGCGCATCTCGGCGTCCCTGGCCACCGTCGAACTCCTGCCGGCGGAAGGCGGAACCGAGCTGATCCTCACCCACCAGGCAGCGTTCTTTGAAGGCTCCGATGGCCCCGAAAGGCGTGCGGACGGCTGGCGCCAGTTACTCGGGAGTCAGGCTGTGGAACTGGAAGCCCATGCCTCGCCGAACAGCTAACATCGACGGTATCTTCCACGCGCTGGGCGATCCCACCCGCCGCGCGCTCCTGCAGAGACTCAGCCGGGGTCCGCTTTCGGTCACCGGGCTGGCCATTCCCCTGGGCGTCACCCTGGCTGCAGTCGTGCAACATCTGCAAATATTGGAGCAAAGCGGGCTGGTGCATACCGAAAAGGCCGGCCGCGTGCGCACCTGCCGGATCGATACCACGGGGCTCTCGGCGGCGGAGCGGTGGATCGCCGATTGCCGCTCCACCTGGGAACGCCGGCTGGACCGCCTGGGCGAGTTGCTAGCCGAGCCCGACGACGGAGGTTGAAGCACCCCCGAAATTACGAAGCGAACCCAATTGGCTGACCCTCGCCACCAATCGACCATCCAATATGGTAGGCTGTTGGTGTGGTTCCCCAGCCCCAACTGGACGCCTCGTCGGTCCGGCCTATCTATCGGCAACTGTACGAGCATTTTAGCGGCCTGATTCAATCCGGACAACTGGCGAATGGGGAACGCCTCCCCGCCACGCGCGAATTGGCTGGTACACTTGGACTGAACCGGACCACGGTCGCCGCCGCCTACGAGCTCCTGGAGTCCGAAGGCTTCATCACCGGCCAGGTCGGACGCGGCAGCTTCGTGCAACATTCTGCAACGCTGAACCGCCCCCTCGATTGGACCCACCTCCTCGAACGCACCAACCCCAGCCCCCAACCGCCGGCCCCTAGCCCCCAGCTTCGCCAAGGCGTCAGCTTCGCCACCTCGCGCCCGTCCGAGCAGCTCTTTCCGCTCGACGCCCTCCGCGCAAGCTGCGAAGAGGTCATGGCCTCGCCCGATTTCGCCCATATCCTGCAGCTCGGCTCTCCCAGCGGATACGAGCCGCTGCGCCGCTACCTGCTGGATGCCGCCCGCGCCGAAAACCTGGCTGGCCCGGACGACGACCTCATCGTCACCAACGGCTGCCAGCAATCGCTCGATCTGCTCGGGCGCGTTCTGCTCCGTCCCGGCGATAAGGTGGTGGTTGAAGATCCCGTCTATCCCGGCCTGAAGAGCCTCCTCCAGGAAGCCGGCGCGCAGCTTATCGGAGTTCCGGTCGGTGCCGATGGGGTCGAGATCGAACAGCTCCAGGCGGCCCTTGATCGCGAGCGGCCGCGCCTGATCGTGGTCACCTCCAACTTCCAGAATCCGACCGGCGCCACGCTCCCCATCGCCGCGCGCGCCGCCCTCCTGCGCGCCGCCCAAACCGCGGGCGTGCCGCTGGTCGAAAACGACGCCTACGGCGACCTGCGCTACGCGGGTGAAGACCTGCCGCCCATCAAGCAATCCGCCGATGCCGGCCACGTAATTCTGTTGCGCAGCTTCTCGAAGATTACCTTCCCTGGCTTGCGTGTGGGCTGGGTGCTGGGCCCGCGCGCCTTGATCGCGCGCCTGGCGCAATCCAAGCAGCTCGCCGACCTGCACACCGATCAGCTTTCCCAGGCCGTGCTGCTGCGCTTCGCCGAATCCGGGCGCATGGCCGCCCATCGCGCGCGCATGCTGCAGTCGGGCGGCGAGCGTTTAGCCGCGGTTCTGGCCGCTTGCGACCGTTATCTGCCCGCCGGATCGCGCTTCACCCGTCCGCGCGGCGGCATGAATTTGTGGGTGCGTTTGCCCGAGCCGCTGGATGCCGGCGAGTTGCTGGCCCGCGCGCATCGCGAAAATGTCTCGTACCTGCCCGGCAAGTATTTCGCGGTTTCGCGCTTCGATCCCGGCTCCCTGCGTCTGAGCTTCGCCGGCCTCACGCCGGACGAGATCCGCCGCGGTCTGGCCACCCTGAGTGGGATTTTCAAGAGCGAGCTGGAGCGCACGCGGTCGAATGCCGCGTTCCAGCCGGCTGTTGCCATGGTTTGAAGTGCCTGTGGGGCAGGCCCCTGGCCTGCGGCGGCCTCTCAGGCCGCCATCTTGACAAAAGGAGTTACAAATGTTCCTCGACGAAACGTTCCGAGTCAAAGTCGGCTTAGCCGAAATGCTCAAAGGCGGCGTGATCATGGATGTGACCAACGCCGAGCAGGCCCTCATCGCCGAAAAGGCCGGCGCGGCCGCCGTGATGGCGCTGGAGCGCGTGCCCTCCGATATCCGCCGCGATGGCGGTGTCGCGCGCATGGCGCCGGTCAACAAGATCCGCGAGATCATGCAGGCCGTCAGCATCCCGGTGATGGCCAAGGCCCGCATCGGCCACTTCATGGAAGCGCGCATCCTGGAAGCCTTGGGCGTCGACTACATCGACGAGAGCGAAGTCCTCACCCCTGCCGACGAGGTGCACCACATCGCCAAGCGCGATTTCAAAGTGCCGTTCGTGTGCGGCGCGCGCAACCTCGGCGAGGCCCTGCGCCGAATTGCGGAAGGCGCGGCCATGATCCGCACCAAGGGCGAGGCCGGCTCCGGCAACATCGTGGAAGCCGTGCGCCACATGCGTACGATTCAGAAGGAGATGAAGCAACTTACCGTGTTGGGGGCGGAAGAGATGGTGCACGCCTCCAAGGAACTGCAGGCGCCGCTGGAGCTGGTGGAATGGGTCGCGCAGCACGGCAAGCTGCCCGTGCCGAATTTCTCCGCGGGTGGCATCGCCACGCCGGCCGACGCGGCCCTGGTGATGCAGTTGGGCGCCGAGGCGACTTTCGTCGGATCCGGCATCTTCAAGTCCTCCGACCCCGACGCGCGCGCCCGCGCCATCGTCCGCGCCACCACGTATTATAAGGACCCCATGAAGCTGCTCGAAGCCAGCGAAGAATTGGGTATGGCTATGCCCGGCCTGGACATCTCCAAAATCCCCGAAGGCGAGTTGCTGCAAACTAGAGGTTGGTAGCCACTCCCTGAACTGCACATGAGAAGGATAGGAATCCTGGCCCTCCAGGGCGATTTTGAAGCCCACAGCCGCACTCTAACGAGCCTTGGCGCAGAGCCAATCTTGGTGCGCTCCGCCGCCGATCTCGACGCCGTCGATGGCCTGATTATTCCCGGCGGGGAAAGCACCACCATGTTGAAGCTGTTGCATGCCGAAAACCTGCTGGCCCCACTAGCCGCTTTCGGCCGCCGCCGCCCCATCTTCGGCACTTGCGCGGGGGCCATCCTGCTGGCCGCCGGCGTCTCCAATCCCGCGCAGGAGGGCCTCGGCCTGATGGATATCGACGTCGAGCGCAACGCCTACGGCCGCCAGATCGATAGCCGCGTGACGCATCTCACGCCTGAAGCCGAATTCGCCGCCCGCACGCACCCCGGCGAAATGGAAGCCGTCTTCATCCGCGCCCCAGTAATTCGCCGCGTCGGGCCGCAGGCGCGCATCCTCGCCCGCTACCAGGGAGACCCGGTCCTGGTTGAGCAAGGCAGGCACCTTGCCGCCACCTTCCATCCGGAGTTGACCGCCGATTCCCGCGTGCACGAGCTGTTCCTCTCCAAGCTATGACGCCCGACGCCAAATTCCGCGTGCTCTTCGTCTGCATCGGCAACTCCTGCCGCAGCCAGATGGCCGAAGGGTTCGCGCGCCATTACGGCTCGGACGTGATGCTCGCCGCCAGCGCCGGCCTGGCCCCCGCTTTTATGGTGGCGCAGGATACCGTCCGCGCCATGGATGAAAAGAACATCGACCTGCGCGACCAGTTCCCCAAGAGCCTGAAACAGCTCGGGCGCGCCCAGTTCGACCTGATCGTCAACATGAGCGGCTTTGAGCTGCCGCCGGAGATCGAAACGCCAGTGCGGGATTGGGATGTCCCCGATCCGGTTGCCGAAGACTACGAAACCCACTGCCAGATCCGCGACGAGATCGAGACGCGCGTTATGGGGCTCGTCCTGGAGCTCCGCCGGCGTTGAATTGGAGGGCGGCCAATCCTGGCCTGGGGTCCCCTCCTGGGGACGGTTTTTAGCCGGCTCTAACTCTTGTCCGTGGCGCCGGGCTGCCATGCAACAAACCTTCGACGCTGATGTCCTCGTCAACGTCCGGCCAATGCACTCCCTGCCCCGTCCCGATCAGCCGAAAGTTTGCGCGTTGCGCAGCGGTGGCTTCGGACAGCCGCCAGGACCAAGCCAGCGGGACGCTGATCACCCGTCCGTCGGCCAGCTCGGCAATGATCTCGTCCTTTGTAACGCGCACCCCTAAGATGCTTGGATCGCTAGCCGCCACAGTGTTCATACCACGCTTCCAGGATAGCACCCAGATTCCTCCGGACAAGTCCGCGGGTAGTGCGCTATTTGTCAAGCACACACAAATAGCGCACTACCAGTCCGCGGATTACGTTCAGTTCGTGGGATTTGAAGCCTGGTCGCGAGCCAGCGCCAGCGGCTCAAGCCAGAACTTGCAGGTCTTGTCCTCGCGCTCCACGTGAACGTGAGGCGGTTCAGCGCAGTCGAAGCTCGTGAAAAACAACCTATAAGGTCCGGGGATACCGTTGATTCGCGGCATTCAAAACCGTCGCGCAGGTGGATGTCTAAGCCATAGCATACCTTGCAGCTCGCTGCCGGCCGAAGCCGTGAAAAGCACAGTTTCGGTGCAAGCACCGTCCGCCGTCCCCACCGCCAACCGTTAGGGAACCGATGTGGTTATGCCCGCCTGTGTCCGTGCGAACGCAGTTCCAGGTCGGTTGCCCAGGATTACGATAGACCCTGCCACATCGCCGAAAACGAGGCGCACATCAGGGGTTCATCCTGGATCTACGCCGCGCCTTTGGCGATAATAGGATTTGAGGTCTGATCGGGCCTTTGGGCAGGATGTACAGCATGGATCGGGAACATCTAATTTTCGAAATTGCGCGAGCACAAGGAGGAGCTTCAACGCGCCGGCGTCGATCACTTGTTCCTTCATGGTTCGTATGCTCGCGGAACGGCAATCCGTGACGCGTCGGACGTGGATGTCATTGCCGATTTTGACCGATCGAGGAAACCCTCCCTGATTGGGCGGATCCATCTCGAAAACCGGCTCACGGATATCCTCGGCGTCAAGGCCGATTTGGCGGATAGAGCGATGCTGCGGCCGGAGGTGCACGAAAGAGCGCAGCGCGAGTCGGTCCTTGTCTTTTAAGCCGGCGCCTCAGCGCCTGTTCGCGGACATCCTGGACGCTATCGGGATGATCGAGCAATTCACAGCCGGGACGGATTTCGAGGCGTTCCGCGCGAATCCCACGGCCGTTGCCGCCGTTGAGCGTAAATTGCAGATAATCAGCGAAGCTGCGACCCGGCTCGGGGACGAAGCGGAAAGGTCCATTCCAAATCTGCCGTGGCGGGATATCCTGGGGATCGGAAGCCAGCTTCGCCATGCGTATGAACGCATCGATTTGGATACTATCTGGAGTGCGGCGACGGACGACCTGCCGCCGCTCAAGGCCGCCGTGCTGCGCGCTTGCTTCCTTCGATCAACCCGAGGTCTAATCCTTGTGGCGAAGCCATAGCCTCCCCGCCATGTCCAGGGTCGGCGCTGGCGTGAACTTCGAATAGTGGACCAGTTCGCCTTCGACTTCGCCCCCGCCCGCAGCGTCTACTCAGTCAGCTAGCTAAGCTCCTCAATCCGCGCGGCCATCGAGACACCCGCGGCGCCGAAATCAGGCGTGCTGCACGCCCTACAGGCATGCCCCGCGGGTGCACGCAACTACAAGGTATACCAACGGAAAAAGTGCAATAGGCGCACTCAGTAACGACCACTTGCCGCGCTTCCATCCGCCGATCACGATAGACCCAAGCACAGACATGAACCACACAAATAACAGGTCGCCAAAGCGATAGATCGAGCCGCCGCAAAAACACGCGCAGCAGCCAATCCCAAGAAGGAAAGGGAGGATCAGCAGCCCTCCCTGAACGACCGTGGCCGTCATGCCCTTAATGCTACCATTCAGGCTTCCGGCACTGCTTACCGACGACACTAACTCAGCGCGCCGGCAAGGCGTGACGGCCAGCCTCACGCTAACATCAAATTGTGGACCAGTTCGCCTTCGACTTCGCCCCCGCCCGCCGCGTTTATTCCGTCAGCGAGCTGAATTCCGCCATCCGCGCGGCCCTCGAGCGCGACTTCCCCGATGTCTGGATCTCCGGCGAAATATCCGGAGTCAAGCTGGCTACCAGCGGCCACTACTACTTCACCTTGAAAGAGCGCGAGGCGCAGGTGCGCGCCGTGGCCTTCCGTTCCGCTCACCGCTATTGGAAATTCAAGCCGCAGGACGGTCTCGCCGTGCTGGCGCGCGGCCGCATCGACGTGTTCGAGGCGCGCGGCGAATACCAGCTCATCGTCGAACTGCTAGAGCCCCTGGGCCACGGCGCGCTCCAACTGGCCTTTGAACAGCTCAAGAAAAAGCTGGCCGAGGAAGGCCTCTTCGCACCCGCCCGCAAGCGTCCGCTGCCGCGCTACCCGCGGCGCATCGGCATTGTGACCTCGCCGCGCGGCGCCGTCATCTCCGACATGGTGCAGATCCTGGCCCGCCGCTTCCCGGGTCTACACATCCGGGTTTTCCCGGCTCTGGTGCAGGGCGAAGGCGCAGTGGAGGAAGTGTGCCGCGGGCTCGATTATTTCAGCCGCAACCCCTGGGCCGAACTGGTGATCGTGGCCCGCGGCGGCGGCTCGCTCGAAGACCTTTGGACCTTCAACGAAGAGGCCGTGGCCCGCGCCATCGCCCGCTCGGCCGTGCCGGTCGTTTCCGCGGTGGGCCACGAAACCGATATGACCATTGCGGATTTCGTCGCCGACCTGCGCGCTCCCACGCCCTCGGCCGCCGCCGAGATGATCGTCTGCACGCGCCAGGAACTGCTGGACCGTATCGCGGGCCGCGAGCAAAAGCTGGTGCACGCCGTGCGCTACCACTTGGCCGCGATCGCGCGCCGCTGGCAGCAGCAAGCCATCGATCGGCCGCTGGGACTGCTGCACCGCGCCCTGGGCCGCCAGGCCCAGCGCATCGACGAACTCGAATTCCGCCTACGCGATCTCCTGCGCACGCGCCTCGAGCGGCACGCCCGCACGCAACGCTCACTGGCCGCCCGCCTCCGTTATTTCGACCTGCGCCCGCGATTCGCCGCCGACCGCCGCCGCCTCGACCAGGCCCAGGCCGCCGCCGCGCAGTCCATGCGCTCGAAACTCGCCCGCCGCCGCAGCGCCCTGGAACGGCTCACCGCCAAGCTCTCGCAGCTTAGCCCCCTCCTGATCCTGGATCGCGGCTATGCCATCGTCACCAACCAATCCGGCGCCATCCTCAAGTCCAGCGCCGCCGCTCCGCCCGCTTCCGCCATCCGGGTCCGCCTCGCGCAGGGCCGCCTAGATGCTACAGTATCTAACAGCAGTTGAATCGTGGACCATTCATCTGTGTGCATCTGTGTCCATCTGTGGTTCTGCGTCTTCGAACTTGCAGATTGGCACGAAGGCGGCTAGAATCAGGAGTTTCGATTAGTCCAGGAGGAAGTATGGCATCAATCGCCGAGAGGGTGAAGCAGATTATCGTCGAGCAACTGGGTGTGGACGAAGCCCAGGTGGAGGACAATGCGTCGTTCGTGGACGACCTGGGCGCCGATTCGCTCGACATCGTGGAACTGGTTATGGCTTTCGAAGAAGCCTTTGAATTGGAAATTCCCGACGAGGACGCCGAAAAAATTGCCACCGTCAAAGACGCTGTGACTTACATCGAAAACAAGTCGGCCAAGAAGTAGCGGCGCGGCGTTTTTCCCAGGAGTATTTGCGTGTCACGCAGAGTGGTCGTAACCGGTGTGGGCTTGCTGTCCTCCGTAGGCATCGGGACCGAGGCAACCTGGCAAGGCGTACTGGCGGGCAAGAGCGGCATTGGCCCTATCACGGCCTTCGATGCGCAGCTCTTCTCCTGCCGGATCGCCGGCGAGATTCAAGGATTCGATCCGGCCAGCTACATCGAAAAAAAAGAAATCAAGAAGATGGGGCGGTTCATCCAGTTCGCCATCGCGGCGGCGGACTGCGCCACCACTTGCGCCGGATTGCGCGTGGACCCCGCCGAGGCCGAAATGGTGGGCGTCTACATCGGCAGCGGCATCGGGGGATTCGAAGTGATCGAGCGCGAACACCAGAATCTGCTGGAGCACGGTCCCCGCCGCATTTCTCCGTTTTTCATACCGGCGACCATCGTCAACCTGGCTTCCGGCTACGTCTCCATCCGCAACGGGGCGAAAGGCCCCAATTCGGCCACGGCGACGGCCTGCACCACCAGCGCGCATTCCATCGGCGATTCCTTCCGGCTGATCCAGCGCGGCGACGCGGATGTCATGATTTGCGGCGGCACGGAAGCCTGCATCACGCCCATGGGCATTGGCGGCTTCGCGGCCATGCGGGCGTTATCCACGCGCAATGACGAGCCCCAACGCGCCTCGCGTCCCTGGGATCGCAACCGGGACGGCTTCGTAGTGGGCGAAGGCTCCGGTATCCTGGTGCTGGAAGAACTGGAACACGCCTGCCGCCGCAGCGCCCGCATTCTGGCCGAAACTATAGGATACGGCATGAGCGCGGACGCCTTTCACGTCACCGCGCCGCCCCCCGATGGCGATGGCGCTTTTCGCGTGATGCGCAACGCGCTGCGCGACGCCGGCGTGCAGCCGGAGCAGATCGACTACATCAACGCGCACGGCACCTCCACCGATGTGGGCGACCGCGCCGAAACCGCCGCCATCAAGCGCTGCTTCGGGGAGCACGCCTACAAGGTGGCCGTCAGCTCCACCAAATCCATGACCGGACATTTGCTGGGCGGCGCCGGAGGCCTGGAGGCCGGTATCACCGTGCTCGCCATCCGCGATCAGGTGGCCCCGCCCACCATCAATTACGAGACTCCCGATCCCGACTGCGATCTGGACTATGTACCCAACCAGGCGCGCGCCATGCGGATCGACTACGCTCTGTCCAACTCCTTCGGTTTTGGAGGAACCAACGGTGCCCTCATTTTCAAACGTTACGCAGATTAGAAGTGGGGCAGGCTCCCAGCCTGCAGCGGCCTCTCAGGCCGCTCTTTTCTTATGAAAATCATCGTCTGCATCAAGCAAGTCCCGGCCCGCGACTCGCAATTGCGTGTCGCGTCATCGGGCGCCTGGATTCAGGACGCCGATCTCAGCTACGAGATCAACGAGCCCGATGCCTATGCCTTGGAAGAAGGCCTGCAACTGAAAGAGAAACACGGGGGCGAAGTGGTCGTGCTGTGCGCCGGACCCGCGCGCGCCGCGCAAACCATTCGCGAAGCCCTCGCCAAGGGCGCCGACCGCGCCATTCACATCGAAGAAGAAGACCTCGGCGCGTTCGACCCGCTGGGCGCGGCGCGTCTGCTGGCCGCGGCGCTCAAGCCGGAAAATCCCGACCTGGTGCTCACCGGCCTGCAATCCGACGACCTGGGTTACGGCCAAACCGGCGTGATCCTGGCCGAACTGTTGGGCTTGCCCCACGCCACCATCATCATGCAGGTGGAAAAGCAGGATGGCGCCATTCGCGTGAAGCGCGAATTGGAAGATGGCTGGTTCCAGCATGTCGAGATGCCTCTGCCCGCGCTGCTTACCATTCAATCCGGCATCAACAAGCTGCGCTACGCCACCCTCATGGGCATCAAGAAGGCCAAAAACAAGGAGATCCGCAACGCGACCGCCGCCAGTTTGGGCGCCGGCTCCGCAACGCCCTCTATCCAACTGAGCCGCGTGTATCTGCCGGGCCGCTCCAAGCAGACTCAACTGTTTGACGGTCCGCCCAAGGAAGCCGCGGCAAAACTGGTCGAGAAGCTGAAATTCGAGGCGCGCGTCATATGAGCATTCTGGTGGTTATGGAGCAACGCGCGGTCCAGGGCCCGCCGGCCTGGAGCCGCATGTCGTGGGAGACGCTGGCCGCCGGCCAGCAACTCGCGCGCGAACTGCAGCAGCCTGTCTCGGCCGCCGTGCTGGGGCAGGGCATCGAAGGCCTTGCGACGGAACTTGCGGATAAGAAGCTCGACCATGTCTATGTCGTCGAGCATGACTTACTCAAAGACTACACGCCGGATACTTATACAGCTGCCGTGCGCCAGTTAGTGGAACATAAGCAAGCCGGTATCGTGATCTTCCCGCACACTTACCAGGTGCGCGATTTTCTGCCTAAGTTGGCCACGGCGCTGGGGCGCGTGGCAGTCAGTGACGTGGTGGCGCATCGCATCGAGGATGGCAAGCTGGTCCTGGTGCGGCAGCTTTTTCAGGGTAAGCTCAACGTGGACGTGCGCTTCACCGGCGAGCCGCCCTATTTCGCGTCGCTGCAGGCCGGCGCCTATCGCGCCGACCATATCGAAGCCGGATCGGCCGCCGTGGAGAAGTTCGCGCCACAGCTCACCCCCAGCCGCATCAAGCCGCTGGAGTTGTTCCGCGAAGCGCAGCGCGCCGTCGACCTCACCGCCGCGGAGATCATTGTCTCGGTGGGCCGCGGCATCAAGGAGGCCGACAACATCCCCATCGTTCAAAAGCTGGCCGACGCGCTCGGCGCGGAACTGGCGGCTTCGCGGCCCATCTGCGATTCCGGCTGGCTCCCCATGGAGCGCCAGGTCGGCAGCTCCGGCCAAACCGTCGCCCCCAAGATGTACCTGGCCGTCGGCATCTCCGGCGCCATCCAGCATCTGGTCGGGATGAAGGGATCTAAGACCATCGTCGCCATTAATAAGGACGCCAACGCGCCCATCTTCGAGGTGGCCGATTACGGCATTGTGGGCGACTTATTCCAAGTGGTGCCCGCGCTGGTTGAGGAGATTAAGAAGGCCAAAACCTAGCTGCTGGGCGGCGCCTCCCGCGGCGCGCGGTGCGCCTCGAACTTCTCAAGGAAGGCGGCAGCGTATCCACGACCGACCGGGTCGCTGAAACCAATTGGTGTTCGCCTCAGAAAGTAGTCAGATGTCTCCGCTATCCTCGGTGGCAGTTCGGCTTTGACAGAGCCGCGACGGTCCACGGCCTCGAAGAAGTGTTATCTGCCCTCTCGAAGCACGACGCATGGATGCAGAACGTGTTCTTCCTCAGTTCCAATAGCCGGCTGAACGGATCGGCACGGAGCGGCGAGTAGTATCGCTACCCATGCCGCCCGTGTGGCAGCCAGGTGAGTTTCGCGTTCATGGCGATCACGCGCATAATATCATCATGCGGCGATGGGCATTGGCGCTCGGGTGGATAGCTGGCTGTTCCGCCCTTTTTGCGCAGGGCGGGGAAAATGTCCTGCTGGTGGTGAATCGCGCCAGCGCGCTTTCGCGGCGCATCGCGGACTACTACATTTCGAAGCGCGGTATCCCTTTGAGGAATGTCTGCAAGCTGGACATTGCGCCAGCCGCGGAAGAGGTTTCCTGGGCCACTTACGTGGCGCAAGTGGAGCGCCCTATCGCCCGCTGCCTGGCCCACGCGAATCTGCGCGAGCAGGTGCTCTACATCGTCACCACCATGGACGTCCCACTGAAGGTCGGCGGCGCGGGCGAGGGACTTTCGGGCGAATACTGCGCGGTCGATTCCGAACTGACCCTGCTCTACTCCAAAATGAAGGGGAAAACTTTTCCGCGCGCGGGCCCGGTGCCCAATCCGTTTTACCGCCGGCAGGACCAGCCATTCACCCACGCCAGCTTCCCCATCTACCTGGTGACGCGCCTGGCCGGTTACGATTTCGACGACGTCCGCGGCATCGTCGACCGGTCGCTCGCCGCGCGCGGCGCTGCCCACGGCAAGTTCGTATTCGACCTTAAGTCCGATGACGATGCCGAAGGCAACAATTGGCTGCGCACGGCGGCCCTGGCGCTGCCCGCCGAACGCGTGGTCATGGATGCGTCGGCCAAAGTACTCACCGCAGAAAAGGACGTGATCGGGTACGCGGGCTGGGGCTCCAACGATCCCAACCGGCATCTGCGCAACCTGGGATTTCAATGGCTGCCGGGCGCGCTTGCGACCGAATATGTTTCGACCGACGGCCGCACATTCCAGCGCCCGCCGCCCACCTGGACGATCGGCACGTGGAAGGATGCGGCCGGCTGGTTCGCCGGGTCGCCGCAAACGCTCACCGCCGATTACATCCACGAAGGCGCCACCGGCTGTTCGGGCCACGTCTACGAGCCATACCTGGCTTTCACGCCACACCCCGATCAGCTTTTCCCGGCGTACTTTCGCGGACGCAATCTGGCGGAGAGCTACTATCTCGCCATACCCGGCTTGAGCTGGCAAAACATCGTGGTGGGCGATCCGCTGTGCAAGCTGAAGTAAAGCAGTTAAGATGGTTGAAGCAATGCCACTCGTCAAAGTCGCCAGTCTCTCGCAACTGCCCGCCGATTCGATCGCCGAAGTCACGGTGGGGAACGATATATATGCGCTGTGCAATGTGGGCGGACGCGTCACTGCGCTCGGCGGGACGTGCCTGCACCGCGGCGGGCCGTTGGGGCAGGGCGCCCTGCACGGCAACAATGTCGTGTGTCCGTGGCACGCCTGGGAGTGGAACTGCGAAACCGGCGCCAACGATTTCAATCCCGACCAGAAGCTGCCCACATTCGCCGTCGAGGTGGATGGCGACGATATCCTGATCGAAGTGCCGGAACGTGCCTGAGCTCCCCGAAGTCGAAACGGTCGTCCGGTCGATCGCCCGCATTGTCGGCCGGCGCATCGTCTCCGCCGAGTTCACCTGCCCGCGCATCCTGCGCGGCGATCCCGACCAGATGAGCGCGATGCTGGCCGGCCGGCGCATCCGCGGCATCCGGCGGCGCGGCAAGTTCATCGTCATCGAACTGGATGCCGGGCACTGCCTGGTGGTGCACCTCGGCATGACCGGCAAGCTCCTGTTGGGCGGCACGCCGGGACGCCATCAGCACGCGGTGGTGAACCTCGACCGGGGCGTGCTGCGCTACGAGGACCAACGCCAGTTCGGGAAAATCGAGGTCAGCCGCGGATTGCCGGCGCGCGTGGAGAAGCTCGGTCCGGAGCCGCTAGAGGTAACGCTCGCGGAGTTCGCCGCGCGGCTCAAGCGGCGCAAGGCGCGCATCAAGAGCGTGCTGCTGGACCAGCGCTTCGTGCGCGGCGTGGGCAACATCTATGCCGACGAAGCGCTGTTCCGGGCGGGCATTCATCCGCTGGCGATCGGCGCAAGGCTGCGTCCGGAGCGCGTGAAGCGGCTGCGCGAGGCCATCGTGGAGGTGCTGACGCAGGCCATCGAGAAAGGCGGCTCCTCAATTTCCGACTATGTGGACGCCGAAGGCCGGCGCGGCTTTTTCCAGTTCGAACACCGCGTCTACCAACGCACCGGCGAGCCGTGCGTGAATTGTGGCGCGCCGATTCGGCGGACACTGGTCGCGCAGCGCGGGACGCACTATTGCGCGAAGTGCCAGAGGCGTTAGTGGTGCGCGTTGGCGGGCGGGGCACGGAGGTTAGGATATGGGCGGCTAACGGCCTTTTGGCGTGGACAATCCCGTCCGTCTCGCGCTAGGGCAGGATAGGCGTACACTGGATCGTAGAGGAAGCAATGACCGTTACCCTGAATTTCAAACCGGAGATCCAAGCGGGACTCATGGCGCAGGCGCAGGCGAGCGGAATGACCGTCGAGGAATACCTGCTTTCCATGGTTGAAGGCGTCGTTCTCCCGCCAACCAAAATCACACTATCGCTCGAGCAACGAGCCGCTGCCTTTGAGGCTTGGTCCGCTAATCATCGCGCCACCCCTCCCCTGTCCGACTACGCCGTCAGCCGCGAAGCCATGTATGAAGGCCGCGAGCACTGATGCGTGTCCTGGTTGACACGAATATTCTCCTGCGCAGCGCCCAGCCGACCCACCCACTCTGCCCGGAGGCCGCCTCCGCCGTCTCGAAGCTGTTGCGCCAAGAGGATGCCGTCTTCTTCTGTTCTCAGAACATCGCTGAGTTTTGGAATGTGGTTACCCGGCCGGGGAAGCGAACGGGCTGGGATTCTCGCATAAGGACTTGCTGACTCTGTTGCCGGACATCCCGGCGATCTACCCTGTTTGGAAACGGCTCGTGCAGGACCACCGCATCCAGGGCGTCAAGGTTTACGATGCCCGCCTGGTGGCCGTCATGAGCGTTTACTTGATCGATACCATTCTCACGCTCACTGTCGCTGACTTCAAGCGCTACGCCTAGCAGGGTGCGCACGAGTGCGCAAGAACCTAACCTGATCTTTCAAGTTAGAAGGGAGCACTTTTGCGTGAAGTGCCAGAAGCGGTAAAAGAAGTCGGGAGACAGAAGTCATAATAACCACGCTGGAAGGCGTTCTGTCTTCTGTCTTCTGTCTTCTGTCTTCTGTCTTCTGTCTTCTGTCTTCTTGCCTTCTGACTCCTTATAACGGCGTCAACGGCCGCGACTCCGAGCCCATCCGGTACACATGCGTCAACGAATTGTCCGGCGGCGGAGTCAGCAGCGTAGGCCGCAGCATGATCATCACCCGGTCCGAGCTCTTGTTGTGCGTGGTGTTGCTGGTCAGCGGTCCGATCACCGGAATGCCGGCCACTCCCGC
>Ga0181525_10002288_pt1 | contig 15756 bp, 20 predicted proteins | sample PEATcosm2014_Bin_48_FD_121100 | JGI IMG/M metagenome (GOLD analysis project Ga0181525, IMG submission 121100) | Peatland microbial communities from MTU Mesocosm Facility, Houghton, MI, USA - PEATcosm2014_Bin06_10_metaG | ecosystem: Environmental > Terrestrial > Soil > Wetlands > Peat | place...
CGCCGCCGCGCGCGTACGGCGAAATGACGTAGAGCGTCGTGCGTTGATCGCTCACGTGATCCGGCCCGTCTTGCGCGTCGTCTTCAATGACGAACATCACCGATGATGCCCATACGCTCGAATGGGAGAGGATGTCGACCATCTGCCCGAGCGCGTAGTCGTTGGTTGCAACATACGCACGTGGCGTGAATTTTCCGGCCTTGGCACCGTAGGTGTGGTCGTTTGGCAGCCAGATGAACTCGAACTGCGGCAGCGTCCCCATGCTGACGAAGTTTTCAAACTCGAAGCGCCACTCTTTGAGGCGATCGAGATCGCTGTAGTCGAGATCCCAGCCGGCGTAGTTCGGATCGAAGAGTCCTTGCAGACTGGGAACGCCGGCGGTCCACGGACTGGCAGCCGTTTTCCCTTCGTTCAACATCTCGCCGTAGTCGCGAAACGAGACGCCGGCGCGACGGGCGGCTTCCCAAATGAATCCGGCGGCGGGTACGGCGGGGGCGGCGCCAACCGACAGATCGTCGAGATCGCGGCGCCCGCCGTAGATCGTCGGCCAGAATCGTTCGGTGTAGTCGTTGGCGAACGCCGCGTCGGCCCACATGTGCCCCGGGTCGCTGACCTCGCCGCTGGTGTACGCATTATCGAAAAGGCCAAAGCGCGCGGCGATGGCGTGGCCGTTCGGCGTCACCTTGCCGCCGAACCACGCGAGCGCCGCATCCCCGTCGCCTTGGGCCATATCGCCGAGCACTTCGTCGTACGAGCGATTTTCCCGGAGTACGAAGAAGACGTGTTTGATCGGACCGTCACCGCGCACGATCGTGGTACTTCCGGCGCTTTGCCACCCTTGCGAACCCTGTTGCGCGCCGCCCGCCTTGAGCGAGTCCGCGATGTTGTACGCGCGAAGCGAGCCGAATTCGATTGCGCCGATGTAATCGACGTCGCTGTGCATCGCATTGCGATACCGTACGTTCGGTCGCGATCCTTCGCCTTTGCCGTCGAGCACGTAGAGCGTGTCGCCGACTGCCGCGACGTCGGTCGGATACCAGCCGGCCTGCGTGCGGCCGGCGAGCGCGCGATTGCGAATGACGGCGATCGAGTTGGCGGCCGCAAGCGAGACAAACGTGCTGTTGCCCGAAAAGGAAATGGCGTTGGGTGACACGCCGAGCACGTCGCTCGGCGTACCGGCATCGCGAAGCGAGATCTTTGCGATCGGATGAAGATCGCGGGTGTCGTAGATTGCGAGCGCGTCGGCATCGGTGAGCGCGACGTTGAGTTCGTGGCCTTTTACCGCGAGAGCGGAGGGGTGAAGGCCAACGGTAACGTGTGTCAGCGCATGTGAGAACGTGTCGACGGCGATGAGATCGGTGCCCGAGCGAACCGTGGCAAAGAGTCGCCTTCCGTCGGCGCTGAAAGCGAGTCCGCCCGGATGGCCGCCGATGGCGATCGTCTGCGCGAGACCGATGCTTGCGAGCGTTCCAATACGAACCGAACCGTTGCCGTCGCAGGCAACCGCGTAGGTCGTGCGATTCGGCGCGACCGCGATGAGAATCGGATATGAGCCCTTACCGAGCGGAATGCGGCGCACGGTCTTAGCCGTCGTATCGACTTCGAGCAGTGCATCGGCATTTGCGCCGGCTACGAGGACGTGCGTAGCGTCGAGCCACAGCGGCTTGCCGAACGCGCCGGGTAACTTTATTGTCTCGATACGTGTAAGAGTGGGTATGCGATAGAGGCTGAGCGCCGGCGGGTTGTATCCGGCTTCAACGACTGCGAGCGTTGAGGCGTCCGGCGAAGGCGCCATGCCCTGCGGCATCGTGCCGGTCGCAACTTCCGCACCGTGGGGCGGAGGAAGTACCCATCCGTTCGGAAGTAGGACCGCCATAAGCAACGTCAACAGAGCCTTCACGTAAGACCTCCTGGGAGTACCGTAACCATGAGCGACGTAGTAATCAAGAGCAGCCGGTTCGAGTTCTCGGAAACCGTGCAACGTTTGACGGCGGCGATTGGTGATGCCGGAAACACGGCATTCGCGGATATCGACCAAAGCGCCGCGGCGCAGAGCGCCGGTCTTTCCCTTCGCCCCACGCGATTACTCGTGTTCGGCAACCCAAAAGGCGGTACGCCTCTGATGGATGCGTTTCCGCTTGCCGCGCTCGACCTTCCACTAAAACTGTTGGTATGGGAAGAGCACGGAGCGACCCAGGTCGCCTACACGCCACCATCCGCGATCGCCGCGCGCTACGGCGTCACGGGGAAAGACGCCCAGATCGCGGGCATGACGCACGCCCTCGAAACGATCGTCGCGTCCGTCGCGGTGGTACGTACATGAAAATCGAGCTTGGGACGGTCGGCCATTTCGGTCTTGCGGTGCGCGATCCGCATGCCAGCGCGCGTTGGTGGCGAGAGTTGTTCGATTTGCGCAAGCTTTTCGAGGGCGACGATTACGTGGGCCTCACGAATGCCAACGTTACGATGGTGCTGCAAAAAGGCGTACCGCACCCAAGAACGATCGACCACGTATCGTTTCACCTTCCCGACATGAAGGCGTTGCAATCGGCGCTCGAGTGGCTCAAGAAACACGGCGTCAACGTTGAAGATCCCGGCGACGAAATCGGACCCGAAGCGCCGGGCTCACCCAACATGGGCATATGGTTCCACGATCCCGACGGTTATCGCTGGGAGCTATCGGTCCTAGCGAAGCGCTAGTGTTTTCCTTGGCCGATGGGGCCGAGGTGGGTGTGGCGGAATGAATCTTCGTATTTGAGACCGTAGCCGAGTGCGCGGTCCATCGCGATGTGTGCGCCCCAGACAATTGCAACCGGCAGTAATGCGTGAATGTAGAGCGAGGCGGCTAAACAGAGTACCGGTGCCGTATAGGTGTGAAACGCGTTGTAGCACCATGCGCCGATGCGGGTGTCGCGAAGATATCCCAGCATCGCGATGTCCGGCGCCAGAAGAAGTACGGCGAAGAGAATCCAATTTGCGTGCAGGCGCCAGTACAGTACGACCAGCATCGCGAGAATCGCAAGCGCTTCGAAGCGTAGCGTCGAGCGCACCGATCCGTGCACGCAACCGCTGTAAACGTCTTTCATGTTTTACCAACCGGTGCGCTGATGGCGTTGACGAAGACGCCCGCAAGGCCGGCGAAGAAGATCGAGCCGGAAATAATGTCGGGGGTCCACCACAAGCCGCCCATGGTGAGTGCGAGAACGGTGAGGAGCGTGGCCCAATACGAAGCCGGTACGCAAAACGCGAAGCCGTACCAGCGTGCGGCCGATTGCGTCTCCGGACCAACGTTAAAGAACTCGCCGGCGATGCCCGCCACGACGCTCGCACACACGACTGCCCAGAATTGCCCCGGATAGTTGGCGTGCGCGGCGGCAATAAAGACGTTTCCAACCACCAGCAAGACCGTGAGGCCGCCGCGCGCGAGTCGAATCCGGCGCACGACGTAGAGGCAGAAGCCCGCAATCAAGATGCTTTGCACCAGGGCGGAGAGTACGCCGAGCCCCTGCTTGTAGTATTGAATCGACAGCAGCGTCAGCGTATCGTGCGGCATGCTGGTGGGAACGACGGGCGCGTTCATCGTTTCGGCGTTGGTAAGAAACACGAACTGCGTGCCCCAATGGATCAGCTCCATCATCGAGGCAACCGCTAAAATCATCGGTAGCTGGGCGAATAACGAACGTGGCGGCTCGCTCCGTACGAACGCCGAGCGAATCGGCCCGGAAATGATGAGGAACATCCCCGCGCCGATGATGAGATGCGAGGGGCTCACCAGCGCGTTGAATCCCTCTTCGAATCCCCAAAGCGTGTGCTTGATCATGTCGAGCACGCCGCCGACGAGCGTCACGACGAGGCCTGCGATGGTGAGCGCGTATCCGTCGGGGAGTGCCAGGCGCAGCGGATACCCGCGCTTGCGGTAATACAGCAGCGCCGCGCCCGTAAATGCGTAACTGACGAACAGGCCGAGAAACAGCAAACCGTGCGCCGGCTCGAAAAACGATTCGACCGTCTCGTGAAAGTGATACCAGGCGTCGATCAAGATGCCGCCGGAGAGCCAGAGACTCGCCACCGCCATCGACCAGTCGTAAAGCGCGCTCGGCGCCGGACGTGAGGTCATCGAACGGGAGATTCACCGGTACGAACGAAGGCTCCCGTAGATGAACGTCGCGCGCGTGTTTCTCATTGCTTTGGCGCTTGGAGCTTGTTGCTCGTGCGCAGAGCCGAACGGCAGGCGCGTCGATCCGGCAACCGTGGTCGTCATGCCGAAGCCGTGGCCGACGCCGGCTGTAGCCGCGCCGAATGCGCCGCCGAAAATCGTCGCACTGTGGATGAACGAAACGAACGTTCCGAATGGAATCGATTGGTATGGCCGTGCCGTAACGTCGACGAACGTCGCCAGTCTTGAAATTCGCACCGAATCGTTTTCATTCGTCGCGGAACGAACGCGTTTCGGCGATTTCCGCTTTAGGCAACACGTGCTCGATATGGTTCCGTATTATAAACGCGAGTATCTCTTACGCGTTATCGCGCGCAATACCGCAGGCGATCGAGACGAATGGGACGTACCGATCTCGTTTCGATAGGGCCTTCGACAGGGCCGGGATGACACTGGGGTACCCTAGCAGAAGATACGGTGGCTGTAAGAGGAGGTGTGGACATGGCGGACATTGCGAAGGAAATCATTCGATCCGCGACCGTTCAATGGGAAGGCGATGTCGCGCACGGGCATGGCACCATTGCGACCGAAAGCGGCAAACTGCAGGCGGAGTATTCGTTCGGGACGCGCTTTAGCGGCGATCCGGGGACGAACCCGGAAGAACTTCTTGGTGCGTCGCATGCCGCATGTTTCACGATGGCCCTCAGCGCCGAGCTGACGCGCGCGGGCAGTCCGCCGAAATCGATCGAGACCAAAGCCCGCGTGTACCTCGACCGCATCGAAGGCGGCTTCGAGATCGGAAAGATCGAGCTCAACGCGATGGCCGACGTGCCCGGGCTCTCGGGCGACGACTTTGCGCGTCTTTCGCGTCAGGCCAAGGACAACTGCCCGCTGAGCAAAGCGCTGCGCGCAGTTCCGATTGCTCTCCACGCCACCTTGTTGTAGTGCGCGCATTACGCTTTGACGCGTTTGGCGATCCCTCGGTTCTCCGTTTGGAGGAGCTCCCCGACCCCACCGGGGGCGATGGGCTTGCGGTCGTACGCGTAAAGGCCGCCTCGATCAATCCGAGCGACGTGAAGAACGTTGCGGGAGCGATGGAGGGAACGACGCTTCCGCGCACGCCCGGACGCGATTTTGCCGGAGTGGTCGAACGCGGGCCGTCGGAATGGATCGGGCGTGAAGTGTTCGGAACCGGCGGCGATCTCGGTTTCACCATCGACGGCACCCACGCGGAATTCGTATCCATTCCCGCAACCGCGCTGACCGCCAAGCCCGCGCGGTTCAACGCTGCCGAGGCGGCGAGCGTCGGCGTCACGTCGGTCGTCGCGTGGCTCGGGCTCATCGACTATGCCGCGCTACAGCCCGGCGAAACGGTTGCGATTATTGGTGCGGGTGGCGGCGTCGGGACGGCGGTCGCACAGATCGCACGATGGCGCGGCGCCTCGCAGATTATCGGCGTCGACGTCCTTGCGCCCGCTGCTGGTTCGCCTGCGGAACGCGCGATCGATCGGTTCGTCGCGAGCGACCAACATCTTCCCGATGCACTACGCGAAGCAACCGGAGGTCTGGGTACGAACGTGATTTTTGATGCGGTCGGCGCGGCATTCGAGCCGACGCTCAAGGCCCTGGCACATCGAGGCCGGATGGTGAATATCAGCGCCATCGGTAACGGACGCGTCGATTTCAATCTGCGCGACTTCTATCACAATGAGAGTCGTCTTTTCGGAGCGGACAGTCGCAAGCTCGATGCCAGCGCTTCGGCACGATATCTGGCAGCGATGCTTCCGGTATTTGAATCCGGCGCGATTGCGGCACCGCCGATCGACCAGAGCGTCCCGCTCGAGCGGGCGGTCGAAGTCTATGGGAAGGTTGCCGCGGGAGCGCGCGACCGGTATGTTATTACTCCATGAAGACGATGAAAGCCGCGGTGGTCCACGAGTTCGGCCAACCGTTGAAAATCGAAGAGCGACCCGTTCCCGAGCCCGGTCCCGGCGAACTGCTGGTCGAGGTCGAGGCGTGCGGCGTCTGCCACACGGACCTCCATGCCGCCGACGGCGACTTTGCGGTGAACGCGAAACTCCCGTTCATTCCCGGTCATGAGACGGTCGGTCGCGTGGCAGCGTTAGGCTCGGGCGTCGACGATTTCAAGATCGGCGATGCGGTCGGCATCGCTTGGTTGCACGATGCGTGCGGGAAATGCGAGTTCTGCATCACCGGATGGGAAACGCTCTGCACCCGCCAGCGCAACAGTGGCTACAGTCTCGACGGCGGTTTCGCGAAGTACGCGATCGGATCGGCGGCGTATACCGCACGACTGCCCGACGACGTAGACTTTCTGCAGATGGCGCCGATTATTTGCGCGGGCGTTGCGACATACAAAGCGTTGAAAGAGACGGAAGCGCGGCCCGGTGAGTGGGTGGCCATCTCGGGGTTGGGCGGCCTCGGGCACGTCGCGGTACAGTATGCGAAAGCGATGGGCATGAACGTGGTCGGTCTCGACATCACGCCGGAGAAACTCGCGCTCGCAAAGTCGCTTGGCGCCGATGTGACCGTCAACGCACTGGAACCCGATGCCGTCGCAAAAGTGCGGCAAGCAACCAAAGGCGGCGCGCATGGAGTCGTCGTTACCGCCGTCTCGCCTCCGGCATTTTCGCAGGCGATTCAAATGGTGCGTCGCCGCGGAACCGTGTCGCTGGTCGGACTGCCGCCCGGCAGTTTTCAAACGCCGATCGGTGAGGTCGTCCTAAAACGCATCACCATTCGCGGATCGATTGTCGGCAGCCGAAAGGATTTGACCGAGGCGATTGCTTTCGCAAACAACGGCAAGGTTCGCGCCGTCGTGCACGGGGCAAAACTCGACGACGTCAATCGGGTTCTCGCCGACCTTCGAGCCGGCAACGTCGATGGGCGCATGGTCTTGGAAATGTGAGCGCCATGGTCATAGAGCGGGTGTATACGGCCACGGACGACGTGCGAGAGTTGATCGGCGAGCTCGACGCAGAGCTTGCCGGAAACTATGCGCTGGAACAGCGTCACGGACTGACCATCGAAGCGATATTCAAACCGCCGGTGCGGTTTTTCGTTGCGCGCCTGGACGGGCAGGCCGTGGGCTGTGGCGGCATCGCTTGTTTCGACGACTTTGCCGAGATCAAGCGCATGTACGTGCGTGCGACGGCGCGTGGCGGCGGCATTTCCGACGCGATCGTCGATCGTCTGGAAGAAGAGGCGCGCAACGCGGGGCTCGGGCTCGTGCGACTTGAGACCGGCGTGTATCAGCCCGCCGCGATCGGGTTCTATCGTCGTCGCGGCTTTATGCCGTGCCGCGCATTCGAACCATACGCATCGTTGCCCGCGAGTGCGATCAAGAGCAGTTATTTCATGGAGAAGCAACTCGCATAGGGCCGGCCGTTAAAATGTGACACATTGCGACGAAAGTATACACGGCCGTATACTTTGCGGTATCTTGGAGCCACAGGAAAGGTCCGCAGATGCCGTTTGCACATATCATGGTCCCCGCCGGGGCCCTTAGCCTGGCAAAGAAACAAAAGATGGTCGAACTCGTAACCGACGCGATTATTGCAGCTGAGGAAGCCCCACCCGAGGTGCGCGACAACGTCACCGTGCTCGTGTCCGAAACCGCGGATGGCGGCTGGGGAATCGGGGGCCGCGGCTATACGACGGTCGAACTGGGCCAACTGGTAGCAGAGCGGGTGAAAAAAGCGAGAGGAGCGACGTAACAATCGCCAGCGCACGATTGGGCCGGCCACGCGATCCCGGGGCGGCACGGGCTGCAATTCTTGCAGCCGCGGACCGCTTGTTCTACGCGCGCGGCGTCGCGCGCGTGAGCTTGGCGACGGTGGCGAGCGAGGCCGGCGTGACGCGTCGCACGTTATACTATCATTTCGAGGGTAAGGATGCCCTCGTGAAAGCCTATCTACGCAACCGCGATCGTTCGAGCCGCAGCCTTTTCGAGCGGGCCGAGGCGCGGACCGCTACGGCGGCGGAAAGCGTGCTCGCCGTGTTCGACTCGCTCGAAGCGTGGTTTCGCACGAAAGAATTTCGCGGGTGCGCGTTTACCAACGCCGTCGGCGAGGGGCGCGAGACGGTGGTGTTCGCGGGGCCGATCGCGCGCCGGCACAAACTTGCGCTGCGCGACTGGTTCGTGCGCGTGTGTGCGGGGGGCGGCGCGACGGACGCGAGTGGGCTCGGCGAACAGTTGATGATTCTCTTCGACGGGGCCATGAGCAGCTCGTGGGTACGGCGCGACCCTTCGGTTGCGCGACACGCGCGTTCCGCGGCCGCAACGCTGCTCGCAGACGGCTTGGGTGACCGGGCATGAAGTACGTCGTGTTTTATGAGGTCACCGATGAGGGGATCGGTTTGATTCCGTTCCATATGGCCGAACATCGCGTGCACTGGAAGGCGTTTGCTGCGGCGGGCACGCTGCTGATGGTCGGTCCGTTTGCGAATCCGCGCGACGGCGCAATGGGCGTCTTTAAAACGCGCGAGGCAGCCGAAGCGTTTGCAACCGGCGATCCCTTCGTGCGTCACGGCGTCGTGAAGAAGTGGCGCATTATGGAATGGATGGAAGCAGTGGGCCCTTCGAGAGGTGACAACGTCGGCTCAGGGTGACAGCTCGTCTTCCGTTACGAGGAGGGCGCGGGTTTGGATTCCGAAACGGATGGCGAGGAGACGGATTGCGAAGACGAGCGCGATCGTTGCCCACGCCGAGATGAATTGACCGAGCGGCGTAAGCGTGTAGAGCGCGAGGAAGACGATGCAACCGATTAATGCCGAACTTTCGTCGATCGTGCCCGGCTTGAACATGTGCGGCTCTTGATTGTTGAGCACGTCGCGCAGGATACCGCCGCCCACCGCATTGACCATGCCGACGACCGCCACGCCGATAAGCGGTAAATGCGCGGCGAGCGCGAGATTCATGCCGACCACGGCATACGCGCCGAGGCCCAAAGCGTCGATCAACCCGACGATGTGCCCGAGTTGCTCGAATTTTGCGAGCCGGCGGGCAAACAACATGACGAGGATCACGGCGGCGACGATCAGGTACAGATAAACCGGCGTCTGGACGAGCACGGGGATGCGATTCAGAAAGATGCCGTCGCGGAGCAATCCGCCTCCGGTGGAAGAGACGATCGCAACGGTTGCGATACCGAGAATGGCATAGCCGCGTCGTGCCGCGAGCAACGCGCCGCTCAGTGCCCACAAGAACGTCGCGGTGTAGTCGAAGTAGGCTGGAAGCAGAAACGCTTCATGTTCCATAGCGCGTCCTCTCTTCGAGTGGCGCCGCGGCGCGCAGTGCGTCGATGACGAGTGGAAGTTGGGCGCTACGTTCGGCTAGCGCAATGGCCACGATCTGCGCTCGAAGGGTCGGATCGACGATCCTGATGGGCTCGAGCGACCAATGCTCTCCGACGAGTTGAAAGAGATAGCGCATTTCGGGAGCATCGGTGAAATGAAGCGTGCCTTTCGCGCGCACGAGGTCTTGGCTCATGACACGCACCGCATTCAAGAACGCGGCTCGATCGAGCGCGCCGTTGCTCACGAACGCTGCGCTTGCGAAGAGCGCGTGATGGCGATCGCGGGACTCCGCGACGTCCTTGCGAAGCGCGGTCACGACTCCCGCGTCAAGGAGAAGATCGGGCAAACCCTCGCCCTTAACCGCTTCAAACGCCGGTACGCCGGGCACCGTGCGGCCGAGCCACTCGCGAACTGCCGCCAGCTGCGATGCGTCGACCAGATCGATTTTGCTCAGCACGATCGCATCGCTCGCCCCGAGCTGCCGGCGCACGAGATCGCCCACGTATCGGTCGCCGGCGCGTGCCTGAATCGTTTCCGCATCGGCAAGCACGATCGTTCCCTGCACGCAGAGATCCGGATGGGCCGCGGCGAGTCGAGCGACGGCGCCGGGATCCGCGATGCCGCTTGCCTCGATGACGATGCGTTCGGGCGGATCGGCGCGCTCGAGCAGATTCTTCAAGGCGAGGATTAAGTCGCCGCCGATCGTGCAGCACGAGCAGCCGTTGGTGAGTTCGATCGTTTGCGCCCCGGTCGAAGCGATCAGCTCGCTATCGACGTTCATACTGCCAAAATCGTTGACCAGCACGGCGTAACGAACGCCGCGCGCGTCGTTCAATAGCCGGTTGAGCAAGGTCGTTTTCCCGCTACCGAGGTACCCGCCGATGATAAAGACAGGGATCACGCCCGCTTGTAGACCGTTTTTCCGTCTTTGATCGTCTCGGTTACCTTGATATCTTTGATGGACATCGGGTCGACCTTCGTCGGATTCGCATCGAGAATGGTGAGATCCGCGAGCTTCCCAACCGCAATCGATCCCTTACCCTCGTGTTCGCCGTACTGATAGGCGGCATCGATGGTCAGCGCGCGCAACCCCGCGTGAGGCGTCACGCGTTCGTCGCTTCCGATTACTTGTCCCGAGCGCGACACGCGATTGACCGACGTCCAGAGAATGAACATTGGATTGAGCGGCGTGACGGCGAAATCGCTGTGATTCGAACACGGCAGGCCGAGTGCGTGTGCCGTGTGCATCGGACTCATGAAGTAGGCGCGCTCTTTCCCGAGATTCTCGACGTGCGTGTCGCCCCAGAAGTACGTGTGGTTGGTAAAGAGCGACGGGATGAAGTTGTAGGCGACGTATTTGTCGAGCTGATCGCGGCGCACGAACTGCGAGTGGATGACGACCGTCCACTTGTGCGGCGGCGCCCCCGCGGCTTCGTGGGCCTCCAGAAGCATGTCGATCGTCGCATCGCCGTTGCAATGCATCAGCACTTGAATGTCGTTGTCGTAGGCAAGCTTGATTACCGACGTGGTTTCCTCAAGCGACACGTTTGGCTCGCCGCGCCAGTTGCTCTCGCCGGTGGGTCCGGGGGTGAGTAGCGGGTGGGTCCAAAACGCCGTCTTGCCCTGTGGCGAGCCGTCGCCGACGAGTTTTACGCCGCCGATGCGGAAATGATTGTGGTACGGCTGTTTGAACGGCTCGGCCGCCGTCGCCAAGAGGTGCGGGAACTCCATCCAGTTCACGTAGCCGACGAAGTCAAGGTGGAACAAGCCTTGATCGGCGGCTTTGTGGTAGAGCGGACGCGTGGCCGGTTCCATCGGCGCATCTTGCATGGTCGTGTAGCCGTTGCTCGCATAGAGATTCTGCGCGGCTTTAATGGAGGCAAGTTGATCGGCCTCGCTCGGCGCAGGCATGTTCATGAAGATCGGGAGGAACGAGTGTTCCATGACGAGTCCGGCGGCTTCCGTGGTGCCCGGTATACGTGCGGTCATGCCTCCCGCCGGCGTCGGCGCGTTGAGATCGTACTTTGCGGCCGTAAAGCCTGCCGTGTTCAACACCGCGCCGTGAAGCGAACAGTGGAGCAGCATCACCGGGTTATCGGGGAATGCGGCATCGAGATCGGCACGCGTGAGATCGCGCGTTTCATCCATCGCGAGAATGTCGTAGCCGTATCCCATCATCCAGTCGCCGGGCTTCAATCCAAGTTTTTCTTTGTACGCGCGCAAGGTCGCGATGATGTCGGCAAACGTCTTCACCTCGCCGGCCGGCGGTGCGGAGACGTTCGCCCACGTGCCGAGGCGAACGGCGTTGATGAAGTGACTGTGCCCGTCGAGAAATCCGGGCAGCAACGTACGGCCTCGTAAATCGACCATTTCGGTCGCAGGCCCTTGCCACGCCATGACATCGCTTGTTGTGCCGACCGCCGCGATTTTACCGCCGGCGACCGCGACGGCCTCTGCCGCAGGGTGAGTATCGTCCATCGTAATGACGTCGCCGTTGAAGAGGATGCGTTCCGCAGTTCCGGCCATGGCTTAACCCGCCTTCTCAGGGAAAAGGTAGAACTAAATCATGCGGTATATCCAGGAGAATGGCCAGCCAAAATGTGCAAGATTTCTTCAACTTTAGTCTGGGCGAGATTTTTACGTTTTTCTTCTTAATGCTGGGACCGCTCAAGCTGATCGGACCGTTTGCCAAGCTGACGGCATCGACTGAGGACTCGGACCGGCGCGCGCTGGCCGTACGTGGCACCGCAATCGCCACCCTCACCGTTTTGGTTGCCAGCTTCATCGGGAAGGCGTTTCTCGACAAGTGGACCGTGAGCCCCGGCGCGCTCGCCATCGGCGGCGGCTTGCTGTTCTTGCTGGTGGCGCTTCCGGTCGTGTTGAGTCCCTACGCCCAGCCCGCACTCGCGGCGGCCCCTCCCGCCACGGCGCCGACGCTCGCGCAGATGCAGCGCCAACTCGTCCCTGAGATCGTGAGCCCCTACGGCGTTGCGACCGTCATCTTGGTGTTGACGCTCATGCCGGGAAGCCAGCTCACGGTCATCGGCATGCTCATCGCCATCATGGTGTTGGATCTACTTGCCATGCTCTTCGCCCGGCCGATCCTTAAAGTGTTAGGATTTCCGCTGCAGATCGTCGGCACGATTCTCGGCGTGCTGCAAGTCGCGTTCGCGGTGCAGATGATGATCTTCGGCGTCAAACTGGTCGTGTCGGCCATCCGTCACGTGTGAGCCGCTTATGAACCGCTTCATCGTCTCGGTTGCGGTCGTGCTCGCCACGTTCGGCGCGGGTACGCTGCCGATGTTGCCGGCGCCGCAGATCTTCGCTCCCGGGGTTATTTCGGGGCCCGCTAACGACGGGTCGCCGACGTTTAGTCCCGACGGCAACACGCTGTTCTTTACGCGCAGTCCCACCTGGGGCGTCATTCTCGAATCGCGTCGCATAAACGGCAGGTGGTCGCAGCCCACGATCGCGCCGTTTTCCGGCAAGTGGAACGATTGGGCGCCGGAATTTTCACCCGATGGGCGTTACGTCGTCTTCGTCGAGATTCGTCCGATCATCGGCGCGAATCTGTGGCGCGTCGAACGAACCGCCGATGGCTGGGGTGCGCCCGTGCGTTTGCCCAGCGCCGTGAACATCGGACGCTCGGTGTGGAAGCCGAGCGTCGTGGCGGACGGCACGATCTATTTCGTATCGATCGATCCGACGGGGAGCAAGCGGCTCTACTGCTCGCGGTTCGTTCGCGGTTCGTATCAGCGTGCGCGGCCGGTGTCGTTCAGCGACGGAAAACATGGCGACGTCGACCCGGAGGTTGCGCCCGACGAATCGTTCATGGTCTTTGCCAGTAACGGGCGCGTGCCGGGCGACTCGCTCGATCATCTCTTCATCGCCTATCGCGCGGGCGGAGTGTGGGGAAATCCGATGCCGTTGCGTTATACCGGCGACGCCGCACGTGGACGCAGCACCGACAACGAACCGCATTTTAGTCCCGATGGACGCACGCTGTATTTCAGCAGCGACCGCTCCGTTCCGGTGAAATTTCCGCGATCGCCGGCCCAGGCGCAAGCGGATCTCGAACGCATGAACGCGTGGGATAACAGCAACACTAACGCGTGGTTCGTGCCGCTGAGTAGCGTAAGAGCAGGATCGACGCGATAAGAGAGGTGGCGATCGCGCCGGCGCCGGCTTCGGGGCCGAAGGTTCCGCCGGTGAGCCAGGCGGGGCCGGTGATCTGCGACGTGAGTGCGCTTGCAAGCGACGCGTGGCCGGAAACCTGCGTTCCAAAAATCGGTCCTTCGAAATAATTCCAACCGAAGTGCAAGCCGATCGGAAACCAGAGATTGTTGGTGACGATGTAGGCGGCACCTAGCAAGACGCCGGCTTCGAGTGCGATCGCCAGCGTAGAAACCCAGGTGGCTCCCGGGTTAAAGGCATGAGCTGCGCCAAAGAGCACGGCCGACAGCGCGAGTGCGATCCACTGGCCGGCCCATTCATCGAGCAGTCGAAACACGACGCCGCGAAAGAACAACTCCTCGAGCGCGGCGCCCGCAAGCGTAAGAAGTATCGCGAACGCGAGATCCCACGTGAGATGGAACGCGGTGATGCGAAAATGTCCGCTTATTGCGAGTTCGGCGACGACGGCGCAGAAGAGCACGGCACCAAACGCGAGGCCGAGCACGAGATCGCGCGCGGCGTGCTGCGGATTCAATCCGATCGAAGCGAGGCCACGGCCCGTAGCGAACCGCTCGATCAGCGCGACCGCACCCAAGAGCAAGCCCACGACGATCCAGGTGACGACGATGCTCGTCGCCATCGAGCGATGACCGCCCCGAAGGACGGACGCGCCCGCGAACAGCGCTACGAAAATTGCGATCGTGAGGACGAGGCGTACCAGAGGCGAGGTGAGGAAACGCTTCATCCGCGGCCAGTTGGATAATCGATCGCATTGCGCCTATGATGTTAGGGTATGTTAGATATAGCTCTTGTTACGCTCGTCGTGGCCTTGGTGGCCGGCAACTCCGATGCCGCGATCGTGCAAACGACGGACGCCTTCGCCACGGCAATCAATGCCAACAACGAGACGGCGCTTAAGGCGCTATTCGTGCCCGATGCGGTGTTATGCGACGAAATTCCACCATATCGCTGGACGGGTTCGGGGGCGGTCGTGCAATGGCTGCGCGACGACGCGACGCTCACGACCCGGCACGGGATTCTCGACTCAACCATTACCATAAGCCCGCCGACGTTCGTGCACACGGACGATTCGGGGGCATACGTCGTGCGGCCGATGGTCGACACCTACACGATTGGCGGAAAGCCGCAACGCGAAACCGGACTTTTGACCTTCGCCTTGATTAACGAGAGGCCTACCTGGCGCATCAGGCTCATGTGCTTTACCAAAACCGGTGACACCAGCGACTCGAGTTGGAACGGGCCCTAAGTACGGCGCTCGGACGCGCATAAGCTCCCCTTAATAAGGCGGCTCTACACTAAACTCATTGCTGTTGATATCATCCGCAGCTGTGTTAGGGTGAACGTTACGTTTTCGGTATCTCAAATTCGACGATCTCCTGCGTGTCGCGAAAACCCGTCCAGAAGTGGAAACCGTCAAAAGCGAGACCCCGCCAGCGGAATGGGATGGATGCAAGCGCAGTGACGACCGGCGTTTCGCCGCGGGCATCAACCGTCGCGAGCTGATGATCTTTCCAGTCCGCATCGGCGGTTATGAGATAGAAGAGGCCGCGTACGATCGTCATGCCGACCGGCCGCCGGTCGAGGCGAATCTCGCGCGTAACTGCTCCGGACGAATCGAGCGCCAGCAGCTTCCGATTGTGCGCTTGCGACAAGTAGAGCGTGTCCCCGTCGAACGCAAGGTGCACGCCGCTGAGATCCGGGCAGGCTATTCGCTCGGTATCGAAGCCTTGGCCGGGCGCGAATCGATAGATGTAGCGGTCGTCGTCATCGTCGCCGAACCCGATGACCATACGCAGTTGCCCCTTCGCGACCGCGATGCCGAACGGAGCACCCGGGGTCTCGTACTCCGCACGCACCGCCCACGTCGCCGGATCGATCGCGTAGAGCCGATGCGTTTCGCGGGCGGTGATCCACAAGATTGCCCCGTCGAACGCAAGTCCTAAGGGCTCGGGACCCGGCGACGGGTGCCGAGCGATCTCCACGATGTCGGTCAGCATGGCGGCCACTTCCGCCAACGGGGAGGCGGTCCTTCGACAGGCTCAGGTCGTTCGTCACGCCCTCATATCAGTGCGTTCCCACAGAGACCG
>Ga0181525_10002290_pt1 | contig 15750 bp, 12 predicted proteins | sample PEATcosm2014_Bin_48_FD_121100 | JGI IMG/M metagenome (GOLD analysis project Ga0181525, IMG submission 121100) | Peatland microbial communities from MTU Mesocosm Facility, Houghton, MI, USA - PEATcosm2014_Bin06_10_metaG | ecosystem: Environmental > Terrestrial > Soil > Wetlands > Peat | place...
ACCAAGCTCAAACTCGTCAAGCGACAGATGTACGGTAGAGCAAAGATCGATCTCCTTCAGGCAAGATTGATCGGCGCGACCTGAGTAGCCGTGAAAATCATCGAGATTGCGTCAGAGCCCAAATTTGACCCCCGATCGGCGTCCAATTTTTGCACGCCGAATGACACACGGTGCGCGGTGTGTGACGGTTAGGCGGGTCGCGGCTTACAGAAACCCCACACGCCGCACAATGGAACACATCAATGTTCTCGCCGGGCCAACGCCAAATCCTGCGGACGTGAACCATCGGGCGTCCGCATGAGGGGCAGGACAATAACCCGTGATCATCCAATGCCATCTGGCACGATAGGCCGGGCTTCGGTTTTTGCCCCTTGATTGAGATCAATTCGCCTGACAGGCGCAGAGGAAAATTAGTCCTTATTTTCTGGGCTGCCTCCTTCGCGCTACAGAGAAATATATTACGGCCAAAGCCGCAAGTAACACTCCCCCTACAATCAAGATTATGGTTGTTGCCATTGTTCAATTCTCGCCCGCTGGACCTTACAGTACATGCGCTGATCGGCCGAACAACAACGCCATCCCTATTGGTGGCCACCGAAGAACAAAGCCCCACGCATCTGCGTGGGGCTCGGACTGGATATGAAAGTTGTTCGCCGGAGCGTCAGGCCCGCGAATCGAGTGACAATCCCAAGCTGAACGCCTTTTGCCGCGTGGCACTTTCGGTACGCTTCAACGTTTTGGCAATTCTAGCGGCGTGAGTTTTCTTCTTCGCGAGAGCCCTCAAAGTTTTTTCTTGAGTAGGTGTCCACGCGCGGCGGGTCGTTGCTTTCTTTGGCATTCAAATAACTCCGGTTTGTTTGGAAGGGCGGCTTTATAGCCCGTCCCTTTTACAAAGAAAAGCGAGATTCGCCATCCTTACCGCTTCGGTTCGTTGATTGCCAAAGCCTTCCGAACGTTCGATTGGGAAATCCCGAACTGTTTCGCAATCCTTGCCGGGGTGATGCCTGCTTTGAAGGCCGAACGAACGGCGTTTATTTGACCACGAGTCAAAGACGCTTCGGGTATGCCAGCCTGATACCGTTGGGTTTTTTCATATTTCAGAGGGACACGACGGACTGACGATTGGCCGGTATCGGCCGCCCCTGCGCTCGTTGGTAGTCTGCCCCGCCGTCTCATCTCATCGAGCGTAGCCGTATGGAGGCGGTCCAATTCCCCGTTACTCAGGTGGCTGACGGCGGCACGGAGGTCCTTTGGTAAGACATGGCGCTCGGGCGCGGGTTCGTCGGCCTCCCCTGTGACATGTCGTCCGGGTTGTTGGGGCGAGGAATCCGCTGTGAAACCGGCCGAGAGGAGGTCGGGCAATTTTTGCTCGTCACGTTCGCGGCCCATGGTGGGCCAATTATCGCGCCCCAATCACAGGGTGGCAACGCCCAACGCCTCGCATAAAGGTAATTTATGTTGGCTTTCGCCAAAGCCTCGTGTTCACAGCAGCCAGCCCCTTATTTCGCTAACCCGAGCCGCCACGGCGTTATCGCTGCCGACGATGCCAGCCTCAAAATTCCACGTTTGGTCGCGTTCGAAATTTTCAATGCCGTCTTGCACGTTGCCTACCAGCCTTCCGTTGCCGTCAAACAAATCAATTTTCACAACCAAATACGAGAGTCTGTGGGCGCTCGTATTTTTAATCGTGCCAACCGCATACCGCAAAAACGCCTTTTCTTTAATTGCCACACCGGCGGCGACCAGCCCCTTTGCTGGCCCTTGCGTCTCGGTGAAGGTTTGCGGCGCGTTCTTCACTGACCGTCACTAGGGAGTGTTATGGGGACGGCACGACGGAAACGAATGACGCTGCCGCTTGGTGAGCGCCTAAGGGAACAGGCCGAATATATTTTTGGTGATCGTATCAGGGGCAACGATTTTCGAAAACGTCATTCGCTTCGGATTGAATGGCACGGACACGCAAAAGCTCAAGGTGTCGCCGTAGCTCTGCTTCCAACTTTTCAAATGCCTCGAAAAGGTCCGGCATCCGTGCTCGTGTTTCCGGGTCTTCGTCCGGAGGGACCAAAAATCGGCGCTGGCCGAGCAGCATTGCCATTTTCCAATTAGCGAATCACCTTCGAACAAGGAATCAGTGGATCGGTCCGAACTCAAGCTGATTTTTGGGCAGCCGGAAGCGAAGAGCGGGAGGTCGGCGTGTTTGAGATCCAGTTTCACAATTATCCGCGACGCCGTCCGCCGCATCGGCGGCGTAGTGCGGCTAGGGAAGACTTTGGGTGGGACATTCTCAAAAATACACGTTGGAATTCAACAGAACAGCCGAACGAGGTGGGACACGCTATGCTTCTGATTCCGTTTGATTTTTGTAGGCCTCCCGGGCCCACCATTATATGCATGTTATTGCAGAACTGATAAAAGCGACTCATCGGGGGATCGGTCATGCGGGTGCAAATCTGCTTTTTTGTCAGCATCGTCTTCAGTTTCATTGCTTGGGGCGTAGTCGTCGGCAGTGTGATCTTGCCGGAACTGCGCCGCCGAAGCCGCAACGACGCCTTGCGGCCGCTGCTGATGTTTCATTCCTTCCGCTTCGTCGGCCTGGCGTTCCTCGTCCCCGGCGTCGTGTCTCCCGATTTGCCGGCGGTGTTCGCCGAAGGCGCCGCCTACGGCGACATCGTCGCCGCTGCGCTCGCTTTGTTAACGCTGGCCTTACTGCCTGGCAGGCTTGGCATCGTCGCGGCTTGGGTATTCAACCTTTGGGGCACCGCCGATATCCTCCATGCTAATTACGAAGGCATTCGTCTAGGCGTCGGGGCCGGTCAATTGGGCGCCGCCTACTTTCTCCCAACGTTTATCGTGCCGCTCTTTCTGATCACGCACGGACTCATGTTTTGGCTTCTACTGCGAAGCCAAAACGAAGCCACACCGACGCCGCAATACTCAATGCCGGGCGATGGTCCCGATGCGTTGTTTAACTTGGCTCGACGCCGCCGACCTATGTCAGCTCCGCATGGGAAAGCGTGCAGTGCAGCAAACGCCTCAAAAACTGCCGTCCGCATAATCGTCCCGGTCTGCCGCGCCTCAGGAATCAGTGTTACACTGGCCCGGGGAAGAAACGGCCAGCGGCGATGCGGCGCTATCTTGACCGACAGCATTGCGAGCCTGTTTTCGCGCTTGATGGCGCGATGTCTTTCGCGATTTTTGCAGGCGCGGTCGCCATCTTTTTATGCGGCCAGGTGTGCGATGCGCGAGCACAGGAAGAGCAGCTTTCGAAGGCCGGCGAGGTCGATCATCAAATTATCATTCGCGAACATGCGGGATGGAACGTGGAATGCGACGCCATCGCGCCTCCGGCACTCTATCTGGATGGGCCGCCGCGCCACGGGCATGTTTGCGCGCGCATCGAAAATATCAAAATACATTCGATGTATGTCGGCACCGAGTCGCAATGCATCGGCCGCTTGGTTCGCGGCGTTCAATTGATTTATCATCCGGACGCGGGCTACGCCGGCGACGACGGCCTGCGATACACCGCGCAATATCCCTCGGTCCTCAGAGCAGTTTCGGTGACCGTCACGGTGACGGCTTTTCCGGCCGGCGCCCCGCGGGCGGCACCGTCGAGCATCGCCACACCGCTGCCGGCGCCCCGACAATCGCGGGGGCCGGTTCCCGCCTGCGAGGAACTTATCTTCTAACGTTTGCGCGTGACGTTCAGTCGGTCAGTGGGAGATCATCCACGGGCGGCGCGCCGGGAAGCTCTTGGCGCCGTCTGGACTCGCGCCACCTCGCGCGCCTTTTTTATAACGAAGCGATTTTCCGGAACAACAGCCACAGCCACTGCCATGAGCGCCCTTCAAGGCGGACAACGCCTGCGGCGACGATGCGCTACGCTCGTTGGTCGCGTGGGCGAGCCTGCGCTCGGTCGACATCGCCGCAAAATACGGCGCAGTGAGAAACGCACGCGGCGCATCCTTCCCGCATCCCGGACATTTATGGGGCAGAGCGGAATCGGCCATCGGCCGGGTGTCGGTGAAGGATCCGCACCGATCGCACAAATAGTCATAGACTGGCATCAGCGCTCCTCGTCAACGGTTCGCGGCGCAGCTGCGCCGCCGCGGAGTTGGGGGCGGCCGAACCGGCCGCCCCCGCGCGTCGCCGGGTTGGGAAATCGCGCATTTCCCGCCGGCATCACTTATCGGGCGACATGGGAATATCGACGCCGCCCTTGACGTGCTTGATCGGTCCCTCTGCGCCGGGCATCACGTCGAAAGCGAAAATGTCGGTCGGAAGCCACAGCGTAGCGCAGGCATTGGGAATATCGACCACGCCCGAGATGTGACCTTGGCAGGGTGCGGTGCCAAGAATGGCGTAGGCCTGGGCCGGCGAATAGCCGAACTTGGTCAGATATGCGATGGCGTTCAAACAAGCCTGCCGGTAGGCGATGTGAACATCGAGATAGTGTTGCTTGCCGGCTTCGTCGACCGAAATGCCTTCGAAGATGAGATAGTCGTTGTAGGTCGGCACGATCGGCGACGGCTTGAAGATCGGGTTTTTGATTCCGTACTTCGCCATGCCACCCTTGATCAAATCGACCTTCAGATGCAGCCATCCCGCCATCTCAATGGCGCCGCAGAAGGTTATTTCGCCGTCGCCCTGGCTGAAGTGCAGGTCGCCCATCGAAAGTCCGGCGCCCTTCACATAGACCGGAAAGTAGACTCGCGAGCCGCGCGACAGATCCTTGATATCGCAGTTGCCGCCGTGCTCGCGCGGCGGAACCGTTCGGGCACCCTCGGCGGCGACCTTGTTTTTCACGTCGCCCTTGGCGGTGCCGCAATGCGCGGTGGCCGGGAATGGCGGATTGGCAAGCGGCGGCACGCGGCTTGGATTGGTGTCGATGAGCGCCTGCTCGCGCGCGTTCCAGGCTTCGAGCATTTTCTGATCAGGCAGACAGCCGATCAGGCCAGGATGAACCAGGCCGGCAAAGCTCACGCCAGGGACGTGCCGGGAATGGGTATAGAGTCCGGAAATGTCCCAGATCGATTTCTGCGCCAGCGGGAAGTGGTCGGTGAGGAAGCCGCCGCCATTCTTCTTGGAGAAGAAGCCGTTGAAGCCCCATGGGCTCTCCGGCAGGATGCCGATGTCGAGAATATCGACGACCAGAAGATCGCCCGGCTCGGCGCCATGCACGCCGATCGGCCCCGACAGGAAGTGCACGATGGAAAGATCGATGTCGCGGACATCGTCGGCGGATTCGTTGTTCTTGATGAAACCTCCGGTCCAGTCGTAGGTCTCCATCACGAAGTCTTCGCCGGGCTTCACCCATTCGATGATGGGAACGTCCGGATGCCAGCGATTATGGATCAGCTCGTTTTTGTAGGGCGAATCCTTGAGGTCAATCTTTACGATCGTCTTGGGCATTTGAGCTCCTTTCACGCAATCGAACCTGGCGGTGGAAACTGATTTTCAGACGGCGAGAAAGCGCGCGATCGTCGCCTCGTCGACATGTTCGCGTGAGTCGGCATGCACGATCCGGCCGCCTTCCATCACGAGAATGCGGTCGGCGACATCGAGCACGAAACTGAGCACCTGCTCGCAGACCACGATGCAGATGTCGCGAATGGTGCGGATGTCGCGCAGCACCCGCGCCAGATCCTTGATGATCGAGGGCTGGATGCCTTCGGTCGGCTCATCGAGCAGCAGCACCTTGGGATCGCTGGCGAGCGCGCGCGCGATCGCCAATTGCTGCTGCTGGCCGCCGGACAGGTTGCCGCCGCGCCTTTTGGCAAAATCGGCCAGGACCGGGAACAGATCGAAAATCTGCTCTGGAATCTCGCTCTTGCCGGTGACGACAAGGCCGGTCTCGATATTCTCCTGCACCGTCATGGTGCCGAAGATTTGTCGCCCCTGCGGAACGTAAGCCAGCCCCTTGGCGACGCGCTGATAGCTCGGCAGCCCGGCGACGTCGGCGCCGTCAACGATGATTTGTCCCGAGCGCGCCGGCATGACGCCCATGAGCGACTTCATCAGCGTCGATTTGCCCATGCCGTTGCGGCCGACGAGAGCGACGATCTCGCCGGCTTTCGCCGACATGTCGATCGCGTGCAGGACTTCGCTTTGTCCGTAGGCCGCGGAAAGGTTGTGAACTTCAAACATCGCCATCCTCAGTGTCCGAGATAAACTTCTTTGACTTTCGGATTGTTCTGGACGGATTGCATGTCACCTTCGGCCAGGACCTTGCCCTGATGCAGGACAGTGACGCGATGGGCGATGCTTTCGACGAATTTCATGTCGTGCTCGATCACGATCACCGAGCGGTTCTTGATGATTTCCTTGAGCAGATCGGCGGTTTTGGTGCGCTCGGACACGCTCATTCCGGCGACCGGCTCGTCGAGCATCAATAATTCGGGGTCCTGGATCAGCAGCATGCCGATCTCCAACCATTGTTTCTGTCCGTGGCTGAGAGTGTCGGCGGGCCGATCGAGCTGCTCCTGCAAGTAGATCGTGGCGGCGATCTCGCGAACGCGGGCAATGATCTCGTCGGTGCGCTTCCAAAATAACGCGCCGGCGACATTGCGGCCGCGCGGCACGGACAATTCAAGATTCTCGAACACCGTGAGGTCTTCGTAGATGGTCGGCGTCTGGAATTTGCGGCCGATGCCGCGGCGAACGATCTCCTGCTCCTTGCAGCCGGTGATTTCCTGATTTTTGAACCGGATCGATCCCTCGGAGACCCTGGTGCGCCCGCAGATCAGGTCGAGCACGGTCGTCTTCCCGGCACCGTTCGGCCCAATGATCACGCGTAGCTCGCCGTAATCGATGTAGAGATTGAGGTCGTTCACCGCCTTGAAACCATCGAACGAGACGCCGACGCTTTCGAGCGCGAGCAGGAAATCGGTGTTGGAGGACATGTTCGCTCTAGCTCTCTATTCGGCGGGCGCCGGCGCCGCGCCCGGCTGGCCGCGTCCGAAGCCTTTCCAGGTCGGGAATTTTGTCGGGAGTCGCGGGATGATCTGGTCGGTCATGATGCCGGCCAGTCCGCGCGGGAACGCCACCACGACCGCAATGAACAGTCCGCCCATCGCGAACAGCCAGAGTTCCGGGAATGCCTCGGAGAACATGGTCTTGGCCCAGTTTACCAGCAGCGTTCCGGCGACGGCGCCGACGATGGAGTTGCGGCCGCCCACCGCGCAAAAGATGACCATGTCGATGGACGGCACGATGCCGACGAAGGACGGCGACATGAAGCCGACTTGCAGCGTGAACATGGCGCCGCCGACGCCCGCCATAGCCGAGGCCAGGCAGAACACGAAAATCTTATAGTTGGCGACGTCGTAGCCGGAAAAGCGGACACGATCCTCTTTGTCGCGAGTAGCGACCAGGATGCGGCCGAGCTTGCTGGCGAGCACGAAGCGCGCCATGAACATGGTGCCCAACAGCAGCACACAGCAGACGAAATAGAGAATGTATTTGGCGCTGTCGGTGCGAATGTCCCAGCCCAGGAGCGTGCGCAGGTCGGTAATGCCGTTGATGCCGCCGGTATAACCTTGCTGGCCGACGATCAGGATGGTCATCACCAACGCCAGCGCTTGCGTAATGATGGCAAAGTAGACGCCGCCCACCCGCCGCTTGAACAGCGCCGCGCCGAGAATGAAGGCCAGGAGCGTCGGCACCGCGATGACTGCGACCAAGGCAAATGGCAGCGATTTAAACGGGACCCAGAAGAACGGCAGCGCCGTCAGCTGATTCCAATCCATGAAGTCGGGGATGCCGGGCGTCGATTGGATCTTGGTGTTGGCGACGCTCGAGGCTTCGAGCTTGAGGAAGGCGGCCATGCAGTAGCCGCCTAGTCCGAAGAACAGGCCCTGTCCCAGGCTGAGAATTCCCGTCTGACCCCAGCACAGCACCAAGCCGATGGCGACGAACGCGTAGGTCAGATACTTGCCGACGAGATTGAGGCGAAAGATATCGAGTACCAGCGGCAGCAGGACCAGGATCAGCACCGCGATCACCGCAATGCCGATAAGCTCGAGCCGGCGGGTATCCATGCGACCTGCGGACGCGGCTGACATCGTCGCTTACCTTCTGACCTTGAGGGCGAACAGCCCCTGCGGCCGCAGCATCAGGATGCCAATGACAATGAGCAGCGTAAGAACCTTCGCCATCGAGCCAGTGAGGAAGAACTCCAGCGTCGATTGCGACTGCGAGATGGTGAAGGCGGAAGCGATGGTGCCGAGGAGGCTCTGGGCGCCGCCGAACACCACGACAAGGAACGTATCGACGATATAGAGCTGGCCGGCGGTCGGTCCGGTCGATCCGATCATGGTGAAGGCGCTGCCGGCGATGCCGGCGATGCCGCACCCGAGACCGAACGTAAACCGGTCGATCCGCCGCGTGTCGATGCCGACCGCGCCGGCCATGGTCCGGTTCGCCACGACACTGCGCACCTGCAAACCCCAGCGCGACTTGAAAAGAAGCAGCGCAACGCCAGCAGTAATGAGCAGCGTCAGGCCCATGACGAACAGACCGTTGATCTGCACCTCGATGGTGTCGGTGACCTGCAACGAGCCCATCATCCACGGTGGCAGCTCAACGCCGACCTCGCGCGCTCCGAAGCCGGAGCGGAAGGCTTGTTGCATGATCAGACTCAACCCCCAGGTCGCCAGCAGCGTGTCGAGCGGCCGCTTGTAAAGGCGCTGGATCAGCGCCCATTCGACAAACAACCCGGCCGCGCCCGAAACGATGAAAGCAACGATCATGGCGACAAAGAAATAACCCGCGTACAGTGTCGGCAGATGGCTCTGAAAAAGGTGTGAGCAGAAATAGGTCATGTAAGCGCCAAGGATCATGAACTCCCCGTGCGCCATGTTGATCACGCCCATCTGGCCGAAGATGATCGCCAGACCGAGAGCCATCAGCAGATAGACCGAGAAAAGGATCAGGCCCGAGAAGCCCTGCATCACCAGAATCGAGCCGAGTTCGCCGAGCGAATAACCAAACATTGCATTGTCCTGCGGGCATTGATGAGAGGTGTGCCTCGGCGAAGGGTGCGCCGAGGCACTTCGCGCGCGCCTACTGGTATCCCTTCGGGAACGGATCCGGCTCCATCAGCTCGGCGGTCTCGTAAATCACGTCGTACTGACCGTCATCGCGCGCGCGGCCAACCCGCGTCTTGCTCCAGAGGTGATGGTTTTCGTGGATGCGCACGTATCCCTCGGGCGCGCCCTTGAACTCGACGCCGGGCGAGGCGGCAGCAATCTTGTCGATGTCGAAGCTGCCGGCCTTTTCTGCAGTCAACTTCCATAGCCAGGGTCCGAGATAGGCGGCTTGCGTCACGTCGCCGATCACGGTATTTTCACCCCACATCTTCTTGAAGGCCGGGACGAAGGCTTTGTTGTTGGGATTGTCGAGCGACTGGAAATACTTCATGCAGGCATAGGCTCCGACGATATTCTCGCCGCCGATGCCGAGGATTTCGTCCTCGGTGACCGAGATTGTCATCAAGGTCTGCTTGTTGAGATCGATGCCGGCCGCCTTCAGCTGCTTGTAGAAGGCGACATTGGAGCCGCCGACGATGATCGCGTAGATCACGTCGGGCTTCACCAGCTTCATTTTGTTGATCACGGAATTGAACTGCGTGCTGCCGAGCGGGAAGTATTCCTCGCCGACCACCTTGAGCTTGAGGACATTCTCGATGTGCTTGCGCGCGATCTTGTTCGACGTCCGCGGCCAGATGTAGTCGGAGCCGAGCAGGTAGAAGGTCTTGGCGCCCTTCTCTTTTTCCACCCAGTTCAACCCGGCGAGAATCTGCTGGGTTGCTTCCTGGCCGGTGTAGATGACGTTTTTCGACTGCTCGAGGCCTTCATAGAAGGTCGGGTAGTAGAGCATGCCGTTATATTGTTCGAACACCGGCAGCACCGCTTTGCGGGACGCCGAGGTCCAGCAGCCCATCACGGCGGCGCACTTGTCCTGAACCAGGAGTTTCTTCGCCTTCTCGGCGAAGGTCGGCCAGTCGCTGGCGCCGTCTTCCTGGATGAATTTGATCTTGCGGCCGAGCACGCCGCCTTGGGCGTTGATCTGCTCGATGGCGAGTTTTTCGGCTTCGACCGAGCCGGTCTCGCTGATGGCCATCGTGCCGGTGACCGAATGCAGGATGCCGACCGTGACTTCGGTGTCGGTGACCGCGAGCCCGGTCGTGTTGACCGCCGACGTTGGCGGCACGTCGGCCCGCGCGAATTGCGGCAGCATCGCCGTAGCCGACAATGTGGCCGCACCGACAAGAAGACCGCGGCGGGTGGGAGTGAGCAGATTTCCGGTTGGCTTTTCCGAAGACATAGCGACGCCTCGATTCAGCGTTGGTGGTTGCCCATCGGAGCGAGCCGAGACTCGCTCCATGCACCAAAGACTGCGCCGAGTTATTGCAGTGCAGCATACGTCGATTGACGTATATGCCTACGCAAAACAGCGTATCATAATGCTAATTGACGGGGGAAATCGCCAAAATGCGTCCAAAACCGGAACGGTGCCTGGAATTTATTCTTTTGCACCGCACACTGCACGGATTTTGTCCACAGGCGGTGCGGCCGGGGCGCGTAGACTTGGTGCTAATACGCCAAATGAAACGAAGAAGCGGCGAGGGCTTAGGGACGTTACGCCCCACAAGGAGAGCGCCGATCGTCTGAGCATGGTTTCGAGGTGATGCGCTCATGACTGCGCAACAACGCATCGTTCGCGTCCGGCGTAATTACAATCAGTGGGTCGCGAACCAAACGCTCGAAGATTACGCGCTTCGTTTCACTGCCAAGACCGCGCGTCGCTGGTCCAGCCTGCGCGTTGCCAATACCGCGATCGGAGCGGTGTCGTTTCTCGCCCTGGAGGCGATCGGCGGATCGATCACCGTCAACTACGGCTTCGTCAACGGCACCGCCGCGATCGTCGTCGTCGGCATACTGATCCTGCTCACCAGTCTTCCCATCGCCTATTACGCGTCGACTTACGGGGTCGACATCGATCTGCTCACACGCGGCGCCGGCTTCGGTTATCTCGGATCGACGATCACGTCGCTGATCTATGCCTCGTTCACTTTCCTGTTCTTCGCCATCGAAGCGGCGATCATGTCGCTCGCCTTCGAAATGTGCTTCGGCATTCCGCTGTTCCTGGGTTACATTCTAAGTTCAGTGATTGTGATCCCGCTGGTCACGCACGGCATCACATTCATCAGCCGTTTCCAGTTTTGGACGCAGCCGATATGGATCGTGCTGCATATCATTCCGTTCGTCTACATCGCGGCCGCCGACAGCGCCTCGTTCGAGCGCTGGACGAACTTCAGCGGGCTGGCCGGTGCCGAGGGCCGCTCGTTCAACATCGTGCTATTTGGGACGGCAGCAACCGTAGTGTTCTCCCTGATCGCGCAAATCGGCGAACAGGTTGACTTCTTGCGCTTCCTGCCGGCGCGCGGCACGGCCGGCAAACGTGCTTGGTGGATCGCCTATCTGGCCGCGGGTCCCGGCTGGGTCATCCCCGGGATGCTGAAGCTTCTCGCTGGATCGTTTCTGGCGTTTTTGGCCGTCGAGCATTTCGTGCCGCTGCCCAAGGCGGTCGAGCCGACACGGATGTATCTGGTCGCGTTCGAATACGTTTTCTCCTCACCGCAAATGGCGCTGGCGTTCACCGGCGCGTTCGTCGTCATCTCGCAGCTCAAGATCAACGTCACCAACGCTTATGCCGGTTCGATCGCCTGGTCGAACTTCTTCTCGCGCTTGACGCACAGCCATCCCGGTCGCGTCGTTTGGCTGGTGTTCAACGTGACCATCGCGCTCATGCTGATGGAGCTCGGCATCTTCAAGATGCTTGAGCACGCGCTCGGCCTGTATTCGATTGTGGCGGTGTCGTGGGTCAGCGCGCTCGTCGCGGACCTGGTGATCAACAAGCCGCTTGGGCTCAGCCCCGCCGGCATCGAGTTCAAACGCGCCCATCTCTACGATATCAACCCGGTTGGCGTCGGTGCCATGCTGGTGGCGACCGTGGCCGGGATCTCGGCTTTCGCCGGCCTGTTCGGGCCGACGTTACAATCGCTTGCGTCTTTCCTCGCGCTCGCTGTCGCCTTCGCTATGGCGCCGCTGATCGCCTTCGCGACGCGCGGCCGCTTTTATATCGCGCGCACCCCGCGGGAGAATTGGAACGGCCAGGAGGTCATTCGCTGCTCGATCTGCGAACACCATTTCGAAACCGAAGATATGGCGCATTGCCCGGCCTATTCCGGCGCGATCTGCTCGCTGTGCTGTTCGCTCGAGACGCGCTGTCGCGACTGCTGTAAGCCACAGGCGCGCGTCTCAAACCAGTTTCTGGGCTGGTTCGGCGAAGCTCTGCCGGAACGAGGCGTCAAGCTCTTGAACACCCATGTCGGCCGCTATCTCGGCGTCTTGGCGTTGTTCATCGGTGTCATTGGGGCGGTTCTCTCGCTGGTCTATTTCCTGATTTCGCTCGATATGGAGGGTCCGCGCGACCTGTTGGCCTCGACGCTGTGGACCGTATTCTTCATCCTCATCATCATCGCCGGCGTCGCGGCCTGGCTGTTCGTGCTCGCCCAGGAGAGCCGCCGTGTCGCGGAGGAGGAAACGCAACGTCAGACCGATCTGCTGATAAACGAAATCGAGGCCCACAAACGCACCGACGCCGAACTCCAGAAGGCCAAGGAGGTCGCGGAAGCCGCGAGCAAAGCCAAGAGTCGCCACGTCGTCGGCCTCAGTCACGAATTGCGCACGCCGCTCAACGCGATCCTCGGCTACGCGCAGTTGCTTGAGCGCGATCCGGCGATTCCACAGCCACGGATCAACGCCATCAAAGTCGTGCGGCGCAGCGCCGAGCATCTGTCCGGACTGATCGATGGCTTGCTCGACATTTCGAAAATCGAAGCCGGCCGCTTCCACCTTAGCCGCAACGAAGTGCAATTGGCCGATTTCCTCGACGAGATCGTCGCCATGTTCCGCCTGCAGGCGACTGCCAAGGGTATCGAGTTCCGCCATGTGCGAAGCGGGCGTCTTCCCGCCGTCGTGCAAACCGACGAAAACCGCTTACGCCAGATCCTGATCAATCTTCTGTCCAATGCGATCAAGTTCACTGAAGCCGGGCATGTGACGTTCGGGGTCCGCTATCATCATCAAGTCGCCGAGTTCACTGTCGAGGACACCGGTGTCGGCATTCACAAGAGCGATTTGGAACGGATCTTCCAGCCCTTCGAACGCGCGCGCACGGTTGGCGCCTTGGCGACGGTCGGCACCGGTTTGGGGCTCACGATCACCAGCCTGTTGACCAAGATCATGGGCGGCGACATCACCGTTCGCAGCGAGGTCGGGCGCGGCAGCACGTTTCGCGTCAAACTCATGCTCTCCGAAGTGTCGCGCCCCCGCATCGCCTCGACGATGGAATACAGGGTGCGCGGCTTTAGCGGTCCGCGGCAGACGATTCTGGTCGTCGATGACAATGAAGTTCAGCGCCAACTTATCCGCGATCTGCTGGCGCCGCTCGGCTTTGCGGTTTTGAGCGCCGGAAACGGACGCGAATGCCTTCAGGTTGCCCAGCAAACCAGTCCGAACCTTATCCTGCTCGATATTGCCATGCCGGAAATGGACGGCTGGGAAGCCGCGCAGCGCCTGCGTCGCACGCCGGGCAAGCGTCCGGCGATTCTCATGCTATCGGCCAACGCGATCGATCCGCACCACATGCTTGAGGCCGAGCGACTCTACGACGACTCACTGATGAAACCGATCGATCTTCGTCAACTCTTGAAAAAAATCCACGCCCTCCTCGACATTGAGTGGATCTACGAGACGGAAGCGCACTCACCGGGTAGACCGTCGATATCGGCCGTCCCGGCGCCGGCCGATATCGACGAACTGATCAGGCTCGGCGAGATCGGTCACGTCACGCAGATCATCGAAAAGCTCATCGAGATCGAGCGTACCTCGCCGCAGTGCCTCGAATTCGTTGCACGAATGCGCTTGATGGTCAACGCGTTCGATTTCAGGCGCTATGTGTCCGCGTTGCAGGAGGTTCGTGCCGCTCATGCGTGAGACCCGGGACATCGTGCTCGTGGTCGACGACTCGCCCGAGACGCTGAGATTGATGACCGACGCGCTTGAAGAGGCCGGAATGACCGTTCTCGTCGCGCGCGAAGGCGAGCACGCGCTTTCGATCGTGGAAAAGGTCGTACCCGACGTCATTCTCATGGACGCACTCATGCCGGGCACCGACGGCTTTACGACCTGCCGGCGGCTGAAGCAGAACCGGGCGCTGGCGCACGTGCCGATCATCTTCATGACCGGGCTCTCGGATACCGACAACATCATCAAAGGTCTCGAGGCGGGCGGCGTCGATTATATCACCAAGCCGATCGTGCCGGGCGAGATGCTGGCGCGGATACGCGTGCACCTCGCCAACGCCCGCATGGCGCACAGCGCGCGGGCAGCGCTCGACACGTTCGGTCGATTTCTTCTGGCGGCAAGTCACACCGGCCGCGTGCTCTGGTACACACCGCAGGCGGCCAAGTTGCTTGGCCGCGCGTTTGTGAGTTTCGACCGGGAGGACTATGTCTTGCCGCGCGACGTACAATCGTGGCTGCATCAATGCGCGGCCGGGCAACCCGGCACGGAACCATCCATCAAGCTGGTAGCCCGCTCTTCGGCGGCGGCGATGCGCCTTCTCTACATCGGACAAATCGGACCGGACGAGTATTTGCTGCGACTCCTGGAAGGCGAGATCGACGACGACCGTACGTTGCTCAAGCAAAAACTCACGGTGACCGAGCGCGAGGCGGAGGTGCTGCTGTGGATTGCACGCGGCAAATCGAACCGCGATATTGCCGAAATCCTCGATCTTAGTCCGCGCACCGTGAATAAACACCTTGAGCAAATTTACGCAAAGCTCGGCGTCGAGAACCGCGCCTCTGCCGCCGCCCTTGCGGTCCGAACGATCGGCATGCGCTGACACGCGATCGCGATCAGAAGGTGTGCGCAAGTTTCTATACCTCATTTGCCGCATTTGCGTCGGTTTAGTTCCGACTCAAGGATCGGCATCGATCAGGTTAGGGCACTGCCCGGGGAAATTCCTCTGCCGAGGTGATTTAAGCCGTTGTGCCGCAAATGCCGCGCCGCACGAACGGGACTGGCGGTCAGTGTCCGCAACCGCTACATACGGATATTCCCGCAAAGGACGATGCCCAAAAAGGAACAGCGAATGGCGACGCGCCAAATCAAGATGCCCGTAAAGGACAATTCGGAACAAGAAGTCGAGGAGGTGTTCTCGCAGCGCAAGCGGCCCGAGCGCGGCCGATATTTGCTCCAAGTCGACGGGCAGACGAAGGGCTCTCATACGACCTCCGAAGCCGCTCAGGCGGCGGCTTTGGTCATCAAAAAGAAATATCCGATCGTGCAGGTGTCGGTTTACGACAGCGTCGATAACTCGAACACCCTCATCGAGCCGGCGCCCGCTTCGTCTTAACGAAGTCTGGCACTCACTCGCAAAGCGGTACTAATGCATGACGACGACGAAATTGGTGCCTTCGCCGGTTTCGTCGCCTAGCCCCTGATCGGAGAGGATGAGGGAAGAGCCGGGCACGATCATTTGCGAAATCCGGTCGATGGCGTCTTGCGGGATTTCGATGCGCGCCAGCGCTTGTTCCGGGCTTTCCGGCGGCGGCGGACCAGCAGCAACTTCCTTTGCCGCATTGGCATCGCGGCGCCCGCGCACGGGGTATTTGTC
>Ga0181525_10002291_pt1 | contig 15749 bp, 15 predicted proteins | sample PEATcosm2014_Bin_48_FD_121100 | JGI IMG/M metagenome (GOLD analysis project Ga0181525, IMG submission 121100) | Peatland microbial communities from MTU Mesocosm Facility, Houghton, MI, USA - PEATcosm2014_Bin06_10_metaG | ecosystem: Environmental > Terrestrial > Soil > Wetlands > Peat | place...
TCGCCCGGCTCCGTCTTGACGATGCCGATCTGGTTGAGCACCGAGGGCATGACACGCACGACGCGGAACTGCGTGATGTCGCCGGAGAATTCGCGCAGGCGCTTGAGAGCCCAGGGACTGGCGATGCCGGGTAGCGCGCGCAGGGGAATGCCGTACTTGTCCTCGAGCAGCTGGCCGAATTTTTCCTTCGGAAACAGGCAGAGGGGATTTTCGAGCAACGGCGAAACCTTGCCGCTCTTCGGATCCTTCAGCGCGTAGATCGGGAACTGTTCGCACAGCTTCTTGATTTTTTCGGCCAGCGACGACTTGCCGCCACCAACCGGGCCCAGCAGGTACAGGACCTGCTTGCGTTCTTCGAGGCCCTGCGCCGCATGCAGGAAGTATGCATACAGCTGCATCAGGGTCTCTTCCATGCCGTGGAACTCGGCGAACGTGTCCCACGACTGGATCGCGCGGTTCTGGAAGATGCGCGACAGGCGCGGATCCTCGGCGGTGTTCAACAAGGTGGGCTTGCCGATCGCCTCGAGCACGCATTCGTGCGCGGACGCGTACGCCATCCGATCGGTCTTGCAGAAGTGGAGGAAGTCCTCCAACCCCATCTCTTCGTCCAGGGCGCGATCGAAATCGCTCTTGAAGGCCGAAACCAGTTCGTTGGATGCGTACATGCTTGCCTCCCGCGCTCAGTGCCCGAGCGCTGCAATCTCTACCAACGTACTGTCGCGAAAGTCGGTTGACGGACTCACGCGCCAGCGCCGTCTGCTATCACTTGGATCAACTTTAGGCTCGTCGCCGTCGGTCCATTGCCACATAAGAACAATCAAAGTCATCGAATTTTAACGTTGTCATCGAGGTCGCGTGAACATATCTGCAGGACCGACGAAAGCGCAACGGATCATCGCGCCGCCGGAGACGGCGCGCACGCGATTGGGTCCGTGTTTGCGTGCGGGTTTGCGTGCGGGTTTGCGTACATTTCGCAACGCTGAAAAAGAAGCGCCCCGCATTTTCAGCGGGGCGTTAAATTCCGCGTCCTCGGAGGAGAGGGGGAGGAGAGGGGCGGAAACTACGGAAAAGCGATGTCCAAAGCTGAAGACGGCCGCGACACCTGGGGCAAGATCAAACCGCCTCTTGCAGGCCGTCGCGCATCTTCCGTAAAGCTTTGGCTTCGATTTGCCGAATTCGTTCCGCGGAGACGCCAAATTCTTTCGCCAGTTCATGCAAAGTTGCGCTACCCACGCTGCCGTCTGCATTTTCATCCAGCCAGCGCGCTTCGACAATACGCCTGCTGCGCTCATCCAGCGAATCCAGCGCACGGCGCACGCCATCGCCTTGCAGGAATTCCTCGTTGCGCCGTTCCAGGACCTGGGTCGGCTCCGCGCCCGGATCCTCGAGATACGCGACGGGCGCGAAGGCCTCGTCGCCTTCGTCCGTCTGCCCTTCCAGGGCAATATCACCGCCCGCCATCCGGGTTTCCATCTCGGCAACCTCTTCCGGCTTGACATTCAGTTCCCGCGCGACACCTTCGATTTCGTCGCGGCTCATGGTGCCGTGACTCTTTTTCAGGCTGCGCAGGTTGAAAAACAGCTTGCGCTGCGATTTGGTCGTGGCGATCTTGACCAAACGCCAGTTGCGCAGGATGTACTCATGGATTTCCGCCTTGATCCAATGAATGGCAAAGGACACCAGGCGCACACCGCGGTCCGGGTCGAAGCGCTTGACTGCCTTCATCAAGCCGACATTTCCCTCCTGGACCAGGTCGGCATGCGCCAAGCCATAGCCCAGGTAGTTGCGGGCGACCGAAACCACGAGTCGCAAGTGCGAAAGCACCAATTGCCCGGCCGCGTCGAGGTCGCCGCGCTCGCGGAAATTGCGCGCGAGACGGCCTTCCTCCTCCGCTTGCAGGATCGGAATGCGGTTTACAGCTGTCACGTAAGCGTCGAAATTGCCAAGACCGCCCGGCAACAGCGCCAAAGCCGACTTGGTTTCCGGCAGCAGCGTCAAATTTCCCGTGGTCATCGTATTTCCTCCATGCGCCGCGCATTTCCGCACGTGCGCGAGCCGGCTTTCCGGCCATCGTTCGTCTTGAATTTTAGCACTCTACCCTCAAGACTGCCAGTTTGAGCCTCGCGGGCGGCCAAAGTTCCTTTGGTTCGACGTCCGTGCCCGGGAAATATTTCCCGCAATTTTTCCTTGCAAATCAGGGATATTGAGCAGCCAGGACGCGCCGGCCGGCGAGGTAGGCCGCGCCCGAGGCGATCATGGCGCCAAAGCAAGCTGCAAAGAAGCAAAAGGCCAGCCCGGTCCCAAGCGCCGGCGGGTCCATCGACCATGCGAGGGAATACTTTTGGGCAAGATCACCAAGCGCGGGTGCGAGCCAATGCGCGGCACCCGCGAGCGACCCCCAGGCGCCCGCCGCCCCCAATAAGAAATAGAGCGCGCCCGAGTACACGTAGGGCCGGCGCACGACGGCCGGGTCCGCGCCGAGCAGATGCAGCACCTCGACCTCCTGCGCGTCGACCCGCGGCCAGGCCGCGGCGACGAGCCCGATCGCGATTGCCAGGCTTGCCCCCAGGAAAACCGCGCCGCCCACGACGACAAGTCGCGCAGCCTGCAGCAAGGTGGACAGCTTGCGGTAGGGCTCGGGCGGATATTCGACGCCCTCGACGTTGTGCAGTTTGCGCAATTGGGCAATGGCCGCCTCGACGGCATCCGGCGATGCGCCGGGCGCGAAGCGCACGGCAAAGGCGTCCGGCAGTGGATTGGGCTTGAGTTCCTCCAGACCGATCGACGTCAGGCCCTTGCGCTGGGCCAGGCGCGCCAGCGCGACGTCGCGGCCGACGAATTCGGAGGCCGCCACGGGCGCGACCTGCGAAATCGCGCTGCGCACTGCCGCCAGGTCGACTTCCCCTTCGGCGCCGGCCACGAGAACCAGGGCCTGCGCCTGCATCCAGGAAGGGGGATCGATCGGCAACGCGCGCGCGATGGCCGCACAGACGATGGCAGACGCGAAGACGAGCGCGAGCGCGCCAATGCTGAGCAGGAAGGACAGCGGACGTCGAAAGATCCCCGCGAACACTTCGCCCAGCGCGGAAAGCCTGCCTCCCGTGAAATTCATCATGACACGATCTTGCCGTCGTGCAGGTGAATGGCGCGTGCACGGGCCGGCCAGGGCGAGGCGGCGCCGGCCGGTGGCAACGCCTCAAGGTTCGCGCTGACGGATGTCGGGGTTTGCGCCTTTTCCACGTTCTCGGGCTGACGTTCGATCCGATCGGTCGCGACAACCGTGACGCCCGACTCCGTGAACTGGTCGATGACACGCAACACGTGCGCGGCGGCCGCCTGGTCGAGCGAGGCGACCACGTCATCGAGCAGGAGCAGCGCCGGACGATTGACGAGCGCGCGCGCAATGGCGACGCGGTGGCGCACGCCGGCTGCCAGGCCCGTGCACGGCGCCGCGCCGTAGCGCTCGACATCCACGCCGACCAGATCCAGCGCGGCACGTGCGCGGCGCAGGCTCTCCTCGCGTGGCGTGCCCGCGATCCAGGCCGCAAGCGCGACGTTATGCAGCACGCTGTGACGGTCGAGCAGCGAATCGCCCGACGGCAAGATGCCCATGGAGCGGCGCAGGTGCACGCGCGAAGCGGCGCGCATGCGCGCGACATCTTCCCCGGCCAGACGCACCGTCCCGCCCGTCGGGGATTCCAGACCCGCGAGCAGGCGCAGCAGCGTGCTTTTGCCACTCGCGCCCGGGCCGCGAACGACCAGGAATTCGCCGCGCGCGATGCTCAGGGAGATGTCGACGAGCGCGGGCCGAAAGGCCCCGTAACGCTTTTCGACGCGCTCCAGCGTCAGCAGGGACGCGGGTGCATCGGTCGCAGCAAGATGTGGCTCTATTTTCACGGATGGAAATGTGTCGGCAGTACCATACTGCTTACGCGGTAGGGTACCAATTCCAGCGGCACGGGCCGCTTCCAGTACGCCATCGGTGCCAGCGGCAATTATCCAGGAGAGATCGAGATCACAACGGCGTCCTCTCACCAGCAAAGGTTCCTGAATCGAGAACTGTCCCAGCTGGCATTCAACGAACGAGTCCTGTCCCTGGCACAACGCGAAACGGTTCCCCTCGGGGAGCGGCTGCGTTTCCTGTGCATCGTGTCCTCGAATCTCGATGAATTCTTCGAGATCCGGGTCTCGGACCTGATGGACAAACTGCGCGAGTCCACGGATGTGGTGGCCGCATCCCAGCAATGGGAGTCGTTCCTGCAGATTTCGGACCGCGCGCATGCGCTCGTGGCCCAGCAATACGCCTTGTACAACGAACACGTGATGCCCGCGCTCGCCCGCTCGCGCATTGTCGTCGTCAACCACATGCAGCGCACGGTGCGCCAGCGCGCGTGGGTGCGCGAGTATTACCGGCGCGAAGTGCTGCCGCTGCTTTCGCCGATCGGCCTGGATCCCTCGCATCCGTTCCCGCAGGTCATGAACAAGGCCCTGCATTTCATCGTGCAACTCGAGGGCAAGGACGCACTCGGACGCCCGTCGACGATCGCCATCGTCAAGGTGCCGCGGTCGCTGCCGCGGGTGATCGCGTTGCCGCAGGAGCTATCGCCCGGCCGCCAGGCCTTCGTGCTGCTTTCCTCCGTGATCCGGGCGCACCTTGCCGACCTCTTCCCGCGCCGGCGGCTGGCGGGCTTTTCGCAATTTCGCGTTACGCGCGACTCGGACCTGTGGGTCGATGAGCGCGAAGTATCCAACCTGCGCGAGGCGCTGACTTTCGAACTGACGCAGCGTCATTTCGGCAACGCCGTCCGCCTCGAGGTCCTGCAGACCTGCCCGGTGCACCTGGAGCAGATGCTGCGCGATCAGTTTCACCTGCCGCAGGAAGCGGTCTATCGCGTCGACGGCCCTGTGAACCTGGTGCGCATGAACCAGATGGTGGATCACCTGACCCGCCCGGAACATCGCTTCACCCCATTGCTGCCGGCGTGGCCGAAACGCCTTGCGCAGGACTCGGACATGTTCGCCGCGATCCGCGCGGGCGACCTGCTGCTGCACCACCCGTACGAGAGCTTCGAGCCCGTGATCGAGTTCCTGCGCCAGGCGGCGCTCGACCCGCAGGTCGTCGTGATCCGCATGACCTTGTACCGGACGGGCACGGGCTCGATCCTCGTCGACCTGCTGGAAGAGGCGGCGCAGCGCGGCAAGGAAGTGACCGTCGTCGTCGAGCTGCAGGCGCGTTTCGACGAAGAGGCGAACATCAACCTGGCCGAGCGCCTCGAGGCCGTCGGTGCCCAGGTCGTGTACGGCGTGGTGGGCCTGAAGACCCACGCCAAGCTCCTGCTCGTCGTACGCCGCGAGCAGGAAGGGCGCGGCCGGCCGCGCCTGGTGCGCTACGTGCACTTGGGCACGGGGAACTACCACCCGACGACCACCAAGTCCTACACGGACTTCGGCATGCTGACCGACGACGCGGCGATCTGCTCCGACGTCGAAAAGATCTTCCTGCACCTGACCAGCCTGACCCGTTTGCAGCGTTTGCGTCATCTTTGGATGGCACCCTTCACCCTGCAGATGCGCATCATCGAGGCGATTGCCAATGAAATCCGCCTCGCGCGCAGCGGCAAGGAGGGGCGGATCATCGCGAAGGTCAATGCACTTTCCGACGAGGCGACCATCAGCGCGCTCTACGACGCGTCCAATGCGGGTGTCAGCATCGACCTGATCGTGCGCGGCGCCTGCGCGCTGCGTCCCGGCGTCAAGGGCATGTCGGAGAACATCCGGGTACGCTCGATCGTCGGCCGCTTCCTCGAACACCATCGCATCTATTATTTCGGCGCGAACGGCGCGCAGAAGGTGTACCTGGCCAGCGCGGACTGGATGGGTCGCAACCTGCTGCGCCGGATCGAGGTCGCCTGGCCGGTGCTCGATCCCGCGCTCAAGGCCCGCGTCATCGACGAGGGCCTCGTGCCCTACCTGCACGACACGAGCAACGCCTGGGTGCTGGGGCCCACCGGCCATTACGCATCGCCGCGCAATCCCGCGCGGGGAGCGGGCGCGCAACGTAGCCTCCTGGCGCTGCTGGCCAAGGAACCGGGGACGGCCTGATGGAACTCGTGCTCTGGCGTCATGCGGAAGCCGAAGACGGTACACCCGACTTGGAGCGCAAGCTCACGGTGAAAGGTGAAAAGCACGCGCGCCGCGTTGCGCAGTGGCTGAACGATCGCTTGCCCGACTCCGCGCGCGTAATCGCCAGTCCCTCGGTACGAACGCAGCAGACCGCGAAGGCGCTGATCGACCTCTCGCATCGCAAGCTCAAGCTCCTGCCCGCACTGGGTCCGGGAGCCGGCGTCGACGAATTCCTGCGCGCAGTCGATTGGCCGGACGCGCGCGGGACGATCGTCGCGGTCGGGCACCAGCCGACGCTTGGGCTGGTGGCGAGCACGCTCTTGAGCGGTGCGGAGCAGCCCTGGGCGATCAAGAAGGGCGCGATCTGGTGGTTGAGTTCGCGCCCCGACGAGGGCGATTCGGACGCGGCGCTGATCGCGATGATTCACGCGAGCTTGCTGTGAATCAAAGCTCCTTGACCCGTAGAACGATCCCGACGCGGGCCCAATGATCCACTTCTTCGTCCAATAGAAACCGCGTCAGGGGCCGCCGCTCGATCCACGCCCGGCTGATGCCGAATTCGAAGGTCCGTTGCACGCGCATGGTCCAGTGCGGCAGGCGCATCGGGCGGCGCGCATGGTGCAGGATGATCGCCAGGCGCAAGGCCAGCAGCGCGCCCGCGCGCAAGGGGTCGACGAGCGCCTCGAAGACCTTGCGCAGGTTGCCGCGTTGGCCGAGCACGAGTTCGGCAATCCTTTCCTGGTCGGAGCTGGAGAACCCGGCGAGGTCACCATTGAGCACGAGATACGCGGAGTGCTTGTGGTATTCGCTGTGCGAGACGGCGAATCCGATCTCGTGGAGCTGGCTGGCAAAGCGCAGCGTGCGTACGGCATCGGCGGGCGCATCGGGCACGAGTCGCTGGTAGATGCGCACCGCGGTGGCACTCACCATCGCGGCCATCGAACGGTCCGCGCCGTAGCGCCGCTGCCAGCGCAGAACCGTGGCATCGCGCACGTCATGGCGTTCGCGCCGGCCGAGCAGGTCGTACAGAAGCCCGGCCCGCAGCGCGCCCTTGGCGGGCCGCATCTCCTGGATGCCGAAGGTTTCGAATACGGCGGACAAGGCGGCAATGCCTCCGACCAGCACCTCGGCGCGCTCGCCCTTGATGCCGTCGAACTGCACGCGCCGGATTTCGCCAAACTCGAGCAGCGCTTCGCGCAGTCGCGCCAGGGCCACGGCCGTGATCGTGCCGTTCGCCCAACCTTCTCCTTGCAGGATCATCGCCGTGGCGCCGACGGTTCCGCTCGAGCCGTAGGCCTCGTCCCAGCCGAAGCGGCGGAAGACGGATTGCGCTTCCTCGAGCTCGGCCGCGCAGGCCACCTGGGCACGGCGCATCGAAACGCGATCGATGCGCCCTTCCGGGAAAAAGCGCAGCGTGGTCGCCACGCAACCGATCTTGAAGGATTCGGCATGCGCCGGCACGAATGCGCGCCCGACGATCACTTCGGTCGACGCGCCGCCGATGTCGACCACGAGACGCCGGCGCTTGCTCGGCGGCAAGGTGCGGGTGCAGCCTTCGAAGATCAGGCGCGCTTCCTCGCGCCCGGAAATGATCTCGATCGGGTGGCCGAGCGCCTTTTGGGCGTCGGTCAGGAATTCCTCGGCATTCACGGCCTGACGCAGGGTCTGCGTGCCGACCGCGCGTACTTGTGCGGGATCCATACCGCGCAGGCGCTCGTTCATGCGCGCCAGGCACACGCACGCCGTTTCGATCGAACGCCGGCTCAGACGGTTGTCGGGACCCAGGCCTGCCGCGAGGCGGACTGTCTCTTTCCAATATCCACTGCGTGCGATGTGCGACCCGGTCGCCTGACCGATTTCCAGGCGAAAGCTATTGGACCCAAGGTCGATCGCGGCGAGTTGCATGGTTCGGGGCGCATTCTATGGGATGGAGGACGCTTGCGGCGCGGATTCCGCTGCGGTTCAGCAGCGGGTTCAGCAGCGGGTTCAGCAGCAGGTTAAGCAGCAGGTTAAGCAGCAGGTTAAGCAGCAGGTTAAGCAGCAATGAGCGCGCGCGCGAACTCCTCCGCTTCGAATTCCTGCAGGTCCTGCAGCGATTCGCCGACGCCGACGAAGAGGATCGGCAGCGGCCGGCCCGCGCGCTCGCAGGCCAGCGCAACGATCACTCCGCCCTTGGCTGAGCCGTCGAGCTTGGTGACGATCACCCCGGTGACGCCGACCGCCTCGTCGAAGGCGCGAAACTGGGCAAGGGCGTTCTGACCGTTCGTGCCGTCGAGTACGAGCACGACGTCGTGCGGCGCGCCCACCAGGCTTTTGCCGATGGCGCGCTTGACGCGCTTGAGTTCTTCCATCAGGTGCGTCTGGGTGGGTAGCCGGCCCGCCGTGTCGGCAATGAGCACGTCGCGCCCGCGTGCGCGTGCGGCGCTCACCGCGTCGAACACCACCGCGGCGGGGTCGTTGCCGGATTGTGCAATCACTTCGACGCCGTTGCGTTGACCCCAAACTTCAAGCTGCTCGCGCGCGGCAGCGCGAAACGTGTCGCCCGCCGCCAGCAATACGGTCTTGCCCTGCGCTCCCAGCCAATGCGCCAGTTTGCCGATCGAAGTGGTCTTGCCGGAGCCATTCACCCCGGCGATCATGACGACGAAAGGTTTGGCTGCATCGACGCGCCAGCTTTTCTGGCTGGGGGCGAGCAGCGCGGTGATTTCGTCCTGGAGCGCGGCACGTACCTGTGCCGGTTCGCGCAGTTGCCCCTGGCGCACCCGCTCGCGCACGCCTTCGAGCACGCGCTTCGTGGCGGGCATGCCGACGTCCGCAAGGATGAGCGCGGATTCGAGCTCCTCGTACAGGGTCTCGTCGATGCTCGCGCCCGTGAACACCTGCGCAAGCTGCGCGCGGGTGCGCGACAGCCCCGAGCGCAGCCGGGCAAGCCAGCCTGATTTTCCTGCTTGCGTCATCGTGAATGATTCGATCGGCAATCGTGCGAAGATGCATCCGCAGTTTAGAGGATCCCTGTTTCGCAACTCGCGAACCCGTTCATGTCCGGTTCCCCGCGTCCGCGCATACCGCCGCGCGCAAGAAAATCCCCGAAGGACGAGGCATCCGGACCCGGGCCCTCCGGACGGGTGCGCATCATCGGCGGCGCCTATCGCCGCACTCCGCTCGCGGTCGTCGACGTCCCCGGGCTGCGTCCTACGCCCGATCGCGTGCGCGTCACGCTGTTCAATTGGCTCGAGCACCTGCTCGGTGGTTGCACGGGCAAGCGCGCGCTCGACTTGTTCGCGGGCACGGGCGCACTGGGCCTGGAAATGGCGTCACGCGGCGCACGGGAGGTGGTCCTGGTGGAAAGCAACGCGCGTGCGGCGCAGGCCCTGCGCGGCATGCAGCAAAAGCTCGAGGCAAGCAGCGTTCGCGTACTGCAGGCCGACTGGCACGTGGCTGCGGCTGCGCTCGCCCCCGCGTCCTTCGACGTCGTGTTTCTCGATCCACCCTTCGACTCCGGCCTGCTCGAGCGCGCGATCGCGGTCGGGCGGCGAATCGTCGCGCCGGAAGGCCTGCTGTACGTCGAAGCGGGGCAGGCTGTCGGGGCGGCGGATTGGGAGCGCTGGCAACTCGATCTCGTGCGCGCCGACAGGGCCGGCGCCGTGCATTTTCATTTGCTGCGGATCCGGGCCTGATGAATAATGGCCGCCCCGCATCCGCGGCACACCCGGTCGCGCGCGTGGGACAATTCGTCGCGGGCGCGCCAGGAAGCGCACTGTCTGGACATCGAACATGGTCATAGCGGTCTACCCGGGAACCTTCGATCCGCTGACGCGGGGCCACGAGGACATCGTGCGGCGCGCGGCCGGACTTTTCGAAAAGCTCGTCGTGGGCATTGCGGACAGCAGAGCGAAAAAGCCGATCTTCAGCCTCGAGGAGCGGCTGGCCATCGCCGGCGAGGTGCTGGGGCACTATCCGAACGTCGAGGTGGCGGGGTTTCACGGACTGCTCAAGGATTTCGCACGGGAACAGAATGCACGCGTGATCGTCCGGGGCCTGCGTGCCGTCTCGGACTTCGAATACGAATTCCAGATGGCGGGCATGAACCGCTACCTGTTGCCGGAAGTGGAAACCATGTTCCTGACGCCGTCCGACCAGTACCAGTTCATCTCCGGCAGCATCGTGCGGGAGATCGCGCTCCTGGGCGGCGACGTGAGCAAGTTCGTCTTCCCTTCCGTCGAGAATTGGCTCAAGGCGAAGATCGCCAAGCTGCGGGTGCCGGGCCAGACGAACTGAGGCGCGGGCAAAGTCCAGGGCGGGAACGTGCAGGTTCTAGCGTGGCACTGATCATCACCGACGATTGCATCAATTGCGACGTCTGCGAACCCGTTTGCCCCAATAACGCGATCCACGCCGGCGCGCGCATCTACGAAATCGACCCCGGGCGCTGTACCGAGTGCGTCGGTCATTTCGACGAACCCCAGTGCCAGGTGGTCTGTCCCGTGGCCTGCATTCCCCTCGATCCGAACCGGCGCGAGACGCGCGAGCAGCTGCAGGCCAAGTACGTGCGCCTGCAGGAAGCCGCCGCCCGCAAGAGCGCTTGAGCCCGCCAACACCTTCGGACTCCTGGCATGGGAACGGACGGCGCATCGAGGCGATCGATGCCCTGCGCGGCCTCGCGCTGTTCGGAATCCTGCAGGTCAACATCCAATCGTTCACCTGGGGCGCGAGCGAGCCGCTGGGCTACTTGCAGCAACCGCCCGCCTGGGGCGAGTCGATCCTGTATTTCCTGCAGGCGGCATTTTTCGAGGGCAAGTTCTATCCGATATTCGCGTTCCTCTTCGGCGTCGGCATGGCGATGCAGCTGCGCAAGCTGCGCGCCCGCACGCCGCGCAGCGGCGAGGAGGCTCTCTGGGCCTACCGTCGTCGTCTCTTCTTCCTGCTGATCCTCGGACTGCTGCACGGCGCGCTGCTCTACAGCGGGGACGTGCTTGCTGCATACGCGATTTGCGCGCTCATTTTCGTGGAGATCGTCGCGCCTCGCCCGCGCAGCTTTGCGCTCTTCGCTTTTGCCTGCGGCGTCCTTGCCGTGCTGAGCGAATTCGCGCCCATCCTCTTCGACGCAGTGCTCGAGACGACCGAGCCCGCTTCGGAAGTGCCGATGAGCCTGCAGTTGGGCCATGCCGTGTACACGCACGGCGGCTTTCTCGAGCAGGTGAGCCAGCGATGGAGCGACGAAGCCATGCAGCAGCTGTGGAGCATTCCCGCGTTCTGGCCCCAAGTGCTGGCTTTCCTGTCCTTGGGTTGGATCGCCGCGCGGCGAGGTTGGCTCGAGTTTCCGGAACAGCATCCCAAGGTCTGGAAGCGCGCGCGCGAAATCGGGCTTCTACTGGGCCTGCCCTGTTCATTGCTCGGCGCGGCCTTGAGCGTCGACGAGGCACGCAACGCGCCGGCCAGCACGGGAGAGTGGGACGGGGTGTTGCTGGGGTTCAGCAGTCTGCTTGCCGCCGCGTATGTGGCCTGGGCGCTGCGCGCCTTTCGCCAACCCTGGGGAGGGCACATTCGAGAGTTGCTGGCATGCGCAGGACGGATGTCCCTGACCAATTACCTGCTGCAGTCGCTTTGCATGGGTGCGCTCTTGAGCGGCTGGGGGCTGGGCCTTGGCGCAAACGCAAGCCGTGGTCAGCTCGCCGCCTGGGGCTTGCTGTTGTTCAGCGCGCAGGTCGCACTGAGCCGGTTTCTGCTCTCACGATTCCGGCAAGGACCGGTCGAAGCGCTTTGGCGTCGTTGGACCTACGGGCGCACGGACAGGTCTCGCTAGGGCGCCAGACTACTCGGGAAGAGTAACCCGCACCCAGATCGACGCGGGCGCAGGTGGTTCGGCGGTCAGGCTCAGACTCTTGCCTGGAAGCGACATCTCGGTGTCGCCCAGCGAGATCCATTCCCCGAGTGTTCCGGTGACGAAGACCGGACGCGCACCGCCGCCATCCGCGGCCGCAAAGGGCGCGCTGACTCCACCCGCGGCGAGCGGCGTGAGATCGACGCGCACCTGGGTGCCGTGCACCGCGAACCGCGCGGCAAAGGCCGACACGGCCTGAAAGTACACGACTCCCGAAACGGACGGCCCCTGCTTCGAGGACTGCGACGTGGATTGCGTTGTTGATGTGCTGCTTGCAGGCGAGTTGGCAGTCGAGGCGGCGGATCCCTTGGCGCCGGACTTGCTGCTGCCGTTTGGGGCCGGAACATGGAATTGCAAAGACTGCACCGCGGGAAGGTCGACACGCACGCGCTCGCCTTCACGAATGTGGACGACGCGCGAACTGTTTCCGGTGGCAAGCGTGTATCCCGGGTTGGACCCGGCGTCGTTCCCGCTGCGATCGCGATCGCCCGCGGAACCGGTCGAGACCGTGTAGGAGTTGTCCGCTGCGCGATCGAATCCACCTTGGGCCTGCGGCGGCGTGTCGCGCACTTCGACCAGCAGCTCGCGTCCGCGCGGTGCATCGCTTGCCTGGAGTGCCAGGCACGTCAGCATCGATATTGCGGTTAGTGAAATGCCGAGAATTCTTTGCACCGGATTGCGCATCGATTGATCCACGCACGTAATATCTCCCGCCTGCATTGCAAAGGAATCCCGGGTCATGAAGTCGCCGAAAGAACGAGGCTTTTCCATGCCTGCGGAATGGCACCCGCACCGGCGTTGCTGGATGGCCTGGCCCTCTTTCGAGCCCGCTTATAACGGGCGATTTGAGGCGGCCAGATCCGTGCATGCGAATGTCGCGCGCGCGATCTCGCAATTCGAACCGGTCGTCATGCTGGCCAATGAAGAAGATGCCGCTCTCGCCCGCACACTCTGCGGACCGGCAGTCGAGGTGCGCGCGGCACCGATCGACGATGGCTGGTTTCGCGACAGCGGCCCGACCTTCGTCGTCGGCGGACCGAAGGACGGCGCCGGGCTCGCAGGCATCGATTGGGATTTCAACGGCTGGGGCGGACGGGCGCCGACGGCCCGCGATTCCAAAATCGCGTCACATGTGCTCGCGCGGGAAGGGATCGAGCGCATCGGCGCGCCCTTCGTGCTGGAAGGGGGATCGTTCCACGTCGATGGCGAGGGGACACTCATTACGACCGAGGAATGCCTGCTCAACGCCAATCGCAATCCGCATTCGGGCAAAAGGGAAATCGAACAAAACCTGCGCGAATTCCTCGGCGTGGAACAGGTGATCTGGCTCAAGGGCGGGCCTGTGGACGACGTCACCGACGGCCATGTGGATATGGTTGCAGCATTCGCCCGGCCCGGATGCGTCCTCGCCCTGCATTGCGAGGACCGCAGCAACGCCGATTTCGCAACGCTGCGGGAGAACCGCGACATCCTGCGCAATTCGCGCGATGCGCGCGGGCGTGCAATCGAGGTGATCGATATTCCCCAGGCCCCGGCTTCCTATATCGATCGCACCGGCGGGCGCCTGGGTCTGTCGCACGTCAACTTCTACATGGCCAACGGCGGCATCGTGCTGCCATGGTACGGCGCACCGGAGCACGATGAGGCCGTGCTCGCGATTTTTCGCAATGTGTTCCCCGATCGAAGAATCGTCACCGTTGCGACGCGCGACCTTCTCTACGGCGGCGGAAACATCCATTGCATCACGCAACAGGAGCCGGTTGCCACAATCGCGTAATCATGTTCGCGATTTTGCTGCGGTAAGATCCAAGCCCACCCGAGAGAACCGCGAACTTCGATCGCGGTGAAATCCCAACATGACCGAGCAGCGAGGCCGGCCCGTACGAGTGGCATGCACCCAGATGTCCTGCACCTGGGACCGCGACGCCAACATTGCCAAGGCCGAACGCCTGATTCGCGTGGCGGCCGCGGAAGGCGCACAGATCGTGCTTCTGCAGGAGTTGTTTGAAACACCTTACTTTTGCATCGAACAATCGGACAAGCACCTCGCGCTGGCCAGTTCCGTGGAGGAGAACGCAAGTATCAGGCGCTTGCGCGAGGTGGCAGCGGAATTGAAGCTCGTGTTGCCGGTGAGCTGGTTCGAGCGCGCCGGGCGCGTGACGTTCAATTCGGTCGCAATCATCGACGCGGACGGAAGCCTGCTGGGTACGTACCGGAAGAGCCACATTCCGAACGGTATCGGTTACCAGGAGAAGCAGTACTTCACGCCGGGCGACACCGGGTTTCGCGTCTGGGAAACACGCTACGGCACGATCGGCGTCGGCATCTGCTGGGACCAGTGGTTTCCGGAAGCCGCGCGCGCGATGGCATTGATGGGTGCCGAAATCCTGTTCTACCCGAGCGCCATCGGAACGGATCCGGACATGGGCATCGATGCGCTCGGTCCGTGGCAGCGCGTGATGCAAGGCCACGCCGTCGCCAACAGCGTGCCGCTGGTTGCATGCAATCGCGTGGGGGTCGAGCGCGCGACCACGAACAATCTGGAACTCGCGTTTTTCGGCGGATCCTTCATAGCCGACCAGCAGGGCAACAAAGTCCAGGAGGCGGATCGCAGCTCCGAGGCGGTACTCGTGCACAGCTTCGACCTCGACGCGTGCCGGCGCTACCGCGAAATCTGGTCGCTGTTCCGCGACCGCCGTCCCGATCTGTATGGAGCCTTGTTGACGCACGACGGCGGCAGTCGTTTCGCCCGCTAACGTGCGCTTTCAGCTGCCTGCCGATGGACGATCAGCGGAAGAACCTTCGCTACAACGTCACGGGGCGGGCACAGTTCCAGGTCGCCCACACGACACGCGCCACCATTGTGCGTCTGCTCGACATCTCGGAAGCGGGCATCAGTTTTCTTTCCGAGATCGCCGCGCCCGTCCAGGCACGGGCGCGGCTGAGCTTCAAGGTTCTGGGCGACAACCAGTTCCATGAGGCGTCACCGGTCGTCGTGATTGCGACCTGTGTGCTCGAGCGGCGGATGTATCGCCTGGGAGCAAAATTCGTGGATCTCGATGAGGCGACGCGCCAGTCGCTCGATGCCTTGATCGCGGCACGCGCGCGGGTGGTTCAAGGACATTGACAAACAAGGTGTCCAACGAATGGCGCCGGCGAAAACCCGGTGGCGATCGGCGCCAGGAGGTGCGCGCGAGCAGGTGACTCGCGCGATGATGATGATCGAAGGGCTGGACTCAGCTCGATTGAATTTTGAGGTCCGGGTTCAGATTGGGTGCAAAGATTACCCACAGGAACAGGGAACCAAGCGCGAAGGATCCGAGAACGAGGAAGGTGCTTTCGTATCCTTCCCATTGCGCCAACCACCCCCCAAGCGCGGGGCTCAAGGACGCGCCGATCCCTTGCGCGGTCATCACCGCTCCCTGTCCGACATTTACTCTGCCGGTCCCATTCAAGATGCGCGCGACAAAGCAGGGGACTGCCACGCTTTGAAGGCCCGCTCCTATCCCATCCAGGATCTGGACCGGGAAGACGCCCCAGCTCTCGATGGTGTAGGCCGCAATCAGACCCCTAACGGGCAACGCGGCAAAGGAGATGGCCATCACGACCCAAAGTCCACGCTCCTGCGTCATCCGCATCGCAACCAGCGAAGCAAGCACCATGGTCGCCTGCGCGACGACGACCGTTGCGGCAACGAATGCGGACGGATCGCCTTGCTTGGCAGAAACGACGGCCAGTCCAAAGA
>Ga0181525_10002292_pt1 | contig 15743 bp, 18 predicted proteins | sample PEATcosm2014_Bin_48_FD_121100 | JGI IMG/M metagenome (GOLD analysis project Ga0181525, IMG submission 121100) | Peatland microbial communities from MTU Mesocosm Facility, Houghton, MI, USA - PEATcosm2014_Bin06_10_metaG | ecosystem: Environmental > Terrestrial > Soil > Wetlands > Peat | place...
CCCGTCACCTGACATTCACCGCGCCTTTACCTGCCACGGAGACCCTTTGTCCGCTTCTGATACGTGCTGCGCCCGGCGGCTACGGCGATCACCGGTACCGGCACGGCGCGCTAGCGCCCGTAGAACCGGAAGTCCTAATATTCCGAACGGGCCGTGGTGCATGTCGCGGGCCTGCTTCAGGCCAGGCGCGCACCCAGGCCCGCGCCGCCGCGGCAGCGCAGGCAGGCCGAGGACTGTTAGCCTGAGCAACGGATTGCTTGGACGGCGGATCGCCGGAACTGGTTCCAAGCTGAGCGTGGTGGCGGTTGCGGCCTTTCTTGGCGCCGTGGCCGATGACGCACAAGTAATTTTCTGGTGTGCGAGGGCATGTCAAATAGAAGTACTTGCCGTCTGCGATAAATGCGCAATATACACGTCCGGGCGCCCGGCGCTTACTCCTTAGACATCTAGAGGTAACGCCGGATCTGGAGAACGCGCCTGCCGTCTTCGGTGTAGTGCACGTCCGCCTTGTTGGCGAGCCCCAGTTTGGCCGCTTTCACGACACGATCGCGGCAGCGGATCCGCTGATCACGTGACAGTCCGGACGCCGAAACCACGGAAATTCCACATGAACTGCGCAACTTGCGGATTGATTTGATTAGCTAAGCAAACGAGATCACCGAGGAGTTAAATGGGGAGCCGACGGAGGTACGCTCAGGGAATCGCGCACGCCGTCCTGCCCAAAGCTGTCTGACGACCGGAGGTCAGCATGACCGATCTGGCTATGGACTATCTCGGCCTGGACGCCCTGCTGTCGGCCGGGGAGATCGGCTGGCGGGACACCGTCCGCGCGTTCGTCCGTGACCGGATCAGGCCGAACATCAGGAAGTGGTACGAGACGGCAGTCTTTCCCACCGAGATCGTCCCCGAGATGGGCCGGCTCGGTCTGCTCGGCACCCACTTGTCCGGGTACGGCTGCCCCGGCCGCAGCGCTGTGGAGTACGGCTTGGCCGCGCTGGAACTGGAGGCGGGCGATTCCGGGCTGCGGACCTTTGTCAGCGTGCAAGGGTCGCTGGCCATGAGCGCCATCCATAAGTTCGGTACCGAGGCGCACAAGGAGCGCTGGCTGCCCGGAATGGCGGCTGGCGACCTGATCGGCTGCTTCGGCCTGACTGAGCCGGAAGCCGGCAGCGACCCAGCCAGCATGACCACGGCGGCGAGCCAGGTCGGCAACTGCTGGGTCATCAACGGTGCCAAGCGGTGGATAGGTCTCGCGTCGATCGCGGACGTCGCCGTCATCTGGGCGCGCACGCAGGACGGCATCCGCGGTTTCCTCGTCCCCACCGCCACCCCGGGGTTCACCGCCACGCCGATCGAGCCCAAGCTGGCCATGCGCGCCTCGATCCAGTGTGACATCACGCTCACCGACGTCCAGGTGCCCGCAGACGCGATCCTGCCCGGGGCCGAGGGTCTGCGCGGGCCGTTCTCCTGCCTGAACGAGGCTCGCTACGGGATCATCTGGGGCGCCATGGGCGCGGCTCGCGACGCCTACGAGGTCGCACTGGCCTACGCGCTGGACCGCAGGCAGTTCGGCAAGCCGATCGCGTCATTCCAGCTCACCCAGGAAAAGCTCGTCGACATGGTGCTGGAGATCCAGAAGGGCCTGCTGGTCGCACTGCACATCGGCCGGATGAAGGATTCCGGGACGCTGGTCCCGGAGCAGATCTCGTTCGGCAAGCTCAACAATGTCCGGACCGCGATCGCCATAGCGCGGCAGGCCCGGACCATCCTAGGCGGCAACGGCGTCGCGTTGGACTACTCACCGATGCGGCACGCCAACAACCTCGAGGGCGTCCGCACCTACGAAGGCACCGATGAGATGCACATCCTGATCATGGGCCGGGCCATCACCGGCATCCCCGCATTCAGCTAGCTGGCAGGTCCCTGGCTGGCGGCCACCACGCTCATCCGCGGCGGCCGGGCGGGACGCAGACCGTGACTGAGCAGATGGACCTTGATGCGCAGTTTCTTGCTGGCCGGGCGCGCGCCGCCATCAAGTTCGAAGCGGACCTTCTCGTCGAACCGGATCCTGAATTTCTTCCTCTGCGTGACCTTGGCGAAGGGAGACTGCTCTGGATGCCCCAGGGCGAGCCGGCCGAACGTCCGGGCCCACTGGACCGGATTCCGTGCCGGCACCACTCCTAGCTCGAGGCGTCCGTCATCCGGCTCTTCTGCACCTCGCACCACAGCGGATCGGTCACGCCTTCCGCGGCAGGATCCGCCGCAGCTCGGGCAGGCCGCCCCCAAAGCTCTTCCGTGAATGCGCTACCACCGCGACGTCAGCCACGCCAGGTTCTCTTCTGAACCGGTCCGTTGCCCTTGCCCGCGCTCCCGCCGTGCTCAGACCTTCCGCCAGCGGGCCTCGCACAGCCCGTAGACGCCGAAGACTACGAGGCCGAGCGCGGCCGCCAACATCAGGAACTCGCCGAACGGCTGATCGCGCAGTGTCAGCAGCGCCTTGTCGATGCCGCCGGACTCCGACGCCTTATGGGCGACCGCCGCGTCCACCACCAGCGCGCCAGCCAAGGCGAAGACCAGTCCTCGCGCGATGGTGCCCGTCATGCCGAGCAGCTTCACCACGCGGCGCGTCCTGGCACTCATCTGGGCCGTCTGCAGGTAGTTCATGAACTTCTTGCGAGCCCCCTCGACGACCAGGATGATGCCGCAGACGACGATGGCCAGCCCGACGACTCCGACCAGCACCCGGCCGGCCGGGTGCTGCATTGCGGTGGCCGTTATGTCCTGCTGACGGCGAGACTGGCTGCGGTCCGTGCCGGAGATCACCGTGAACGTCAGATAAGAAAGGCCCGCGTAGACGACCGCCCGGCCCAGCGACTTGAGCCTGGGGCCGGCTCCGGGCTTCTCGCCGGTGACGCCGAACGCGGCCCCGCTCAGCCGCCACAGCGCGTAGGCAGCGAAGCCGATGGCGAGCAGCCACAGCGAGACCTGCCCGTAGGATTTGCCCGCGAGCAGCTGCAAGGCGCCCTGCTGGTCTGCCTCACGCGAGCTGCGTCCCAGAGCGACCAGCACCGCAACCCAGCCAACCAGGATGTAGATGACACCGCGCGCAGTCAGGCCCGCACGCGCCACGAAGTGCGCGGCCGGGCTGCCGGAGGCCCGCCTTGCGGTGTGCCTTACGCCCGGCGCGGATACAGAGTGCATACCCGTCACTACCTCGTCAGCGGATCGGCAAACAGGTGTGAACCAGGGCGCGACGGGCAGTAAAGGCAGCCATGTCGGCCGCAGCCGCTACCCGGCGCACTCTCGCCCCGCTTGCGATCATCACCGCGGCGGCGTTCTTCTTTGCGCTCCTGCTCCTCCTGGTGCGGCTGCAGTGGGCGCCGCTTGAGTCCATCGATCACCGCGCGGCGGCCGGGCTGAACAGCCTCGTTGCCGGTCACCCCGCAGTGGTCAGCGTCGTCGAGGCGATCACCTGGCTGGGCAGCAGCGCCGACCTCAAGCCGGCAGAACCAGCACCGGAGACGACCATGCATCATGATCGCGCTCGAAGGTACGGCCGCATCGCTGCCGGGGTCGTAGTGACCTGGGTGCTGATCGTCGGTGCCCTCACCGGCATCGGCAAGCTGATCATGATCACCCATAACGCGAACGGCAACCTGCTCGGCGACCATACGATCCCGCACTGGTTCGCCGCGCTCTGGCTGACGGCCGTTACGATGCTCATTAAGCCCGCCAAGGACGGCCTCGACCGCGCCGGCCGCCGGCCCCTGGGCCTGCCTCGCCGGAAGGACGTCGACCTCAGCCGAGAGGCCGCCCCCGCAACCCGTTAGGGGCCGAGGCACCGACAACAATCTCAAAGACTTCGACAGAAACGGTCTAACATGGCCAGCGCGAGCACCTGGGAGCGAATCGAACGCGGGAAGCTGCGCCAGCGGGAGCGGTGGACGCGCCCCGCCCGGCCCGGCGACCGGCCCGATCCCTCCCGCCCGGCCGGCACGGACATGCTGCCGCAGATCAAGCACATCGTCGTCCTGATGATGGAGAACCACTCCTTCGACAACTACCTCGGCTCCCTCGGCCGGGGGGAGGGGCTCCCGCTCGGAGACGATGGCACGCCGGATGCCGAGAATCCTGACTCCTCGGGAACCATGATCCGGGCCCATCACGCGAGTTCCACCGTGCAGGCAGACGGCGTGCCCTGCCAGAGCTGGAGCGCCAGCCACACGCAGTGGGCTGGCGGCAAGATGAACGGTTTCGTGACCTCGACCGAGCGGGCCGCCCCCGAAGGCGACAAGACCGCGGCCATGGCCTACTGGACCGATCAGGATCTGCCCTTCTACCACGGGCTGGCCCGGACCTTTCCGCTCGCCGACCACTGGTTCAGCTCGTGCCTCGGGCCCACGTTCCCGAACCGTCGGTTCCTGCTGGCCGGGACGGCCAACGGCTTGATGGATGACCTGCCCTTGAACCTGATGGACCGGCCACGGGCCGGCACGATCATGGACATGCTGACCCGGCACGGGATTTCCTGGGTCAACTACCGGCCGGCCGGCAGCGACCAGTCCGAGTTCGGCCGCTTCCTGCGTTACCGGCACCGCCGGAACCGGCACCATCTGGCCTCGCTCGGCCGCCCGCTGCGTAAAACCAGCGACGTGTTCAAACGGGATCTCCAGTTCACGTCGGCCATTTACCCGCTCGGGATGGCGGGCTACATGGCCCACGTCCGCAGCGTCGAGCGGTTCTTCGCCGATGCCGACTCCGGCAATCTCCCGTCGTTCTGCATTGTCGACCCGGACTTCCGCAGCTTCTCTGAGGAGACCCCGCAAGACATCCGCAAGGGGGAGAGCTTCGCGGCCGAGGTGATCAGCCGGGTCATGCACGGCCCGGGCTGGGCGGACACGCTGCTCATCTGGACCTACGACGAGAACGGCGGCTATTACGACCATGTCGCCCCGCCCGCGGCGGTGCCTCCGGACGACGTCCGCGGCCGCAGCCGGGTCGCGCACCCGTGCACGCTGCGCAGCCTGCTGAAGGTGCTGTTCCCGGGCTATGTGCGGCATGCCGAGCAGCTTGTCGCGGGCCCAGATGCCTACGACAACTACGGATTCAGGGTACCCGCCGTGATCGTGTCACCTCACGCGCGGCCAGACTGCGTTCTGTCGGACGTATTCGACCACACCTCGGTACTAAAGCTTATCGAGGAGAAATGGAATCTGCCCGCGCTGACCCGGCGGGATGCGGCGGCTACCTCGCCGCTCGGCGCCCTGGACCTGACGGCTCCGCCGGCGTTCCTGACGCCGCCGCGGTTGCCCGCGCCGGCGCTCGCGTGGGGCACGTGGTAACGCTGCTCCCAGATAACGGCGACCTGTGGGAGACGCTATGGAAGCATCGGAAGTTCGTCGTGCCGTTGAGGCATGGGGATCGACTGCTTCTGAGCTGGGCCTCCAAGTCGACGATGCGGTCGTCATACGCAACTCGGACCGCATCGCGTTGCGTCTGATCCCGTGCGATGTTCTTGCCCGGGCCGGCCAGGACCGGGAGCGCTGCTGTATTGGCACCGATGTCGGCACCGCCGTTGCCGCGTAGATGTTGCAAGGGCCTTGCCTTGCGGCCCCGGCAACGATGGCACCGCCGCCGAAGAGCATCACGCGAATGACCAGTGCCGCCGCGACGGCCAGGACCAGCAGCGCCCATCTCGTACGCCAGAGTCGTGGTCTGGCAGTCATCGCCGAGTTCGCCTTCCGTTGTTAGCGCTCACATTCCCCTGGCGCAGACATCCAGCCTTTCCGTCTTAGTAATCCCGGCCTTGCCGGGCGGCCAGCAGCTGGTCGAGAGTCACGCCCGCGTCTAGCGGGTGGGCGATCGTGCCCCACTGGGCGCCGGACAGGTTCGCGAGGTGCGCGGCCTGCTCGTGATCGTCGGCTGGAGCCAAGATGACCAGCTCTGGCAGGCTGCGCGCCGTCTCCACGCTGTCATCGTCGTCGGTGCTGCGGCAGTCGGACAGCAAGATGACGACCTGGCGGCGGGCGCGGGCCTGGGCTAGCTGCTCGCGGGCCCCGTGCAGCGCGTCGGCCAGCCTGGTCACGCCGTGTCCCCGGAGGCGGAGCAGGCGCTCGGCCACCACCGCGGGCCCGGTGTCACTGACAAGGGGGCGGATGACATCGACGGTCGCGGCGAAGGAGAGGACTGCATGCTCTTCCGGGGCTCGCAGCGCGCAGGCGGCGGCGAGGGTCGCGGCCGCGGCCAGCCTCGGGCCGGTCATTGAGCCTGACCGGTCGACCACGACCGCGAATGCCGTGCGCGGCCTCGCCCAGTGCAGCGTGGTCAGGTCGTCGTGGACGACGGCCCGGGCCTCCATCCTGGCCGTCGAGATGCCCTCGATGGAGGCGTCGATGTCGAGGTCGCCATCCGTGGCGCCGCGAGCGGGTCGCAGTCGTGAGATCCCGCGCGCCGAGGCGCGCCCGGCTCTGGCATGGTCGAGCACGATACGTGAGCTGAGCCTGATCGCGGCGGCCCGCAGGCGCTCGTCGGTGGCGGTGGTCATGACCGCGAGCAGCTCGAAGGCCGCCGGATCCTGGCGCAGGACCTGGCTCATGGCCTGCTCGTCGAGAACCCCGAGCTCGGGGCTGATCTCGGCGAAATGGGGATGGCGCGCGAGTTCGCGCCGTCCGACCGTCTTGCCGTCGGAGCGTCCCGATTTGGGTCGCGGTCGCTGGCTTGGCCCGCCGGCGGCCGGAGCGGTCGGCGGGCCGGTCATTCCCCCGGGCCGGTAGCACCTCCCGGCTCGTCGGCCGAGCCGGCGGCCCGTACCTGCCGGAATATCTCCTCGATGACCTGGTCGGCCGACCTTGGGCACGTTTCGTGCAGGCGCACCCGGCCGGACAGGGTGGTCAGGGCCGCATCCAGCCCGGCCTGCCAGTCGTCGGCGGGGACGGCGCGGATGTCGGCGAGTTCCGGGACCATCCTGGCGTAGTCGATGGCGCCCCGGACCGAGGCGCCGTACCGCAGGTCGGGATGCCGGCGCGTGGCGCGGGCGAGATCCACGGCCTCGGCGATCAGGCCCGGCTTGGCGTGCTCGGCCGCGAGCCGGACGATCTGGCGCTCGTGTTCGGAGTCCTGGTATCCGACCGAAATCCGGCAGGTCCGGTCCAGCAGGGCCATCGAAAGCCGCGACGTGCCCACCGAATCGTACGGATTCATGGCCGCCACCAGCCGGAAGCTCTCACTGGCGGCGACGCGTCCGAGCCTTGGCACGTTGATCTCGCCCTCGGACATGACGGTCAGCAGGACGTTGATCGTCTCCTCGGGAACCCGGTTGAGCTCCTCGACGTACAACAGCCCGCCGTCGCGCATGGCCCGCACCAGCGGGCCGTCGGAGAAGTTCTCCGGCCGGTAGCCCTGTTCCAGGACCAGCGCCGGGTCGAACGATCCGATGAGGCGGGCCGGGGTCAGCTCGGCGCTACCCTCTACCAGCACGAATTCGGTGTGCCTGGATTCGGCGATCTGCCGCAGCAGCGTGGACTTACCCGTGCCGGGCGGTCCCTCGAGCAGTATGTGGGCGCCGGACGCGAGTGCGGCTCGCACCAGCTCCAGCTCGCGCCGGCGCCCTACGACCTGGATCGGCATCCGGTCAGTGCCCGCGGGCCGCCGGGCCCGTCTCAGTGCTCGTGCACCATGACGCCACGGATGTTCTTTCCGGCCAGCAGGTCGTCGTAACCCTCGTTGACCTGGTCCAGGGTGTAGGTCCTGGTGATGAGTTCATCCAGCTTGAGGTCACCTGCCTGGTAGAGCCCGAGGATCCTCGGGATGTCGGTGGTCGGGTTGCAGTCGCCGAACAGGCTTCCTTTCACGCTCTTGCGGAACAGGGTCAGGATCGTCCCTGGCAGCTGGATGGTCGGCGCAAGCACCTTGTTCAGCCCGGTGAGGACCACGACGCCGCCCTTGCCGACCGCGTTGAACCCGGCCGCGACGACCTCGGCCGTCATCAGGTCGACGGTGAGGATGGCGGAGTCGGCGCCCTGGCCCCTGGTCATCTCGGTGATCGCCGCCTGCGCCTCCTCTGCGGTCGCGAACGCGTGGGTGGCACCGAGTTCCATCGCCTTCTCCCGTTTGTTCTCTAGCGGATCGATGGCGACGACGTTCTTCGCGCCGGCGTACCGGGCGCCCTGCACCGCGTTGATGCCGATGCCGCCGATGCCGTAGATCGCGACCGTGTCGCCGGCGGTGACGTTCGCGGTGTACACGGCGGAACCCCATCCGGTGGGCACCCCGCAGCCGACCAGCACGGCCTTGTCCAGCGGCAGGTCATCGTCGACCTTGACCGCGGAGTTCTGGTGGATCACGCCGTACTGGCTGAAGGTGCCGAGCATGCACATGGCGCCGTACTGGCCACGGGGCCCGGTGATCGGGAACCGCTCGCCCGGCAGGTAGCCCTGCAGGATCGTCGCCCCCCAGTCGCAGATGGACTGGCGCCCGGTGGCGCAGTAGCGGCAGATGCCGCAGTTCGGGATGAACGAGCACACCACGTGATCACCGGGCGCCACCCGGGTCACGCCCGGCCCGACCTCCTCGACGATCCCCGCGCCCTCATGACCGAGGACCATTGGCATGCGCGCTTCCAGGTCGCCGTACATGACGTGAAGGTCGGAGTGGCACAGGCCTGCGTACGTGTACCGGATCAGGACCTCGCCGTCCCGCGGCCCGTCAAGGTCAAGCTCCTCGATCTCGAGGCGCTTGCCCGGCTCGTAGACGACTGCAGCCTTTGTCTTCATCGACTCTCCTTCGGATCGCGTGGCGTCCCTTAACTCTTCACCCCAGGCCGTTCAATGTTCAAGCCCGCGGGAGGGCGCACACGTAGGTGAGGGGAGGAACCACGGCTCGTTCGGAAGAAATTGGGGCTTTCCCAGGCACGGCGAACGGCCGGTACGATTCCGGGGGCGGGGCTGCGGCCTTCGCAGGGAGGGGCGGATTCCATGGGGGAGTGGAAGGTTCCGGGCTTTACCGAGCTGAAGGCGCTCGGCTCGGGCGGGTTCGGCGCGGTGGTGATGGCCCGGCACGATGTGTCGGGTACCCCGGTGGCGATCAAGTACCTGCGCGCTGACCTGCTGGCCGACCCCGAGTTCGCCCAGATGTTCCGTGCCGAGGCGGCGGTGCTGGCGTCGCTGGCTGACCCGAACGTGGTCCGGCTGTATGAGTACCTGGAGTCGCCGGCGGGTGCGGCGATCGTGATGGAGCTTGTCGAGGGGGTCTCGCTGCGGGAGATCCTGGGCCGGCAGGGCAGGACCACCGCGGAGGCTGCGCTGGTGGTGCTGCAGGGCTCCCTGCTCGGGCTGGCCGCAGCGCACCGGCGCGGGGTGGTGCACCGGGACTACAAGCCGGAGAACGTGCTGGTGGCCGGGGACGGGACGAGCAAGCTGACCGATTTCGGCATCGCCGCGCGGGCGGGAGACAGCCCGATGCCGGCCGGCACGCTGGCGTACGCGCCGCCTGAGCAGTTCACCGGCGGGCCGGCCAGCCCGGCCGGCGACGTCTACGCGGCCACGGCAACCTTCTACGAGTGCCTAACCGGGCGTCCGCCGTTCAGCGGGACGACCGCCGAGGCGCTGATGTACCAGCACATGTCCCAGGCGGTGCCGCTGGAGCCGGTGCCCGGGCCGCTGCGGCCGCTGGTGGAAGCCGGGATGGCCAAGGAACCCGGCCGCCGCCCGGTCGACGGTAGCATCCTGGTCACCGAGCTCAAGAGGCTCGCCGGGGGCGCCTACGGCCCGGACTGGCAACACCGCGGCCGGTCCCATCTGGGCGACGCGGCGCTGCTGCTGGCCGCCCTGTGGCCATCGGGCGCACCGCCCGCAGTCCAGGGCACCGCCGTGCACACGGTCCCGCTGCGCCGGCGCCTGCTGCACTCGCACATAAACGCGGGCAAGGCAGCCATCGCGGCCGGCATCGTGATCGTCGGCGCGGCCGCGGGCGCGGCCTTCGCCCTATCCGGCTCGCACCAAGCAGCCGGCCTCGCCGGAACCTGGACCGGTACTTACGTCTGCTCGCAAGGCGAGACCGGCCTCCGCCTCGCGATCCAGGAGGCCTCGGGCGGTGCCCTCACCGCCACGTTCAACTTCTACGCCGTGCCCGCCAACCCCGGTGTCCCGTCCGGGAGCTTCACGATGACCGGTACCTACTCCCAGGCGGGGATGCATCTCACGCACGGCCACTGGATCAGCGAGCCCGCCGGGTACGAGATGGTCGATCTCAGCGCACCCCCGGCAAGCAACGGCGGGGATCGCCTCAGCGGAACCGTCACCACATCCGGCTGCGCTGCCTTCACCCTGACGCGATCCGCGTCATAGGACGAACGGAATGAGCATCTTGGTCCGGCTCCTATAGCCCGGGTACGCGGTGGGGAAGGTGGCCGTGAGGTTGCGCTCTTCGACCGTGCCGCAGTAATAGAAGTAAGGGACCATGACCGCGACGACGATCAGGCCGAGCAGGTTGTCGACGAGCGCGGTTCCGAGCATCGCGGTCAGCAGGCCCGTATAGATCGGGTGGCGGACGAACCGGTAGGGGCCCGAGGTGACAAGCTCCGGCTCGGCCCGCTGGGTCATCGGCATCCCCCAGTTACGGCCCAGGTGCAGGCGGGCCCAGACCGCCAGCGCGATCCCGGCGGCGAACACCAGCGCCCCTATCGCCGCCAGGATCACGCTGTGCACGGCCAGGCTGCCGCCGCGCAAGACGACGGAGATCAGGAACACCCCGACCACGCTGGCGCCGGTCAGCCGTGGCCGCCAGCCGCCGCTGACGCTCTCCTTGCTGGTGGTGGCCGACACGAGCCAGTAGATCCAGAAGACGATCCAGGCGCAACCGATGGCGAACTTGAGCGCGTGCATGCTGCTTCCCCGATTCCGATGGCGACGTTGATCACCGTATGCCGGGTGCCGGTCGCTGTCATCGGCTCCCAGGTGTAGAAAGGGAAGCGGGAGGCAGCCGAGTGAACGCTGACGACGGTACCGCTCTCACCGGGCTCGCCACCGAGGAGCGGCTGCGGGCCGGAGATCTCATCGCGGAGCTGAACTCCCGGGCCCGCAGGATCGGCCTGAACACCACCGACTGGCCGGGTCTTACGATGTACCGCTTCGAGGCGTGAACGCCGCAGGATAAGGAGAATCCGCCATGAGCCGACTGATCCGGCGGCTCGTGCGCATCGAGACAGTAGCCTTGCTGGTCACTGCGTGGCTGGCTGGCGCGCTCGGGCTCGGGCTGGCGACAGGCGCGGGCGCGGTACCGACGGTGGCACTGATGGCGCTGGGGGGATTGCTCGGCGGGGTGCTGCTGCTAATCAGGCACAGCCTGGAGCTGGCCAGCCGGATCGGCAACCTGGACGTTCAGAGCACGCGCACGCTCGATAGCGTGCGGCGGATCGGAGCCGACCTCGACCAGGAGATCAAGAAAGAGATCAGGAAGACGTTCCGCCAGCTGGAAGCATTGCAGAACCTGAGCGCCATGTTGCCGGCCGGTGACGTGCTTCCGGCCACCCGGGAATGGGCAGCGTCGCCGGATCTGCTCCTGGTCCTGGTCGATCTTGTCATTACCGAACGGCCGTCGCTCATCGTGGAATGCGGCAGCGGGGTATCCACCCTGTGGCTGGCACTAACGATGCGGCGGTTCGGGATCGACGGCCAGATCATCGCGCTCGACCACGATCCGACCTTCGGCGGCAAGACACGCGACTTCCTGGCCAGGCATGGTGTCTGCGATCTCGCCGAGGTGCGTGACGCCCCGCTGGAGAGCTTCAGCCTTGATGGCGAGACCTACTCGTGGTACGCGAGGCGGGCATGGGAGGACCTGAAGGGGATCGATCTCCTATTTGTTGACGGGCCGCCCGCGACCACCGGTCACCAGGCCCGCTATCCGGCGCTGCCGTTGCTGAGCGGATCCCTGAGCCCGGTTGCCACCGTCGTCCTGGACGACCTCGTCGTACCGGACATGCAGAAGGTACTGCGGCTCTGGCTTGACGCGTACCCGGAATTCGGCTCCGAGATCCTCGCGCTTGAGAAGCAGGCCGCGGTACTGCGAAGGAGCGCGACACGACCGTGATCCAGCGCATCTATGCTCGTGGTCAAGACGCTCGCGCGGAGGCGGTGGCTTAATCGTGCAGTACTCCTGGCCAGGACCGTTGCCCCCGGGGCAACGCGGGAAGACCATCAGGTTGATACGCTGCGCACGCTGCAACGGGCCGCTGTACCAGACCAAGCTGAAGGGCCGGCCGCGGCAAGAGGACCACGAGCAGGGCTGCGAGGTGTTCATCACGGCCATCCGGGTGGTGCGGTACGTCGATGAACTGAAGCGCGCCGCATCCGCACCGAACCAGGGGGGCTGGCGCAGCCACCGGCGGTGGCGGAAGTACGTTCTCGAGAACGCCAAGAAACTGTCCGCGGCGGCGTGCGAACCCGACCCGTCCGCTGCGCTTCGTGACCTCGGCGACCAGTATGAGGCCGAATGCCAAGCGTACGGGACGCCCGCAGACACGACGCGAATGACGGAAATGCTGATGAGGTCCTGTCGGCGGCTGGCCGTGGGAGAGGCTCCGCCGCCGATCGTCTTCGAATAGCCCTGCCGTTGGCTCGGCCTGATCTTGTATCAGCGGGGGAGCGCTCTCCTCTGAGCCGGGTGAGGGCCCGCGAAGACGATGGGCGGCCTAGCCAACGGCAACAGTGGAGGGCGTCATGGCACGCGATTCATCGCAGGTTCTCGGAGCACAGCAGCTGGCAGGCGCGGCCGTAATGTGGAGGGGCCACGCGTGGAAAGAGGGAGCTGGCAGAGGGATCGCGGGCGCGGCGATCGGATACGCGGCATCGAAGGTCATCAAGGACACCTCCCAGACGCCGGAGTTCCGCCGGACCGCATTCCTGGCGGTGAATGACCGGGAAGTCGCGCTGCTCAAGCTCGGGACGGGCGGCTATAAGAACGGCACGCTGGGAGAGGTGATCGCGCGGGTGCCCCGGAGCGACGTCGCCTCGGCCAGGGTGAGCGCCGGCGTGCTGCGCACGAACCTGACGATCAGCTTCACGGACGGCCGCAGGTGGGAGTTCGAGGTCTCGCCGCTGATCCGCCGCACGGTAGTGCGGGTCGCCCGCGCGCTTGGGTACTGAGCGGTATCGTCCGGGTACGGGCAGCCTCAGGCACAGGACCTCCGAAGGCTTACGTATGATCGACATAGGGGCCAAACCCAGGGAGTCAAAGCTTAAGGGTGCCTGTAAAGGAACCGCATGTCATGATAAGGAAGGCCGTCAGGAAGGTCTTTCTGATTTCGATCATACTTGCGGTCTTTGTCGGCGTCCTAGGCGTTACCGCGTCCTGCGAGAATGTTTCAACGACTACTGCCAAACCTCCCACCGCCGCCGCGATAGCCGCCGAGATCAAGGCCCTTCTGAAGGAAGGCAATGGCAAGACGACGAATGGTTACTTCGAGGCAGCCAGTTCGACTCTTGTCGCGGCGGCAGCGGGCGAGGAGGACTCGAATTTCTATGACCTTGGCGAATTGCTGGTAAAGGACGGGCTCGGCAATACCATTATCGAACTGGGCCGCGAGATGAACGGCAAGTGGTACGAATGGAGCGAACACCGCGCGCCATCGTCGGAGCCAGATGCGTACATCCTCGCCTGGCGGAAGATAGTCACGACTATGCGATCAGTGCCGGGCCAGCATTTCAAGTTCCTGTGGACCGTCTACCCGACCAACTTCTCGGTCGCCGAGGCCTGGCCCGGTAGTGCCTACGTCGACTACATCGGGACCGATATCTTCGACTGGTACGGCGGCCAGCCTGGCGGCACCTACCCGCACACCGCATCCGGCGCGCTCGACCACCAAGCAAAGTGGCAGCAGATCCTTACCACCGAGCCTGGCGGATTGAATTGGATAGCCTCATTCTCCCGTGCTACTGGAAAGCCGATTATCGTACCCGAATGGGGACTCGACTTCCATACGTTCGGCGGTCAGGACGACCCGCAGTTCATCACGAACATGCTGGCGTGGATTAAGGCCCATGACGCTATCGGGCTCTACTGGGCGGGGGCGCATGTCAGCCCGGTCCCGACAGTTAGCGGTCCGTTGCTGCGCAACCAGGGTGAATCGGCGCAGTACAATACCGTTGGCGATGTCAACGCCATGGGAGGCCTGATGGGCGGGCGCCTGCAGTACGCAGGGGTTTACCTTCCCGACAATCTCGGGTTGTCAGATAGCGTGGACCAACCGGTGCTTGCCCCGTGGGAAAGCACGGGTTACAAGTTGATCCTGAGCGTGCCCATCGTCCCCAACCCGCCAGCGATAAAATCTTATTCTGGCCCGCCACAGCCAGGACACAAAGAATATCAGCTCGCCGATTACCCAGATGCAGTGGCGGCACTCAAAAGAGGTGCGTAGCCTATCATTGTCGGCGGAACGTCAGCCGTCGCAAGGGATTCGCTCCATTGCGAGATCAGCTGGCCGTCCCCAGCGAACACGACTGCCTCGGCCGGAGCCGGCGGGACGTACACCGTGACCTGCCGGCCGCCGTCGTACTCGAGCCTCTCGGTGATGAGCTCGCCCGCGATCGACGACATCGTCGTCCGGTCTCCTTAGGGCACGATCACGAGGGGGACCGGTGAGTGGCGTGCCAGGCTGACGGCGACGGAGCCGACCATCCGGTGGGCGGCCTGGGACGAGCTCCCCACCACGATCACGGCGGTATCGCCGGGATGGGCGTCGACAATATGCTGGGCCGCCGCGACCAGTTGCTCGGGGATCATCCCCTGACGCCGCTCGAAACGCCAGCGCTCCTCACGGCCGGCGATCTGCTCCGAGGCCTGGTCCTGCAGATCGCGTGCTGTCTGGTCGAAGCTGATCTCCATCTCAGCGATGGCGTCCGCCGACATCATCTCCAAGGAGGTCAGGTGGGCGACGTAGACCACCTCGATACTGCCGTCGCGGCCGCTCAGCAAGCGGACAGCGCCGTCAAGCGCCCGGACGGCGGGTGCCGACCCGTCGTAACCGACGACGAGGTACAACTTCGCTACAGATGGCGGGTTGGTCACGGGAACTCCAGAGGATAGGCAGCAGAGCTGATCGTAGTCCAGCCCGCATGACAACAGACGCCACGGTAGTGACTCAGCGGTTTCCGCACCGGGCGAACATTCCGTGAACACCCAGAAGGTCCCGAATAGCCTTCCTGGCCTGGGGTAATGCGCAGGCATGCGAAAGCCTGCCGCCGCTTTCTCCCTGGCATGACCCGCCGTGACCTGCTCAGGTCCCTTGGATTCGTCGGCGCGGCCTCGGCGCTCGCCGGACCGGCCGCCAAGTGGGCCACGACCGCCAGGGGAGCGCACGATCTCGTGTCCCTAGCGGTGCCGCCAACCTGACCGCCACCGTGAGCCGGGCCAACGGACGCCCGACGACGATCAAGTCCTCCTACAACCGGCTGGCCTACCCGCGAAAGGACTGAGCAGGCCGCGGCGACCGCTGTTTTCCGCCAACGACCCGGCCCGCTCCCTGTTAAGGCGCATCTGCTCGATGCCCCGTTGGCTTTCGCGGGGGAACGGCCAGCCAGTGCGTGACGGTTACCGGGTGAGCCGGGTCGGTCAGCTGGCGGACCCTGTCCAGGTGGTCCTGCTCGCGCCTGGTAACGCGCTCATGCTGGAGGAGGTGCTCGTCCCAGGAGGTCACGACGAACTCCTCGAGCACCTTGCTCCGGTCGCCGGCGTCCTGCCAGGCCCGC
>Ga0181525_10002293_pt1 | contig 15740 bp, 12 predicted proteins | sample PEATcosm2014_Bin_48_FD_121100 | JGI IMG/M metagenome (GOLD analysis project Ga0181525, IMG submission 121100) | Peatland microbial communities from MTU Mesocosm Facility, Houghton, MI, USA - PEATcosm2014_Bin06_10_metaG | ecosystem: Environmental > Terrestrial > Soil > Wetlands > Peat | place...
ACGTCCACCCACGCCGCGGTAATTCCCCACATCGGCCCGAACTGGGGATCCGGGCGATTCACGATACCGGCCTTGTCGGTCACGTCAGTGAAGGTGCCGTCGCCATTGTTGTGGTAGAGCGTATTGTGGTGGACGCCGGTCACGAACAGATCCGGATATCCATCGTTATCGTAATCGCCGGCGGCCACACCGCTGTCGAAGCCGCTGCCGTCGAGGCCCGCCGCTTCGGTGACGTCCGTGAACGCGCCATTGCCGTCGTTGCGGAACAGGCGGTTGCGATACTTGGGATGGTCCTTCTTCAGCGTTGCCAGATTGGCGCCGTTGGTGAAGAAAATATCGGGGCGGCCGTCGCGGTTGTAGTCGAACACGGCCACGCCGCCGGCCATGGTGGCGGGCACATGGCGCGCGGCGACCTCGCCATGCTCAAGTTGGAAGGGGATGGGCTTCAGATCGAACCGGATGGCGGAAGCCGGCCCACCCACGGCTCGCAGCCAGATCGCGCCAGCCAGCAGGAGCGGCGGCAGACAGATCAGGACCGGCGCGACCCGGCGCGGGGAAGGCATATCGACCAGAATAGCGCGTGTGCGCGGCGCCCAAGCCATCCTATAATCGAAACAGGCAGCCAATGACCGGACTCCGTTATACCGTACTCTTTGAACCCGCCGAAGAAGGCGGCTTTGTGGCCACCTGCCCGGCTTTGCCCGGCCTGGTGACCGAAGGCAACACCCTGGAGGAAGCACGGGAGATGGTTCGAGACGCCATCCGCGGCTATCTGGAGAGCCTAGCCATGGACGGTCTTCCCGCCCCCAAGGATATCAAGCTGCGCGAAGAACCAGTTAAAGAAGAGATCGAAGTCGCAGTCCCGTGAAGCATCGGTTACTCCAGCATGGGCCAGCGCTTACCCGTCGTCAAACCCAAACAGGTCATCCGCGTCCATGAGCGGGCCGGGTTTTTCATACACCACACGACCGGCTCCCATCACATCCTCAAGCACCCAGATCGTCCGATATCCCGCGTCACCGTCGCATATCACAGCCGCGACCTCAAACGCAAAACCCTGGCCACCATCATCGAGCAGGCACGCCTCAGCATCGAGGAGTTCGTCGATCTGCTTTGACGTTTGTCGCTCATTTCCGCACAACACAGCGTAACGGTGATGGCTGCGTCGCGTTCGGATTCACTCGAACGACTTGGGGTGTCGCCGATCGTCAACTATCACATAGCGGCCAAATCGTGCGGCAGCGGGGGTGAGTCGTTCGTCTTGACTACAATACAGTCGGCAACCGGAGGGAATCAGTCTGATCTGAAAAGCACGGAAAACAGACCGCCAGAGCGGCCCCGCCAATGGAGCCAATCGCTGCGGATTTCGTCGGCCGCGCTAGGGGACATCCCTTGGCCGTGCGTTGCGGCATTGCGGGGTTCTGTAACAGCATCGAGAGCGGCCAGGATATCATCACGGTCCCAATGGTACCTATCGAAGCACTGGAGAATCGCCGGGTGAGCCGACTCCAGAAGAAGTCTGATGCACCCAAGGTTGTATCTATCCGCCTTCCAGTGCTTCATGAATACCGCATGCCTGTGGTCCGCTCCGGCCGGGATTTCCCTGACGTCCTCTCTCTTGAGATGCGCCAGCAGCGTCTCCAGCACGGTGTGCTTCAACTGGAGCTCGAAGGCGGTGGCAACACCGTGGACGACCATCTGTGGGGTGGCGTGCCCGCCCGGTGTTCTGCGAGTCTGCTCGGCGCCGATCAGTTGGCAGCGCACTTCGTGCCTCAGTAGCCGCCAAATACTCGGGAACAGTTCCGCAAGTTCGGCCTCGCAGGTATGCTTGTCGGAGCTTTTCATGTAGGCACCAATCCGCTCCAGTCGGTCGATTTGAGCGTCTTGGTTGGCCTTGATGTCTTGAATCTCACGTAGGACTTGCTCGATGCCGTTGCCTCGTTCCAGTGGCTCGGCTGGGGCCGCATGCCCGCGCCCGATCACGGGTTCCAGTTCCTGCATCTGCGCCTTAGCGGCTTGCTCAGCGAGACGAAGGAGCGCGGAGAGATTGAGGTCGCAAGGGGCTTGGCCGGGGATCTCCTCCCACTCGTAGATAGAGGCGTTCTCGACTTGAATCAGGCCCGGCACCGGTTGGATGTCACCGCTCGACGGCAGCCAAAGGAGACTCTCTTCACGCCCGGGGCAGACTCGGGTGAGTGCCAGGTTTCTGGCGGCGAGCGCGTATGTATATGGTACCCTCGGTATGGCTCGGACAAAATCGCAAATGGGCCCGATTGCTTCCCCGGTCCTCCACGCAACCCAGAGATCCGACTCCCCGCCGAACGAAGCCGCATACGCTTCCATAAACTGCCCGAGGAGTAGGCCGGCCCGAAAGGCCCTCCATTGGCACAAGCCGCTTACGCGGTCCAATTCAAGCTCAATGTCTATATCGCTGGGATCAGGCGGCATGTCCGGCGACGGGTCCACGTAAATGAAATAGTTGAGGTCCGGCCTCAGGCAGGTGAGGAATACGATGAGCAGGCCCAGCAGGGCGGATCCAGCATGCTGGTCGATTTCTCGATACGCGGCGGCAAGTTCCGGATATGCGCCCTGGCACCTGGAACATTGGTTGACGTGTTTCCGGACGAATGCATCGAGGTGGATCGGCTCGGCGGCCGCATAGTGCGCGAAGATGTCACACGCGGGTTCGTCGAAGTGGTCGAAGTAAAGATCCGAAACTTCCAGGGCCCACGGGCGCCCGCCTAATGTCCACACCGCGGCAGGCTTTTCCGGTGAGCGAATCGCCGCCGGCAAAGGATCATCGGTGGTGGCATCGTACACGGCACTGGTGAGGTCCCAGCGGAAGTCGTGGTCGCACAATCGACGGGCGGCTCGATCCAGCTCATCTCGAATGAACAGGCCCGCCCATCTAGGGTCCAGCGCGATGGCTTCGACGGAAAGGTCCATCCGGCCCCTCTCTTGGTTGCCCAGAAATACTCGTCTGGCTGGTCTTCTCCGGCCTGGGTCCGTCGAAGTCTCTCGTTTGCTGCCCGCCAGCCGCCATACCGGCGAGCGTCCTTCAATATTTGGCGCGTGCCGAACGGAGTAAGGGCCCGCATCTGGGCGATAGAGCCCGGCAGCCTACGGTGAAAACTTTCTTCGAGTGGCTCTGGGTATCTGTCATGATCTAGACCATCCCCCACTTAACCGAGCAGCGGCGGGCCTGAGGTGCAGGTGCTCGATTTTCAGCAGAGCTTGGTCGGCCAGAATGAACTGATCGAATATTGTCTCGAAACGGGCGGTTGGTCGATATGGGATATTACGCTTGCGCTCGGCTGCGAGTTGCTCACGCAAGGACGGCAGTAGCCGGGGCGTGCGGGTGCGGGCGCCTGGGGGCCAGCCGAAAACGATGGCCGGGCCGTAAATACTATACCGAATGCGTCGAAAGGGGACTTGTCGCACTTCCTCCCCATTACATTTCACGGAAGCACGCCTGTCAAGTATTCAGTCCTGAGCCCGCAGATCCAGAGCACGGCGTAAGCAGATCCCTCGTTGGAGAATTCGCAGCAGCATCATTAGCTTGCGAACTATTTTCAGTGAGCTGTCTACCACCCTTGATGAGGGCACCGGTATCCGGACTCGCGGCGTCCCCCTATCCGCCAGCGGCGGACAGCAGCCAAATGCCCGCAAGGGCGTCCCCATGAGTGGGGACGCGGCTCGCAAGAGTGCGTGCGCCACGCTGTTAGTTCAATAACCGTCCCTGCCGCAGATAAGCGGGAGTGTCCAGATCCTCGGGATCGAAGGCCGGCTCCGGTTCGCCGTTGACCACAGGCTCCGGCGCGGCCTCGGGCGGGGCCGCGGCGGCGGGCTCGGACCAAAACGGCTGTGCGTCCGTTGCCACGGGAACCTTGGCCTGCTCTTCGCCGGAGGGCGCGTACCGCGGCTGGAAGCCGGTGGCGATCACGGTGATCTTCACGCCGTCGCCCATGGATTCATCCATGGTCACGCCGAAGTTGATCTGCACGTCTTCGCAATCGGCGGCTTCGCGGATGATGGCGCAGGCTTCGTTCACCTCGTGCAGGCCGAGACGGCTGGAGCCCGTAATATTGATCAGCACGCCACGCGAGCCGGCGATGCGCGAGTCTTCGAGCAGCGGCGAATTGATGGCCTGGCGGGCGGCGTCGACGGCGGCATTTTCGCCGTGCCCCACGGCGGTGCCCATCATGGCGTAGCCCATGCCGAGCATGGTGGCCTTGACGTCGGCGAAATCGCGATTGATGATGCCGGGCGTGTTGATGATGTCGCTGATGCCCTGCACGGCCTGGCGCAGCAGATCGTCGGCCAGTTTGAAGGCATCGAAGAAGCTGGCGCCGCGGGGTACCAGTTTCAGCAGCCGATCGTTCGGAATGGCGATGACGGTATCGACTGTCGAGGCGAGCTTGGAGAGGCCATGGTCCGCCAGGCGCATGCGGCGGGGGCCTTCGAACGCGAACGGCTTGGTGACCACGGCGATGGTGAGCGCCTCCAGTTCCTTGGCCAAGGAAGCGATCACAGGCGCCGCGCCAGTGCCCGTCCCGCCGCCCAATCCGGCGCTCACGAAGACCATGTCGGCGCCCTGCAGCAGTTCGACGATCTTGTCGGTATTTTCCAGGGCGGCCTGACGGCCGATCTCGGGGTTGCAGCCCGCGCCCAACCCGTTGGTGATCTTAGCGCCGAGCTGCAGCTTGCTCGGCACTTCGCAAGCGGCCAGGGCTTGGGCGTCGGTATTCATGGCGCAGAACTCCACGCCCGGCATGCCTTCATGATACAGACGCGCCACGGCGTTGCAACCGCCGCCACCCACGCCGATGACCTTTATGCGTGCCCCACCGGCGGCTTCTTCTTGAATCTCGTATTTCAAATCGTCGTTTTCGATCGGCCCCATAGGTACTCTCCTTCAAAAACTAAATGGAACCACAGATGGACACAGATGAACACAGATAAGACAGAGCCAGGCACCGCCTATCATGTGTTTGGTTTTATCTGTGTTTATCTGTGTCCATCTGTGGTTCCGTTTCTTCATTTCAAAATCTTTGCCAGCAGCCCATAGGTCTGCCTTTGCAACTCGTGCTGGGATTTCAGCTTCGCCGAGTACATGGCCAAGCCGGCAGCGGTGGTCCAAGCCGGGTCCGAGAGCTCGTCCGGCCAATCCCGGATGCCTACTGGAAGCCCATTGGAGACCTGGCATTGGAGCACCTGCTCGGCGACTTCGCACAGGCCTTCCAGGCGGGCGCCGCCTCCGCACAAGAACATGCCACCCATTAGCGCGCCTTCCATGCCGACGCGGGCCAGCTCCCGCTCGACCATCTGGAACAAATCCAGCGCGCGGGATTCCAAAATACAGTTCAGCGTGCGCCGCTGCACGTCGCGATCTTCGCGAGAGGCCACTTCGACGAAGCTGTTTTCGGCCGTGACATCGGCCCGGGCGCATCCGAATTCGTGCTTGAGGGTGACGGCGTCGTCGAAACCGATGCACAAGCCGCGCGCGACATCGCGCGTGAAGTGGTCGCCGGAGATGGGCAGGCTGACGGCCAATTGCAGCGCGTCCCCGTAGTAAACCACCAACTCGGAGGATTGCGCGCCGATATTCAGCACCGCGGCGCCTTCGCGGCGGTCTTCCGGCAGCACCGCGGCGTAGCACGCGCCCAAACCCTCGCAAACGGTGTCCTCAACGGCCAAATGCGCCAGGTTCACGGCGGTCACCAGGCATTCGTGCTCCCTTTGCGAGGCCATCACCAGGTGTACGTTGGCTTCAATCTGGCCGGCGATCATTTTGCGCGGATCGCGGTGGCCGGGATGGCCGTCCACCAGGAAGTCCTGCGGGAACATCTGCAGGATCATCGCGCCTTCCGGCAGGCGCACGCGGGTGGCGCGCTGAACGGCGCGGTTGACGTCGCGCTGTTCGACAGTCCGCGAACGCCCCAGATCGTGCAGTCCGCGGCAATTGGCGCCACGAACAGACGCGCCGACGCCTACGACCGCGCTCTCTACGGAGACCTGGGCATCGGTTTCGGCCTCCCGCAGCGCGGCCAGCATGCACTCCGAAACCGCAGTCTGGTCTGCGATCAGCCCCTTCGCCCATCCTCGGGATGCGACCGATCCGGCCCCCAGGTAACGCATCGAGTTATCTTCCAGGAGGCAGATGACGCAGCGTGTCCAGGCGCTCCCGGCGTCCAGACCCACGGCGTTCCAGGTTTTCGGGGGGGTCATGAGCGGGGCTGCTCCTTTGCGGTAATGCGGTCGTCCAGGCGCAAATCGAACGTCGTGACGTTGGGCGCGTGCTTGCGAATTTCCGGGTAGTGGAGCAGGAAATTCTGCAGGCGCCGCGCGTAATTCCCGTCGCCGAGCTGGAGTTCGAGCGGGCGGCCCTCCACTTGGGCAACCACGGTGAGGTCGTCGGGAGCGGCGGCATCGATTTCGGAAATATTCTGGCCGGCGGGGCCCAAGTCTTCCATAAGGGACTGCATGGCGCGCACGCGGACACGGCGCTCGGCATCGGTTTGGTCGTCGCTCAGCCCGGTCATCACGGGGAAGGTGAACTGCGCGCGCAGCGGCGGATCCAGCAGGACGCCTTGCGCGTCCACCAGCAGGAACCGCGCGGCCGAGCCGGAGCCGTTATGCAAAGGCAGGCTGACGAAGGCCACCGGCTGGCGCTCGGTTATGCGCACCAACAGGCGGTTGGGCCAGATGCGCGAAACGGCGGCGTCCTCCACCCAGTCCACCGCCAGCAGCCGGCGGCGGCGCTCGTCGAGCGGCACGGCGAAGATGCTGCGGCCATAATCGCCGGCGAAAACGCGCAGCAACTTGGCGCGCGCGGCATAGGTGGCGCCTTGGAGTATGAGCGCACCGCGATCTTCGCTGGAAAAGATGAATTGCGGATCGCCGAGCACATAACGATGCGCCTGGCGGGCGGCCAGCGCACTGGAGACGAAGACCGCGCACCAGGCGAAGACGGTCAGCCACAAGCGCCAGCGAAATGGGGGACGAGCTTTCTCGCGCGGCATCGGTTAAGCCACCCTTCCCGCTTCGGCCTGTTTCAGCCGGGCCAGGACCAGATCCCCGGCCTGCCAGACGTTACCTGCGCCCAGCGTCAGCACCAGGTCGCCTTCCTGCGCGACCCGCAGCAGCGCCTCGACTCCGCGATCGATCGATCCCACATATTCCGCTCCGCGGTGCCCAAACTGGCGGATGCGCTCCGCCACGGCCTCGCCATTCACTCCTTCGATCGGGCGCTCGGAGGCGGCGTAAATGTCCAGGATCAGTACCGTGTCGGCCTGATCGAAGGCGCGGCCGAAATCGTCGAGCAGGTGGAATGTGCGCGTGTACCGGTGTGGTTGAAAAAGGGCGTGGATGCGCCGGAATCCGCACAGCCGCGCGGCCGCCAGCGTGGCGCGGATCTCGGTGGGGTGATGTCCGTAGTCGTCGATGACCGTGATGCCGCGCTCCTGGCCCCGCGTTTGGAAACGGCGGTCCACGCCGCTGAAGCTGGCCAGGGCTTCGCGAATCCGGTCGGGCGCGACCTCCAGTTCCAGGGCCACGGCCGCGGCGGCGGTGGCATTCAGCACGTTATGCCGGCCGGGGATGCGCAAATGGAAGCGGCCCAGCGCGGTCTGCCGGTAACGCAGGTTGAAATCGCTCGCGAAAGGGCCGCAGCAGATTTCGCCGGCTTCCAGATCGGCCTGGGTGCTGGCGCCGTAGGTGATCGTGCGGCGGCGGATGGCGGGCAGGATGGTCTTCACGTTATCGTCGTCCACGCAGACGATGGCTGCGCCATAGAACGGAACCTTGTTGACAAACTCGATGAACGCGGCCCGGATGTCGTCGAGCGACGCATAGTGATCCAGGTGCTCGCGATCGATGTTGGTCACGATGGCCAGGATGGGCGCGAGCTTCAGGAAAGAGCCGTCGCTTTCATCCGATTCGACCACCAGAAAATCGCTGTGTCCCACGCGCGCGTTGGAGCCGCCCATGGTGGCGACGCGGCCGCCCACCATGACAGTGGGGTCCAGGCCGGCATGGTTCAGAATCGTCGCGGTCAGCGAAGTGGTGGTGGTCTTGCCGTGGCTGCCGGCGATGGCGATGCCATACTTCAGGCGCATGAGCTCGGCCAGCAACTCGCCGCGCGGGATGACCGGGATTTGCAGACGGCGGGCTTCCTGCACCTCGGGGTTGTGTTCGTCGACCGCGGAACTGACCACCAGGGCGCGCGCTCCGGCGACGTTCGACGCGGCGTGGCCTTCGTGGATATCCGCGCCGAGAGCGGACAGGCGCTCGGTAATGGGGGTCAACTTGAGGTCCGATCCACTGATGGTGTAGCCGAGATTGAGCAGCACCTCGGCGATGCCGCTCATGCCGATGCCGCCGATCCCCGTGAAGTGCAAGTGCTGCCGTCTAAAAAACATTATCTTCTCACATTGTTTCGGCTTTTGGAAGCCCGTGTCAATGAAAATCGTACTGGCTTAAGCACGCGCCACCTCTTCCAGCACTTCGGCGGCGCGGCGCGCGGCTCCGGGACGGGCCAAGCTGCGCGCGGCGGCTCCCATGCGCGCGAGGCAGGCGGGATCGGCGGCCAGACGGGCGATGCTGGCAAACAGTTTTTCACCGGTCATCTCGCGGTCCTCCACCAGGAGGGCCGCGCCCGCGCGGACGAAGGCTTCCGCATTGCGCAACTGATGCTGGTCGGCGGCAAACGGGAATGGCGTAAGAATCGAGGGCTTGCCCGCCGCCGCGAGCTCGGCGACCGCTCCCGCACCCGAACGGCACACCACCAGGTCGGCCTGCGAGAAGGCGGCGGGCATATCCGCGATAAACGGCAGCACTTCGCCATCCAGACCCGATTCCTGGAAAGCCGCGCGCCATTCGTCGCAAGCGGCGGGACCGCTCTGATGGACGATTTGCACCGGCAACGACGCCGCGCGAAACAGCGGCCAGCTTTGGCGCGCCGCTTCGTTGAGCGTGCGAGACCCCTGGCTGCCACCGGTGATCAGCACCGTGAACGTGGCGCCGCGCGGCTTCGGCGAGACGGCAAAAAACTCTTCGCGCACGGGCAGTCCGGTGAGTTCAGTGCGGCCTTTTGGAAAATAGCGGGCGGTTTCGGGGAAGCTGATTAGCGCGCGGCGCACAAACCTGGCGATGCGGCGATTGGTGAACCCTGGCACGGCATTCGGCTCCATGACGATTACGGGCACCCTGCGGATCAGGGCGGCAATCACAGGCGGGCCGGCGACGTAGCCGCCCATGCTGAAGACCGCTGCCACACGCCGGCTCTTCAACAGCCGCCTGGCATAAATCGTGCTGATCGGCAGTTGCGTCAAGGTTGCCACCCGCTGCCGAAATCCGACGCGCTTGAGGCCGCCGATTTCGATCAACTCCAGGGGGAAGCCGGCGCGTGGGACGAGCTGGCTTTCGAGTCCTCGCGCCGTGCCGACAAAGAAGACGATATGGCCGCGCCGGCGCAGTTCGCGGGCGACCGCTAATCCAGGTATCACGTGGCCACCTGTACCTCCGCCGGCGAAGAGGAAGGCTGCGGCGGCTGCGCCGCCTTTGGGGCTGGGGGCTAGGAGCTGGGGACTGGGGTCTTGCCGCTCGCTTCGCTCGTTCATTTGCGCGTCTCCAGTGCTTTGCGCAACGCGTGTAGTTGTTTTCCGAGCGCCTGGATATCCGCTGCCGCCAAGTTCACCTGCTCCGCGGGGAGATACCGGAGCCTGACTGCAATCTCAAGCTGTGTTTCTACTTCGGCCAAGGATGCTTGTGCGATGGACAGGTAGTTCAAGTATTCTCTGGTCGAGGCCCTCGTATGGCCCTCCGCGATATTCGACGGAATCGACACCGCCGCTCTGCGTATCTGCGACTTCAGACCGTAGTTCTCCTCGGCGGGAAAAGCTATCGACAGGCGATACACACTTTCGACCAGACTCATGGCCCCTTGCCAGACACGCAGTTCTTTGAAGCTCCTAATCTCGCTCACAAATCTAAACCCTAGTCCCCAGCCCCCAGCCCCTAGACCCGGCGCGCAACGCGCGCCCCGGCGCGCAACGCGCGCCCCGGCGCGCAACGCGCGCCCCGGCGCGCAACGCGCGCCTACCCCGCGTGCTCCGATACATTCATCAAGATGCCCAGCGACGCCAGCGTCGACAGCAGCGAACTTCCTCCCGAACTGATCAGCGGCAGCGGAATGCCCTTGGTCGGCATCATGCCCAGCACCACACTTATGTTCATCAATCCCTGTACAACGACCACGGTGGTAATGCCGAGAGCCAGGTAGCGTCCGAAATCGTCGGGCATGCGCATGGCGGCGCGCAGCCCGCGCCAGAGAATCAGAACGAATGCCACCAGCACCGCCAGCGACCCCAGCAGTCCCAGTTCTTCGCTCACCACGGCATAGATAAAATCGGTATGCGCCTCGGGCAGATAAAGCAGCTTCTGCTTGCCCTGCATGAGTCCCGCGCCAACCACGCCGCCGGCGCCTACGGCGATCTTGGATTGCTCCAGTTGGTATTTGGTGTCCCGCGAGGTGAGGGATTGGTGCATGTATTGTTCGACGTGACCGCCCGGATCGATGCGCGCGATAATCTTGGAGCCGGGGTCCAGATACCCGGCAATGCGCGCCAACCGGTAAGGCTTAAGGGCGATGAAAACCACCAGGCCTACCAGCGCGCATCCGGCGGCGATGGCGCAGAAACGCCAGCGCAAGCCCGCCACAAAAAAGACCACGGTCGCCGTGACCCCCAGCACCACTGCAGTGCCGAGGTCCGCCACCACCACGGCCAAAATCACCAGGCCGGTGGCCAAGGCCGCCGGGTACAGCGTGTAGCGCGTGTTGATAGCCTGCGCGCGCCAGGCTACGAAATACGCCAGAAAGACGACCAGCGCCGGCTTGGCCAGTTCCGAGGGCTGCAAACCGACAGGGCCCATGCGCAGCCAGCGATGGTGCGCAGAATCCACGAAAAACACCACGCCGAGGAGCATCAGCACCAGTCCGATGGCGGCAAACGCCACGGCCGGATTCCGCAGCTTCTGGTAATGTGTGCGCTTGAGGAACATCATCAGCAGCAGCGACGGTACCAGCCACAGGCCCTGCCGCCAGACGAAGTGCCAGGAGGAGCCGAACTTCAGCTCGGCGATCACGGAAGACGCACTATAAAGGATAACCACGCCGAAAGCCACCATCCCAATGGTGGTTCCGAAAAGTGTCCAATCGGTTTTGAGTCTTTGCGCCATGTTAGTTTGCAGGCTCCAGTTGGTGTACCAGGGTCTTGAAAACGCGGCCACGATGCTCGTAGCTCGAGAATTGGTCGAAGCTGGCGCAGGCCGGCGCCAGCAGAACGGTATCTCCAGGCAGCGCATGCGCGTACGCAAAGCGCACCGCGTTCTCCAGGGTTTCGGACGGCTGCAACGGCACTGCGCCTTGAAGCTCGGCTGCGATCTTGGGGGCAGCCGCGCCAATCAGCAGGGCGGCATGGGCTTTGGCGGAGAGCGGCACGCGCAGGGCCGTGTAATCCAGGCCCTTGTCCTTGCCGCCCAGGATCACCCAAAGGCCGCCGGAGAAAGCGTCCAAGGCTTTGAGGGTGGCGTCCACACTGGTGGCTTTCGAATCGTTATAGAAATCGATGCCATGCAGATTGCGCACGAACTCGAGACGGTGCTCGACGGCCTTGAAGGTGCGCACGGCGGCGGCGATGGATGCGAGCGGCGCTCCGGCCAGGCGGGCAGCGGCGGCGGCGGCCATGACGTCCTCGATATTGTGGCGGCCGCGTATGGGAACCTCCCGCGCGTCCATCAGGAGTTCGCCGTGGAACCAGATTTTGTCATCGGCCAGCCAGATGCCCGGCGTCACCGCGCGCGTGGAACTGAACCACAGCGGCGATCCGGTGGTAAGGGACGCATAGCCCACGCAAGTGGGGTCGTCCGCGTTGAGGATGGCGAACGCGCCGGCCCGCTGCGTTTCGAATAGGCGTCCCTTGGCGGCGGCATAGTTGGCGAAGGTGTGATGGCGGTCGAGATGGTTCTGGGTGACGTTCAAGGCCGCCGCGATGTCGGCGTGAAATTCGGCAATCGTTTCAAGCTGGAAACTGGAGAGCTCCAGCACATTCCACTGGTCCGGCCGCGAGGTTTCGATCATGGCGGTGACGGGAGTGCCGATATTGCCGCCGACCTGCGCCGCGATGCCGGACTCGCGCAGGATGTGTCCAGCGAGCGCGGTGGTGGTGGTCTTGCCATTCGTGCCGGTGATGCCGATGGTGCGCCCGAGCAGGAATGGCGCGGCCAGCTCTACTTCGCCGATGATCCGTGTCCCCCGCGCACGCGCGTCTACTAGGGGTGCCAGATCGGCGGGCACTCCTGGAGAGATGACGATCAGATCGCAACAGTCGAAGACCTCATCGGACTGCTGAGCGAAGGGTACCCCCAGACGTTCCAGCGTTGCCGCGGACTCGGGCATTTGCGAAAGCGGCTTCAGATCGGTGGCGCGAACAACAGCGCCTTGGCGCAGAAGCAATTGAATCGAAGCCAGGCCGGACTTCTCTATTCCGACAACGAGCGCGCGCAGGGGCGCGCCGGATCCTGGGCCAAGCGTATGCGGGCTTACTTCTGCTGGCGGGCTGCCTGTTCCTGCTTCTGCCGGGCCGCTCGCCGCAGGTTGCGCAAAGCCTGTTGGACCAGTTGATCGCCGCGCTCGTCCATAGTCAGATCCCTGGGCGGCTTGGTAGACGTATTCCGGGATTTGAGCGCGCTGAGATTCGAGGATGGCATAAAGTTCTTCTCTATCCTTACGGTAATCCTGTTTCCAGGTAAGGGCAATATCCCCCGGCACTGGGTTCGCACCGCTATTGTCGATGAACCAGAATCGAACGTTGGGATTGCCCGTGCACTTGTCGACAAGAGAGCGCACGGTTTGCGCGGATCCCTCGTGGGTTCCGATTAGCGTGCCAATGGAGACCGTGCGCCCCTCCAGGCGGGCGCGATCGAGTACTCCTTCGAACGCCTGCTGAATGGGCCGATAGGTATAAACGACCTGGACGCGTTTGCCTGCGTCCAGCGCTGCCTGTAGAAGCTTTTCGGAGTGTTCGGGATTGCTGAGGGTAGTGTCCATCACCACGTCGCCGGTTAGGCCTCCGGTGCTTTTGCCCGCGCCGTTGCCGCCGGCGGTGAAGATCACTTCATGTACAGCCGGGTCTATCAGCGCACGGGCAAAGAGCTCGTCGCGCACCCACTGGGCCGCCGGGTGCACGGCCGGTCGAAATCGCGCGCGCGACGCGGGGGATGCGGCATATTCAGGGAACAGTTCGGCGGCACTATCGGCATTGAGCACACTGCCGTAGCGCTCGCTATATTCCTTCAGCAGCCTCTCGGGATCTTCCTCTATAAACCGCAGAGCCTTCGCACGCACATCAGCCGCCGAAAGGCCGGGCGGTCGCGAATGCGTGTCGGGAAATTGCGGCGCCGCGCGAATTACGTACTCAATCAGTTCCATACCACTCTCACCGCAATTTCAACGTCGTTAGCGCAAACAGCGCCAGCACCAGTCCCGCGATCCAGAACCTGGCAATGATTTTCGATTCCGTCCAGCCCAGCGCCTCGAAGTGATGATGCAGCGGGGCCATCTTGAAAATCCGCTTGCCGCGCAGCTTGAAGCTGCCTACTTGCAGGATCACCGAGAGCGTCTCCAGCACGAAAATGCCGCCGATGAACAGCAGCAGAATCTCCTGCTTGATCAGGATGGCCACGATAGCCAGCGCCGCGCCCAGCCCCAGCGAGCCGACATCGCCCATGAAGATCTCCGCCGGGTGGGCGTTGTACCAGAGAAAACCCAGGCTGGCGCCCGTCATGGAGCCGCAGAAGATAGTCAGCTCCGACGTACGGGCGTTGCGGGCGATCTGCAGATACTCGGCCAGCGTAGCGTGGCCGCCGGCATAGGTCAGCACGGTTAGCGCGCCGGAGGCAACCACCATCAGGCCGATCGCCAGGCCATCCAGGCCATCGGTGAGGTTTACGCCATTCGACGAACCCACGATCACCACCGCCACGAAGAGGAAGAACGGTAGCACTCCCAGGGCATAAGTCCAGTTGTTTGAAAGCAGCGAAGAGATCAGCAGCGTGGGTTTGAAGCGCTTCAGGAATGGCACGTTGATGACCGTGGAATAGCCTCCGAAGCTGCGCATGTACAGGAGCACGGCCGCCACCACAAACGCCAGCCCGACCTGGTACAGCATCTTGCGCCGCGCGGTCAGCCCCAGGTTTCGGTGTTTGGCCACTTTGGAGTAGTCGTCCACGAAACCGATGGCGCCGTAGGCCAGCAGCGTGAAGACGGCAATCCACATGTAGGAGTTCCGCAGGTCGGCCCATAACAAGGTGGGAATTACGATCGAAACAATAATCAATACTCCGCCCATGGTGGGTGTGCCGGCCTTTTTTTGGTGCGACTGGGGCCCGTCTTCGCGGATGTACTGCCCGATCTGAAACTGGCGCAGCTTGCCGATCAACCAGGGACCCAGCGCGATGCAGAGGAACAGCGCGGTCAGGCTGGCAAAGGCGGTCCGGGAGGTGACATAGCGGAAGACGCGGAACCCCGAGACCAACGGCGACAGTTTTTCGTAGAGCAGGAAGTACAGCATGGCTAAGCCAGGACTTTCTCCATCGTCAACTCGATCCGGACGCCGCGCGAGCCCTTGAAAAGGATGGCGTCCCCCGGCTGCGCGAGTTGCTTGACGAATTCCCCCGCGGCGCCCTCGGAGCGTTCAAAAAAGTGCACGGACTGTGGCGGCATACCCGCGCGCACGGCTTCCTCGGCCATGAATCGAGCCGCACCGCCCACGGCAATAAGCGCATTGAGGCCGCTTTCGGCTGCCCAGCGTCCCGTCTGGCGGTGCAGAGATTCGGCTGCAGTCCCAAGTTCCAGCATCTCGCCCAGCACCGCGATATGGCGGCGCGCGGGCGTGGATCGCAACACTTCCAGCATGGCGCACACCGCTTCGGGATTGGAATTGTAGCAATCGTTCCAGATGGTGATGCCGTTGTGTTCCAGCCGCTCGCCGCGCATCTTGCCGATGGCGAACTTGGCGACCGCGGTGCGCAGGCGTTCCAGCGGGATCTCGAATGCGCGCGCCACTGCCATGCCCGCCAGCAGGTTGAGCACGCCATGGCGGCCTGCCAAGGTGGTGCGAAAATCGATGCCATCGACGCGGAAGCGCGTGCCTCCAGGCGTGAGAGCGACGTCCGTGGCCTGCACATCTGCTTCGTCCGAAAAGCCGAACGTAATCGTACGGCCGGGATGAATTGAACGGAATCCCAGCACGCGCGGATCGTCGGCATTGAGTATGGCGATGCCCGATTGCGGATCGAGCCCCTCGATCAGCTCGCGCTTGGCGAGCGCTACGCCATCGATCGAATCGAAGGCTTCCACGTGCGCGTATCCCACGTTTGTCACCACGCCGATATCCGGCTTGGCGATGGCCGCTAGCGTGCGGATCTCACCCACATGATTCATGCCCATTTCGAGCACGCCCACGCGCGATTCGTCGGGCAGGCGCAGGATCGAAAGCGGCACGCCAATGTGGTTGTTCAAGTTGCCCACGGTCTTACCCACTCGCAATTCGACGGCCAGAAGGTGGGCGATAGCGTCTTTGACCGTGGTCTTGCCGGCGCTGCCTGTGACGCCCACGATGCGGCCGCCCCAGCGCTGGCGTGCAAAGGCGGCCAGGGCTTGGAGGGCGGCGAGGGAATCG
>Ga0181525_10002295_pt1 | contig 15721 bp, 8 predicted proteins | sample PEATcosm2014_Bin_48_FD_121100 | JGI IMG/M metagenome (GOLD analysis project Ga0181525, IMG submission 121100) | Peatland microbial communities from MTU Mesocosm Facility, Houghton, MI, USA - PEATcosm2014_Bin06_10_metaG | ecosystem: Environmental > Terrestrial > Soil > Wetlands > Peat | place...
CGATGTACAGGCCAAGGAAGGCTTAACCCTGGGTCTGGCGATTACCGTACGCTACCGCCTGGATGCGAAGAAGCTGGATTACATTCAGGGGAATTTGCCGCGTCCCGTCGAAAAGGAAATCGTTCCACCGACCGTAGCCAGCGTGTGGCGGGAGATCGTGCCGAATTACACAGTCCGCGATGTTTTTTCCGCCAAGCGCGAGGAAGTGCGGCAGCGGGCGGCAGGAATGATCACGCAGAAGCTGGCGGCAGACGGCATTGTCGTAAAAGAGGTGATGCTACGCGATATCCAGTTGCCACCGGAGTACGCGAAGGGGCTCGAAGCGCTGTTGTTGAAAGAGCAGGAGAACGATCGCATGGGCGTGGAGACGGAGTTGAAGGGCAAGGAAGTGCGAATTGCCGAGTTGGAAGCCGAGGCCGCCAAGGTGCAGCAAGTCAAACAGGCCGAAGGCGAGGCGCAGGTGCATGTATTGCAAGCGAAAGGTGAAGCCGACGCGATGCAGTACACCCTTCCCCTCAAACAAAAGCAGATCGAACAAAGCCGGCTGGAAGCGCAGGCGCGCAAGGAAGCGACCATTCAGAATGCCGAAGCCGAGGCACAGGCGAAAGAGATCGACAGCAAAGCGGAGGGGGAACGGCGAAAATTGTTGGCGGACGCCGAGGCTCAGGCCAAAGTGGTTGACAGCAAAGCCGAAGCCGAGCGGCGGACGTTGCTGGCGGACGCGGAAGCAGACCGCATTCGGGTAACTTCGGCGGCGGATGCGGAACGGTTGCAGAGCGAGGCGGCGATTTTGAAGGGGAATCCGCTGTTGATTAATAAAATTGTGGCGGAGCGGCTCTCGGACAAGTTGCAGATCATGATGGTGCCGGCCGACGGGAAATTCTTCTTCACGAACGACGTTTTGCGCGGCATGAATGTGGCCAGCCAGGCGGAACAACAAAGATAGTGGTCGGGGCCAGCGGCCGGATCTCATTTGTCCACTGGCTGATTTTCCTCAGCTCTCGAGATGCTCACGACATCTGGGAACGTCTATTGCGACAACCTGCCGCTTTGCGGTGGGCTGAAAAGCCGCACCCTTTCATTTCACGACTGCGAGACTCAAGGGTGAGATATGATGCCAACGATTCGGTGGCGCGCTCGAGAACCGAATCCGGATCGAAAACAAAAGAGAATGATGTTTCGCCGCAAACTGCTGGCCGTGTTCGCTCTTACGGTATTTCTGTCGGTGGCAACGGTCGCATTCCTGGTCTCGGCAGTCACGCGGCGAGCCTTCGATCACAGCGAGGATGAGCGAACGGCAGCACTGGTGATGCAGTTTCAGCACGAGTTCTATCGGCAGGGCGACGAAGTAGTGCGGCACGTTGAGGCCATTGCCGCTTCCGAAGCCGTAAGCCACATGGCATTGGCCTTGAACCGCGCACCAGCAGATTCAGGACCTTATTTCGAGTTGGCGAAAACGGTCGCGGAGAATAATCAGCTCGACTTTCTGGAGTTTGTGGAGAGCGATGGCACCATCATTTCCTCGGCACAATGGCCAGCCAGGTTTGGATATCCTGAGACTGCGGTGACGGCATTCCCTGCCGACACTGGCCAGGGCGCATTTCTTAAACAGGAAGAGTTGCAGGAGGGAACTACTTTGGGTTTGTTCGCCGTTCGCGCTACGCGCGTTGGGGAGCACCCAGTTTATGTGATTGGTGGGAGACGTTTGGACAAAGCGTTTCTCGCGGGGTTGGATATGCCCGCCGGAACGCGGGTCATGCTATACCGGAATCAAGGAGATCGCTTCGCGCCGGAATTGCTGGTCGATCCATCTGTGTCCGCCACACAAACTATAAGTGCTCTAGAGAAACTACAACCTCTGGTCGATGCGGTGCGGCAGTCGAAAAAGGAAATGACGGGTTTGGTGCGGTGGTCGGGGGATCGCGGCGAGGATGAATTGTTTCATGCGCTTCCGCTGCTCGGCGCAGGAGCGGGCAATGATCGTCCGTTGTTGGCCATCCTGCTCATCGGCAATTCGCGGAGAACCTATGTTGAACTGATGCGGCACATTCGATCGGCGGCATTGATGGTCGGGGGCGGAGGCATTCTGCTGGCGATTCTCTTGAGCAGTTGGGCAGCCGCGCGAGTGACGCGTCCGGTGGAGCAACTCGCGCACGCCGCGCAGGAAGTCGCGACCGAAAATTGGAATGCTCGTGTAGAGGTGCGCGGCAACGATGAATTGGCGCAATTGGCCGATTCTTTCAATCGCATGACCACAGAGTTGCTCGGCCAAAAGGAGCGGCTGATGCAGGCCGAGCGCGTGGCAGCATGGCGTGAGCTGGCCCGGCGGCTGGCGCACGAATTGAAGAATCCGCTGTTCCCGCTTCAATTGACGGTGGAGAACCTGGTGCGCGCCCGGCAACAGAATCCGGAGCAGTTCGACGAGGTATTCCGGGAAAGCTCGCGAACGCTGTTGTCGGAGATCGCGAATCTCAAAGGGATCATCGGCAAGTTCAGCGAGTTCTCGAAAATGCCGCAGCCGGAATTGCGGCTTGTGCAGCTGAACGATGTGATTCGCGGCGTGAGGCAACTCTTTCAGGCGCAACTGGAAGACGCGCGCCGTGCGAAGATCAGTTGTGACCTGCAACTGGATCCGCACCTGGAAATGGTTGCCGCGGATGCGGAGTTGTTGCACCGGGCGATTTCAAATCTTGTTCTGAATGCCATGGACGCGATGCCGCAAGGGGGAGTTCTTACCCTGCGCACGCGGAGAGAGGCAGGCAAGGTTTTGATCGAAGTTGCTGATACCGGATCGGGCTTAACCCCGGAGGAATGTGAACGGATCTTTACTCCTTATTACACGAACAAGCAGGGTGGCACCGGACTGGGGCTCGCCATCGCACAGTCGGTGGTGAGCGATCATAGGGGAAGAATCTACGTGCAGAGCGAACCGGGACGGGGCTCCACGTTTGTAATCGAGTTTACGAGCGGTGTGAATTCGGAGTGGGCCGCCACTTAGAGTACGTTAGAGATCAAGGAGAAACGTTGCCTGCGAAAGCACATCTGCTGATTGTGGACGATGAAGCGAACACTCTCGCGTCTTTGTCGCGTGCCTTCCGCTTGGCCGGACACGAGGCCACCGTATGTGACAATGCCGCCAAAGCATTGGAACTGGCCAAAGCCCAGAACTTCGATGTAATTCTTTCCGATGTGGTAATGCCCGCCAAGGGCGGACTCGCGCTGCTGGAAGAATTGAAGTCACAGGGAATAACGGCGCCCGTGGTGATGATGTCGGGACAGGCAGACATCGAAATGGCAGTGCGAGCGACGCGCCTGGGTGCGCTCGATTTTCTGGAGAAGCCAATCTCCACCGAAAAGCTCTTGCTCACGGTGGAGAACGCTTTGAAGCTTCAGCGCCTCGAAAGCGAAAACCGGCAGCTCAAGCAGCGCCTGGGCAAGCATGAGATTGTATGGCATGGCGCTGCAATGCAGCGCATGATGGCTCAAGTCGAGCGCGTCGCGGCCAGTGACACACGGGTTTGCATCCTCGGAGAAACCGGCACTGGCAAAGAACTGGTGGCGCGCACGATCCATGAGCGCAGTCCTCGCGCCGCCGGAACCTTTGTGACGGTGAATTGCGCGGCGGTGCCTGCGGAACTGATAGAGTCCGAACTTTTCGGCCACGAAAAAGGTTCCTTCACCGGGGCCGCGGGACGCCACATTGGAAAATTCGAGCAAGCGGATCACGGAACTCTTTTTCTGGATGAGATTGGCGATATGCCGCTGGCGATGCAAGCCAAGTTGCTGCGTGTGCTGGAAGAAGGCGAAGTCGAGCGCATCGGCGGCGATAAGCCCGTCACCGTCGATGTGCGCGTCGTAGTGGCGACCCATCGCGATCTGGAAGCTCGAGTGCGCGAGGACAAATTTCGCCAGGATTTATTTCACCGGATTTATGTTTTCCCTCTGGCATTGCCGCCGTTACGCGAGCGGCGAGAGGATATTCCGGCGTTGGTGGCGCATTTTGCTGCGCAAGTGAGCGCACAAAACGGATGGAAGCCGGTTCCCTTTTCCACTGAGGCAATGGCGGCTTTGCAAGCGCGTTCCTGGCCCGGTAACGTCCGCGAATTGCGCAACATGGTTGAGCGGCTGATGCTGCTGGCAAGTAATGGTCAAGTGGACCTCACGACCGTGGAGACGGCCTTACCCAAGGGCGCAAGCAGCAGTGGTTCGGCGTATTCCACATTTTCTTCGGGGCCGCTGGCCGAACGCGTCGATGCTTTCGAGCGAGAAGTCATCCTAGCGGAGTTGAAGCGCAGCCATTCCAACGTCAGCCTGGCCGCCAAGTCGCTAGGGCTGGAGCGTAGCCATCTTTATAAGAAAGCGGAACAGCTGGGAATCGATCTGCGCGCGATGCGGCGGGAACAAGGCCCCGCGCAGGAATGATTCTCGCGTCCACAAAACATTCTGGAGAGAGCATTGAGCACAGCAATCAGGCATTGGATCGTCCGCGTCTTCTTTCGTATCTTCTTGCACATCTTTCTCACTTCTCTTTTCCTTATATCCAGCCATGCTCTCGCGATTGATCCGCCTTCTCCGCCTGCGTATGGAGTTCGCATGGAACAGGCGTGGATTCCGATGAAGGATGGCATACGTCTCGCGGCGACGCTTTACATGCCGGATGGAGCAAAACCGGTAGGGAAGTTCCCTGCCCTGCTGGAGTATTTGCCTTATCGCAAAGATGACGGCACGGCGGCGGAAGACTATCCGCATCATTCTTACTTCGCGCGCCGCGGCTACGTGAGTGTACGCGTGGATATTCGCGGCTTCGGCGCAAGTGAGGGCTCACCGCCGGAGCGGGAATATTCCGAACAAGAACAAGTAGATGGAGAGCAGGTGATCGCGTGGCTGGCTCATCAGCCGTGGTCGAACGGAAACGTAGGAATGTTCGGCATTTCCTGGGGAGGATTCACCGCGTTGCAGATGGCGATGCGGCATGCGCCAGGATTGAAGGCGATTCTCGCCGTGGATGCGACAGCGGAGTTGTTTCATGATGACGTGCATTACGTCGACGGGATGGCGCACATCGATGAATTCGAACTGAACATGGACATGGCCGAGGGATGGACGGGCGCTCCGGATTACACGCTCGACGAAAACGTTCTGGGGCCGCGATTCGATGCGCCTCCATGGTCGCTGCTTTATTTGAAGCATCAGCATGATGGGCCGTTTTGGCGCGAGCGCGTCCGTCCGCTAAAGGAAATTACTATTCCGAGTTTCCTGATTGGCGGATTGCTCGATGGCTACCGCGACAACGTGCCCGACATGCTGATGCAATCGAGCGGGCCCGTGGAGGCAATCGTTGGGCCGTGGAATCACACCTATCCGAATGACGCAGTGCCGGGTCCGCAGATCGAATGGCGCAACCAGGCGGTGCGCTGGTTCGATCATTGGCTAAAAGGACGTGACACCGGCGTGGAGCACGATCCGCGGCTGGTGGTTTATATGCAACACTGGCATCCGCCCGATCCAGCTCTCGAAAGCGTGCCCGGCGAATGGAGACAGGAAGACGCGTGGCCGCCGAGAGACTCGCACCCGTCAACTCTGTTTCTGCAGCCGAATCACACGCTGGCACAATCAAGCGCGCCGCCCGATATCCATCAGCTCAAATATGTACCATCCGTTGGTGTCGAGGCGGGATTCTGGTGGGGCGAACTGTTGAGCGATGTACGGCCGGTCGACGCCTTCAGTCTTGTATACGATTCAGCGCCGCTGGAGGATAATCTCGCGATCCTGGGCCGTCCTCACGCTGCGCTGCAAGCGTCGGCCACTGCGCCGCTGGCAGACTGGTTTGTGCGGCTGTCAGATATCGCACCCGATGGAACGGTCACGCAGATCACGGGAGCGGGTATCAACGGCGCTCAGAGCGATTCGATGAGCGAACCCCGCGATCTTGAGCCCGGCAAGACCTACACCCTCGACATTGAAATGCACTTGACGTCATGGGTCTTTCCCAAAGGCCACCGCATCCGCGTTGCGATTTCGAATGCATTGTGGCCCATGATGCTGCCCACACCATATTCCATGACGACTTCACTGGAACTCGGTGGCAGCAATGGCTCGCGGATTGTATTGCCGGTCGTTGCTGAGCACGGAATTGCGCCACCCGCATTTTCCCCTCCGGAACCTTCTGAAGAACGAGGAGACATCAAGAGCAAGGGCTTCCCCTGGCCGGGCGAGTGGACAGTCGAGCGCGACGAAGCTCGCCACAAGACTACGGTGCACTGGAAGGGGCAGGAGGGCGCTACGTATCCCTGGGGCGAGGAAGTTGATTACGAAAATCTGACCTACGACGCGGACGATGCGCATCCGGAGACTTGCTCCGTGCGCGGCGAAGCGGAGAGCACATTTACACTAAGGGGCCGCACCCTGACTTGGCGCGGGCATTTGCTGATTACCACCGATCAAAAGAATTTCTACTACAAGTACACTCGCGAATTACTGAAGGATGAGACGGTGATCAAATCGAAGACTTGGCAGGAGACGATCGCCCGAGATCATCAGTAAACCACAGAGGTGAAGGTTGGGCGCCTTCCCGGTCCTTCGCGTCCCATGAGCGCTCTTCGCTGCGATTTTCCACAGAGAGCCTCACTCGCGCCGGCACCTTATAAGTATTTGGCTATTTGCAATCTCCATGCAGCCTATTGCTGAACAGCCTGTTTTTCAGCTCCAAAACTTTCTCTTCGCAAGAAGGTTTGCCATTCTTTCACAACTTCGGCGTCAGCAAGAGCTTTGATGTAAACCCCTCCGACGACCGACCTTGCCTGAAATCCCATCTGCTTGCCAGACTTCGTGTCATACCAATCAGTGAGTGGCACGCGGGATGTTGTTTCGCTAGTCCACTTTGCAATGGGTGCCATGAACAACTGGTACTGGCTCTCTGTCCCGGCCAGGGTCGCCGTCCAAATTTCCCAATCGAGCTTGGTGTAGTCTTCGCGGTTATCCAGCGGCAGGCCGTACACATTCATGTGCTTCGCGTAGAAACTCAGCTCTCTACGCTTCACATCCGGATCGAACAGATTTAATCCCAGAACCTGATCCCATACCAAGTTGTATTTCTGGCTCCAGGTTCCCGGTGCATCGAAGGCCAGCTTGTAGTGGTCTCCATCGATGGCGAGCACCTCCCACTCGCCAGCCATTTTCTTGGCGAGGGCGGCAAATTTTGCGGATTCGTTCAACTTGCCTAACCCCTGCGCCATGGCCGCAAACGCCCCCAGTCCTTCGATCGCTTTAATGGAAAGGTTGGCGTTGTGAGCCAAGTGTCCTGCGAAATCATCTGTGGACAGTTGATTCTCGGGGTCCAATCCTTTTTTCGCGACGTAGTCAGCCCACTTCGTAAGTAACGGCCAATATTGCTCGGCTACGTGCCAGTTTCCTTGGGCGCAGCCCAGGGCTGCCACCAAAATCAGCAGATTCCCGGTCTCTTCCACCGGCATCTGATCGTCTTCCGTGCGCTCGCCACCCCCGTAGACCTGACCATTGGCCAGCGGAAATGTTCCAAGATCATGCGGCGCAAAAGGAAATTTCCAGCGTGGCAGCATGGCATACATCAGCACCGGCTTTAATTGCGCTTCGAGCAGTACCGGATTCATAAACAAGAAAAACGGTGCTGAGGGATAGAGAACGTCTACAGTTGAGATACAGCCGTTGCTGAAGTTTTCTTTCGGAAACATGAGCGGAGAATCATCCACATCGGCGACCAGCACATGCGCGGCGAGGGTTTGGCGATAAGCAAGAATTGCGAGATCCGAGTACTCCTTGCCGCCTGCGCGTTCCAGAACGGCGCGAAGCTCATTGTCAAAGCGCTTGCCTCGTTCCACCAATGCTGTGTACTGGGTCTCTGCGGCTTCGAGCATCTGCTCACCTGTCTGTCCATTACGCTGCCAAAATTCGCGCTAACCGGCGGCGGACAAGCCCTCGCACTGGCTGAGCTCGGCCAGTGGAACATGGCCGACGTCCAAGCTTATTTCACCGCAGTCAATCAGCCACTCAATGTCCCTATTGTGATCGAACTGCTGGGCGGAACTAGCGGAGCCTGTCCCGGCGACTGCGACGATGGCGAAGAAGCGGTCGACATCCAGCAGATCATCTCGATGGCTCCGGGTGCGTCTGTTCTGATTGTTTATGAAGACACCTCCGGCAACGCCGACATCGACATATTCAATGCCTATGCGACCGACAACATTGCCAAGCAGATGAGTTTTTCCTTCGGCATCGGCGACGGCAATGCCGCCTCGGACGAACAGGAATTCGCGGAGTTCCACGCCCAGGGGCAAAACTTTTTTGTGGCTTCCGGCGACGAGGGCGCAAATCTCGGCGATGGGGGTTGGCCGGGGTTCAGCCAGAATGTAACCGACGTTGGCGGCACGGACTTGACCACGGCAAGCGCGGGCGGAGCTTGGTCCTCCGAAACAGGCTGGGTCGGCAGCGGCACTGGGTGGTGCGACAGCAGCAACAGCGTCACACCGTGCTACCAAAGTCCCTATGATGCGATTCCGAGTTATCAGGCGCCAGTTATCACCAGTCAAAACGGAGGCTCCACGAAGTACCGCAACCTTCCCGATATTTCCGCCGAAGCGAACACCGACAACTTCTGGTGCTCCAGCGGGACGTGTCCGGGAGGTATCGGTGGAACCAGCCTCGCAGCGCCGCGGTGGGCAGGCTTTCTCGCTCTCGTCAACGAACAAGCTGCCACCAATGGAGAAACTGTCGGCTTTCTCAACCCACTCGTGTACACCATCGGCCAGGGGTCGGGCTACGATACAGCGTTCCACGACATTACGACTGGCAGCAACCCCAGCGGCTCCACGGTTCCTGCGGGCTTCACAGGTTCTCGCTTTCGGCGGGAACGGCCAGCCCCGCATCGATCAGTCCCGGTGGTTCGTCCACGGCTGCAATCAGTGTGACCTCAACCAATAACTACGCGGGTAGTGTCACGCTTTCCTGTAGCATTGCGCCGGTCGTCAGTCCGGCGCCGACATGCTCCTTCGGAAGCTCAAGCCCAGTGGCTGTGACCAGCACCGGCGGTAGCGCCACGTTGACCTTTACTACGGTCGGGGCATCGGCATCGATGCTGCGCCACTCCAGCATGTTCTATGCTTTCTGGCTGCCTCTGCCAGGACTAGCGCTGATTGGTTTTGGCTTCGGCTCCAGAGATCCGCGCCGCAAGAAGCTTCTGGGATTCTTGCTCTTGTGGATCGTGGTGACCGGCCTCATCATTCTTCCCGCGTGTGGATCGAACGGGAACAACGGCGGCGGTGGTGGCGGCAGCAGCGGAACTCCCGCTGGAACCTACACAATCACGATTACCGGCAAGGATGCGAATGGCCTGACTCAGTCCAATACTGCTCCTACGGTGAGCGTCACCGTCAACTAGCCGTGTAACAATACGAGATACTGCGAAAGGGGACGCCCTCCACTGGAGTCTCCGGGAGATTTACGATGCGAAGATTCTGCACGATTTTCTTGGCTGTTCCGCTGGCTCTCGTGATGTTGCTCACCGCGGCCCGCGCCCAGACCTCCGAAAAGCCGGACTTGAGCAAGCAGCCAACCCTGTACGTGGTCGGCTATGCCCATCTCGATACGGAATGGCGATGGGAGTATCCCCAGGTCATCGACGAATATATTCGCAAGACGATGGAGGATAATTTCAAGCTTTTCGATAAATATCCTCACTACGTCTTCAATTTCAGCGGCGCCAACCGCTACCGCTTCATGAAGGAATATTACCCCGCGGATTTCGCGAGGCTAAAAACGTATGTCGATCAGGGACGATGGTTCCCGGCGGGGTCGTCGATGGAAGAAGGCGACGTCAATACGCCCAGCGCCGAAACCATCATCCGTCAGATTCTCTACGGCAATGACTGGTTTCGCAAAGAGCTGGGCAAGGCTAGCGCCGAGTACATGTTGCCCGACTGTTTCGGATTTCCCTCTTCGCTGCCGACCATTCTCGCGCACTCGGGCGTGAAAGGATTCTCGACGCAGAAGCTCGTGTGGGGATCGTCGGCTCCGGTAGGAGGCCCGGAGTCGCTCGAGAAAACGCCGGAAGGTACGCCGTTCAACGTAGGCGTGTGGGTAGGACCGGATGGCGAGAGTGTGTTGGCCGGTTTGAATCCTGGCCCTTATGACGGCGGGGTCGACACGGATCTCAGCAAGCCTTTGCCTCCACTACCGCCCGATCCTGCCTTTGAGGAAGTAAAAAAGAAGATGCAGGCGGTGCGTGCCAAGCTTGACCAGGAGCAGGGCAGCGGCCATGCGTCAGATCCGAATGATATTGCGGAATCCATTCAACTGGCAAACGAACTGGAAGCGTTGGCACAGGTTGATCAAGACCGTGCGCAGGCACGGCATCAACGCGATTGGGCGGGGCGCGTCGAGCTGAACGGTAAAATCAGCGGCGTATTCACTGACTATCATTATTACGGCACGGGCGATATCGGCGGGGCTCCGCACGACGAATATGTGAAACATCTGGAAGCCATCGTCACGCAGGGCATGACCAGCCTGCCACCGCAGAACGGATTTTTCTTTCGCGGGCAGGAGCGTGCGGAAGGGCCGCCAGTTAAGGTCGGCGACGGCCCGGTTCATGTGATCTCCGCCAACGCCGAGCAGATGTTCCTCGACATCACGGCATCAGAAGCTGCGGGACTTCCACGCTACACCGGCGAAATGGAATTGACCAACCATTCTGCCGGTTCGCTGACGTCGCAGGGCTACCAGAAGCGCTGGCTCCGGAAAGAAGAGTTGCTGGCCGACGCCGCGGAGAAGGCTTCCATCACCGCCAATTGGTTGGGTGCGCGCCCGTATCCTCTCGAGCGCTTGAACGACGCGTGGACGCTGGTGATGGGCGGCCACTTTCACGACCTCGCCGCCGGCACCGCAACTCCCCGAGCATACGAGTTTGCCTGGAACGACGATGTAATCGCCATGAACCAGTTCGCGGGCGTGCTCAGCAATGCCACTGAAGCCGTGGCCGACGCTCTGGGCACCGAGACCAAGGGCGTACCCATCGTCGTCTTCAATCCGCTGAATATCGCCCGCGAAGACGTGGTGGAAGCCAGCGTGAACCTTCCCTTTGCCAAGCCGAAGTCTGTGCGTGTGACGGGTCCGGACGGCAAGGAAGTTCCGGCGCAGATTTCGAGTGGCAAAGTAATTTTTGTAGCGAAGACACCATCCGTCGGCTATGCAGTTTACGATGTACAGCCCGGCACGGGAGCGGCCTCGGCACTGCACGTCTCGGAGAATTCACTCGAGAACGAATACTACCGTGTAAAGCTGAATGCTGACGGCGACGTCGCCAGCATCTTCGACAAATCAATCGGCAAGGAATTGCTGGCCGCCCCAGCTCGGCTCGCGATTTCCTACGACAATCCCGAGCACTGGCCTGCGTGGAATATGGACTGGGATCAGGAACAGGCCGCGCCGAAAGCCTATGTCGCCGGTCCCGCGAAGATTCGAATTGTGGAAGATGGTCCAGCTCGCGTGGCTATTGAAGTTTCGCGGGAGACCGCGGGATCGAAGTTCGTTCAGACCATTAGCCTGTCGGCGGGTGACGCAGGGAAGCGGGTCGAATTCGCAAACGCGATCGACTGGAACACCAAAGAATCGAATCTGAAGGCAACTTTTCCTCTGACCGCTTCGAATGAGATGGCCACCTACAACTGGGATATCGGCACAATCGAACGTCCTTCTGCCCGGCCCAAGAAGTTCGAAGTGCCTTCGCACCAGTGGATCGACTTGACCGACATGAGCGGCGAGTTCGGAGCGACCATCCTGACGGATTGCAAGAACGGATCCGATAAGCCAAACGACCACACCATTCGTCTCACCTTGATCCGCACGCCGGGCACACGCGGCGGTTACACCGACCAGGGCACGCAGGATATCGGACATCACGAGTTTGTCTACGGCATAGCCGGGCACGCTGCCGGTTGGCGCCAGGCCCAGACCGATTGGCAGGGCCAGCGGCTGAACGATCCGCTCATCGCGTTTGAAGTTTCGAAACACGCAGGTGCGCTGGGCCACGAGTTTTCTCTTCTGAAAGTCAGCAATCCTCGAATTCGGCTCCTCGCGCTAAAGAAGGCGGAGCTGAGCGATGAGATCATCGTGCGACTGGTGGAACTCGACGGCAAGCCGCAGCCGGACGTTCGAATCTCCTTCCACACACCGATCGCTGCCGCACGCGAAGTCAATGGGCAGGAGCAGCCGGTTGGAACCGCAACCGTGAAGGGCGGCGACTTGGTCGCTTCGTTCTCGGCGTATCAACCGCGCACCTTCGCCGTTCGCCTTCCTGCGTCGCAGTCCAAGGTCGCGGCCGTGCATTCCGCCCCTGTGACTCTGCAGTACGACCTCGCGACCGCTAGCAACGACGGCACGGAAACGAAAGGAGGATTCGACAGCGAAGGTAATGCGCTGCCGGCAGAGATGTTGCCCGCAGAGATTACCTTTAATGACGTGCGCTTCCAACTCGCGCCAGCGAAGACAGGCGCTCCCAATGCTATTGTCGCCAAGGGACAAGCGATTGATTTGCCGCCCGGCCACTTTAACCGCCTGTATGTTTTGGCAGCCTCGGCGCAAGGCGACCAAAAGGCCTGGTTCGAAGTCGGCGGTGAGAAGGTCGAAGTGAATATCCAGGACTGGGGCGGATTCATCGGACAATGGGACGACCGGCAGTGGAGCTCGGGTGACACTTCGAGCGACAACTATGGCAAGATGATTGGCCTTACTCCGGCTTACATCAAACGCGCCGACCTAGCCTGGTATTGCTCGCATCATCACAATGCCGCGGGCAAGAATATTGCTTACGGCTACTCTTACTTGTTCGCGTATCCAGTCGATCTGCCAGTCAGCGCGAAGACCATTACATTGCCGAATGACGACAAGATCCGTATTCTGGCGATCTCCGTTGCCGAAGAGAATCCACAGGTGAAACCGGCGCAGCCACTCTACGACATGTTCGCGCCGCCGCCCGCCGGTGCCGACAACTTTACGATCCGGACGCCGACCGCGAGCCTGTCCGTTCCCAGAGGCAGAAGTTCGACGACGGCAATCACCGTGATTCGCAGTGGCAATTTTCGGGCCGGCGTTAACTTGAAGGTCGCCGGCCTGCCTGCGGGAGTCACGGCCTCCTTCAGCCCGACCAGCACTGACAAAAGCAGCAATCTGACGCTGACCGCCGACGATTCGTCGAGCCGTGCGGCTTCGACGATCACAATCACCGGCACCTCCGGCGATCTCTCGCATGCAGTCTCTGTGCCGCTCACCGTGACCGCGATCAAAACCGGCACAGTACCTGTCGATCTGACTTCGGCCTTCAACAAGAACACTATCTATGCCGACGGCTCCACGTTCTCAGCCTCAGCCAGCGCCGACGGCGAAGGCTTCGCTTATTCGCAAGAAGCATTGGGCCCGACGCCGCTGTGGGACGGTGTCTTGTTCAACCTTGGGCCGGCCAATAAGCCGGACGCGGTTGCCGGTAGAACCGTTAAGCTTGCAGAAGGCAAGTTCGCCAGCCTGCATCTTCTCGCCGCGGGTGTTGAAGGCAGTCAGGAGTCGCAGATCTTTACCATCACCTACGCCGACGGGACATCTTCTTCTGTTACGCAGAGCGTCAGTGACTGGTATGAGCCGGCCGGCTACAAGGGTGAGTCCGAAGCCATCGCCGCCCCCTACCGCCTCGAAGCCGATGGTTACAAAGACAACCGAACCTTCTATCTCTACGGTTACTCGTTCGATTTAGACAGCACTAAGGTGGTGAGCAGCATCACCTTGCCAGATAACGAGCATGTACTGGTCTTTGCCATGACACTTGTTCCTTCCGCGACCTCCTGAAGAGTCGCGCCAAGAGCAAGATGCGCCGAAAGGCAGGGCGCGACCGTAAACGGCAAAAGCGCGCCGACCAAGAACAAGAATCATTTATAGATTTCTTGCAGGACCGGCACCTGCGGTGGCAAACTGCTGATCTTGTTCCGAGCGTTGATTTTTCGCTTTTGCTGGTGCGAAGTCGAGGACCACGCGTGAAGGAACATCGCCGTGCTCAAGGCGATCGAAGATCTGATTAATCGAAGATAGCGGCTGCAGCTCGATATCGGCTTTGACCTTGCCTCCGACAGCGAAGGCTAGGGCTTCGGCCATATCCTGGCGCGTGCCGACAAACGAACCGCGGATAGTTATGCAGTTTGCCACAACGTCGAAAAGCGGAACTGGGAATTCGCCGGGCGGCAATCCGACCAAGACGCAAGTTCCTCGCTTCCGGGTCATGCCAACGCCTTGCTTGAATGCGATGAGCGAAGGCGCGGTAATCAGAACGCCATGAGCTCCGCCGCCGGTGGCCTTCTTGACGGCAGTTGCCGGATCTCCAGTCTTGGCGTTGATCACGAAATCGGCGCCAAGGCGCGTGGCATGGGCCAGCTTGCCATCATCTATGTCGATTGCGCAGACGAGTAGTCCCATGGCTTTCGCATATTGGATGGCCAGATGACCGAGTCCGCCAGCACCAGAAATAGCGATCCATTCTCCGGGCCGCGCCTCGGTCTGCTTAATCCCTTTGTAGGTCGTGATTCCCGCGCAGATCAAGGGCGCAGCCTGCGTAGCTGTTAAGCCCGCAGGCACGTGGGCAACGTAATCTGGGTCGGCGATGATGAATTCGGCAAAACCACCGTTAACGCTGTAGCCGCCGAACCGCGCCTCGGCGCAAACCGTTTCCCAACCAGTCAAACAGTATTCGCAGTGACCACACGCCGAGAAGAGCCACGGCACACCCACCCGGTCGCCCTCCTTCACAATTTTCACCCCTGAACCAACTGCAGCTACCAGACCGATTGCCTCGTGGCCAGGAATGAACGGGAGAGTTGGCTTCACCGGCCAGTCGCCGTGGGCCGCATGGAGATCGGTGTGGCATACGCCGCACGCCTCGGTCTTCACCAGGATTTCGCCGGCCCCGGGAGAAGGAATGTCCAATTCCTGAAGTTCCAAGGGTTTTCTGAATTGCTCGACAACAGCTGCGTGCATCTTCGTGGCCATGTTTCCTCCGCTTTAATTCTTTGCCCGTAGGAAATTCGAGCTTATCAACGGAGTAGTGGTTTTTCTGAGCAAGAGTGATCAGTCCAGCCCGGCTTCTACAGATGCAGGTGAGGCCAGTCATAAACGAGTTCAATATCACTTTGAGTCAAAGACGAAACTAACGATGAGGAACGAGCGGGCTTTCACACGCTTCGATAAACTGTTTCCTAAGACGGGTTGACGATTTTACTGTTGCCAGCCTCCGCCCAGGGCTTTGTAGAGTTGAACCAGGCTGCGATATTCATCTCCCCGCGCCGCAGCGAGCGTCAGTTCGGCGCCGTAAAGTGACCGCTGTCCATCGAGTACTTCGAGGTATGTCGTCGTGCCGCCCTTGTAGCGAAGCGTGGAAATGCGGACGGTTTCCTGCAGGTCAGCTACCGAATCCTGCTGTCGTGTGCGAACCTGATGAAGTTTCTCGTAACCGATGAGCGCGTCCGAGACTTCTCCAAAAGCGTGTTGGATCGCTTCCCGGTAGCCGATCAAAGCTTGTTGGTGTTGAGATTCAGCCAGATGCAAATTCCCTTTCAGCGCGCCTCCGGTAAAGATTGGCTGGCTAACCTGCGCGCCATAAGACCAGATGCCTAGCTGCGTGTTGTAGAGGCTTGGGAAAGCAGAATCCCGACCA
>Ga0181525_10002296_pt1 | contig 15720 bp, 6 predicted proteins | sample PEATcosm2014_Bin_48_FD_121100 | JGI IMG/M metagenome (GOLD analysis project Ga0181525, IMG submission 121100) | Peatland microbial communities from MTU Mesocosm Facility, Houghton, MI, USA - PEATcosm2014_Bin06_10_metaG | ecosystem: Environmental > Terrestrial > Soil > Wetlands > Peat | place...
ATGTTTAAAGTGCCATGACGGTCCAGCCCACCCTGCAAAGTCTTTCGATCAGGCGCGCTCGAATTCCTCACCGGGTTGCGCGCAGTGTCACATAGAACATCGCGGAGAAATTGAGCTTACGAAAGTAAGCGACGGAAACTGCACCCGCTGTCACCGCGATCTGGGGGCTTACGCTTCCAATGTCAGACTGAAGAACCTCCATATCGTTGGTTTTCGACAAAAACAGCATCCTGAATTTTCGGCCGCGGCCCGGCCCGATCTGCGGCCCCTTAAGCTGAACCATTTCGCTCATATGCCTGCCACGCCGACGTTGGTCCGCAAAATCAAGTTGCCCATGCAGTGTGCCGACTGCCACGTTACCGACCGTAACTCCGCAATGGGGAACTTGCTCCCGGTGACATTTGAGCAGAACTGCAAGTCCTGCCATGCGAGAGAACTGGAGTTCGATGTTTATCAGGTCCTCAAAGCTGCGGTTCCCGCGCCCCACACGAAAGACCCTAAGACCATACACGATTTCATAGTCGCTACATACAGCAAGGCGCTGGAGGACGACCCCTCATTGGCAGCGCGGCCCTTGGGAAATGAAATAACCCGGCAGCCCAATTCGGCCGCATGGCTGGAAAAAGTAGTTGCCGCTTCCGAGGTGTACCTTTTCCAAAGCCGGAGCGGACCCGGCGGACGCGACGGGAAGTGCAGCTATTGCCACGAATTCACCGGCTGGGATGGAGGGTTCCCCATTGTGCGGAAGGTTAATCGCATACAAGGGCGCTATGTGGAAGGCCAGCAGGATGGCGAACCGTGGTTCCTGCGGGGCGAGTTCAGCCACCGTGCTCATCGCGCGGTTCAGTGCGACTCCTGCCATACGGAGGCGCAGAAGAGTACCAAAACTTCCGACGTATTGGTTCCGAAATTAAAACAGTGTGAGCCGTGCCATAGCGCGAGCCAGGCGGGGCTTGATCGCTGCTCCGAGTGTCACCTTTACCATAATAAAGGCCTGGAAAAAGACGAACGGCGACCCCGAGAGCAGATCTTATCCGCGCTTGGAACAGGAGGCTTCTATTGAGGTTCGGACTCGAGTGGTGGGGCGCGACAGACGTTGGCCGTGTCCGTAGCAATAACGAGGACAAATGGCTGGTGGACGAGGATCTGCAAGTAGCGATCCTGGCAGATGGGATGGGTGGAGAAAATTGCGGCGAAATTGCGTCCACGGTAACCCTTGAAACTGTTTCCGAACACCTTCGATCTCCCCAAGCCATGGCCCTTCCTTTAGAAGAACTCGCCGGCGCGGCGATTCGGGAAGCCAACCGCCGCGTAATCGAGGCCAGCCGCAGGCGACCCGATTGCAATGGAATGGGATCGACAATCGTCATGGCCTTGTGGCGAGATCCCGAACTTCTCATCGCGAACGTTGGCGACAGCCGTGCCTATCTGTTCCGTAACGGCGAGTTGTGCCAGCTTTCTTATGATCAAAATTTCGCGAACGAATTGCGCACTAAGCTAGGACTGACGGAAGAACGTTTGCGTTCGGTGCCGAATGGCAATGTGCTCACCATGGCCATCGGCTGTCAGGAGCGCGTGCTCATTGAAACACACACGACTATCCTACAACCCGGGGATCGAATTTTGCTCTGTTCGGACGGGTTGCACGGATCGGTTGAGAACGCCACGATAGTGCGCATCTTGGACGGATCCGGAGCGCTATGCGAAGGGGTCGAACGATTGATCGACTGTGCCAATTCTTTAGGAGGCCAGGACAACGTCACGGTCGTCCTGTTGAAATATGATGGCGGAAGCCGCGAATAAGATTGGGCCATATAAAGTTTTGAAGCTTCTGAACAAAGGGACCCGCCCTTTGTACTGTGCAGAAGCTCCGGATGGGCGGCAGGTCGCGATTAAAGCGGTGGCGGTCGCGGGGCTAAGTCCGGAGGATCGCGCGCGATTCATGCGCGAATCCGAGACCTGCCGTGTTCTAAACCACCCTAACCTGATTTGCGTTTATGACGCAGGCGAGGCTGATGGAATGCTCTACCAGGCGATGGAACTACTGGATGGGGCAGACTTGGATAAAGCCATTTCATCTGGCCAAAGGTTCAGTTGGGATGACCGGCTATCCATCATGGAACAGGTATGTGCGGGCCTCGCCTATGCACACGATCGCAACCTGGTACACCGGGATATTAAACCTTCCAATCTGTTCCTGCAGAGTTCGGGGATCGTTAAAGTGCTTGATTTCGGTATGGTACGCTTAGCGAATTCGACATTAACGCGAGTCGGGTCGGCATTGGGAACTTTGAACTATATGGCGCCGGAGCAGATCCAAAGCGACCCCTGCACACCCGCTTCAGACGTATTCTCCGCAGCGATCGTCTTTTACCAACTAGCCAGCGGGATTCACCCGTTCGCCAGCCGCAACCAACAACTATACGAATTAGTAAGCGCAATCGTGTTCGGGGCGACTCCCCAACTAAGCAATATTTGTCCCGATGTTCCAGAGGGGCTAAGCGCCGTTCTCGAGAAAGCTCTCCAAAAGAAACCTGAGTTCCGCTATGCGAATGCCGGCGAGTTCAACCACGCAATTGGGCTGTGCCGCACTCTCCGGTCGCAGCTTGTTCCAAATGGAACCGTAGGTACAACGACCACAGCCGGACCGTTCGAGGTTCCGGTAGCCGACGGAAAGACCCGCATTATTCGCCGGCCGCCGCGCGACGCCGGGCCGATTTTGCCGATTCAACGCCCGGCGCCACCGCCGAAACCCGCTTCCATACAAGAGCCACATGTCCGTTACTGCCCAGTCTGCACCAACCCGGTTCTCGGCGAGGTGGAAATCTGCCCGAATTGCGGCGCCCCCTTGACTAAGAGCACCGAAATCTCTACAATTAATCCCCATATTCCGTTTCTGGCTTTTTACGGTCTGCTGGCGATTGCGGCAATTCTGGCGGTGGCTTTGGTGATAGTCATTATGACGAAGTGAATAACAGATGAAAGAAACACTGATCCTGATCGCATGTGCGAGTTTGTCCATGGCCCAGCTCGCGTCGCATCAATACGTCGGAGCCGGCGGGTGCCGATCTTCAAATTGCCACGGGGGCACTTCGGCCCTTCCCGAGACGCAAAGCCGCATTCTTGGTAACGAATTTGCGATTTGGTCGATCAGCGACAAGCATTCGCGCGCATACACGGTCCTGAACGATCCACGCAGCAAGCGCATGGCGGAGATCCTCAAGATCGGAGACGTTACAACTGAAAAGCGTTGCACGGTGTGCCATGTGGTGGGATCTCCGGACAAAAGCCTCTCCGATGGGGTCGCCTGCGAAGCCTGCCACGGCCCTGCGGCTGATTGGTTGGGCAGTCATCTTCAGGTAAAGAACAGCTCTCAGGAGGAATTGGCCCGGACTCACCAGGACAGTGTGAGCAAGGGCATGATCGACACCAAGAAACTGGATGTTCGCGCTGGGATGTGTCTGGCATGCCATCTGGGAAGGGAAGGCCAGGTGGTGGATCACGATATGATCGCGTCGGGCCATCCCGACCTAGCATTTGAACTGGATACTTTCACGGTAGGACAACCGGCGCATCATCGAGAGCCAAAATCGGCACCCGGCAATACGCTGCCCCGCGTGCGCGCCTGGGCGGTTGGCCAGAGTACGGCCTTGGCGGCAGGAATGAGGCTCCTAGCGTTGCATGCCGCGAACGGCTGGCCGGAATTCTCCGATTTGGAGTGCTACCAGTGCCACCACGATATACGTGCCGATAGCTGGCGTATCCAGCGCGGCTACGGGAATCGGAAGCCGGGCACGCTGCAGATGAATCTAGCCCGCTTCGAAGTAATGCGCGCTCTGGTAGCCCAGGAAACACCGGATCAGTTGGCCGCGTTCGACAGTGAGATGGCTCGGCTTGGTAATGTCATCTCGCAAAAATTCACGGACGGCGCCGCGATTGCGCAGGCTGCGATGGCTGTAGAACATACCGCGGATGCGCTGACAGTTAAATTACTGCAGCAGAATTTCGACGCGGGGGCTACTCAGGGCTTGATAACTGCTATCTCCAAGGACATCCAGCGCATAGCCAATGCCGGGGTCAATTCGGCGGAGCAGGTGACCATGAGCATCGACGCCCTGACGGCCGCCCTCTCGCAGGATCCCGGCAGGCAGCAGGCGATCGGCGCTCTCTACACCTACTTGGAGCATCCTTCAGTTTATAGACCTTCGGAATTTATCGCCTTGTATAAGAGAGCGGTGGTAGAGTAAGCCTTCATTTGTCATGAGGTGCTCTCTAGCTCTTTTAATTCTCGTCGCGGGAACTCATCTCATTTACGCGCAACAAGCGCAGCTTCCGCGCCAAGGAAGGCAGCAGGAACGAGGTCCAGTACCCAAGCTGGAGCCCCTCCGCAGGCTCCCGCGGCGAGGGCCTGCGCCGCCAGTTGGAGTTAGTGTGACTGACGAGAACGCCGGCCTGCAGCAATTTATCGATCGGCAGCGGTTGCAGGTCGGGCAATTGCCGCAGGCGGACGATCGTTTGCGGCCCCTCCTTCAAGGCACAGTTTCGCCGCTCCAAATTGCACTGGAGACGCCGGTCCGCATGTTGCCAATTGCGCCGGTTTTGGCGGTTGTAGCGGCGCCGTTGCCTGGACGCGTGGCTGCTACGCCAATATTCAGCCGCTGGCATGTCTTCCCGGCGCCGATATGGCACCGGTACGAAGATACGTCGCTGGATGCTGTTTATGCGGAGAGCAACTGGTGGGATCCTTTTAATCGAAATACGCTAAAGGCCGACTACCCGGTGCTGGGCCGCCGCCTTTTCTTCGACCTTACCGGGTCCAGTGAAACGCTGACGGAGATCCGCCGCATCCCTGTGCCATCGAACGTGAGTACCGCCGATCCAGGCGAATTCGGATTCTATGGCCGCGGTGGCCAGTTTGCCATTCAGCAGGACTTCCGTCTTAGTTTCGACCTATTTCAAGGAAGCGCCGGATTTAGTCCGATTGATTACGAGTTACGGGTGACGCCCGAATTCAATATCAATTACTTGTTGACCCGCGAAACCGGTTTGACGGATATCGATGTCGCTCAAGGGATCCGGCGCACCGATTCCAATATAGGTATGCAAGAGCTGTTTGTCGAGAAGCGGCTTTTTACAAACAGCGCCAGCGCCTTTCATGTTCGACGGCAAGAGGACGACCGCGGTAGCGCGTATTTCGATTTCACTTCCGTTCGACTCGGCATTCAGCGCTTTACCAGCGATTTCAGGGGATTTGTGTTTTCCGACGAACAGCCTGGCGCACGCTTGTTCGGCACTTTTCACAACAACGTCTTCCAGTACAATCTCGCTTATTTCAACATGCTTGAGAAGGACACTAACAGCGGGCTAAACACTTGGCGTACCCGGCAGCAATCGGTCTCGGTAGCAAATCTTTACTGGAATGACTTTATCGCCAGGGGTTATAACCTGAACTTCAGCGCCTTGTACAACCACGACCAGCCGAGTTTCCTGATTGATAAGAACGGCTTTCTGGTCCGTCCCGCTCCGGCGGGAACTCCTTTGCCGCACAAGATTCGAGCCGCTTATGCGGGCGTCACCGGCGACGGACACATTGGGCGTATTAATGTGTCCAACGCGTTTTATCAAGCCTTCGGCCGGGACGATCGGAATCCCATCACAGGCCGTCCCGAACACATCAATGCGCAATTGGCCGCTTTAGAGCTCGCATACGAAAAGGATTGGATGACCTGGAAGGTTTCGGCCTTCTACACCTCTGGGGACCGCAACCTGAACAGCGGGCAGGCAAACGGTTTCGACGGGATCGTTCCCAACCAGCAGTTCGCCGGGGGCGGGTTCCTGGGTAACCCCGCCTTGGCGGATCGTGGGCTTATTAATAATGAATTCGAGGCTGGAGGCATCAATTTCCTGAATCGCGAAGCGATTCCGCTCACCGGTACCGAATTAACGTTGTTCGGGCCCAACAACCTCATTCCGGCTATGCGCGCGGGCTCTTTCCAGGGCCAGGCCAATTTCGTGAATCCTGGGATACTCCTCTACAATGCCGGCTTCGACGCCAAGATCACTCCCAAGCTGAGGTCGTCGATCAACGTAAATTACGCCCAATTCAGCAACACGGAAGTCCTTGAGGCCATATTGTTCCAGGAGCACATTCGGCATAGCATTGGTTTGGATTCAGGCGTGGGTCTTCAGTACCGGCCGCTATTGAGTGAAAACATCGTAATCACAGCCGGTTTCGGAACGCTGCTTCCCGGCGACGGTTTCCGTGACATTTATTCTAAGCAGCTTTTGTTTTCCGCTTTCGTGAACTTGAGGTTAGTATTCTAATGCGAGCGCTCACGTTATTGCTTTCGATTGCTCCTCTGTGGGGCGCCGAGAACCTGCTTCGCCAAACTGTGGAAGAGGCAAGGCTCAAGAGCCAGGGCTGCCAGTCGGCCATGTGCCACGTCAAAATCGAGCCGATGCACATATCTCCTGCAGTCCGCCTGGGCTGCACGGACTGTCATGGAGGAAGGGCAGATACAACCGACAAATTACTAGCCCACGCACACCCGCGTAAACCAGCGCTCTGGCCGTCAAGCGCAAATCCGGTCCGCAGCTATACGCTTCTTAACCAAGAGAGTCCAGCATGGGTACGCTTCCGCAATCCAGGCGATTTGCGAATAGCGGATAAGACTTGCGGCTCGGTTTCCTGCCATGACGCAATCGTAGATAGGGTTCGGTCCAGCATGATGACGCATGGCGCGTTTCTGTGGGGGGCCGCGCTTTATAACAACGGCGCCTTTCCTCTTAAGCGGCCGGTTTTTGGCGAGAGCTACGGCTTAGTGGGCGCCGGCGAAACGGGGCAAGACGGCCATAGCGTCGCGCAAAAGCTGGCCGCCGTCCCGCCGCCCACATCGGCGGAAATGCAATTCAAAGCCATGCTGCCGGAGCTTTTCCCATTGCCGCAATTCGAGGCGACTCAACCGGGCAATACCCTGCGCGTATTCGAACGCGGCGATAATCGGCTCAGCAATCGTGGCTTCGGAACGCTCACCCGCACCGACCCCGTATTTCAGGGATTGCAGCGCACACGTCTGTTCGACCCGGTGCTCTCGTTTCTGGGCACCAATGACCAGCCCGGCGACTATCGCTCGTCGGGGTGCACAGCATGTCATGTTATATACGCAAATGACCGGGACCCGTCGCATGCGGGGCCGTACGCGGTAAATGGCCACCTGGGTTATAGCTTCACCGACGACCCAACCATTCCCAAGAACGAGGAAGGCCATCCCATTCGCCACCAACTCACTCGCACGATCCCGTCCAGCCAATGCGTTGTCTGCCACATGCACCCGGGCACCTCATATGCATCCCAATACTACGGGTACATGTGGTGGGATAACGAGACGGATGGCGGCAAGATGTATCCCAAGCAGACGAAACAATGGAACCCGGAGGATATTGCCCACTCCCTCGCGAGCAATCCTGAATCCGCTTCCTTGAAAGGGAATTGGTCCGATCCCCAGTTCTTGCGCAACGTTCGAAATCTTAATTCAACCAACCAACAGACCCAATTTGCAGATTTCAACGGCCATGGATGGATCTACCGGTCTGTCTACAAACACGACCGTAAGGGCAACTGGCTGGACAGCGACGGCAACCGTATCGATTTCGACGATCCCCAGAAATTTCAGAAGGCAGTGCAATTGAGCGACATCCATCTGGACAAAGGACTGCAATGTATAGACTGCCACTTTGAGCAGGACAACCACGGGGACGGCCATTTGTATGGCGAGCCCCGGGCTGCTGTGGAAATTGATTGCGTGGATTGCCACGGCTCCATTCGGGCTCGGGCGAATCTGAAGACCTCCAACAGCGCCGCACCCGCCGGCGGCACGGATCTGGCCTTGCTTCGCACGCCGTTCGGAGCGCGCCGTTTCGAATGGGTGAACAATGAGTTGGTGCAGCGTTCCATGGTGGATAGCGGAAAGTCGTGGAAGATCTCTCAAGTGCTGGATTCCATCACCCCGGGTTCCTCCAAATACAACGAAAAGGCGCGCCTGGCCAAAACCATCCAGCGTGACGGCGCCTCTTGGGGAGCGCCGGTCCCAGCCGATCGATTAGCTCATGCGGACGAGAGAATGTCCTGCTATACCTGCCACACATCGTGGATGACAAGTTGTTTCGGTTGTCATCTCTCCATGAAAGCCAACGCCAAGCGTCCGGCCTTACATTTCGAAGGCGACGCCGACACTCGGAATTTTACGACTTATAACTTCCAAGTTGTGCGCGACGACATCTTCATGCTGGGACTCGACAGTACGGCCAAGAACCATAAGATCGCACCGATACGCTCCTCGAGTGCCGTGCTGGTCAGTTCGCAGAATACCGGCCGCGAGTGGATCTATCATCAAGAGCAGACGGTTTCCTCAGAAGGCTATAACGGTCAGGCGTTTAATCCTCACTATCCGCACTCGGTGCGAACTCGAGAAACGAAGACCTGCACCGATTGCCACATTTCACGCGAGAACGATAACAATGCCTGGATGGCCCAGTTATTACTTCAAGGGACCAACTTCGTTAACTTTATTGGGCGCTATGCTTACGTCGGGGAGGGCCGGAATGGCCTCGCGGCCGTGGCTGTAACCGAACATGACGAGCCTCAAGCGGTTATCGGGAGTTATTTGCACAAGTTGGCTTATCCGGAGAACTACCTCCGGCATCAAAAAAAGAAGGAACTTACTGAAGCGTACGGGCACGGCGGCAATATCTTAAGCTTGCAACTTCGCGGCGAGTATCTTTATACTGCTAAAGGCCGCGACGGAATAGAAGTATATGACGTCGCCAATGTCGACAATAAAGGCTTCGCCGAACGAATTATTACAGCTCCAGCGTCGCCTGTTGGCCAGCGGTTCTATTTAAAAACGAAAGACGCCAGGTGGATCGCAGCGCCTGCCACTTTGGCCGTAGATCCGGCACGCCGGCATAATGCGGAAAACGAGGAGCGGCCCATACATCCCTTATATGCTTATTTGTATGTCGCTGACGCTCAGGAGGGCCTAATCCTCATAAATGCCGCGACCCTGCTGGATGGCGATCCGCGCAACAATTTTCTGAGACGCGCCCTGACGTTTAACCCTCAGGGAATGCTTAATGGGGCAAATTTCGTGGTCACCGAGGGCAATTATGCTTACGTCTCGTGCGACCGCGGTATCGTCATCGTCGGCTTGGACGATCCGCTCCACCCGCAGGTTGTTTCGCGGGTGGCTTTGAATGCGCCCGGACATCTGGCGTTCCAGTTCCGATACGCATTCGCGTGCGATCGCGAAGGTCTGAAAGTAATCGATGTGACCGACATCAAGCGCCCCGTAATCAAAGCGTCAGTGGCTATCCGGGACGCTCGCGACGTCTATGTGGCGCGGACGTACGCCTACGTAGCTGCCGGAAAACAAGGCTTGGCAATTGTGGATGTCGAGCGGCCGGAAGCCCCGGGGCAACCGCAAAACTTTGACGCGGGCGGACAGATCAACGACGCTTATGCGGTGAAACTGGGCATGACCAATGCCAGTCTCTTCGCCTACGTGGCCGACGGAAAGAACGGACTGCGCGTCCTGCAAATGACCTCGCCCGATCGGACCTCCGGATTGTGGGGGTTCAGCCCGCAGCCCAACCCGGAATTGATCGCAACTTACAAGACGAAAGGAGAGGCGATCGCCATCTCCAAGGGACTCGACCGCGACCGCGCCGTTGACGAGAGCGGAAACCAGTTGGCGGTCTTCGGGCGTCGAGGAGCGGGGCCTTTGCCGCTGGAACGCATGCAGCGGTTGTACTTGAGAAACGGAAAGTTGTATACCGTAACCAACGAGCCTCCCAGGTCCGCGCTCGCTGCCGTACCAAGCGTTGCTGCCAAGGTCAAGCGGGAGAAGCCATGACATTTAGATGGACCGTGGTTCTTTTGTCGGCGCCGTTGTTCGCCCAGCCGATTATTCAAACGCAGAATCTCGATGGTGCGCAACGTGCCGTGGCGTGGCACACCGCAACTCACTACGCGTTCCACCGTTCAAGAAAGTTAATTTCGGTCACCAACGAAGCGCCGGCCCAACCTGGAGAGAAGCTCCGACTGCGGGGCGCTGGATTCGACGGTACGCTCCAGATTTTCACCGGAGGCGTGCCCGCCGATACATCCCGCATCGACGAGCAGACTGCGGACTTTGTACTTCCGGCCGGCGCCGGCGGCAGCTTCTTGCAACTGGTTGCGCTCACCGGCGCTGGCCGAAGCAACACCGCGAGCATTCCAGTGGATGCGCCCGCCGACCAGGTGCAGCTTTCCGCAGCCGACGTTCAGAGCGTAGTGTTCGGCGCGGCTATGGCTGCGGCCGGCGACGGAATGGTAATCGTTGTGGTGGACCGGCCAGGCGATGTTCTGGCCGTTTATCGCCGTGCGCAAGCGCAAGACTCCGATGTGGAGAAAGCCCTGTCCCTGGCTCGGTCGGGCGCATTCTTCAGCAGTCTTGGAACTCCGCTGAGTTCTCGAACGGTCCGTGCGATCAGCCGGGTAAACTTTCCCGAAAATATTCCGAATCAGCCAGCCGGGGATCTGTATGGAATCGAGAACACCAATCGCGGATGCGATTTCAATCTCCAATATATTCCCGGCCAAGCCTTTCCCAGAGAACTGAATGCTACCGCAAGCGGTTACAGTTTAGGAATCGGCACAGTGGCCGGCGGCGTTCCTCTGTTTCGCAATGGCGAGACCGTCGTGGGCGGCATCGGCGTAGCCGGACTGGTAAGCGACGATGCCGACGAGTACGCGGCAGCGGCGGCTGCTCAGTCCGCCGGTTTCTTCGTGCACCTCCCTTTGCCTTATCCTGGCGCCGTCTATCTAAATGGCTTTCAGTTGCCATTCGTCGGTCCCGGAGTTCCTGCCGGCGTGCAGCCGGGAGCCACCACCGACGGCGCCTTCCAGGTTGGACCTCTGAACGGGATGCCTGCCCCGGAGGGCTGGCTTTCCGGACCGATTGCAAGCCCCGAGCTGAACTTGGACGACGTCAACGGGATCGTTCAGAACGCTATTAACATGGCGAACCTGACCCGTGCAGCCATTCGTCTTCCTTTAGGCACGCGGACAAAGATGGTGATTGCCGTCTCGGATCTGAACGGGAATATCCTGGCTCTCTACCGAATGTCCGATGCAACTATCTTCTCGGTCGACGTCGCCTTGACCAAGGCCCGGAACGTGGTGTACTTTTCCGGTCCCAACCGAGACCCGCTGGATCTGCCTGGCGTTCCGTTGAACACGGCGGTTACAAACCGAACAATCGGATTTGGTTCGCAGATCTATTTCCCATCCGGGATCTGGAACACACCACCGGGCCCATTTTATGACATGTACATGGCCGACATTGCGGCGCCCTGCACGCAAGGACATCAGCCCCAAAATGCCAATCAATCGGGAATCGTTTTCTTTCCCGGTTCTAGCCCGCTCTACCGCAACGGCCAGATGGTCGGAGGACTCGGCGCATCCGGCGACGGCGTAGACAACGACGATTTCGTCACCTCGGGCGGCGCCCAAGGCTATGACGCTCCCGCCGGTATCCGCGCCGACCAGATCTTTATCCGCGATGTGAGGTTGCCGTACTGGAGTTTTCCCCGAAATCCTGAGGAGTGAACCACGAGCACTCTGCTGCGCAACGGTCTCTGCGCCCAAGAATCGATCTCCAGGCCTGCTGCCCCATCTTGGCTTCCAATTGAGCTGCTTTCGCCTCATACCAGTGGGTAGTGTCCTAAAGGTGCGTAGGACACTACCTACCAGTGCCACTTTCCACTCCAAAGCCAGTTTTCGGCTATAATGTAACCCAACGTTCGGACTGCTATTCTCCGCACATGGCTCACGCTGACAAGTACAAGATCGGCGATTTCATCGGGAAGTACGAAGTCCAGGGTGTACTTGGGACCGGTGGCTTCGGAACGGTCTACCGCGCGTACGATCCTTCAACCGATGGATTCGTTGCCATCAAGGTGCTGAACTTTCCAGACGATGAAGACCTCGTAAAGCGGTTCAGGCTCGAGGTTAAGATAGCCGCCAGGCTCCGCCACAAGAATATTGTAACGGTCTACACCTTCGAAGAGGAACAAGGCGCTCTCGTTATGGAGTATCTCGACGGGAAAGACCTTAGGAAACTGCTAGCGGAACACGCGGAATTCACCCTGTACGATAAGCTCTTGATCATGCGTGAAGCTGAGGAAGGCCTCCAGTATGCTCACGAACAAGGGGTGGTACATCGTGATGTTACTCCAAGCAATATCATGAGGCTGGCAAACGGATCGGCTAAGATCATGGATTTTGGCGTTGCGCGGCTGCGCGACGCAACAACCCGACTCACGCAGGCCAACTACATCATCGGGAACGCTCCCTATCTGGCTCCCGAACTGTTCACAAGCGCCGGTATTGCAAGTGACCAATGTGATATCTGGAGCTTTGGAGTGGTGTTCTACGAATTCCTGAGTGGTGCCAATCCGTTCCAGGCTGAAAATCTCGAACAAGTTGTATTCAAAGTGAATTGGTCGGATCCACGTCCGATCTCGGTCGCGGCATCGGGCGTCCCGGAGGCTTTGGATACCGTCTTCCAGAAAATGCTCGCCCGTTCTCCAAAGGAGCGCTACCGTTCCTTTGAGGAACTGCGGTTTGATCTGCACCCTTTGATTCTGGAGCAGGGGCGAGTTGAGGCCGAATCGCTGTTGCAGCAAGCTGAGAAACTTAAGGACATTGGTCGTAACGAGGCGTTTCGCCTGGCCCGCCGAGCTTTGGATTTGGACCCAAGCAACGGGGCAGCCGCTAAGTTGGTGAAAGCCCTCCGGCGAAATTCTGCTCAACCATTTGAAACTATGCGCCGGCAGGAGATTGACCGCCTCGCCGGGCAGATTCGCGAGTACGTTGCAAAAGGCAATTTGCCGCAAGCATCGTTGGATCTCGCGGCGGCGGAGAGTCGTTATCCAGGGGAGAGCGCTTGGACCGAATTGCAGGCGGATATCGACGCACGTCAGGCCGAGCTAAAACGCGAAACTGAGATCGCCGCGCTTGCCGAGGGGCTGCGCGGTCGGCTTGACCAGGAACTTCAGGATACCTGGTACGCGGATTTGGAGGCTCCAGGAGGGGGCACGTATCCCATCGCACCGGTGTGGGATGTACTGCGAAGGGCAATCGAGCGATTGGATCAGGCCCGATTGAAGTATGCTGGGGAAGCCGTTTGGGATGCCTTGCAAACCGAAATCGGGCAGCGGCAGACGGGCTTGGAGCAGGACATCACGGAAATTATTAGGTCCTGTTCCGGACTGTTAGCGCTCGATTGGAACGCCAAGCAGTTGTCCATGGCCCGCGCCCGTTATCCCAGCGAGCCTTTCTGGGGAATTCTTCAAAAGGAGATCGATGTTCGCCGTGAGGCCATCGACCGCGCCTCCAAAATCGAATTTGAGGCGCGCATTCGGGAGTGTTTGATCCAGGAGGATTTCAAGAAGGCGCTGGAGCTTCTGAAAGCTGCGCGTAACCGGCATCCTGGAGACGACCCTTGGGGGGATCGTCTGAAATCGGAGGTCGACGCACGCCAGGCAGACGCAAAGCGGAGACGGGAGCTAGACGGGGTGGAGCAAGATGTTCGCGAACAGTTGGAGTTCGCGGATCAGATTCCTAACCAACAGGATCGGCTTTATCCCATCGAGGATCAATCCCGTGCCTTTCAACAGGCCGGCGCAGTGGTAGCTAGGGCGCGAGCACAATATGGGAGCGAAAGCCGTTTGGACGGGCTAGAGACCGAAATAGCTGAGCGGCGAACGGAATGGAAACGCAAAGTTGTGCGGCAAGCGGATGCACTGCTCAAATCGTCTCAGAGGGAGACGCTTTGGTCCCTGAGTCACCAGATCCGCAGGCTGTCCGAGATAGATCCCAAAGAACCCTTGTGGGTTCGTCTGCAAGCAAAGCTCGATGTCGGGAACCGCGTGCGCTCAACCTTACAGCGAGACGTCCGAGAAGCCGCCCTTGAACTAAACACGGCACGCGCGACATACCCTGAAGAGGAGCTCTGGCCGATACTCCAAGCGGAGCTCGATGAGCGGCAGGCGGAGGTGGAGAAAGCATCCGGCCGCGCCGATTCTCTGCTAGCAGAAGGACGGCCGCACGAAGCCATCGGGCTAATCGAAGGCCGCTTCGCCGGGGAGTCTCAGTTAGAACCGGCGTTAGCGCGTGCGCGCGCAGCACTGGAGCGGCTAGAACGAGACGAAATCGAGAACATCGCCGAGAGTGTCCAACGCCAGTTGGAGGAGCAAATTCAAGAAGCTGAGTCGCAGGTTCCCTTTGCAACGTGTCCCATCGCGTCAATTTGGGATGGACTGCGAACAGCGATCGAACGATTGGAGCAGGCTCGGGTGAAATATCCTGGCGAGGCCGCTTGGGATAGTGTGCGAGCCAGAATTGCGGAACGGCAGAAACTGCTGGAACACGGAATGCTAGACATCGTTCGGACCTGTTCAAGTCCGATCTCGCTCGATAGGAACGCTAAGCAACTGAATGCGGCCCGAGCCCGTTATCCTTCCGAGCCTTTCTGGCCCACCTTGCAGAAAGAGATTGACGCCCGACGCGAGGCGATCGAGCGCGCGTCCAAAGACGAATTCGTGGCAAGCATTCGGGGGTGTTTGACGGAGAACGATTTGACGACGGCGCGGGAACGGCTGCAAGCTGCTCGGAATCGTCATCCTGAGGATGAAGGGCTGTGGAACGAGCTAAGATCGGAAATCGATACACGTCAGGTCCAGGCCCAGAAGCGGGAAGAGCAGGAACCGATTCCGGTGCTCCGCGATTCTGGAGGGGCGAGTTCCGTGTCGCAGCAAGAAAGCCTTAAGACACGTGCTGCGGTAGTAGGCGGATCCCCGATCGGATATTCGGGCGGAGTGGCCCTGGAGCCCGCAAACGGCGAGTTGCGGACGTATCCGAAGCAGCAAATAACTGATTCGCCCGCTATCGAACGACCAAAGAGAGATCCCGGGAAGCCTGACCAGGCTACTGAAATCCTTACTCGCCGCCCAGTCATAAAATGGCTGATAGTTGCCGCGGCTGGTATTACTTTGGCTTTAACGACCCTGGCGGTTATCCACCCCACTGGTCCTGTTCCATTAAGGGTTGATCCCAAGGAGTTGGGGTTCATCTATCCTGGGGAAAGCTTGTCGAAGTCCCTGACTCTGTCTGGCGGGCGAAGTAACCCCCAGGTCCTGAGCAGCCAGCCTTGGCTGCTTGCCAGTGTCGCCCGTAACACCACTCCTATTCAGATAAATGTTCAAGTGGATCCAAGAGGTCTTCACGGCGATCAATTCGGTCAGTTGAGAATCGTCGCTGGTACCGACGCTTCCGAAACTACGGAGGTGAGAATTAGCCTGAAGGAAAACGCCATAGCACAAAAGCCCTTGGTGACCTTGAAAGCAATCCCCGCAGCCATATTCTTCCCGAATTATCGAATTGGCGAACCTGCACCCAGCGCACAAATCGTATCGGTCAACAGCGTGAATCCGGCCGAGGGCCTGCATTTTTCGATCACCAGCCCTCCTTCCTGCAGTTGGCTCAATCTGCCAGCGTCCGGCATCACACCCGCAACATTTAGGGCCAGCGTAAATACTTCTTTGCTGCGGCCGAATACGCGATATACCTGCACGCTAAACATAGATGCGCCGAATATCGTCACTGCCACAGTCTCTGCC
>Ga0181525_10002297_pt1 | contig 15719 bp, 13 predicted proteins | sample PEATcosm2014_Bin_48_FD_121100 | JGI IMG/M metagenome (GOLD analysis project Ga0181525, IMG submission 121100) | Peatland microbial communities from MTU Mesocosm Facility, Houghton, MI, USA - PEATcosm2014_Bin06_10_metaG | ecosystem: Environmental > Terrestrial > Soil > Wetlands > Peat | place...
ACGACGCGGCCGCTCCCGAGGTTCATGTGGCCGACTTCGCTGTTGCCCATGATTCCTTTGGGGAGGCCGACGGCTTCGCCGGAGGCGTCGAGCTTCGTCCACGGGTAGCGCTCGAACATGGCGTTCCAGTGTGGGAGCTTCGCAGCTGCGATCGCGTTCCCGTGCGTGTGGTCGCTACATCCCCAGCCATCGAGAACGCAAAGAACGACGGGCTTATGCATGGGCGTTTCTCACGAGCGTTGCGAACGCGCTCGGATCGAGCGACGCGCCGCCGACCAAACCGCCGTTGACGTTCGGCTGCGCCATATAAGCGGCGACGTTTTCGGGTTTCATGCTTCCACCGTAGAGAATCGGGACGTCGGCGAGCGCCGCGATCGAGCCTCGAATCGCGCCCATTACGCGGTTAGCCTCGACGGGGTCGCAATTTTTCCCCGTCCCGATTGCCCAGATCGGTTCGTAGGCGACCACGACGCGTTGCAGCTGGGCGTGCGCCAGATCTTCAAATGCCGCACGGGTTTGTGCGATCACGCGCTCGTCGGTGCGCCCGGCCTCGCGCTCGTCCTCCGTTTCACCCACCGCTACGATCGGCGTCAGCCCGTGTTCGAGCAGGGCGCGTACCTTGAGGTTGACCGTACGATCGAGTTCGCCGAAAAATGCGCGCCGCTCGGAGTGTCCGACGATCACGTACCGCACGCCGTGCTCGGCGAGCATCGGCACGCTAATCTCGCCGGTAAAGGCGCCGGCCGCCTCCCAATGAACGTTTTGGGCCCCGAGCACTACGCGGGATTGTTCGTGCAATTCGAGATGTGCGATGCCGAGCGCCGTAAACGGCGGCGCGACGACGACGACGACGTGCTCTGGAAATGCCGGCGCTTCCGGCAAGAAGGTTTCGAAGAACGCTCGCGTTTGCGCGGCGGTCTTGTGCATCTTCCAATTTCCGCACAGAATCGTGCGCGGCATTATCCCGCCGCCTCGAGTGCCGCAACGCCGGGCAGCGTACGCCCTTCGAGATACTCGAGCGTCGCCCCGCCGCCGGTCGATACGTGCGTCATGGCGCCGGCGAAGTCGAGTACGTGCGCCGCCGCTGCGGCGTCGCCGCCGCCCACCACGCTGGTTGCGCCCGCTGCGGTCGCCTTTGCCATCGCCGCGCCGACGATGCGCGTTCCGGCTTGATAGGCAACCTTTTCGTACACGCCCATCGGACCGTTGAAGACAATCGTCTTTGCGTTGACGATCAGGGCGGCGTACGCGGCGGCACTCTTGGGACCGATATCGAGAATCATCTCATCGCCGACGTTGCCGATGTCTACGACGTGTGCCGCGCCGTCCGCATCGAACGATGTCGAAACGACCGCATCGGTTGGGAGCTGGAGCGTAATGTCGTGGTGATCGGCGAGGTCGAGAATGGCTTTGGCGGGACCCAGATCGTCGTCGCGCAACGAACGGCCGACGTTGACGCCGCGAGCGGCGAGAAACGTGTTGGCCATGCCGCCGCCGACGCAGAAAACGTTGACGACCTTCATGAGGTGCGTGAAGACGCCGACCTTGTCTTTGACCTTCGCGCCGCCGATCACGCACACGTACGGATGCTCGGGCGTCTTGGTCAGACGTTCGAGCGCCTCGAGCTCGGCCTCCATACACAAACCGGCGGCGCTAGGAAGCAGGTGCGCGACGCCTTCGGTCGAGGCGTGCGCGCGATGCGCGGTGCCGAACGCATCGTTGACGTACAGCTCCGCGAGCGACGCTAACTGCTTCGCGAAACCCGGATCGTTGAGCTCTTCCTCTTTGTGGAAGCGCACGTTTTCGAGCAGCAGCACGCTGCCGTTGCGCAACGCGTGGGCTGCCTCCTCGGCGACCGGCCCGACGCAATCGTGCACGAAGACCACCGGCTCGTGCAGCCGCTCGGAGAGGGCATCGGCCACCGGAGCGAGCGAGTACTTCGGATTCGGAACGCCGTCGGGACGTCCGAGGTGCGAGGCCACGATGACGCGTGCACCGCGATCGACCAGCGCACGCAGCGTCGGTATTGCGGCGTCGATGCGCGTGTAATCTGCAATCTTGCCTTGGGATATGGGGACGTTGAGGTCCTCACGCACAAGCACGCGCTTGCCGCGAACGTCGAGATCGGCAATGGTATGCAAGCTATGCTTTGGCCGGGATCTTTTCGAGGATCATCGCGGTGAGGTCGCCGAGGCGGCACGAGTATCCCCACTCGTTGTCGTACCAGGCGCAGATCTGCACGAGGTCGCCGTTGGCTTGCGTGAGTTTCCCATCGATGATCGAGCTGAACGGCGACATCTTAAAATCGCTCGAGACCAACTCTTCCTCGGTGTACTGCACGTACTTCTTCAGTTTGCCTTCGGCGTCGCTGCGAAGGATCGCGTTGACTTCGTCGCGCGTCGTGGCCTTTTTCACTTGTGCTACCAGGTATACCATCGAAACCGTCGGCGTCGGAACGCGCAGCGCGAACCCGTCGAAGGTGCCCTCGACCTCTGGAATCGTCAGGAAAAGCGCCTTCGCCGCGCCGGAGCTGGTGGGGATGATGTTCGTCGCCGCATTGCGTGCGCGACGCAGATCTTTGTGCGGTGCGTCGAGGATGTTTTGATCGTTGGTGTACGAGTGGATCGTGGTCATGAAGCCCTTGACCCACCCGAGGTGATCGACGAGCGGCTTGACCGCCGTCGCCAAGCAATTGGTCGTACACGACGCGTTCGAAATGACGTGATGTTTGTCCGGGTCGTACGCTGCGTCGTTCACGCCGAGAACCAGCGTGACGTCTTCACCCTTGGCGGGAGCCGAGATGATGACTTTCTTCGCACCGCCGCCGTCGATGTGCGCGCGAGCCTTGGCGGCGTCGGTAAAGAGCCCGGTCGATTCGACGACGACGTCGACACCGAGGGCTTTCCACGGCAGTTTCGCGGGGTCGCGTTCGGCGAGAACCTTAATGGTGCGCGAGTCGACGACGATCGCGTCGTCCTTCGCGCTCACGTTGCCGGCGTACGTGCCGTAGTTGCTGTCCCACTTGAAAAGGTGCGCGCATTCGGCGGCGCTGGTGAGATCGTTGACCGCCACGATCTCCACGTTGGGGTGGCGCTCGATGAGCGCTTTGGCGAAATTTCGTCCGATCCGGCCGAAGCCGTTGATCCCGATGCGCATGCAAGCTCCAGTGGTAAGCGAAGGTAGCGTGGACTCAGGTTTTACCTGGCCTCGTGCTCCCGGCCCTGCCGCCCCGGAGACGGGAGGCTAGCCTGGTGAGGGCGCTTAGCCGGCTGCTTGCGGTCGGCTTTGCAATTGCCGGATTGCAACGTGCGCCCAGCTCCGCCAGCGACTCGTCCGGATGTGCGAGACGCAGCTCCGCGATTTCCCGCAACGGCGGGGAGAGCTGTGCGAGCCCGAGGGCGCTTTCCAGGTATTCGATCGTGGCCCGCTGCGCGGCGCCCGCCGCGGCGGCGCGATCGAGGTTGGCGGCTTCGGTATTCACGAGGCGATGGATGCGATTCTTGGTCTCGCGCAGCGCTCGCACGTCTTCGAGGTGGAGAACCGCGCCAAACGCCCCGATCATCGTGAGCACGTCGACGATCGCCTCGAAATCCTTATAGTAGAGGACGTCGCGGCGTTTGCGGGTCGCGCGTTTTGGGGCGCGCCCGGTGCTGCGCAACATCCAGGTGAGCCGCTCGCAAAGTTCGGCGTTGCCCAGGACGAATTCCAGGTGGTATCCGTGCGCGCCGGCGGCGAGCGAGCCGCATGCCAGAAAAGCCGCGCGGATCTCCACGAGGCGATCGCATTTGTGCGACCACTTGCGCGGCATCCCTCGCAGCGACTCGGGCAGGGCGATCGCGAACGTGGGCAAGCGCGCGAGACGCGTCGCGGTGCGCGATTGAATCGGATACGATTTACGGTCGTCGAGCAGCGACCAAAACAGGCGCGCGATGCTGTTGCGGTGCGTAACGAACGCGCTTCGGTCCGCTTGCGCGCCATAGAGCGCGAGCGCCGCAAGCAGCGCTTCGCGGCAGTGCGCCGCCTGCGGAATGTCGCGGGCGAGCGCGTCTTTGGTATCGGCGGACGTTGAAGCTGGACTCACCGGACCCTAGATCCACTCCGCGGGATCGTCTTTACGCGTGTCGAGGACTTCGTAGAGTTCGGCGGGCTTGACGCCCGGCGTAACGCGCAACGGCACCTCGCGAACGCGCACCGTCACGATCCGCGTCGCGTAATGAATCGCGAGCACGTCGCCCTGTTTGACCTGGTATGCGGGCTTGAGGGCCTTCCCGTCTTTACTGATGCGGCCGTGTTCGAGCGCCTCGTGTGCCTCGCTGCGGCGCTTCGAGAGACGAGCGACCTTCATGAACTTATCCAGGCGCACGGACTGCGTGGCTTCTAAAGTACATTCGGGGCTCCTGCGCCAATATGACGCGGGATGGCACAAGCTGCGAGACGCCCGGGCGTCAATGTCTTTGACGAATCGAAGCCGATGTGGCAAATCCTGCTGGTCTTTCTCGTCCCCTTAATGATCAGCAACATTCTGCAGTCGCTCTCGCAGACGTTCGGCGCGATCTTCCTCGGGCGCATGATCGGCGTGAATGCGCTCGCCGCGGTCTCGGCCGTCTTTCCGGTCATCTTCCTGCTGTTTTCATTTATGATCGGCATCGCAAGCGGCAGCACGATCTTGATCGGGCAAGCGTACGGCGCCAGGGACGAGCGTCGCGTAAAGAAGGTAGCCGGCACGGTATTGGGCGCGACGATGATTTTCGCGGTGTTCGTCGCGATCGTGGGTACGCTCTTTTCGCCGTACATGCTGCAGTTGCTGGGTACGCCGGCCTCGATCTTGGCCCAAGCCGACGTCTACACGCGCGTCGTCTTTCTCACGACCCCCGTGGTCTTTCCCTATCTCGTCTACACGACGTTTCTGCGCGGAACCGGCGACTCCAAGACGCCGCTATGGTTTCTCGTGATCAGCACGGTGCTTTCGATCGCGCTGACGCCGATTTTTATCCGCGGATGGCTCGGAATGCCGCAACTCGGGGTCGTCAGCGTTGCCGTCTCGAGCACGATCGCTCAGGGCGTCGGGTTCGTCGCACTGCTGGTACTCCTCGGGCGCACGAAGCACGCGTTGCGCTTTGACGCCGAGATGGCGCGCGACATGATCGTGGACTTTGAGATCCTCTGGCAGGTTATCCGGATCGGCGTTGCGACCGGCGTTCAGGTGATGATGGTCTCGCTCGCCGAGATCGCGATCATCAGTTTCGTCAATCACTACGGCGCGCGCGCCACGGCCGCTTATGGCGCCGTCAATCAGATCGTTGCGTACGTGCAGTTTCCGGCAATGTCCATCGGCATAGCGGCCTCGATCTTCGGCGCGCAGTGCATCGGCGCGCGCCGCGAGGACAAGCTGGGGAGCGTCATCCGCTCGGCGGTCGGCCTCAACTACGCCGTCGGCGGGGTCCTCATTGGGCTCTGTTATCTCCTGGCCTACCCGCTGCTCGGCATGTTTCTTACCGACATTCCCACGCTCGACATCGCGCACGGCCTCCTGATGATCACCCTCTGGTCGTATCTGCTCTTCGGCAATAGCGCGGTCATTAGCGGCGTGGTGCGCAGCAGCGGAACGGTACTCGTGCCGACGCTCAACGGCATCGTAGGGATCTGGCTCATCGAGGTTCCCGCCGCGTTCATCCTCATGCACGTGTTCGGCTTACCCGGCGTGTGGATGGGCTATCCGCTCTATTACATCTTCATGGTGTGCGCGCAGTTCACGTACTACGAATTCTTCTGGAAGAAACGCACCCACGAACGTTTGGTCTAGCGCCGTTTGTTCTCTTTCGGCGTGACGCACGTTCCCGTGGCGCGGCAGACGACGAGCGGCTGGGCGAGAAAGTCGGCGGCGCTGTCGCTGACGTCCGAACGCACTGCGATGACCTTGCGGGCTTCGAAGGTCATCGATCGCGACGTGTTGCCGACGCGGGTGATGCGCCCTTCGGCTTCGATGTAGTCGCCGGCGTATACCGGCGCCAGAAATTCCACCTTGTCGTAGGCGACGAACAGCCCTTCGTCGCCGTCGAGCCGAACGAGCAGTTCCGTCGCCACGTCGCCAAAGAGCGCGAGCATGCGCGCTCCATCGACGAGATTGCCGCCGTAGTGCGCGTCGTGCGCGCTCATTCGCAGACGAATGAGGCTTGTTACGCTGCTTGGGTCTTCGCCAGTTGCCACAATTCCTCGAGTTCGTTCAGACTGAGATCGGAGAGATTTTTTCCGGCGGCCGCGGCGCGTTCTTCCATGAAGGCGAAGCGGCGATAGAATTTTTCGTTGGCTTCGCGCATCGCCGTTTCCGCGTCGATTCCGAGCGCGCGCGAAAGGTTGACGATGGTGAAGAAGACGTCGCCCAGTTCCTCGCGCACGTGCGGATCGTCTTGCTTTTGCCGGCGGGCTTCGGCGAGCTCGCGCAGCTCCTCGTGAAGTTTATCCAGAACGCCGCCGACGTCGGGCCAATCGAACCCGACGCGCGAGGCCTTTTCTTGCATGCGTTGCCCGCGCTGGAGCGCGCCGAGATGTTTAGGGATGCCCTCGAGCCGGCTCTTGCGCTTTTGTCCGGTGGCCTCTTTGGCCTTGAGCGCCTCCCAACTGCGCCACTGCGTATCGACGTCTTCGATCACCGCGTCGCTAAAAACGTGCGGATGGCGCCGCACCATTTTGTTGGAGAGGGCGTTCACGACGTCGGCCACCGTGAAAGCGCCGGTCTCGGTGCCCAGTTGCGAGTGAAAGACGATCTGCAGCAGCAAGTCGCCTAATTCGTCGCAGAGCGCGGCGTCGTCGTTCGACTCGATGGCCTCGACGACTTCGTAGGTTTCTTCGATGAGGTACGGCACCAGCGTGCGATGCGTTTGCTCGCGATCCCACGGGCAGCCGGTACGCAAGCGCGCCATGATCTCGACGAGATCGTCCCACGAGTAGTGCTGCGATTGCGGCGGGAGTGCGACGAGCGGCATAGCGATCGAGGCCGACAACGTCGCGTGCGGCATCCCGGGTACGATCTCCGTGCGATACCCGCGGGCTTCGAGTGCGCGCAGAAACGGGGGGAGTCCGGGAAAGTCCGAGAGCGGATTACCGAGTACACCGATTCCCAGGGTCTCGCCCCCCAGCGTGGCGATGTGCTCCACGAGGTGATCGATGGCGTCGACGCTACCGCGAACCACGACTGCGGCGTCCGGGACGGCGTCCCGAATGACGGTGACGCCGGCATCTTCGAGCGCGCGGACGAGGTCGGGGGGTGCGAGCAGGGTGACGCATCGGCTACTCTCGCGTAGCGCTTGCAAGCTCCCGACGGTGAGGTATCCAGGGTCGCCGGGACCCAGCCCTACGATTCGTACCAGCATCTTAGGCGAAGCTTGTTCGAGAAACAGCAAAGGGCCCCATTTGGGGCCCTTTGCCGTCCTTCGATCGAGGATTACCCTACGTCGGAGACGTGGCCGGAGCTGCGGCGCCGGCTGCGGCGGCCGACGGCACGGGCGTCGGGAACGCTGCCTGGAAGCGCGGATCGCTGATCTGGATGTTCGCTTTCGCTTGCAGATCGGTGAGGAACGGCTGAATCAGCGGACCCTCTTGCTGTTGGCGAAGCGTATCGCGGATGCGCTCGCTGGTGTTCGCAAGCGTCGCCGTCTGGCCGGGCTGAATCTCTAGAACCTGGATGATGTGATAGCCGAAGGGCGACTTGATCGGCGGGCTGATCACGTTAACGGGCGCGGAGAACACGTACTTGTCGAACGCCGGCACCATCTGGCCGCGACGGAAGTATCCGAGATCGCCGCCTTTATCTTTGCTGCCCGGATCGGTCGAGTATTCGTGCGCGATTTCCGGGAAGTTGTTGGGGTTCTGCTTCAGGAGCGCTTCGACTTTGTTCGCCGTCGGCAGATCCGCGACGAGGATGTGGCGTGCGTGCACCTGCGCCGGCTTGTCGAACGCGGCGTGGTTCTTGTCGAAATACGCCTTCACTTGCGCGTCGCTGATTTTGATGTTTTTGCCGACCGCTTTGTCGATGATGATTTGCTGGCTGAGCAAGCTGTGAACGTCGTTCTCGGTCAAACCGCGCGACTTGAGCATCTGATCCCACGAGCCGTTCGGGAAGTTCGCTTTGATGTCGTCTTCGCGCTTGGCGATTTCTTCATCGCTGGCCGTAATGTTATTTTGCTTTGCGTACTGATCGAGCAGTACTTCGCGGACCATCTGCTGCAACGTTCCGACCGCGGTCGGGCTCGACTCGAGCTTGTTGTCAAAATCGGCTTTGCTGATGGCCGTTCCGTTCACGGTTGCAATCGCACCGCCGCCCGAACACGCCGTAAGCGAGGCGGCGAGCAGCAGGGTAGCGAGACCCGCGATAACGCGGTCGGCTTTGCGCATGGTTACTCCAGGTTAGGGATTCAGTGCTTGTTAAAGCGGAGCCTCAAGGGGGCTCCGCCAAGGGCGCGAGGTTCCACGGGCCCGTTTACATGGCCTCTAGGAGTTTTCTCAGAAGCGGCATCCAGACGGCCTCGGAACTGGCACCCGCGGCGACGGGCGGCAAATCGACCAAAATCTTGCCCTCCGCGAACCGGAATCGGTTCCTCGTGAGCGATTGGAACGCCGGGATGGCGGCGGCGTCGAGCGCGAAGCTGGACCCCACCCCGAGGGTAAGCCGTTTCTCGTCGACCACGACCCGCGTGACGTGCTTGGCCAGGGCGATGGCCCGCAGTTTGGTGAGCTCCACCAGGCGCTCGAGCGGCACCGGGAACGCCCCGAAGCGGTCGCGCACCCCGGCCGCAATCTCCTCGACCTCGGGCTCGCTGCGCGCTTTGGCGAGTTGCTGGTAGACGGCGATCTTTTGCGAGACCTGCGGGATATAGTCGTTCGGAATGAAGGCGCTGATCTTCACGTCGATGACCGCTTCGCGTCGTTCCTCGAGCGTGGCGCTCATGCCGCGGCGTTCCGCGATGGCATCCGCCAGCATCTGGCAGTAGGTGTCGAAGCCGACCGATCCGATGAAGCCGGACTGAGCGGCCCCGAGCAGGTTGCCGGCGCCGCGAATCTCGAGGTCGCGCATTGCAATTTGCAATCCGGAACCGAGATGCGTAAACTCGCGGATGGCCTCGAGCCGCGCCTTCGCGTCTTCGGTCAGCACTTTGTGCCCTTGGTAAAGCAGGTAGCAGTACGCCTGGTGGTTCGATCGTCCGACGCGTCCGCGCAACTGGTAGAGCTGCGCCAGGCCGAAACGGTCGGCGTCGTTGACGAGCATCGTGTTGACGTTGGCGATATCGATGCCGTTTTCGATGATCGTGGTCGCAACCAGCACGTCGGTGTCGCCGTCGATGAACGACTGCATCACCGGTTCCAATTCGCTTTCACCCATCTGCCCGTGCCCGACTGCGATCCGCGCGCGCGGAACCAGCCGCTCGAGCGCGTTCTTGACTGCAAAAATCGATTCGACGCGGTTGTGCAGATAGTAGACTTGACCGCCCCGATCGAGTTCGGCGGTGATGGCGCGCTGCACGAGTGCGTCGCTGGTGGGCACGACAACGGTCTTGACCGACATACGGTTCTTCGGTGCGGTTTGGATCAGCGAGAGATCGCGAACGCCCATCAGCGACATGTGCAGCGTGCGCGGAATGGGCGTGGCCGAGAGCGTCACCACGTCGACGGAGGTGCGGTACTCTTTGAGGCGTTCTTTGTGCATGACGCCGAAGCGCTGCTCCTCGTCGATCACGATCAACCCAAGGTCCGCAAACGCCACGTCTTTTTGCAGGAGGCGGTGCGTCCCGATGACGACGTCGACTTTGCCTTCGGCGAGATCGCGAAGTATGACGCGCGCTTCGGCCTTCGTCTTGAAGCGCGAAAGCTCTTCGATGCGCAACGGAAAGCCCGCGAAGCGCGCGCTAAAATTCCGGTAATGCTGGTCGGCGAGCAACGTCGTCGGAACCAGCACCGCAACTTGCTTCTTGTCGGCGACCGCCTTGAACGCCGCGCGCATCGCGACTTCGGTCTTGCCGTATCCTACGTCGCCGCAGACCAGCCGGTCCATCGGACGTTCGCGTTCCATGTCGGTCTTGACCGCATCGATCGCCTTGCGCTGATCCGGCGTCGGCTCGTAGGGGAACGCCTCTTCCATCTCGGTTTGCCAGGTCGTATCCGGTCCGTACGCGTGTCCGCGCGAGAGTTCGCGCTCCGCATAGAGCGCGACGAGCCCGTCGGCAATCTTGGCGAGCGATTCGCTGACGCGCGACTTGGTGCGGGCCCAGTCGGCGCCGCCCATTTTTGAAAGGCGCGGCTCGTGTCCCTCGGCGGCGGAGTACTTTCCGACCTGATGCATCTGCGTTACGGGAACGAGCATGCGATCGGAGCCCGCATACGCGAGGTCGAGATAGTCTTGCGTTGCGCCCAGAATCGTCTCCGTGCGCAGACCCAGATATTGGCCGATGCCGTGTACCGCGTGCACCACGTAGTCGCCGACCTTGAGGTCGGCGAGAGTAACCGGAACGCCCTCTTTAACGGCGCGCAGCTTGACGCGTTTGGGCGGCGTGCCGAAGATTTCGCGATCGCCCAGCACGCGCAGGCGCAAATCGGGAATCGTAAATCCGCTTTCGATCGAGCCGTGATCGACGCTCACGCGCTCGCCGACTTCGACGCCCGCGGCCCGAAGCAGATCGGTCGTGCGCGCGACGGCGTTACTGACGATAACCAAACGTTCGCCGCGTGCGACCCATTCGCGTGCGCTTTGCGAAAAGAGTTCGATTTGACGGTTGAAATGCTCGACCGGACGCGTTTCGATCACGTAGGACGCGTGGATGCGCGGAAGCCAGTCCTTAACGTCGCTGCCCTCGATGGCGCCGGGGAGCACGAGCGCGCGATGTGCGGCGAGGTCCGCAGCGAGATCGGTGAGGCGCGGATGCGGGGCGGCGATCTCGGCGAGCAGCGCTTCGTCGACTTCGGAGTCGCTCACCGAAAACTCGCCGGACTCCACGCCGGCGAGCAGCACGCTCTGTTCGCGCGAGCGCTCTTCATCGAGCGCGCGTTCGATCGTCTCGAGCATCGACGGTTCGTCGATCACGATCGCGGCGTCGCGGGGAAGGTAGTCGAGAATCGTGGCGCGTTCGTCGTACGCGAGCGGCAGCCACGACGCGGGGATCTCATTGCCGGCATCGAGATATCCGGCGAGCGCTTCCGTCACGCGCGGCGGCCCGGCGAAGCGTTCGAGAATGTCGCTGCGCCGCGCGCTCGTCGTGGGTATCTCGCTCCACGGCGCGATCGTCAGCGCATCGATCGTGCCTTCGCTGCGCTGCGTGGCAAGGTCGAAGGGACGAATGCTCTCGACGGTGTCGCCAAAGAATTCGATGCGCGCCGGCCGGTCGGCCGTCGCGGCAAAGAGGTCGAGAATCCCGCCGCGCACGGCGTATTCGCCGACCGCGCTCACGACGTCGGTGCGCGCGTAGCCAAGCTCGAACAAGCGCGCCTGCGTCGCTTCCCAGCCGGCCTCTTCGCCGACGGCTAGCAAAAAGCGCGCCTTTGCGAACGCGCTGCGCGGCATGAGATATTGACGTAACGCCACCATCGGCACGAGGACGATGCGGCGCCGGTCCGACGCCAGATCCTCCAACAGGGTCATGCGCGCGCTGCGCTCCGACGGGCTTTCGATCGCGCCGATGGCTTCATCGCGGGAGCGCAGCAGCGCGACTTCGACCGGTTCGCGCTCGCCGAGGTAATAGAGAAGATCCGCAAACGCGCGCTCGGCAACGTCGGTGGTCGGCACGATCACGAGCATCGTCGCGCCCAACTCGCGATACGTCGCCGCAAGGAGTGCGGGCCGCGCGGCTGCAACCGTTTCGTGTGCGGCGTATGCGCCGTGCCCGGTTCGCAGCGCGGCGATGACGTCCGCAAGGGGCTTCGCCGACGCAAGCGAGCGCAGAAGATCTTGATTTTGCACGAGTCGCCGATTATAGCACGAGTGGAATGAAGGCCGCCAGCGCGCAGAGGCCGAGCGCGATCGACGCGACGCCGTGCGGTACTGCGACCGCATCCGGAAGGTAGCGCAGGAAGGACGCGCCGGCGACGGCAAGCGCGGCGCTACGCACGCGCGCGTCGGTGGTGAAGGCACTTGGCGCGAGCAACCAGAGCGAATACCACGCATACGGATTGGGAACGGCGATCCAGAGCGCCAGCGCAAGCACGCACCAGCGATCGAAACGCGTTGCAAATGCGCGGAGCCTTGCAAGAACGACGAGCGCCGAGAGAACGGCACAGGGAATACCGAGTGCTTGGACCGACGCGAGCGGCTGATAGTGCCCGTGCGGTGCGAGATCGTTTCGAACCCCCGCGATCAGGGCGAACGAACCCACACATGCAAGCGCCGTGCCGAGCGCCGTTCCGGCGAGCACGGGGACGGCGCGCACGCGTGCGATCGTCGCATCGATTGCAAACGCGGCGGCGGCGCCAAGTGCGGGCAATTTTATTAACGCGGCAGCGGCGACGATGGCGGAACCGAACGCCGCATAGGTACGCGCAACGACGAAGCCCGTGAGAACGACCGCGAGCGCGATCGTATCGTTATGACCCTCCGCCGCGATCCACAACGTTATCGGGTTCAACGCGAGAAACCACGCCGCGCGCGTGGATATCGAGCTTAGCAATGCGGCGCAGGCAAGCAGTGCCAGGCATGAAAGCAGGCGGAACGCGTCGAGCACGGCGAGCGTGCCGAAGGCGTGCGTTATGCTCGTTAGGGCCTGTGCGAGCGCGACGAACGCTTCGCCGTACACGCAGACCGGAAACGATCCGCTCCATTGCCATTGCGCGGCTGCCAGGATCGGATCGGTGCTCGCCTGCGTGAGATGCGCGTAGGGGTCCAGACCAACGCGTGCCATTTCACCGTACGCTGCGTACGCGTAGACGTCGCTCGAAAAGAGCGGAGCCCAGGCACATGCTGCGGCCAACGAGAGCGTGCAGGCCCAAAGCGTCGCCGCGCGCGACGGCGCGACTCCGCGCAGACCACGCACATACGGAACGAACGCGAGCGCAAGCGTACATGCGAGCACGATCCAAAGCCACGCGCCGAAGGCGCCCCAGGTGGTCGCAACGGTGAGCGGTTGTGCGAGATCCACGCGCAGCCGCTCGGGCGCGTGCGCGAGGATAAAACGGCTGACGAGCGCTCCGGCGAGAAAGATCGCCGGGATCGCGATCGATCGCATCGTGGCCGCCCTTCGAGACGGCGCTCCGCGCCTCCTCAGGATGACGGCGAGTTATGGCGAAAGCGTTGTTCGATGGATGAAACGGCGATGCGCCGCGTCATCGAGCGCAAGCGCGAAGGCGAAGCCCTCGATGCGGCGACGTGGGCGGCGACGATCGCGTCCTATATGGACGGTGAGATCGACGACGCGCAGATGGCGGCGCTGTTAATGGCGTGTGTGTGGCGCGGCGTCGACGTCGACGAAGCGGCGGCGCTGACGCGCGCGATGGTCGAAAGCGGTGCCACGCTGAAATATCCCGACGACGCCTTCGTCGTCGACAAGCATTCGAGCGGCGGCGTGAGCGACATCGTGTCGCTGGTTGCGGTTCCGCTGGTAGCGTCGTGCGGCGTGCGGGTGGCGAAATTGTCGGGCCGCGCGCTCGGCCACACCGGCGGAACGATCGATAAACTCGAGACGATCCCGGGCTTCAACGTCATGCCCAGCATGGAAGCATTCGTGCGTCAGGTCGAAACCATCGGATGCGCGATCGCCGCCCAGACCGACGCCTTTGCGCCGGCCGATCGGCGATTGTACAAGCTGCGCGACCGCACGGCCACCGTGCCGAGCGTCGGGCTCATCGCGGCATCGATCGTCTCGAAAAAAGTTGCCTCGGGGGCAAAAGCGTTTGTCTTCGACGTAAAATGCGGTTCGGGCGCCTTTATGCGCGATGCGGACGCGGCCGCCGAACTTGGGCAGGCACTCGTCGACATTTCGTCGCGTTTCGGCCGAAAAGCGCGAGCGGTCGTGACCGACATGAGCGAGCCCCTGGGTCGCGCGGTCGGAACGGGTATCGAGGTGATCGAGGCGCGCGACATGCTGCGCGGCTTCGCGATTGACCCGCGAGCGCGCGAGGGATGTCTTCGGATCGCAACGGAGATGCTGGAACTTGCCGGCATCGGCGATCCGCATGCCGTGGCAGCCGACGCATTAGAGAGCGGGCGCGCGTACGAGAAATTTGTTTCCATGGTCGCGGCACAGGGCGGCGACGTGCCCGCGATGGAGGCGATGACCGTCGCGTCACCCGAGAGCGAAGCGGTCGCACCAGCCGCCGGATACATTACCGCCATCGACCCGGTTGCACTCGGGCACGCTGCCCGCGAACTCAGTTGCGTCGACCCCGTCGCGGGGATTCGGGTCGCGGCGCGTATCGGCGAGCGCATCTCGAGCGGTGCGCCGCTCGCACACGTTTACGGTTCGAAAGACCGGAACGCCGACATTGCGCGCGCTTTTACGATCGGCGATGATCGCCCCCGCGAACGCGCCCTCGTCTACGCCGTCATTTAGGCGTACTGCGTTCGATTTCGCTGATTAAATACAGCGGACGGCCTTTGACTTCATCGTAGATGCGCCCGATGTACTCGCCCAAGATTCCAAGACTGATGAGCTGCACGCCGCCGAAGAACAATACCGCGACGATCGTCGATGCCCAGCCGGGCGTGTAGAAGAAGAACTTGTGTCCGAAGATCTTAAACAGGATGACCATAAACGCATACACGAAGGCAACGATGCTCGCGAAGAAGCCGAGATACGATGCAAAGCGTAGCGGAACGTCGGAAAACGACGTAATGCCGTCGATTGCGAAGCGCAGCATCTTCGGAAGCGGATACTTGGTCTCGCCCGAGAGACGCTCGTCGCGGTCGTATTCGACGCCGGTTTGATTGTAGCCGACCCAGCTCACGAGCCCGCGGAGAAAGCGGTGCCGCTCGGGCGTACGCTTGAGGGCGTTCACGACGCGCCGGCTCATCAAGCGAAAGTCGCCGGTGTCGACCGGAATCGCGACTTTGGTCAGACGCTTGATCGTGCGATAGAAGAGGCGCGCGGTCAGCGTCTTGAAAACGCTCTCGCCTTTGCGCGTGCGCCGAACCGCGTACACGACGTCGTAACCCTCGCGCCATTTCGCGACGAATTCTCCGATCAGTTCCGGCGGGTCTTGCAAGTCACCGTCCATGAGCACGACGGCATCGCCCTGCGCGAGATCGATTCCGGCCGAGGCGGCAAGCTGGTGGCCGAAGTTGCGCGATAGGTTGACCAGAACGATGTTGGCGTAGCGCGTCATCGCTTCACGGGCCATTCTCAGGGTGCCGTCGCTGCTGCCGTCGTTCACGAGGATCACTTCGTAGGACGGTGAACCTGGGAGGCGCTCCGCGACGGCTACGACCCGCTCCACGAGTGCCGCGACGTTTCCCTCTTCGTTGTAAAGGGGAACGACGATGGTGAGCGTGGGATGCTCGTCAGGGCGATGCTGCATGGCCGCCCGGCTTTCGACACGAGCCATCCACGCGCATGCACGATCGAGGGATTCGTCAACCGAAGAATGTCCGTACTGATTTTGAAGCGTCTTTCCGGTGCCTTGATCGCGATCGCGTTTACCTCATCCGGATGCGCGTCCGGCCGGCACGCCACAACCGCTCCGAGTGCGACCCCGAGAGCGGTACATACCGCGACGCGGACCCCGGTTCCGACCGCAACGCCGACTCC
>Ga0181525_10002299_pt1 | contig 15707 bp, 16 predicted proteins | sample PEATcosm2014_Bin_48_FD_121100 | JGI IMG/M metagenome (GOLD analysis project Ga0181525, IMG submission 121100) | Peatland microbial communities from MTU Mesocosm Facility, Houghton, MI, USA - PEATcosm2014_Bin06_10_metaG | ecosystem: Environmental > Terrestrial > Soil > Wetlands > Peat | place...
CACGCAGGTCGCGGTGAGCTTGATCTTGGGATCGAGAATCTTCTTGGTCTCGACCACCATCTTCCATTCTTCGCGGGTGTAGCCGTCCTCCATGAAGGTGTCGATCTGCGGAATGACGTTGAAGGCGATCCGCTTCGGAAACTTCTTCGCCTCGACCTCATTGAGCTGGAACACCGCCTTGGTCTGCGAGAACAGCTCGTCCATCGCCTCCTTGCCGGCGCCGGATACCGATTGGTAGGTGGCGACCACGACGCGCTTGATCTTGGCCTTGTCGTGCAGCGGCTTGAGCGCGACGACGAGCTGCGCCGTCGAGCAATTGGGATTGGCGATGATGCCGCGCTTGCGAAAGCCGACAACGGCATCCGCATTGACCTCCGGCACGATCAGCGGCACGTCGGAATCGTAGCGCCAGGCCGAGGAATTATCGATCACGACCGCGCCAGCGGCGGCGATTTTCGGCGACCATTCCTTGGACACGGCGGACCCCGCCGACATCAAGCAGATGTCGACGCCGGAGAAATCGTAATGTTCGAGCGCTTTGACCTTCAGCGTGCGGTCGCCATAGGACACCTCGACGCCCATGCTGCGGCGTGAGGCAAGCGCTATCACCTCGTCGGCGGGGAACGACCGCTCGGCGAGAATGTCGAGCATTTGCCGGCCCACATTGCCGGTCGCGCCCACAACGGCGACGTTGTAACCCATCGTTAACTCTCCACCGAAAATTCGCCGCCGTCCCCGCGACGCGGGAACCGGAGCGGAAGCGCTTCTAAGCGAGAACCAGTGCGAACACAACGTGTCATCCGACGTGACAGGGAGCTGCCGTGCAGCCGGCCTCGTATTCCATACCGGGCGACATCAGCGCCACCGTCGTGCGCATACTGGCCTATATGGGCGGCCTGGCGATTCTCGCCATCCTCGCGGCGAGCTTTTTCCACACGCCGGCGGGCGTCGCTGCGGTACCGACCGCGCCGCGGCCGGAATGGGTCAATGTCGAGCGTCCCCATCCGGCTTTCGAACTGCTGATGCCGGAGCTTGCCGCGCAACCCTCCGACTACGCCATTTTGCGCCGCACCGCCGACGGCGCACGCAAGGACGTCCTGAGCTGGGGCGACGCTTCTGGCGGCGGTCCCTATGTCATGATCGAGATCTTCCGGCCGGGCCCCGCCGGCGAGCGATTCATCGACGCGCCAAGCGAGATTGCGGCCCGCATCCTGCCCTTCACGGTGAGCGACGACGTCAAGCCGGCCGGCGCCATCGACAGCAAATTCGGCGCCGTGCCGTTGGTCGATTTCGCCATCGCGGCCCAAACTCCGCATGGCCGGGCGCGCCGCTGCCTGGGCTTTGCGCGGCCGTTCGACCAGCCGGCCATGCAGATCGCCGGCTGGTATTGCAGCGCCGACGACGAGGTGGTCGATCGGGCGACGCTTGCTTGCGTGCTCGACCGGCTCACCGTTCTCTCGGCCGGCGGCGACGGCGACCTCGCCGGCTTGTTCGCGCGCGCCGAGCTCAAGCGCACCTTCTGCGGCCAGCGCAATCCGATACTGGCGGCAACGCCGGAGCGCGACGTGGCGGTCGCCATTCCCCGCAGCGTGAAACTACGCAGGCGATTGCAGTAGCACTAACGCCGAAAATCTACGTCCCGTAGTTCTTGGCGAGATAATCGGCGATCGCCTTGGCATCGTCATCGCCGATCGGCGCGCCGAAGGCCTTGATCATTTTCGTCACCTCGGCGTTCCAGCCGGCGGCATTGAGAAACGGCGAATTCATCTGGATATAGACAAGGCTGTGGCAGGCGCCGCAATTGCCCTCGACCTTATCGAGGCCGGGGCCGGGTTTCAGATGGATTTCAGGCTCGTCAGCCGCGGCAGGAAGCGCGACAAGCGCGGCGAGGATCGCGAAAGCAACGGTGCGCATGGCGTCCTCCCTCTAGCTCGCATTCAGCGTGATGTTTTGCATCACGTTGTTGTTGTAACCGGCCCCATTGAACAGCAGGCTTGAAGTTTGGGTCTGGCCGATTTTGTTGATGGCATTGACCATGACGGTGTTCTTTCCCTTCTTGGCGCCGAGCGCAAAACTCCACGGCCGAAACGCGTAGCGGCCGAGATCGTCGCCGAGCGCCGCCGCCGACCAGGTTTTGCCGCCGTCGGCGGAGACATCGACGGCGGTGATGCCGTAGCCGCCGTCCCACGCCAGACCGCTCACCGTGATCTTGCCGGTCTTCACGTTGGCGCCGTCGGCGTGGCTGGTGATCAGCGAATTGACCACGATCTCCGTGATCGGAGTGTTGGTCGCGGTTTCCTGGCTGGTGAAGCGGCTGACCACGGGGAACAAGCCCAGCGGAATGCGATAGGCCGGGGTCATCCAGAACCCGCCTTGCGGCTTGGTCAGCGCGGTGATGCTGATGAGATGCTTCATCCAATAGGTACCGGTCCAGCCGGGTACGATCAGCCGGGCCGGAAAGCCGTTGAGATGCGGCAACGGCTCGCCGTTCATCTCGTAGGCGATGAGGGTCGATTCATCCACGGCCTTCCACACCGGCAGGCTTTTGATGAAGTCCGGCGTTTTGTCATAGGCCGGGCCGTCGGCGCCGTTGAACGCGATCTCGATCGCTTCCGGCTTTAATCCGACAATGTTGACGACGTCCTTGAGCCGCGCGCCCTTCCACCGCGCGCAACCCATCGCGCCGTAACCCCACTGCACGCCCGGAACGTGTGGATTGGAGAGACCGCGCCGATTGCCGGAGCACTGATTAACGGCGACGATCTCATAGGCCGGCATCTTCTTGAGATCGCCGAGCGTCAGTTCGGTTTGCCCATTGGCGCCGTCGCCGCCGACCTCGATTTTGTAGCTATTGGCATCGACATCCGGGATGTCGGACAGGTGATACCGGATGAAGAACTGATCGTTCGGGGTGATCGGCGTGTGGAAATAATCGAGCGGGGATTCGTAATTGGGCGGCCGATAGGACAGCCTGAGCAGCGGCTTCTTGCCGGGCAGCGATTCCATGGCGGCCGACGTGCCCAGCCCGGACGGCAGTCCGGGCGCAAGCGCTATGCCTTCGGCTTTCGCTTCGAATAAATGTGGCCAGCCAAGCGCGCTGCCGCCGACTGCGACGCCCGCGCCGGCAGCCTCCAATAGGCTGCGACGTGTCAACATGGGACTCCTCCCTTTGCCGGGTGCGCGCTTTGTTTGCGCGCGACACCTGCGGCGGCCTTCATCAAGGCCGTGCCCCGAAATAATGTGACATAAAACGCGCGAATCAAAGCATATTGTTCTGCTACGGGCTCCGGGCGCCGGCTTTGGGCCGTTCGGCCGGCTCTTGGGGTGGAACTGGCCGGTCGAAGAACCGTTGGCAGAGGCGCTATTGCGGTCCGCCAAAGCGGGCTACATTGGCAAGCGAAAGCGAGGAGTTCATGCGTGCGTTAGGCGTCAGTGCGACCGTAGCCGCCGTAATCTTGGCGTTAGGCGCCTCCGCGGGAGCGGCGACGAAAAAGCCGCAGCCCCAACCGATCGTCGAACGATCGGCCAGCGGCACCATCATCCAGCCCACCACGACCATCATCCCCGACGGACGCGGCCATACCAGCATCATCATCATTCCGCGGCAGCGTTCCTATCTCGACACCGGCACGGAAGTTTCGGTAGGCGACCGCGGCTTCCAGGACTACGAGTTCCCGCCCGGCGGCGATCCGGGCCGGCCGAATTGGTTTGCCGGCCCCGACCTTCAAGGCGGCGGCAGGTATCCGCTGCCGAGCGCGTTCGATGGACTGGGAATCAATCCGAACACGCCGTTCTGACGTCCGAGAACTGCCGAAGGCGAGGCCGCCGCTGAGTGCGGAGGGGGATTTCTATGGGCTTCTGGCGGCGCCAGCAGCGCAGCATCCGCAAGCGCGTCGTGCGGCGGTTGCACGGCGACCGACAGTTCGTCAGCCACTATTTAGGGGCCGACTTCCTGGTTCGGCTCGATAACGCCATCGGCCGCGAAATCGGATTCCGATCCTTCGAGCGCGATCGCATTGAGAATTTCATCGCGCTGTGCAAAGCCGCCGCGCCCGAACTTTTTCTGGATGTCGGGGCGAATTGCGGCGTCTATACGTGCATACTCCTGCGCAACAACATCATCCCCCGCGCGGTCGCATTCGAGCCGGATCGCGACAATGCGTCATTGCTCCGCGAAAATCTTGCGCTCAATGAGCTCGTTGCGCGGGTCGATCTGCGCCAGGCGGCGGTGGGAAGCATTGCCGGACACGCGATACTAATTCCCGGACCAGCGGACAATACCGGCCAGTCGCGGATTGCGGTTGGCGCCGGCGGCTATGCGGTCGAGGTTCTGGTGCTTGACGACGTCGTACCGGCGACCGCCACGACGCTTGCCATCAAAATCGATGTCGAAGGATTCGAACGCGAAGCGCTCGCCGGAATGGCGCGACTGCTGCGCGAGAACCGCGGCATTGTGCAGATCGAGACCTACGATCACGAGCCCGAGGTCATGGCGGCGATGACCGCGGCCGGTTATGCATTGATCACCAATATGCGTCCCGACTTCGTGTTCGCGAAAAGATAAACGGGCGGCGTAAGCGAACGCATTCGGACGGTTTGCTCTCCATTGGAGTTCGCCGAGGTTGCAGCCAGTGGATAGTTGATGCCATTCTCCCCGGCGGAGCGACTGCCTATGATCGTGCCGAATACGAGTCTCGAACAGGCACTGCCTGACGATCCGTCGAAGTTCTATTTGCGTCGTCCCGTTGAACGCAAAAAATCCCGCTTTAAGCGTTTCCTGGCTCGCGAATGTGCACAGGCCGTGATGGGCACGATCGGTGCATTTTTGAATTCGCGCAATTCGAAGTTTTATCTGGCGGACCGTCCCGTTTCGCATTTCGATTTTGACAGCTTTCCTCGCTTCCCGGAATTATTCCGGGATTTTGTTCGCGGATCCGCCGGCAACAATCGCGGTGATCTGGCGCGGCTCTACATGCTGTTGCTGAATATTGACCGGGTTCTGAAAGAGGATATTCCGGGGGACTTCGCCGAAATTGGCGTTTACAAGGGCAACACTGCGCGCATCCTGGCGGAAGCCGCCAGGGCGGGTCGACGGCGCCTCTATCTGTTCGACACGTTCGGAGGCTTCGATGCGGCGGATTTCGGCGAAGGCGAACCCGTAAGCAAGTCGTTTAGAGATACTTCGTTGGCGGCGGTAAAGAGTTTCGTCGGCACGGAATCCGTCGACTATGTTGTCGGAAGATTTCCCGATTCATTGTCCCAGGTCGAGATGCCGGATCGCTTCGCGGTCGTTCACCTCGATTGCGACCTCAAAAAACCGACAGCCGCCGGCCTGTCGTACTTCTATCCGCGACTATCGTCCGGAGGATTGCTCATCCTGCATGATTACTCGTCAGGTCACTGGGGCGGAAGCGCGCAAGCCGTTGACGACTTCCTCAAGGACAAGCCGGAGCGCCCGGTTCTGATACCCGACAAATCCGGCACGGCGATCGTCTTGAAATCGTGAACCAGCGAAGCCGGCCTGACGTCCTTTTTTGGAGGCGGTTTCGGCGGCTGCTTCCACCGTCAGCCGGGCAGTTGCTCCAGCTCGCCGACCACCGCCTCGCCCATTTCCGACGTTGAGACGATCTTGCCGCCCTCGGACTTGATGTCGGCCGTCCGCAAGCCCTTGCCCAGCGCGGCGGCAATCGCCGCATCGAGCCGGTCGGCCTCCCGCCCCATGTTGAACGAATAGCGCAACGCCATGCCGAACGAGGCGAGCATGGCGATCGGATTCGCCATGCCTTTGCCAGCGATATCGGGCGCCGAACCGTGCACCGGCTCGTACATCGCCTTGCGCCGCTTGGTCTTGGCATCCATTTCGCCAAGGGAAGCCGACGGCAGCATGCCGAGCGAGCCGGTCAGCATCGCCGCGACGTCGGACAGCATGTCGCCGAACAGATTGTCGGTGACGATGACGTCGAACTGTTTCGGCCGGCGCACGAGCTGCATGCCGCCGGCATCAGCCAGCATATGTTCGAGCTGAACGTCCTTATAGTCGCGCGTGTGCACGTCTTCGACCACCTCGTGCCACAGCACGCCGGTTTTCATCACGTTGCGCTTTTCCATCGAGGTCACCTTGTTGCGCCGCTTGCGCGCCAGCTCGAAGCCGACGCGCGCAATGCGCTCGATCTCGTAAGTGTCGTAGACCTGGGTATCGATGGCGCGCTTCTGGCCGTTGCCGAGATCGGTGATGGTCTTCGGCTCGCCGAAATACACGCCGCCGGTGAGCTCGCGCAGGATGATGATATCGAGCCCCTCGACCACCTCGCGCTTGAGGCTTGAGGCCTCGGCGAGCGCCGGATAGACGATAGCCGGCCGGATATTGGCGAACAGGCCGAGGTCCTTGCGCAAGCGCAACAGTCCGGCTTCCGGCCGTCCTTCGAACGGTACCTTGTCCCATTTCGGCCCACCGACGGCCCCGAATATGATCGCGTCGGCGGCGTGCGCCTTGGCCATAGTCGCGTCGGTGATGGCGACCTGGTGCGCGTCATAACACGCGCCGCCGACTAGTCCCTCCTCGATCCGGAAATCGGCAACGCCCTGCTTGGCGTAGAAGCCGAGCAGCCGCTTTACCTCCGCCATGACTTCCGGGCCGATACCGTCGCCGGCGAGAAGAAGGAGATTGAAAGTGGGCATGAATGACGCCTCGCGAAATTTACTCAAGGTGGTCATTCCGGAAGCCGAGCGAAGCGAGGCTGTCCGGAATCCACACTCCCAGCGGTTGAGATTATGCGAAACGCGCAGGGGTTATGGATTCCGGGCTCGCGCTTCGCGCGCCCCGGAATGACGGGAAAGGATAGCTAGAGGGCCGCACGCGGCTTGGCAAGCCGCGCGGAGTTCTTAAAGCCCGCTGAACCAGTTGTAGCCCTGGTTCTCCCAATAGCCGCCGGCGTCGTTGTTCTGCACATACATCGCGGTGACGTATTTCGGATTCTTAAAACCGAGCTTGGTGGGAATGCGAATCTTGATCGGGAAGCCGTAGGCCGTCGGTAAAGTCTTATTATCGAATTTGAGCGTGAGTTGCGTTTGCGGATGCAGCGCGGTCGGCATGTCGATGGTGTTGGAGTAGCCTTCGGCGCACTGGAACCAGACATACTTGGCACTCAAGTCGGCGCCGATCATTTTCAGGAAATCGGACAGTCTCACGCCCTGCCAGGAACCGATGGCGCTCCAGCCCTCGACGCAGACGTGGCGCGTGATCTGCGAAACCTCCGGCAGCGCATTTAGCTCCGGAAGCGTCCACGATTTCTTGTTGTCGACAAGGCCGCCGATTTCGAGCTGGTATTTATCGCCGTCAACGTCCGGCGCTTCGTCCTCGGCATAATAGGCGTTGAACGGAAACGGCCGCGTGATCGCGCTTTCCGGATATTCCGGCGCCAGCGTCGTCTCGCTGAACAATAGCGCCTGGACCCGGTCGTTGAAGGTCGAAATGACGCGCAGCACATTCTCGGAAGTCGGGCCGTCGATGATATCGCACCCGGTCAGCATTGCCAGCGCGCCGAGGCTTGCGGCGCCGCGCAGGAACAGCCGCCGCGACGATTGCGGCAATAACTTCGCCGCATCCTTGATCAGGAGTTTTGCATCGACGCCGGGGATTTGCTTGCGCGGTTTAGCCATCGTCTGTTCCTCAGCGGCCGAAAATCATCGCGCGCAGACTTTTCGGCACGATCAGTGCGAGTACTACATGTATGGTCAAAAACGCCACGATCGAGGACATCGCGAAAAAGTGCACGTAGCGCGCGGTGTCATAGCCGCCGAAAAAGTCCGTGAGATATTTTAACTGCACCGGCTTCCAGATCGAGAGGCCGGACAGCACGATCACGACGCCGGCGAGAATTACGCCGAGATAGAGGAGCCGCTGCACCGCATTGTAGACCGTAAGATCGTCATGCGAGAGCTTGCCGCGCAGCGCAGCGCCCAAATCGTTGATCACGTCGCGCGGGTAGATCGGCAGGAGCTTGCGCCGGAACCGGCCGGTGACGATGCCGAGCGTCACGTAGACAATGCCGTTGATCGCCAGCAGCCACATCGCCGCGAAGTGCCATAACAGCGCGCCGGCGAGCCATTCGCCGAGCGCGAATTGGCTGGGAAAATGGATGAAGCGAAACAGCGGCGAGGCATCGTAGATCTGCCAGCCGGAGCCGATCATCATGAACATGGCCAGCGCATTGATCCAATGCGTCACCCGCACCCAGCGCGGCTGAATCAGCGGTCCGGCCGCGGTGTCGCGCACGATTGGGGAATGGCTGGCGGTTTGGATGGTCATGATAAGCGCACCTGTACCAAATGCCGGCGCGTACGCGTTTCACATTCGTGTCAGCAAGACCTCTCCCCGCATCGCGGGGAGAGGTCACTTTATCGGCATTAACGCTGTTACGGCAGCATCACGGTGTCGATGACATGGATAACACCGTTCGACTGCAGAACGTCCGCGATGGTTACCATGGCGACATCGCCCTTGGTGTCGGTCACGGAGAGCTTGCCGGGGCCGGCCTGTTTGACGATCAGGTCCTCGCCCGCGACGGTCTTGAGGTGGGCCTCGCCCTCGCCGTCCTTGACAGCCTTCATCAGCGCGCCCGCTGTCATGCGTCCGGGCACGACGTGATAGGTCAAAACCTTGACCAGTGTGGGCTTGTTCTCGGCCTTGAGCAGGTTATCGACCGTGCCCGCCGGGAGCTTGGCGAAGGCTTCGTTGGTCGGGGCAAACACCGTGAACGGACCCGGCCCTTCAAGGGTGTCGACGAGGCCGGCGGCCTTCACCGCGGCGACGAGCGTGGTGTGATCCTTGGAATTCACCGCGTTCTGGATGATGTTTTTCGACGGATACATCGGCGCACCGCCGACATTGACGGTCTTTTCCGACATTTGATCGGCGTAGATCGGAGTCGATGCCACTGCGGCAAAGGCAAGAACCGCCGCACTGGCGAGCAAGGCGAAACGCTTGGACATGGTCGTCTCCATTTTGGATTGATGTTGCGCGGCGAACCGCCGGCGACGCGGGACAGAACTGCGTCGTCACGAAGAGTTACGGAGGGCTTCGGCGGGGGTTTCAGCCGCATGGTCACGGCTGCGTGAACACTTTCCCGGAACGCCGGGTTCGGCTATGAAGCGCGCACCGGCCGGGTCCGCTGCAAATTACGAAGTAAAGGTGTTGTAAAATGTCGAAGAACAATCCCGGCAATTTCTTTGAAGATTTTCGCATCGGCCAGTTGATCCGCCACGCCACGCCGCGCACGGTCACCACGGGCGACGTCGCGCTCTATACCGGCCTGTTTGGCCCGCGCTTCGCGGTGCAGTCGTCGGACGCTTTCGCCAAGGCGGTCGGCTATCCGCGCTCGCCGATCGACGATCTCCTGGTCTTCCACATCGTGTTCGGCAAGACCGTGCCCGATGTTTCGCTCAATGCGGTGGCCAATCTCGGCTATGCCAATTGCTGTTTCCGCGCCCCGGTCTATCCGGGCGATACGCTGTCGGCGCAATCCGAGGTCATCGGATTGAAGGAGAATTCCAGCCGCAAGACCGGCATCGTCTATGTCCGCACCACCGGCTACAACCAGGACCAAAAGCCGGTGCTCGAATATGTGCGCTGGGTCATGGTGCGCAAACGCGACGAAGCGGCGCCGGCGCCGGGCGATCACGTGCCGCGCCTGCCGACCGCGCTCGAGCCGAAAGTCTTAGGCGAAGCCTGTCCGCCGATCGACGTCGCCGCTTACGATCTTGAACTCGCCGGCAGCAAATACAAATTCGGCGATTACGCCGTCGGCGAGCAGATCGACCATGCCGACGGCATGACGGTCGAGGAAGCCGAGCATATGACCGCGACGCGGCTCTACCAGAACACCGCGAAGATTCATTTCGATCTGTTCAGCGCCAAGCAGGGCCGCTTCGGCCGCCGCCTGATTTACGGCGGCCACGTTATCTCGCTGGCGCGGGCGCTGTCGTTCAGCGGGCTTGCCAACGCCTTTCACGTCGCCGCCATCAACGGCGGCCGGCACGTTGCTCCGCTTTTCGCCGGCGGAACGGTGTTCGCGTGGTCGGAAGTCTTGGCCAAAGCCGAACTGCCCGGCCGCGGCGACGTCGGCGCGCTCCGCCTGCGCACCATCGCCACGTGCGACCGGCTTTGCGCCGATTTCCCGCTCAAGACCGGCGAGGATTACGACCCGGCGATCCTGCTCGATCTCGATTATTGGGTGTTGATGCCGAGGTGACCAGGAGTCGGTTATCAGTAGTCGGTAATCAAATCGTACTTCGCTTATTCTGATTACTGACCTCTGATTACTGATTCCTGGCTCGTAAATGCTCGACCAGTTCGCGCGCATAGGTCGGCAATTCGTCGCGGCTCTTCACGCAAATCGTCAGATCGCGCACCGCCCAGGAATCCGACAGTGCAACGGCCTTGATCGCCATGGTCTTGGCGACACGGCGTGCGGTGGTTTCCGGCACGATGCCGATGCCGACTTTGCACTCGACCAGCCGGCACACGGCATCGAAGCTGCGCAACTGCACGCGCAGCCGCAGCGGCCGGCCGATGCGTACTGCCTTGGTGGCGAGGAAGCGCTGGATGGCGCTGGCGCGATCGAGTCCGACAAAATCCTGGTCCAGCACCTCTTCGAAGCCGATCTTGGCGCGTTTCGCCAATGGGTGATCTTGCGCGACCACGAGCACGAAGCGGTCGCGCCGGAACGGGTAGGTTTCGAGCCCCCCGGCATCGACTGTGCCGGCGACGACACCGAGATCGGCGACACCCTCGGCAATCAGCCCGACGATCTCATCGCTCAGCCGCTCTTCGAGATCGACGCTGACATTCGGATGCGCGGCAAGGAATGATGACAGCGCTTCCGGCAAAAATTCGGTCAAAGCATTGGTGTTCGAGAGCACCCGGATTTGGCCCGCAAATCCTCCCCCATAAGCGCCAAGGTCTTCATGAAGACGCTCGGCCTGGCGCAGGATGGTGCGCGCATGCGCCAACAGCGTGCGGCCGGCCTGCGTCGGGGTGACGCCTTGGCGTCCGCGCGTCAACAGCGCCGCGCCGAGAACGTCCTCCATATTGCGGATGCGGGTCGAGGCCGCGGCCAGCGCGAGATGTGCGCGGTCGGCGCCGTGGGTGATGCTGCCGGCTTCAACCACATGGCGAAACAGACTGAGATCGGCGAGATCGAAACGCATGGCAGAGCTAGCCTTCGTATTTAGCGAAGCCTAGTTTTGTACATTGCCCATTGTGCCGGGCAATCTCAACGCTATTCTTCGCGTATGACGAATGCAACCGCAGCATGTTCTCGATCTCCGATCCGTGCTGCATTGCGGCAAGCGCGCGGATTGGATAGGAACGACATTAAGCTCAGCGCGCCGGCGACGAGTGATCCGGATCGTGGCAATGACTGAAACACGTTCGCTCGAAGGACACGCCCCCGCCGAGCGGCCGCTCTCGCCGCACCTGCAGATCTATCGTCCGATGCTGACGATGATGATGTCGATCGTGCATCGCATCACCGGATTCGGCCTGTATTTCGGAGTGCTGCTGTTGGCCTGGTGGCTGAACGCTGCCGCGAGCCCCGGCGCCTATGCCCGTTTCCAGTGGTTCGCCGGCTCGTGGATCGGCCGGCTCATCCTGTTCGGCTACACCTGGGCGCTCATTCATCACATGCTGGGCGGCATCCGCCACTTGATCTGGGATACCGGCCGCGGCTTCGGGCCGAGCGAGCGGGAGTGGCTGGCGGCCGCCAACCTGATCGGTTCGATCGCGATCACGATCGTGTTGTGGATTTTCGTCTTGCTGACCATGGGAGGCTCGCAATGAGCGAGCCGAAACACATCCGCACGCCGCTGGCGCGCGTGCTCGGCCGCGGCGCCGCCAAATCCGGTACCGAACACTTCTGGCATCAGCGGTTGACGGCGGTCGCCAACGTTCCGCTGACCATTGCGGCGGTGATCATTCTGATCACGCTGCTCGGCCGCAACCAGGCCGCGGTCGCGCAAATCCTGGGTTCGGCTGCCGTCGCCATCATCATGCTGTTGTTCATTGGCTCGACAGTCATCCACATGAGAATCGGCATGCAGGTGATCATCGAAGATTATGTCCATGGCGATTCAGCCAAGCTCACTTTGCTGATGGCCAATACGTTCTTCACGATCGGCGTCGGCTTGGCGTGCGTCTACGGCATCCTCAAGCTTTCATTCGGATTGTAAGCATGGCGGAGAGTGGAACAAACGGCGGTAAAAACGGCGGCGCCGCCCCCGCCGTCAATGGCCGCGCCTATCCGATCGAAGATCACGCCTATGACGTCGTCGTCGTCGGCGCCGGCGGCGCGGGACTGCGCGCCACGGTCGGGTGCAGCGAAGCCGGGCTGCGCACCGCGTGTATCACCAAGGTGTTCCCGACGCGCTCGCACACGGTGGCGGCGCAGGGCGGCATCGCCGCGGCGCTCGGCAATATGGGCGAGGACGACTGGCGCTGGCACATGTACGACACCGTCAAAGGCTCGGATTGGCTCGGCGACCAGGATGCCATCGAATATATGTGCCGCAGCGCGCCGGAGGCGGTCTACGAGCTGGAACATTGGGGCCTGCCGTTCTCGCGCCGCGAGGACGGCAAAATCTATCAGCGGCCGTTCGGCGGCATGACCACGCATTACGGCAAGGGCACCGCGCAGCGCACCTGTGCCGCCGCCGACCGCACCGGGCACGCCATGCTGCACACGATGTACGGCCAGGCGCTGCGGCACCAGACCGAGTTCTTCATCGAATACTTCGCCATCGACCTGATCATGGACGATGACGGCCGCTGCCGCGGCGTGGTCGCTATCAATCTCGACGATGGCTCGATCCATCGCTTTTCCGGGCAGATGACCATCCTCGCCACCGGCGGCTATGGCCGCGCCTATGCCTCCTGCACCGGCGCGCATACCCAGACCGGCGACGGCAATGCCATGGTGCTGCGCGCCGGCCTGCCGCTGCAGGACATGGAATTCGTGCAATTCCACCCGACCGGCGTTTACGGCGCCGGCGTGCTGATCACCGAGGGCGCACGCGGCGAAGGCGCTTATCTGGTCAATTCCTCGGGCGAGCGTTTCATGGAACGCTACGCGCCGTCGGCCAAGGATTTGGCGTCACGCGATGTCGTCTCGCGCGCCATGACCATCGAGATCCGCGAAGGCCGCGGCGTCGGACCCAAGAAGGATCATATCTTCCTGCACCTCGACCACCTCGATCCGGCCATCCTGCACGAGCGGCTGCCCGGCATCACCGAAACCGCGCACATCTTCGCCGGTGTCGATCTCACCCGCGAGCCGGTGCCGATCGTGCCGACGGTGCATTACAACATGGGCGGCATCGCCACCAATTATCACGGCGAGGCGCTGATCAAGAAAGACGGCAATCCCGATCACATCGTGCCCGGCATGATGGCGCTCGGCGAAGCGGCCTGCGTCTCGGTGCACGGCGCCAACCGGCTCGGCTCCAATTCGCTGATCGATCTCGTGGTGTTCGGCCGCGCCGCGGCGCATCGTTGCGCTGAAATCCTCACCCCCGCCGACAAGCAGCCCGAACTGCCGAAGGATTCGGCCGAGCGCGCGCTGTCGCGGCTCGACAAATTCCGCAATGCTTCGGGCGGCACTCCGACTGCGCAACTGCGCACCAAGATGCAGCACGTGATGCAGAGCAATTGCGCCGTGTACCGCACCGGCGAAGTGCTCGAAGAAGGTTCCAAGCTGATCCACGAAGTCTATGACGGCGTCGCCGACGTCCACGTCAGCGACCGCTCGTTGATCTGGAACTCCGACCTGATCGAGACGCTCGAATTCGTCAACCTGATCGAGCAGGCCGTGGTCACGGTGGATTCGGCGGTCAACCGCACTGAAAGCCGCGGCGCGCATGCGCGCGAGGACTTTCCCGATCGCGACGACAAGAACTGGATGAAGCACTCGCTGTCGTGGCTCGATTTCGCCAGCGGCAAGGTCACCATCGACTATCGGCCGGTGCATACCTACACCCTGACCAACGACATCTCCTATATCGAGCCCAAAAAGCGGGTCTACTAGACCGGTGTTTTGAAAACATAAAGGCGATCGGCATGGTCGAGTTCGCGCTTCCAAAGAATTCCAAGGTCGGCGAAGGCAAGAACTGGCCGCATCCGGCCAAAGCCAAGGCGGAGCGCGAATATCGCGTCTATCGCTGGAACCCGGATGACGGCGGCAATCCGCGCGTCGACACCTATTATGTCGACACCAGCGATTGCGGACCGATGGTTCTCGACGCGCTGATTTGGATCAAGAACAATGTCGACGCCACGCTGACCTTCCGCCGTTCCTGCCGCGAAGGCATTTGCGGCTCTTGCGCCATGAATATCGACGGCACCAACACGCTCGCCTGCACCAAGGCGATGGCGGAGGTTTCGGGCGCGGTGCGCATCTATCCGCTGCCGCACATGCCGGTGGTGAAGGACCTGGTGCCCGATCTCACTAATTTTTATGCCCAGCACGCCTCGATCGAGCCGTGGCTGCAAACCGTGTCGCCGACGCCGCGCAAGGAATGGAAGCAGAGCCACGACGACCGGCAAAAGCTCGATGGCCTGTACGAATGCATCCTGTGCGCCTGCTGCTCGACCGCATGCCCGAGCTACTGGTGGAATTCCGACCGCTTCCTCGGCCCGGCCGCGCTGTTGCAGGCGCAACGTTGGCTCGTCGACTCGCGCGACGAGGCCACCGGCAAGCGGCTCGATAACCTGGAAGACCCGTTCCGTCTCTATCGCTGCCACACCATCATGAATTGCGCCAAGGCCTGCCCCAAACACCTCAATCCGGCAAAGGCCATCGCCGAGATCAAGCGCACGCTGGTCGAGCGGCAGGTTTGATCGTCCAGGGGTGCCATCCGTCATGCGCGGCCTTGTGCCGGGCATCCACGTCTTAAATGCGTGAACGAGCTAAAGACGCGGATCGCCGGGACGAGCCCGGCCATGACGAATACCGCGCAAATTGTCCCCTATAGCTTCAACTTCCGCTTCCGCTGCCCGAGCGTACGCAGCCGCAGCGCGTTGAGCCGGATGAACCCTTCGGCGTCGCGCTGATCGTAGGCTGTCTTGCCGTCCTCGAACGTCACCAGGTCCTGATCGTAGAGCGAATACTTGCTCTCGCGGCCGACCACGCCGGCATTGCCCTTATAGAGCTTCAACCGCACCCGGCCGGTGACGTAGTCCTGGCTCTTGTCGATCGCCGCCTGCAGCATTTCGCGCTCCGGCGCGAACCAGAAGCCGTAATAAATCAGCTCGGCGTATTTCGGCATCAGCTCGTCTTTGAGATGCGCGGCGCCGCGGTCGAGCGTGATCGATTCGATGCCGCGATGCGCGGCCAGCAGAATCGTGCCGCCCGGCGTCTCGTACATACCGCGCGATTTCATACCGACGAAGCGGTTCTCGACCAGATCGAGCCGGCCGATGCCGTGCCGGCGGCCGAGCGCGTTGAGCTGCGTCAGCAGCTCCGCCGGCTTGAGCAGCTTGCCGTCGACCGCAACCGGATCGCCGCGCTCGAAGTCGATGGTCACATAGGCCGGCTGGTCCGGCGCTTCCTCGGGATCGTCGGTGCGCGAATAGACATAGTCGGGCACTTCGCCCGAGGGATCTTCGAGCACTTTGCCTTCGGACGACGTGTGTAGAAGATTGGCGTCGGTCGAGA
>Ga0181525_10002300_pt1 | contig 15707 bp, 12 predicted proteins | sample PEATcosm2014_Bin_48_FD_121100 | JGI IMG/M metagenome (GOLD analysis project Ga0181525, IMG submission 121100) | Peatland microbial communities from MTU Mesocosm Facility, Houghton, MI, USA - PEATcosm2014_Bin06_10_metaG | ecosystem: Environmental > Terrestrial > Soil > Wetlands > Peat | place...
AACCTCGGGTTCTGGCGACACGGCCGGGCTTTGATAGCGAGGCAGAACATGAGTAGATTCTGGCAGGATTTGCGCCACGCGGCGCGAGTGCTCGGCAAAAATCTCGGCGTCACTGCCATCATGGTGTTCACGCTCGCGCTCGCGATCGGGGCGACGACGGCGATTTTTAGCGTCGTCTACGGCGTGTTGCTGCGCCCGCTCCCATATTCCGGCGCGGACCGCATCATGGCGATCTCTGAAGTGAACTCCAACGGCAGGCTCTCTCACCTGGCGGACCCGAACTTTGACGACTTCCGCGATCAAAACCATAGCTTTCAATCCATCGCGAAATACACTGCCGGAACCGTTTCTGTTTCCGGAGCATCGCAGCCGACGCGCACCATGGTTGCGGCGGTAACGCCGGAATTCCTCACCGTGCTCGGCGTTGCGCCCGTCATCGGCCGGGATTTCGCAGCGGGCGATGACAAGAAGGGAGCCGCCCCGGTCGCGCTCGTGAGCTACAGTTACTGGAGGCAGTACCTCGGATCTCAACAGGATCTTTCACAATCGCACCTGAAGATTGACAACGCAATCTATTCCGTAGTCGGCGTGCTTCCTTCAAGCTTTCGATTTCCGAATGACGTGGACGTGTGGTTTGCTGCCGATAGAGACGGCGAGAATCTTAGCCGTACGTCGCACAATTATTCTGGCGTCGGCCGCTTGAAAGATGGCGTAACCATCGATCAGGCCCGTGCCGATATCAGCGCGATCGCGCGCAGCATCTATCAGTCGTCGAATGAGAAGACCGAATATTTGCTTCGGGATGGAGCGGTGGTTCCACTCCAGGATGCCCTTACGGGTACCGTGCGCTCACCGCTGTGGATCCTCCTCGGCACGGTGGGGTTTTTGCTGTTAGTGGCGTGTGCGAACGTTGCCAACCTGCTTTTGGCGCAAGCATCGGTGCGCGAGCGCGAGCTTTCGATTCGCCTCGCCCTCGGCGCGGCGCGCGGTCGCCTGGTCCGCCAGTTTTTGACCGAGGCATTATTGCTCTCTCTGATCGGCGGATCTCTTGGAGTGCTCGCCGCGCTGTCGGGCGTCGCCGGGTTGGTGGCCCTGGCTCCGGAAAATTTGCCGCGGCTCGATAGCGTCTCGGTGAGCTTGCCAGTGCTGCTCTTTGCATTCGTGCTGTCTACGGCGGTTGCAGCCGGGCTCGGCGCCTTTACCGCCGCCCGAGCCACGCGGGGCGATTTGAGGACAGGTCTTGAGGAAGGCGGACGCGGGCACGCCGGATCGCGAGGCAGCCAGCGCACCGGGCGAGCGATTGTCGCGGCGCAGATCGCCATCACGCTCATGCTGGTGATTGGCGCGGGCTTGTTGGGGCGGAGTTTGCTGAAAGTTCTCGAAGTGGATCCGGGATTCCGCGTGGACAAAATCATAGCCATGGATGTTTCCGTGCCGTCGGCGGAAGATCCCGGCCTGCCGACGACCGAAGATTCGAAAGCAAAGTCGGCTCAGGGAATATTCTTTTCGAACTTGATCGACCGGCTCAAACAGATCCCCGGCGTTCGCAGTGCGGGAGCCGCAAGCGCGCTGCCCATGACCGGCGGCCTGCCCGACGGAATGTTTTTGCTGATGACCCAGAATGAAGTTCCCAAAGCCATGGACGGCCTGGTTGCGCTGTTTAATCAAAAAGAACGGATCGGCAATGCGGACTTCTGTGTCGCTACCGAGGGATACTTCCAGTCGCTGGGAATTCCGCTGGTCCGCGGACGAATGTTCGACGAGCGGGACGGCGCCAGCGCGCCGCACGTGGCCGTGATCAGCGAGTCGCTCGCTCACGACCGCTGGCCGCACCAGGACCCGATCGGGCACACCATTGAATTTGGGAACATGGATGGTGACCTGCATCTGCTGACAATCGTGGGAATCGTAGGCGACACGCACGAATACGGTCTCGATGAGCCCCCGCGGCCGACAGTCTATGTGAATCTGTTCCAGCGGCCGAGGTCTGACATGACGGTGACCGTGCTCAGCGATGCCGATACGCGTTCGGTAACCTCAGCCGCGCGGGGAATTTTGCATGACCTCAATCCGGAGATTCCGGCGAGCTTCCAGACGTTTCAGCAGGTGTATTCCGCATCGCTGGGTTCGCGAAAATTCAATGTGATGCTCATCGGATTCTTCGGAATCACGGCGCTGCTGCTGGCAGCCGCCGGGGTGTTTGGCGTGATTGCCTACTCCGTGAGCCGGCGTACGCGCGAATTCGGCGTGCGCCTCGCGCTGGGCGCCACATCGGGAGATGTGCTGCGCATGGTTCTGGGGCAGGGAACGCGCACGATCTTGATCGGCGTGGCGATAGGAATAGTGGGATCGTTCGCATTGACGCGAACCGTATCGTCGCTGCTCTTCGGCGTAACGGCAACCGATCCAGTTACGTTCGCGGGAGTGACACTCTTGCTCATCGCGGTAGCGCTGCTGGCTTGTTACATTCCCGCCAGGCGCGCGACGAAAGTGGATCCGATGGTGGCATTGCGCGAAGAGTAGGGGCAATCGCCCTCATAGCGCGCCCCTGCCCCGGGGCGAAGCCGTGAAGACGGTCATGATTTCGCTCTTTCCGCTAATCGTTCTGACAGATCCGAGTCGGGGTTATCCTTGTTCGTTGCTCTGGTGTTAATCAGGAAGCGCTCCCGCAGAGCTGAGTCTGTGCAAAACTCGCACGGCTTGAGCTGGATTCCAAAATGAAACACGCTTGACGCCTGTCGATACCCGTTCTGGAAACCCTCGTTTTTCCTACCATGGAAGGTGACGATTTGCCTTTGGTGCGAAATCCCAACCGGCGATCGATGTGAGCCAAGATTCCGTTCAAGAGCATGATGGGAAACCTCTTGTCTCGACTGGTTGGTGCGCCCCGGCGGCAATCCTCCCAGCTCCTCACCGCACTCACCTGGAGTACTGCATCACGGCTTCGTACCCTCTGGAGCGTATCCCTCGGTTTCCCCACAAGACTGATTTGGGACCAGCCAACTCGGCATGCCCCTTCCCGCCAAACCTGGCAAGCTGTGGTCCGCGTCAATAAGTGCAAGCACACGCTGGTCTTAGGACGCCTCTGGGCCGCAGAGAAAGTTTGGCGAAGGATGTGCTTAACCGAAAGTGCCGGGCGCAATCGGAAAGAGCAAAGCAAAATACACCGGAGGAGAATTGCCGTGATGGACCTCGAACGAATAAAAGTTACACCGCGGGATCAGCAAGTATTGGATCTGCTGGTTCAAGGCTGCAGCAATAAGGAAATCGCCGGGCAGCTAAGCATCAGCCCGCGTACCGTGAAACAGCACTTGCGCACGCTCTTTCTGCGTGCCGGAATTCGGGACGGACGGAAACGCGTGCGGCTGGCTACCGCCGCGTTCCAAAAAGCGGAGTCGAAATCATGATGCCTCGCCAGCGTTTGACCCCAAAGGAAATTCAGGTAGCTACCCTCGTCTGGGAGGGGCTCACCAATCGCGAGATTGGCAAGCTCATGAACACCACGGAGCAGGTGGTTAAGAATCATCTGCGCAGCACCTTCGACAAACTGGGAGTCTGGAGCCGCCTTGAGCTGGCCATGTACGTGGCCAGCCACGGTGGCAAGAATTGGCTGGAAGAGTCGGAACGCTCGGTTTCGACCCAGGCTCGTGCCGCCGCCAGCTAGGGCGGCATCAGCCAACGGGAGGATGTCGGGAAAATAGAAGGAGAATAGATTCGTGCCTTAGTCAGCCTACAGGGTTCTAGGTTGCTGAACCTACGCCCGACAACTGCTGCAAAAGGTTTGCACTCGGTGGCCTTGATGCCGCTCGGACAACGCAGCAACCCATTGAAAGAAAACAGCTTGCGTGGTCGCCGCAGTCGGCCTGCAAATTGCAGAGGCAGACTCGACCCAACCGAGCGGGCTCACCAGCAGTCTGGAGCCAGCTCCGCAATCCCTGGGCGGGGCGGGTATGGACTACAAAGAGACTTTCTGGATGGCCTGCGACTCCACCGAGCAACTGCGGGCGGAGTACGGCCCGTTTCATACTCGGTCTGAGGCGGAGGCTGAAGCCCGTAAGCTCGGATTCAGTTACCTGCTGCGCTACGAGCACTTGCTCGACGAAAACGAGGAGATTCAGGAAGTCCGCTGCATCTTCATCGAGTTGCCCGGCGCGACTGTTGTCACAGCTACCTCGATAAGCCTGCACACCCGTTGCGCCACCTGCGGCGAGTCAGCGACCCACGATAAGGCGTGGCAGGCGGAAGTATGGGCCGACATTCACGAGTTCGAACACTCCCGCCACCGTGTGCGTCTGTTCGAGCACTCCCGCGGAAACGGCCTGAAGGAAATCAGCGGCTGGCGGGGATAACTCACTCTATCCTGCGCTTCGGCCGTTCTTGGATTTTGTCGCCGCGCATCGGGCCGCTCCCAGCAATCCGGCCTTGTCGTTGGTTATTACCTGCACCAAAATACCCTCCAACAGCGGGCGCAACCGCCCCTTATCGACAAAAGCGCGCATGAACAGCGGCCCCGTAAGTTTGGCAAGAATCTTCGGCGAGATGCCCCCCGCCAGAAAGATTCCGCCGGTCGCCATTGCCTTAAGAGCCAGGTTGCCCGCTTCCGCGCCGTAGATCGAGAGCCAGAGATCCAGAGCCTGCTCCGCCAGGCGATTTGTACCATTCAGCGCAGCTTGAGAAATAGCCGCGGCGGCATTCCCCTGGCCAAGTTGTGCGGCAAATCCGGCAGGTTCATCCCCACTCCCTTTCTCGCGCAGAAACTCATACACGTTGACCAGGCCCGGGCCGGAGAGAACGCGTTCGTAGCTGACGTGCCCGTATCGGCCTGCCAAAAACCGCAACAGTTCAATCTGCACATCACCCTGGGGCGCAAAATCCGCATGTCCGCCCTCGCAGGCGAAGATCTGATGCTCGCTGCCGTTCCAGAACAATCCCGCTTCTCCCAGGCCGGTTCCCGGCGCGATGACGGCCCGGTTGCCGGTTGACTCTGGCACCCGATTAAGTGGAAGCAAATCCTGAGGGCCGAGCGCTGCAATGCCCCAGGCACTGGCTTCCAGATCATTGATCAACAAAGTGGCGGGGAGTTGAATCTGTTTGGCCAAGCGGGATTGTTCGATAACCCAGGGAAGGTTGGAGGTTTCGACCCGGCCGTTGTGTACCGGTCCCGCAATCCCAAAGCAGGCGACCTCGGGCCGCGTACCGGAGTCCTTCAGAAACTCGGTCACAATCTCGCCCAGTTCGCTATGTTCGCGGCTGGGGTAGACACGCTCCGAAATCAACTGGAGACGCCCATCCTGCGGCTGAAAATAGGCCAGTCGAGCGTTGGTTCCTCCAATATCGCCGGCCAGGATCATCTCTCGAAGTTCCTCCAGTGCCGGCCGTCGCGCTCCAGGAGTTCGTCGGCCTCCTTCGGTCCCCAGGTGCCCGAGGCGTAATTGGGGAAACTCCGCGGGGGCAGCGCCTTCCACAGATCGAGCACTGGATTGACCACGCTCCAGCCCGCCTCCACCATGTCGGCGCGTTGAAACAATGTCTGGTCGCCGATCATGCAATCGTGCAATAAACGCTCGTACCCGGTGCTGGGCTGCTTTCCAAAATATTGCTGATATTCGAAATTCATGTCCACCGTGCCCAGCCGCATGACCGGGCCCGGTACCTTGGCCGCGAATTGCAGCGAGATGCCTTCCTCCGGCTGAATATGCAGCACCAACTGATTTGGCATCAGATGTTCGACGGAAGTATCGCGGAACAGAACAAACGGAGCCTGGCGGAACTGAATCACGATATGAGTGTTGCGCGCCGGCATACGCTTTCCTGTACGAAGATAGAAGGGAACATCGGCCCAGCGCCAGTTGTCAATCAGCAGCTTCATGGCCACGAAAGTCTCAGTGCGGGAATCCGGCGCGACGTCGATTTCGGAGCGATAGGCGGGAACGGTTTCGCCACCTTCCGTGCCCTCCCCGTACTGCCCGCGCACCGAGCGGGTGAGAACCTCCTCGTCGCTGATGGGCTGGATGGCGTGCAAAATCTTCGCCTGCTCGTCTCGTACGGCATTGGCTTCAAACGAAATCGGAGGCTCCATCGCAGTCAGGCTGATGAGCTGCATGATGTGGTTGGGAACCATATCGCGCAGTGAACCCGCATGTTCAAAATAGCTTCCACGGCCTTCCACGCCCACGGTTTCAGACACAGAGATTTGTACGTGATCGATGTAGCGGCGGTTCCAGATGGGCTCGAAGATTCCGTTAGCAAAGCGGAACGCCATGATGTTCTGAACCGTCTCTTTGCCCAGGTAATGATCGATGCGGTAGATCTGCTTTTCATCGGCCAGCTTGAGCAGTTGCTGGTTGAGGGTCTTGGCCGACTCCAGATCGTGACCGAAGGGCTTCTCGATAATCACCCTGCGCCAGTGGTCGTTGCTTTGCTCCATCATTCCCGTAGCCGAGAGCTTCTCGACGATGGGACCGAAGAAACTCGGAGCCGTCGCCAGGTAAAAGAACACGTTTTGATGTGTGGAGTGGTCACGGTCGATCTGGGCGAGGCGATCTTTGATCTTGGGGTAAAGCTGGCCATCGTTGAAATCGCCGGCGAAGTAATAGAAACGGCGTGAGAAGCTCTCCCAGGTGGCGTCGTTGATGCAATCACCGCAGTACTCTTTCACATCCTCGAGGATCTGCTTGCGGAAATCCTCGTCCGACATCTGCCTCCGGGCCACCCCCAGCACGGCGAATTCCTTCGAGAGCAAGTCCGCCCGGGCCAGGTTGTACAGCGCCGGAATCAGCAGTCGAGCCGTCAAGTCGCCGGCTGCGCCGAAGATCACCATTACACAGGGATCCCCTTGTTTGCCGACACGAGGCAAGGTCGCGGTGGGCTTTTCGGCCAGTTGAGCCATATTAAGATCCTCTGGATTCTTACTCGGTGAAAATGTGTCTACGCGCTCTTCCCCTTTTCCTGCGTGCTCTTCTCCACCGCCGCCAGCAGCTTATGGAACGCATCGGCAAACAACTTCACCCCGTCGGCGGTCAGCTTTGTGGTTACTTCTTTTATAGAGATCCCTGCCTTCCCCAAATCGTCCATTACACTCTGCGCGCCGGCCACGTCTTCGGTAAGGCTGTTGCGCAGCCGTCCATGATCGCGAAATGCATCAATCGTCGCCGGAGGCATGGTATTCACCGTGTCAGGCCCGATCAGCTCCTCGACATACATGACATCACGGTAAGCCGGATTTTTCGTGCTGGTGCTGGCCCACAAAACGCGCTGCGTCTGCGCTCCCTGAGCGGCTAGAGCCTGCCACCGCGGACCGCTGAAGATGCGTTCATAGCGCTGGTAGGTCAGTTTTCCGTTGGCAATCGCAACTTTTCCGAGCAAACTCTTCAGCAGCGCCTGCTGTTTCGGATCGGTCGAAGCTTTCAGCTTATCCTCGAGCATCGAATCGACCAGGGTGTCGATGCGGCTGATGAAGAAGCTGGCGACTCCGGCCGTTTTCTTCAAATTGCCGCCGCGCTTGGCCAGATCCTCGAGCCCTGCGATGTGAGCTTCCGCAACCTGCTCGTACACTTCCTGCGCGAATAGCAAAGTCACGTTGACGTTGATGCCGTCGCCAATCGCCTGGCGAATCGCCGGAAGTCCCTCGGCCGTGCCGGGAATCTTGATCATCACGTTCGGGCGATCCACGGCCTTCCACAAGCGGCGCGCCTCGTCGATCGTCTCCTGCGTTTTGAGCGCGAGCAGCGGAGAAACTTCCAGGCTGACGTATCCATCGCGGAACTTCGAACTTTCATACACTGGGCGAAGAATATCGGCCGCGCCCTGAATATCTCGAATCGCAATCTGTTCGTAGCGGGCCGTCGTGTCGAGGTCGTTACGCGAAGCCAGCGACTTCAATATATCGTCGTACAGCGAGCTTTCGCCGATCGCCTTCTCGAAGATCGACGGATTCGAAGTCATGCCTCGCAGTCCGTCATCTTCAATCATTTTCTTGAGGCTGCCGCTCGTGATCAGGTCGCGCCGGATGTAATCGAGCCACATCGACTGCCCATAGTCAAGCAATGCCTTTAAGGGATTCGTCGCTTTCGAGGTTTCCAAAACTCCAGTAGGCTGCATAATGATTTCTCCTTGATCATGTGGGGACAGCCGTCCTCGCCTGCCCTGAGCGAAGCCGAAGAGGCTGTCCGTCGAGCGAAACTCGACTGCCCCGCGTCAAAATCGCTACTTGTCTGCAATCGCCTTGCGCGCTTCCGCAACTACCGCATCGACCGTGAAACCGAAAAACTTCAGCAAGTCTTTCAACGGCGCCGAGGCGCCGAAGCGGTGCATGCCGATCTTTCGTCCCTTGATCCCCACATACCGCTCCCAGCCAAACGTGGCGGCCATTTCCACCGAAACTCGCGCCGTCACCGAAGAAGGCAGCACGCTTTCTTTATAAGCCGCGTCCTGCTGTTCGAAAATTTCCCACGACGGCATGCTCACCACTCGCGCCTGAATGCCTTCGACTTTCAGCTTTTCGTAGGCGTCAACGCACAGCGAAACCTCGCTCCCTGTGGCCATCAAAATCACCTCGGGTTTTCCGCCCGGCGCGTCGGCCAGAATGTACGCACCTTTCGCAGTGCCCGAGGCCGCGCCATATTTCGTGCGATCGAAAGTTGGGATCGCCTGCCGTGTCAGCACCAGCGCCGCCGGCCCGTGTTTCAACTGCGCAATAATCTTCCACGCCTCCACCACCTCGTTCGCATCGCCGGGACGTAGCACAATCAGATTCGGCATCGCCCGCAACGACGCCAGTTGTTCGATCGGTTGATGCGTCGGCCCGTCTTCCCCCAAGCCGATCGAATCGTGGGTGAACACGAAGATTGAAGGAGCTTCCTCCAGCGCGGAGAGGCGAATGCTGGCGCGCATGTAGTCGCTGAAATTAAAAAACGTCGCGCCGAAGGCACGAATCCCGGAAAGCGTAAGCCCATTCACGCTCGCGCCCATCACGTGCTCGCGTATGCCGAAATGAAAGTTGCGCCCGGCATAGTTGCCGGCCTCAAAGTCGCCATCGCCTGTAAGGTTCGTCTTATTTGAGGTAGCGAGGTCCGCCGAGCCTCCGATGAGCCACGGGATATTCTGCGCCAGCGCATTCAGCACCTTGCTCGAACTCTCGCGCGTAGCCAGTCCCTTGGCGTCTGCCGGGAACGTGGGCAGATTCTTATCCCAGCCATCCGGAAGTTCGCGACGTTGCATGCGATGCAACCGGTCGGCAAGCTCCGGATACTCTTGCGAGTACTGCGCGAACATCTTCTCCCACTGCGCGCGCGCGTCATGCCCGCGCTTTCCAATTCCATCCCGAAAGTTCTCGCGCACGCCCTCCGGCACCAGAAACTTGGCATCTTCCGGCCAGCCGTAAAACTTCTTCGTCAGCCGCACTTCTTCTTCACCGAGCGGCTCTCCGTGCGCGGCGTTCGTGTCGTGCTTGTGCGGTGAACCGTAGCCGATATGGCTGTCCACAATAATCAATGTCGGGCGATCAGTCGTTTCCTGGAAGGTTTTAAAGGCCCGCGCCAGCATCACCAGATCGTTGGCATCTGCGACCCGCGTTATATTCCAGCCGTAACCAACGAAGCGCGTCGCCACGTCTTCGCTGAATGACCAACTCGCCGGACCATCCAGCGTGATGTGATTGTTGTCATACATCCAGCAAAGATTTGAAAGCTTCAAATGCCCCGCCAGCGACGCCGCTTCGCCGCCAATCCCTTCCATCAGGTCGCCATCCGAACACATGGCGTAAACGTTGAAATCGAAGACCTCAAAGCCCGGCCGGTTGAAATTTGCCGCCAGCCACCTGCTCGCAATCGCGATCCCTAAGCTGTTTCCCACACCTTGACCGAGCGGTCCCGTGGTGGTCTCAACTCCGGTAGTGATGTGTGACTCGGGGTGCCCCGGTGTCCGGCTGCCGAGTTGCCGGAAGCGCTTGATCTCCTCCAGGGGAACGGCGAGCTCTTTTAGAACTTCGCCGTTCTCGCCGACTTCCCGCACACCCGAAAGGTAAAGCATGGCGTACAGCAGCATCGAAGCATGCCCGTTCGACAGCACAAAGCGATCGCGGTTCAGCCATTTCGGATCTTCCGGGTCATAGCGCAGAAACTCCTGCCACAGGCAGTAAGTTACCGGGGCCAGCCCCATCGGCGCGCCCGGATGGCCGCTGTTCGCCTGTTGCACCGCATCAATTGCCAAGGTCCGGATCGTATTAATGCACAGCGTATCTAATTGTTTTCCCGTCACCACTGCTTGTTCGCTGGCTACCATGCAAGGCGCTCCTTTCCAGGGACAACTTTCCGAGGGTTGTCCATTGGCCTGACCCGTTAGAGTTCCCGGGACAGAGAAGAGTTTCACTTAACACATCGAGTGTATCAATTTCCTGTCGGGCAATGTCGGTGGATAGGTTAAAAACCGAATAAAACTTATCGAAAGGAAAGGCCGAGTCCGGATGGGAATTCGACTATTTCAGCAGTTGCAGATAACTGCTTTCGCTCTTCGCCACTCGAGTGGTTTCTTGAACATATTTAAGAAACTGGCGAAGATTCTCTTTTTCGTTAGGATCCATTCCAGCGAAGCGAATCCGAACTCCTCCTGCCGCACTGCGAGTGACCACGCCATTCAACGCGAGACCCTTCACCCAGATCTTGCCACTGGCCACCCAGAGTCCAATTTCAACTTTTGATCCGCCGCTAATCACTGAGGCGGTCTCCACCTGGCATCCGCCCAGGCTCGTGTTTGAGAGATTCCCCCAAATGGGCGCACCCGCATCGTTGACCCGCAGCTCCACCGCCACGAAGCACTTGATTCTAAGATGCCGCCGCCTATCTTGTCCCCAGTTCGGGCTGAAGATATCGGGTTCAAACGGAGGAGTTGACGAAACGGTGGTGGGAAGAGTCTGTTGTGCGGGTTCAGGTGAGACCCCGGTTGAGGTCGGAGCGACCGGTCCGCTGCCGGATGCCGCCTGTTTGATCTCGCGCATCGCCGCCAGCAGGGCTTGTTCCCTGCGTTCCGGTGGGGCGTCGCGATAAGTCTGCAGCAGCTTTCCCAGGTTCCGGGCAAGGTCTGGATCGGCCAGCAGCGCCGTCCAGTCCGTCCCAGCCGCCGCGTTTTGTTTGGAGTCACCCATCCAAATGTGATCTTTCGGTTCGTCCTCGCAAACGACTCCCCGGGTTCAGCTTGGACCGCAGGCGTCACATTCACAAGATGACTGAAGTCATCTTCCAATCATTCGAAAACCAGCGGCACCGCTTACGTCCCAGCTCTCGGTCGATGAATCTCAGTCCATCGGTTCCAGGGTTGTCACGTAGTTCTTTAGCCACTGTTGCTGTTCGCTCGTGAGGGACAGGAATTCAAAGCCGTAATGGTATCCGCGGCGGTACCGGACCACGGCCCGAACTTCCCAGGGACTGCTCGTTCCTGGAGGCGAAAAGCTTAAGCCGGCTACCTCGCCAACATTCAGCTCAGCCGCCAAAAGTATGCCGATTCCAGCTTCAGAGAGATCTCTGCAGTGGCCCTCGATCTTCTGGTATTGGTTTCCCAGAAGATGGCTCACCGCGATTCGGAATTCGCTGCGGTAGCGCGGATGCCGCCTCCTCCGGCGGTCGACGTGAGCCGGTGCGCGCTTTGGTCTGGAGGAGGTCATGATCAGATTGCAGGTTGCCCGCGCTTCTTCAACGCCCAGGGTGTCCTACTGCCCTCGAACGTGAAGCAGCTCGAGCCCGTGGGTAGAACGGAGAGCCCCGATATTCAGCCGGGCGCACCTCATCTCCTACTCTAGCGGTGTCGTCTAAGAGGTGAAAGTGTCCAAAGTAACGCAGATTGTCGGCCGATCCGGTGCAGATTGCAACTCGGAACCGTCTTGTTTTTCGTAGGGTTGTAGAGCTATTTCAGAGGTAGATGCGAGCCGCAACCGGCTGGGATCAGGGTTTTTGCATCGCCAGAAGCGCTAGGCGAATCAATAGAAGCGCGACATAGAATGAGCGGGGAATGCAGCGCTGACCACTTTCTCTTTATAATGTGACCTTTCAGAATCGAAAATGCTTGGATCTTTAGCTCCTCGAAATGGATTTCTCGCATTCTTGTTGTTCCCTCTGGTCGCCGTTCCTGGCGTTCCTGCTCAGAGCTCCGCTCCTACGCCTTCGATTTCCTTGCCCGGATCGCAGAGTCCCTTCACGGGCAGCGAGCCTGAGAGCAAAGCTACTGCTGGAGTGCTACAACTCAGCTTTCAGGATGCGATTGATCGCGGCCTGCGCAACAACCTCGGTCTTCTGCTCTCCAGCGACCAGACCATCGCAGCGCGCGGCGAGAGATGGAAAGAGCTCAGCAACCTGCTGCCTGACCTCTCGGCTCGAGTGCAGGAAGACGTTCAGACCCTCAGCCTTACTGCCCTCGGCCTCAAGAGTAATGTTTTTCCTTTCCCCGTTCCTCGCGTGATCGGTCCCTTTAACTACTTCGATGCGCGTGTTTCTCTCAGCCAGTCCCTGTTCAACTTTCAGAATCTCGAGAAAGAGCGCGCCGCTTCCGAGAGCCTCAAATCTGCGCAATACACCTTCAAAGATGCGCGGGAACTGGTTGTGCTGGCCGTCGGCAACGGATACTTAATGTCCATCGCCGCCGCCGCCCGCATCGAAACCGCGGAAGCCCAGGTCACCAATGCTCAGGCCCTTTACAACAAAGCGGTGGATCAACAAACTGCCGGGTTGAGTCCGGCCATTGATACCCTCCGCGCTCACGTGGAATTGCAAACCCGCCAGCAGCAGCTCATCGCGGCGCGCGACGATTTCGCCCGGCAAAAGCTGTCTTTAGGCCGGGTCATCGGCCTGGCGTCGGGTCAGGAGTTTGTTCTCACCGAAAAAGTTCCCTACCAGGCTATGACTCCGTTGCCGGTTGACGTTTATCTGCAGCGCGCCTACGCCTCCCGTTCCGATTACCAGGCGGCGCTGGCGCAAGTGCGGGCTGCGGAACTTTCCCGCCGGGGCGCCACCGCCGGGCACTTTCCAACGCTGGACGTTAGCGCAAACTTCGGTGACATCGGCGTGAATCCGGCGCAGTCCAACGGCACCTGGCAGGTGGATGGCGGCCTGACGATTCCCATCTTCGCCGGAGGGAAAACTCACAGTGATGTGCTGGAAGCCGAGGCCCAATTGAAACAAGCGCGATCGCAATTAAACGATCTGCGCGGGCGCATCGATTACGAAGTACGCGCCTCCTTACTCGACCTGAATTCCGCCGCCGAGCAGGTCGAGGTTGCCCGCAGCTCAGTCGATCTGGCGGAGCAGGCTCTTACCCAGTCCCGAGATCGTTTCACGGCAGGCGTTACCGATAACCTGGAAGTGGTTCAGGCGCAGGAATCGGTTGCCAGCGCCCATGAGAGTTACATCCAGAGCCTCTATGCGCATAACCTGGCTAAGATCGAACTCGCACGAGCTATCGGTGACGCCGAACAGGGAGTCGAGCGCTATCTGAAAGGTCAACACTAACTGAAATCTATGGAACAGACGACGCAAAGCCCGCCCGCTGCCCCGCCGGCTCAGCCCGAAACCCGCACTCCCCCCTTGCCGGCCACGGAACGAGACTTCCACACCCGCCCCTCGCGCACCGCCAGTCCGGGTTTTCGTATCGCTCTTATCATTGGCGCGATCGTGTTGCTGGTGGCCGCGTTCTTCGTCTACCGCTACGTAACCAGCTATGAATCCACCGACGACGCAGAGGTCGACGGCCACATCAATTCCATCAGCGCCCGCATTTCCGGCCACGTCATCAAGCTGAATATTGTGGACAATCAATATGTGCAGGCAGGCACCGTGTTGGTGGAAATCGATCCCACCGACTATCAGGTTGCCTACGAGCGCGCCAAAGCCGATTTCGACAATGCGCGGGCTGCGGCGGAGGGGGCTGGTGTGAACGTGCCTATCACTTCCGTCAGCACGACTAGTCAGGTTTCGTCCGCAGACGCCGACGTAGCCAGCGCGCGTGCCGGAATCGCCGCTGCCAAACAACAGTTTGATGCCGCGAAAGCGAATCTCGAACAGGCTGAAGCCAACAACGTCAAGGCCCAGAACGATCTGGTTCGCTACAAGCAACTCGTCGACAAGCAGGAGATTTCCGAGCAGCAATACGACCAGGCCGTGGCTGCCGCAAAGGCCGCTGCCGCTGCCGTCGCGGCTGCTCATGCCAATGCCGACGCCGCGCAATCGCAGGTGACTCAAGCCCAGGACAAACTCCTGAACGCGGAAGCCAACTGGCGTAACGCCCAGACCGGCCCCAAGCAACTAGAGGTGATACGCTCCCGGGCTGAGTCGGCGCTGGCGGATGCGAAGCAGAAGAAAGCCGCCCTCGATCAGGCTGAATTGAATCTGCAATACACGAAAATCGTGGCTCCGGTTGACGGCGAAGTGAGCAACCGTACCGTCGAGGTCGGACAGAACCTCTCACCGGGTCAGGAAATGATGAAGGTAATTCCGCTCAACGACATCTGGATTACCGCCAATTACAAAGAAACCCAGCTTCGCGAGATGAAAGTCGGCCAGCCCGTCACCATCGAAGTGGATGCCAACGGAAGAAGTTACAAAGGCAAAGTCAATAGCATCGCCGGCGCCACGGGCGCGCTCTTCAGCCTTCTGCCTCCCGAGAACGCCACCGGCAACTATGTGAAAGTCGTGCAGCGTATTCCAGTCAAGATCGTGCTCGATCCCGGAGAAAACAAGGATCAATCCCTGCGGCCCGGCATGTCGGTTGAGCCCAAGGTCTGGATCCGTCAATGAGCGCTGGGGCGGCCCCGCTCGACAATGCCGATGCCTGGCGTCCGGCCGTAAATCCGTGGATCATAGCCATCACGGTTACGCTGGCGACGTTCATGGAGGTGCTCGACACTTCCATCGCTAATGTCTCTCTGCCGCACATCGCCGGCAGCCTCTCCGCTGGGCAGGATGAGAGCACCTGGGTTCTGACTTCTTACCTCGTCTCCAACGCGATCGTGCTTCCGCTCAGCGGCTGGCTCTCTTCCATCGTGGGCCGCAAGAATTTCTACATGGGCTGCGTGGCTCTGTTTACCGTCAGTTCCTTCATGTGCGGATTGGCGCCAAACCTGACTGTGCTCATTATCTGCCGCGTATTGCAGGGTGCTGGCGGAGGGGGCTTGCAGCCCAGCGAGCAGGCCATTCTTGCCGATACGTTCGCTCCCGCCAAACGCGGCATGGCATTCGCCGTCTACGGCATCGCCGTGGTGAGCGCTCCTGCAATCGGCCCCACGCTCGGAGGCTGGATCACCGACAACTTCACCTGGCGCTGGATTTTTTTTATTAACATCCCTGTGGGCATACTTTCTCTCTTGCTTACTTCGCGGCTCATTCAAGACCCGCCCTACATGCGAAGGCGGAAGCTCAGCGAAACCAAAATCGATTACATCGGCCTCGGTTTTGTCGCCCTGGGCCTGGGAACTTTGCAGGTTGTCCTCGACAAGGGGCAGCGCGATGATTGGTTTTCCTCTCACTTTATTCTGACCCTGTCGCTGATCGCCGCCATCTCCCTGATCTTCGTGATTTTCTGGGAGTGGAGGCACAAGGATCCCATCATCGATCTGCACCTGTTCCGCGATCGCACCTTCGCCGTCTCCAACACACTGATGTTCATGCTGGGATTTGCCCTGCTGGGCAGCACGCTCTTATTGCCGCTCTTCATGCAGACCCTGCTCG
>Ga0181525_10002302_pt1 | contig 15703 bp, 13 predicted proteins | sample PEATcosm2014_Bin_48_FD_121100 | JGI IMG/M metagenome (GOLD analysis project Ga0181525, IMG submission 121100) | Peatland microbial communities from MTU Mesocosm Facility, Houghton, MI, USA - PEATcosm2014_Bin06_10_metaG | ecosystem: Environmental > Terrestrial > Soil > Wetlands > Peat | place...
ATTGTTGAACAGGAAGCTGGATTCGCGAGACACAATTGACTCCAGCTTGTGTTCGCTGCGCAGGTGCGATTTGTTCTTGAAGAAGAAAAACAGAAATACGGCCAGCGTGATGCAGAGGAACCAGGCGAACCAGTCCCCGATGGAAGATTGCGCGAAGGCGTGGACGGAAGCGATGATGCCGCTGCGGGTGAGGAACGTTCCGAGGATCGCCAGCCAGAACGTGGCGAAGACCAGCCACATGTTCCACATCTTCAACATGCCGCGTTTCTCTTGCATCATCACAGAGTGCAAGAAAGCGGTGCCGGTGAGCCAGGGCATGAGCGAGGCGTTTTCGACCGGGTCCCATCCCCAGTAGCCGCCCCAGCCCAGAACGGAGTAGGCCCAGTGCGCGCCGAGAAAAACTCCGCAGGTGAGGAAGGCCCAGGTAACCATGGTCCAGCGGCGGGTGATGTGAATCCACTTTTCGCCGGGATATTTCATGATCAACGCGCCCAGCGCGAAGGCGAACGGCACAGTGAACCCGACGTAGCCGAGATAGAGCATGGGAGGATGAATCACCATCTCGGGATACTGCAGCAGCGGGTTCAGGCCGCTGCCATCGGGCCGCAAGGGCCCATCCAGCAAGCCGAAGGGGCGGGCGGCGAAATTCAGCAGCAATAGAAAGAAGATCTGCACGCCCGCCAGAACAACGGAAGCGTAGGCGAACAGGCGCGGGTCGGTTTTGTAGCGCAGGCGCAGGACGAATCCATAGGCGGCGAGCAGCAGCGACCAGAACAGCAACGAACCTTCCTGGCCCGACCACAGCACGGCAAACTTATAAGGACCGGGCAGATCGCGATTGCTGTGGTGGAAGATGTAGGCGATGGTGAAATCGTTTTGGAAGGCGCAGATGACGAGAATGATCGAAGCCAGCAAGACAGCGCCGAAGGTGGCGATGCCGGCGCGGCGGGCGGTTTCGCCGATGCGCTCCGAGCCTTTGCCCTCGATGAGGGCGAGAATCCCGGCGAGGAACGAGTAAGCGCTCAGCGCCAGAGCCAGCATCAGCGCGAAACTGCCGATTTCCGCCATGTGGAAAACCCCAAACTATTTTTTCAGAAAGTCCCCTGCGAGGCAACCGCACAGGTTCGCGCACTCCCTTGAGGAGGCGGCGGCCCAACTTTTGGCCGCCGCTTGATTTTACACGCTTTGGGAGCTAGCTATGCGGTCTGCTGCTTCTGGTAGCGCTGCCGCACTTCGCGTTCGGCGGTCAGCCAGTCCTCGGCCTCGCTGCCGGCTGCGCCTCCACGTTGCTGATAAAGTTCGTAAGCGCGGCGCCGGATTTCTTCTTCCAGGTTCACCGGAGTGCGGTTGATGGGAACCACCACGTTCTTCCGCGGCTCGCTCTTCACCACTTCCAGTTTCTTCCGGGGTTCGGGTGCGGTCTTAACTTCCGCGGCGGCTTCGGCGGGCGTAGTTCCCGCCGCCACTGCTTTCGCATCGGGTATGTTGGCTGGACTGCCGGTATTGATTGGCTCGTTATTGGTATTTGCAGCCTTCGACTTGGTGCCTGAAGTGGATTTGGTCCTTGCCATATTTAGATACTCCTTTGTTATTTTCTTAGATTTGGGAACGATTCGAACTGTTCAGCGAACCACATACACTCGTCCCGCAACGTGGAGGGAACACTGAGATTTCTTTGGCGGAGTTAACGTCAGTATAAACCCGTTTGGGCTGTGGAAACCTGTTTTTATCGAAGAAATAGGGGGCGGAGCCTTTGTTATAATCGAAGCTCTTTATATATTCTGGACGTCAAGGATGGCGCTATCGTCTAGGGGTTAGGACGGAAGATTCTCAATCTTCAAACCCGGGTTCGATTCCCGGTAGCGCTACCAGCTATCATCCGCTAAAGCCCGCTAACTCAGCGGGTTTTGTTTTTGCCCAAAGCCATGATATGAAGGCACTCATCCATATGCGAAATCAGAACCCCGTCGTTCTTCGCACTGTGCTCACCCGCGCCTTTCTGCCCATCGTAGTCGTGTTCGGGATGGTGTCATCGACTCGTGCGCAATGGGCGCCGATGAACCCTGTGGTCGCAGTCCAGCCGCAGGCCGATGGCGTCAGCTTCACCATGAAGTCGGGAACGCTTCGCCTGCAAGTCTGCTCCGACTCGATCATTCACGTCCTCTACTCTCCTACTTCATCGTTCCCGGCGAGCGCTCCCGACCCGGTCGTCATCAAGACCGCGTGGCCCGCGGCGAAGTTCGCCATGCAATCGAATGACGACGAAGTGACGCTCACTACTTCGCAGTTGAAAGTCGTCGTCACCCGCAAGGATGGCGCCATCAGCTATCGCGAGCTGGCCGGCGCGCCGCTGGTTCAGGAGGCGTCCCGGAAGCTTACGCCGGTGAAAGTGAATGGCGAGGATACCTATCGCGCCGAATCTTTTGTGAACATCTATGGCTCGCACGAAGCTCTCTACGGACTCGGCCAGCACCAGGCCGGCGTGTGGAACTATCGCGGCGAGTCGGTCGATATCTCGCAGGACAATTCCAACATCGCGGTGCCTTTTCTGGTGTCGAGTAAGGGCTATGGGATTTTCTGGAACAACGATTCCCGCAGCCGCTTCAACAACCGCTTCGCCAACTATCTCTACATCAGCTCTGAAGTGGCCGATGTCATCGACTACTACTTTTTCTACGGTCCTGAACTCGACAAAGTCATCGCCGCCTATCGCGAACTCACGGGCCAGGCGCCGCTCCTCGGCAAGTGGGCTTACGGATTCTGGCAGTGCAAGAACCGCTACAAATCGCAGGAGGAAATTCTCGGCGTCGCCCGCAAATACCGCCAGCTGCACATCCCCGCCGATGACATTGTGCAGGACTGGTTCTGGTGGAATCGCAAAGGCGAGTTCGTGTTCAACAAAAACTATCCCGCCCCGAAGGCCATGGTCGACGAACTCCACCGGGAGAATTTCCATCTCATGATTTCCATCTGGCCCTTCTTCGAGCCGGGATCGGCCAACTACGATTTCATGGACAAGCAGGGTTGGTTCGTCGACAAGTTCAAATTCGCCAAGCCGCCTTACCACTCCGATGCCATGGCGGTGTACGACGCAACCAGCGCTGAGGCCCGCAAGTTTTATTGGGACCAGGTGGACAAAGGGCTGTTCAACCTTGGAGTCGATGCCTGGTGGATGGACACGACCGAACCAGAGACCGAAGGCCAGGAAGAAAACATTCTGCTCGGGCACAAACTGGCGATGGGCAGCGGCGATCGCTACGTGAACATCTTTCCTCTACTCGATACCCAGGCCGTCTACGAGGGCCAGCGCGCGGCCTCTGACAAGAAGCGCGTTTACATTCTTTCGCGCTCCGCTTTCGCCGGATCGCAGCGCAATGCGGTTACCGCGTGGTCGGGCGATATCAACTCCGATTGGTTCAGTTATCGCCGCCAGATTCCCGCGGGGCTGAACTTCGCCCTCTCGGGAATTCCGTATTGGACCACCGATATCGGCGGATTCGTTTTCGGTGACCCCAACGATCCCGCTTACCGCGAGCTGTTTGTGCGCTGGTTTCAGTACGGCACGTTCAATCCCATCCTGCGGGTTCACGGAACCCGCAAGACCGATCAGAACGAACTGTGGTCGTACGGTCCCGATGCGCAAAAGATTCTAGTCAGCTTCGATCGCCTGCGTTACCGGTTGCTGCCTTATACCTACTCGCTCGCGTGGAAAACGACGAGCGAGAGCTACACTCCGATGCGCCCGCTGGTCATGGATTTCCGCAACGACGTGCGCGCGCAAAACACCTGGGATGAATTCATGTACGGCCCGGCCTTCCTCGTAAATCCCGTCACCGAACCGGCCGCCACCAGCCGTCCAGTCTATCTGCCGGATGCGCAGTGGTATGACTTTTGGAGCGGCGCATCGACTCGCGGCGGCAGGCAGATCACCGCGGACGCTCCCGCGGATCGTCTGCCGCTCTACGTTCGCGCAGGTTCGATCGTCCCGTTGGGGCCGGACGTCGAATGGTCGACGGAAAAACCGGCCGACCCGATTGAGCTACGCGTGTATCACGGCGCGGATGGCGAGTTCACACTCTACGAAGACGAGAACGACAACTACAACTACGAGAAGGGAATTCACGCCACCATTTCCTTCCGTTGGGACGATGCGCAGCGAGTGTTGACCATCGGCGACCGCGAGGGCGAGTTCCCCGGGATGCTCGCCAGCCGTACATTCCACGTCGTCTTTGTGGGCGAACATCACGGCGTCGGCATCGCGCCTTCCGATCATGCCGACAAGACGGTGCAGTACTCTGGGAAGCAGATTATGGTAACCGCGCCGTAACCTAAGGCAGGTTCTCAGGCAACAATCGAAACACCAGGCTGGTGAATCTAATGCAACATGGGAGTAAGACGCCTCATCGGTTTCATTGCAGTGATTCAGTCCGTTCTTTTCTTAACCCACTTTTTTCTTTATAAGACCTGGACATTTTCGCCCTCAGGCCGCGAGACTTCCGGGCCGCTGTGGCTCAAACTTGCTCTCGGCCTTTTGTCGGTGAGCTTTATTGCCGCCTCGCTTTTCGCTTTTCGATATACCAATCCGGCTCTGCGTGCGTTTTACCGGGCGGCTGCGGTCTGGATGGGCCTGTTCAGTTTCCTGCTTCTCGCCGCGGTTTTTTCATGGATTATTTTTGCCATCGCGCGACTAACGGGGCTCGACATGGATTTCCACCGGACCGTGGAATTGCTATCAGCTGCCGCAACCGCGGCCGGACTCTACGGCGTTTTCAACGCCGGTTGGACGCGCATCACGCGAACCACGGTGCGGCTTGCGAACCTGCCGGCGGCGTGGCGCGGGCGCACCGCGGCGCTGATCAGCGATGTGCACCTCGGCCACGTGCGTAACGGCAGTTTTCTGCGGCGCATGGTGGCGAAGATCTTAAAGGAAGCGCCCGACGCGATTTTTATTGCCGGCGATTTATATGACGGTACCTTCATCGATGCGGGACGGGCCGCGGAGCCGTTGAGCCGGCTGACGGCGCCGCAGGGCGTGTATTTCGTGGCAGGAAATCACGAGCAATTTGGCGACGACAGCAAATATCTGAGCGCCATTGGAGCCGCTGGGGTGCGCGTGCTCAGCAATGAAAAGGTGGAGGTGGACGGTTTACAGATCGTGGGTATCCCGTACCGCAACGCCGCGCGAGATTCCGACTTTGCATCGGTGCTTCACGGCGTGCGGCTGGATCGCGATCGTGCCAGTGTTCTGTTGACCCACGCGCCCGATCATCCTGAGATTGCCGAGGCCGCCGGAGTCTCTCTGCAGCTGTCGGGGCACACCCACCTTGGCCAGTTCATACCCTGGAGTTGGATGGCGCGGCGCATTTACCGGCAGTTCGTCTATGGCCTGAGCCGCATCGGCAGGATGCAAGTTTTCACTTCGAGCGGCGCAGGAACCTGGGGACCGCCGCTTCGGCTGGGATCGAATCCTGAGATTGTGGTGCTTGAATTCCAGTAAGTTCGCGCACAGTGTATCCTGAACGGTGCCCAGCCGATCGCAAGCCACACGATTCCCGCAACACCACCAGTTCGCAGGATTACTTTCCACGCTGGCTATCATCTTCAGCTTGACCGCGACGCTGCATGGTCAAGAGCTGCCGAAGGCTCCCGGCGCGGAGGTTTTTTCGCTGACTCCCGCTCCTGGTTTCTTCACCGAGCCCGCGGTCGCGGTCGATCCCAACAATGCGCAGCACGTGCTGGCGGTTTTTCAAGACAACGTCCACGCGTCCTATTCGCAAGACGCAGGCCGCACCTGGCACGCGGCAGAAGGTGCGGCGCCGGCGAACTACCGTGTCTCCGGCGATGTATCGACTGCCTTCGACGGGAGGGGCCACGCATTCGTCTGCTACATCGCATTCGATAAGCTCGGAAGCTTCAATTACTGGGGACATAATGCGTCGAGGAACGGCGTGTTCGTACGGCGTTCGCTTGACGGCGGAAAAACCTGGGAGGCGGATCACTCGCCTGTGAGCGAATTGCCGACCGCACCGGGAATTCCGTTTGAAGACAAGCCCTCAATCGTTTCCGACACCAGCAACAGCCGTTATTCGGGAAATCTTTATGTCGGCTGGACGCGATGGACTCTGACGGATTCGGAGATGATGCTCGCGCGCTCTACCGACGATGGCAAAACCTGGTCGAAGCCGGTCGAGATCGACCGCCATCCCGGATTGCCCCGCGACGACAACGGAGCGGCCGAAGGGTTTGACGGAGTAGTCGGCCCGGACGGCACTCTCTACGCGGTTTGGAGCCAGGACGACGATATCGTATTCACCACTTCGCGCGACGGCGGGCAGAGATTTTCCCGCGCTCGTCCCATCCTGCACACAGCTCCGATCATGTTTGCGATAGAGACGCTTGATCGCGCCAACGGGTTTCCGCAGATCGCCATCGATCCGCGAAACCACCGGCTCTATGTGACCTGGAGCGACTACCGCAACGGCGATCTCGACGTTTTCATTTCTACTTCGAGCGATGGCGGAAAAAAGTGGAGCGCTCCCGCCCGCGTGAATAACGATCCCGTTCACAACGGCGCGGAGCAGTTTTTTCAATGGCTCGCCGTCGATCCCACGGATGGAGCCGTCAACGTTATTTTTTATGACCGGCGGCAGAATCCGCTGAATAATAAAGACACGCAGAATAAAGATCCGCAAAATAAATCACAGATCGTCGTGTTGGCGCGCTCAACCGATGGCGCACGCAGTTTTCAAAACTATGCTTGGACCTCCGAACCGTTCGAAGCGGGCGGCGTTTTCTTTGGAGATTACTCAGGCATTGCCGCATCGGACGGCCGTGTCTACGGGGTTTGGACCGAGAAGCCGGCCGCGCCTCAACAGAAAGCCAACGAGCCGGACAAGAAGCCGGAGAACAAGTCGGAGACGAAGAATGAGGATGAAAAGCCCAAGCGGCCGGGCACAGTAGTAAAAGTCGGCGTCGCGGATTTCAAAACGGCCGTGAAAAGTTCGGAATGAGGTCATCCCAAGCTCGTTCGATTAGTTCTGCGTATTCCGCTACCCACCCCCGCCCGCCTACTGCACCGGCGCATTCAGTGCCGCCACCAACTCCAGGAACGAAGCTGCATTCACGGCTCGATCCACCGCTTCTTTGCGGCTGAATAGTTCGCTGGCATCCCCCAGCAAATCGTGTTGTGACTGATTGTCTCCCGTCAAAATCAGAATAATCAGCCGTGCCGGTTTGCCATCGCGCGCGTCAAAATCAATTCCTTCCGATTTCGCGACCACCACTAGCGGTCGCGTGAGTCCATTCACCCGTGCATTGGGCACTGCCAGTTCATTATCCCAGCCGCTCGGCAGCACCCGCTCGCGCTCCATCGCCAGGCGCAGGAATCTTTCGGGAGCGTTGCTCACGGCCTCCGCCGCTGCCTCACACATCTCCCGTAATGCTCCGATGCGGGTCGTCGCCGTCAGTTTGGGCAGGAACAGTTTGGCTTCGACTGTATCTTTCAAAGTCAAAGTCCGCTTCCTACCTACGAGAAAGTGGATGGCCGGCGCCGACAGCAGAGAAGTCAGCAGCGCCATCACCACCATCGCGACAAACATGTTTTCCCGGATCAATCCCGCCTGTAGCGCCAGGATTCCGAGAATAATTTCCATGGCCCCGCGTGCATTCATCGCCAGCCCCACGGCCAGCGACGAAGTCCTATCCATTCCTCCCAGGCGCGCGCCCCAACCCGCCCCCAGCAATTTGCCCACACAGGCCACGCCGATCACAGTTGCCGTCAATCCCAGATGAAAGTTTGCAACAAAGTTTGTACGCAGTCCGATGCTGGCAAAGAAAAACGGCGCGAACACATTGGTGACAATCTGGTGAATGTGCTGCGACGTACGCTGCCGAAGGTGTCCTGACTCGCCGACCGCGATGCCGATGACAAACGCTCCAAACACCGCATGAATCCCGGCATACTCCGTGAATGCCGCGCCCGCCATGGTAAGCGTGAAGATGAATCCGATCACGCCGCCCGGCCACGTCGTGTGTGCCTGCAACACGGGCAGAATCTTATCGATCAGCCAGCGCCCCGCAGTCAAAGTGATGCCCACGAACAGCACCACTAGAATGACGGTGTGTTTCACGCCGTCGGCCACGCTGCCGCCGGCCGGCGGATGCATCATCCCCAGCACGAAGGAGAACAGAATCCAGCCCACCAGATCGTCGAACATGGCCGACGAGATGATGACCGTCCCCATCTCGGTCCGCAGAAGATTCAGGTCCATCAGGATCTTTGCGATGACCGGCAGCGCCGAGATCGACAGCGCCGTGCCCACGAACAGCGCGAAGATTAAAGTGTTGGCGCCGCTAACCGCACCCATGTATTCCGGGAAGATGTCGGCCGCCAGAAAGCCCGCGGCAAAAGGAAAAGCCACGCCGAAAAAACTGACCAGCAACGCGCTCTTGCCCTGGCGAAAGATGCTGCGTAAATCGATCTCGAGTCCCGCCGTCAGCAGGAAGAACACCACGCCCAGCGTGGTCACCGTATCGAGCACGATTGGCATGGGCCCGGTCGCGGGAAACAGCGTCTCGTAAAGGTGAGGCCGGTAGTGGCCGAGGACGGTCGGCCCCAAAAATATCCCAACCGAAATTTCCCCTAGAATCGGCGGCTGGCCGATCTTCTGCATCAACTCGGCCGCCAGCTTGGCGCAGCCCAGCAACGTGGCGAGCGCCATGAACATCGTCATCACGTCATGCGGACTCAAGTGCGGCATCGGCCTGGCCTTGGCGTTTTTGCCATTCCTTCTTACAGAATCTCATTTGTTACACAAATCGCGGAGTACAGCAAACGCTTTAGGTCCCCCACAATCTAACGGGTTTATACTATTTCCCGCTTGTGAGACAAAAAGGGATTCCATATATACCGCCGTTGAAATCGAGGAAGCGTATGCGACATGTACAACGAAGCATGAGGATCACCGCGACTCTTTTAGCTGTTGCACTCCTGGCCGTATGGTCAGCCGGCCCCGCTCTAGCTCAGGCTCCAAACCAAGCTCCGCCTTCGTATTCGCCCGAGCAACTGGACAAACTAGTCTCCCGCATCGCGCTGTATCCCGATCCGCTGCTGGCGCAGGTTCTCGCCGCGGCAACATTCTCCGACCAAATCCCCGATGCCGCCAAATGGGCCGATGAGCACCACTACTTAACCGGCGACGATCTCGCCAGCGCCATTTCTGAAGACCAGCTCTCGTGGGATCCAAGTGTGCAAGCCTTGCTTCCTTTTCCCTCCGTGCTGGAAACTATGGCTTCGGACTTGGATTGGACCAAAAATCTGGGCGACGCCTTTCTCGCGCAGCGGCAGGACGTAATGGATGCCGTGCAGAGAATGCGCCAGAAGGCAAAGGATTTCGGCTACCTGCGGAGCAACGACCAGATCGTGGTCAATGCCGGCCCCTACATCGATATCGAGCCGGTGAATCCGGCCTTCATTTGCGTGCCGGTCTACGATCCGCTAGTGGTTTTCTGGCCGCCCCGACCGGGATTTGTCGTTGGCGGCGCCATTAGCTTTGGTTTCGGCGTCAGCCTTGGCTTGGCCTTCCGTCCCTGGGGATGGGGCTTCGTGCGCTTTGACTGGGGCGCACACTCCTTATTCATCCACAATGTAGTGTGGGGACGCACTTGGGCCAACCGCGGCGTCTATGTTCATCCTTATCCTGATCTTCATCGTTGGGAGCCGGCTCGCCGCGCCGAAGGTCACAGCTTGATTCGGCGCAGCGACGAAGAACGGCGCGCCGCGCGCGAGGGACGCGCCCGCCCGGCAGAACGCCACCACCGCTAGAACCCGTACCAACGGGAATATTCGGGCCTGGCCACGAGGCACATCAACTTTGTTGGTACCTGGGCCGGGCCTTCAGTAAGGGAGACACCACCATGAAACGCAAGTTGTTGTTTGTAGTTGTTACGCTGCTCTCGCTCGCAACGCTGGTCTTTGCTCAGGACCGGAACCAGCCCTCCGCCAAGTCGCAGGAACGCATAACTCGCGAAGTTCGCCACGAGCTTCTCATGCTTCCCTATTTCGGCGTGTTCGATAACATCGCCTACAAAGTCGACGGCACGACCGTCACGCTCCTGGGCCAGGTCGCGCGGCCCGTCACCAAGTCCGATGCGGAGAGTGCCGTGAAGCACATTGAGGGCGTCGAGAAAGTGGATGACCAGATCGAGGTGCTTCCCGTCTCGCCCATGGACGATGGCTTGCGCCGGCAACTGTTCCGCGCGATCTATGGCTACCCGGCCCTGGAGAAGTACGCCTTGGGCGTGCAGAAACCGATTCGCATCATCGTGAAGAACGGACACGTCACGCTCGAAGGTGTTGTGGATTCCGAAGCCGACAAGAATCTAGTGGGGATTCGCGCCAACGGCGTCCCCGGAATCTTCTCGGTGGAGAACAATCTGCGCGTGGAGTCGTCGAAGTAGAAGAGTGGAAGTGCGCTGGGGTACTGGTCAGTTTTACGAACTTGACCACGAGGGGCACCACACTAAGAAACCGCCGAAACCAAGGCCTTCGTGATACTTCGTGCCCTTCGTGGTTCTATCGTTTCAGGTCCTCCAGGCGAACTGATCCGCTGCCCGCGCCGGTCATGCCTTTCCTGCGTATAATTGCTGCGCATTCCTCGCCATCGGAGAGACGCCATGATGAATCGCCGCACCTTCCTTGAGACCGCGACCACCATTACCGCCGCCACGCTGCTCACTAACAAATTGGGCTGGGCTGCCGACACGCACAAAGTCGATCACCTCGGCGTGCAGCTCTACACCGTGCGCGACCAATTAAAGGCTGATTTCGATGGCACTCTCGCCAAAGTCGCGGCGATCGGCTACAAGGAAGTTGAATTCGCCGGATACTTCGATCATTCGCCGAAAGAGGTGCGCGCCGCCCTCGACCGTCACGGCATGGTCTCGCCCTCGACCCACGTTCCCTATGACGTTCTCGGCGACAAGTGGCCGGGGCAGGTCGAGTCCGCAAAAATCATCGGCCAGAGCTACATCGTCTGCCCCTGGATTCCCGAAGAACTGCGCAAGCAGCCCGATGTCTGGCAGCGTGCCACCGATACCTTCAATCGCGCCGGAGAAGCCAGCAAGAAAGCCGGCATTCAGTTTGCCTACCACAATCACTGGTTCGAGTTTCTTCCGGTCAACGGCAAGCTGCCCTACGATCAACTTCTCGCAGCTTGTGACCCGAATCTTGTGAAGATGGAACTCGACCTCTGCTGGATCACCGTCGCTGGCGGCGATCCGCTCAAGTACTTCGACCGCTATCCCGGACGCTTCCCGCTGGTTCACGTGAAGGATATGAAGAGACTGCCGAAAGTTTCTGAAGCGGGCGGCCAGAATTTCGGCGACTCGCTCAAAGATGACATGACCGAAGCAGGCAGCGGCGTCATCGACTGGAAGCGCATCTTCGCGCACTCCGAAAAGGCCGGGATCAAGTACTATATCGTCGAACACGACAAAGCCGCGGATCCCTTCGACAGCATCAAAATCAGCTACGAATATCTGCATCAGTTGCGCTGGTGAGCGGCAGGAGATTTTGGAAAGGGCACGACTTCAGTCGTGCCGCAACTGCACAAAATTCAACACGGCTTCAGCCGCTGCGGTTTGCTCTTCATGGAGACAGGTTTTCAGTGTGCCGGCTGCGGCGAGTGGAATATAACCTCGGTCGATGAAACTGCGGGACGCCGGCAGAGCTACGTGGAAGACTGCCAGGTCTGCTGCAAGCCCAATGTGCTGCGCGTGGAGTACGATACCGCATCGCAGGAATTCTTCATCACGGCGGCGCTGGAGTGAAGTTCTCTGCGCTCTCTGCGCGCCCTTCCTCCGCGAACTCTGCGGTTTAGGCTTTTGTCCTTACGATAATTGTCATCCTGAGCGGAGCCGTTTTTCAGGCGCAGCGAAGAGCCTGCCCTGAGCGAAGTCGAAGGGATCTCCCGCTTGACCGGCGCAACGCGTAAGCCAAACTGCACCTCTACTGAACCGCGCGGAGAGCTGCGCGCCGAGCTTCGCGAAGATATCTAAACCGCGCTATAGTTATTTTTCGCAGGTCACGAATATCGAGAAAGGGCAAAGACGATGGCTACAGGTTATACCGGCGGCGCGCGAATGGTGGCGCATAACATGGTCACCACCCAGTTTGAGTTGGATGGTTTTCGCGTGACGCGCACGCTGGGCGTGGTGCGCGGCATCGTGGTGCGTTCACGCTCGATATTCGGCACCATCGGCGCGGGATTGCAGACCCTGGTCGGCGGCAACATCACGCTGCTCACCAACCTGTGCGAGAAAACCCGCGCCGAAGCCTTCGACCTGATGCTGCAACACGCGGCCGAGTTAGGCGGCAACGCAGTGGTCGGCGCCCGCTATGACGCGACCGAAGTGATGCAGGGCGTCACCGAAGTGCTAGCCTATGGCACGGCAGTGTTTGTGGAACCGGCAGACAAATGAATCCCTGAAGCGAAAAGGGAAGGGCACGACGTTCAGTCGTGCCGTTAAGCCGCTGAAAACTCTACCCGCGCTTCAGCGCCTGAGGTCTGCTTGCTGGCCCAAGCCTGCGGCGAATTTGAACTTTCTCCCGTTTCTCCACGGTTTTCATTTCCTATATATTCGTGGCAAATGAAATTCGCCCGCATCCTCTTCTTCTTTCTTTTACTCTGCAACGCCCTCGCCCACGCCGCCGATTTCAAATACATTCGCCAGGGCAACCGGCAGGACATTCAAACTCGCGCCGAGCCTGGCATCGCCATGATGGGCGGAGGCACGGATCTCGACGAAGCCTTCCGCTGGCTGTGCGCAAAGGCCAACGGTGGTGATTTCCTGATTCTGCGTGCCCGCGGCAGCGCCGACTACAACCCATACGTTGCCGGACTGTGCAAGACGAACTCGGTCGCCACGCTGATCATTCGCAGCCGGAAAGTTTCGCAGAATTCCCGTGTGGCCCGGATCATCGCGCAGGCCGAAGCCATTTTCATTGCCGGCGGCGATCAATCGCGCTACGTGAATTTCTGGAAAGGAACTCCGGTCGAGGACGCCATCAACGCCCACGTGGCCGCGGGCAAGCCTATCGGAGGGACCAGCGCCGGCCTCGCGGTGCTCGGAGAGTTCGCCTACGGCTGCCTCGAAGACAAGCCGGATGATGCCGATCTCACTTCGCGCGAGGTTCTCGCCGACGCCTACATCAAGCGGGTCACGGTAGTGCGAGATTTTCTAAAGGTGCCAGGCCTCGAAAACATTCTCACCGACAGCCATTTCGCCAAGCGCGACCGCATGGGCCGCAGCCTGGGATTTCTGGCGCGCGTCGTGCAAGATGGTTGGTCGAAGGCCCCGCGCGAGATCGCCATCGACGAGAGATCGGCGTTGCTGGTGGAAGCCAGCGGCCGAGCGAAAGTTGTCGGCACAGGCCTGGGAGTTTATTTCCTGCAAGTCACCGACTCGCCAGAGGTATGCAAACCCGGCCAGCCCCTGACCTTGCGCAACGTTGCCGCCTATCACGCGCCCACGGGAGCCACATTCGACGTCCGCGCCTGGAGCGGCGACGGCGGCGAGGCCTACTCGATCTCGGTGGAGGCGGGGGAGATTCATACCAGTCGCCCCGGAAGCGCCGTGTATTGAAGTCAGGCTAACAGCTGGGGAAGGACCTGCTGACGCTGCGCAAAAGTCTGCCGCATCTGCCGTTCGATGAAAAGCGCGTTGGCGAGCGCCCCCACCGGTCCGAATCCAACTTCATATTCGATCACGTCGCCGACGACAGTGCCGCTGACTCCGCTGCGCATTTCGGCTTGAAATCCGTGACGATGATTCCAGCGCCTGAACGGTCCCTTCTGCTGTACGTCGGCAAAGTGATGGTTCCATTCAAACTCGGTGATGCGGGCGATCCACTGCGCCCGCAGCGACAGGAACGGAAAGATGCGAAACGAAGTCACGATGATCGTACCGACGCCCGCTGCTCGCGCGGAAGGAATGGAATCAGGCGATGCCGGAGCCGCGACGAGATGAAGTTCGTCGATCCTGGTCTGCGTCGCGGATGGCATGATGCGCGGCAGATTCTCCGGGTTCGAGAAGAAGGCGAAGACGTGCGCCAGCGGAAAAGCAACCCAGTCTTCGAATTGGAGTCGAGTGAGCAGAGTCTGAATCTCCAACTTACATGAGTTTCCTCCATTTCCACAGCCAACTCCGCCACTGGCGCGGAGTGCAAGAAAAATCTTAGCGAACGAATGGCGAAGGAATCCGAACCGTAAACCCCACATCTTGTGGTCGTATTTCTAGTTAACCACAAGTCCTCGCGCTTTGCTGAACCACTCCCAGAGTGGGATACCAACCCTCAAGTTTGTTGTTGACAATTAAGGACTTACAGGTAAAGATGTGGGACAAAGTGGTAGAGAGTGGGAAGCAAGGTTAAGGTCGTGGGAACGGGAAGCCGAAATCGAGGAGCCGGTGGGAAACCGACCCAATAGTTCGACGAACAGCCCGAACCAACCGAGTTTGACCCGTTCTTGCGTCGTTTTCGCCTCCCTGGTAGCAGTCGCAGTCATAGGCAAACAGCATGTTTCGCGGCAATCACGTAACTCGCGTCGACGAAAAGGGACGGCTCAAGGTCCCGGCCGAGTTCAAGCGCGTGATCGACGAGAAGTACGGACAACAATTTTACATCACAAGTCTCGATGGCAAGGTTGCTCAACTATATCCCTTCGAGGAGTGGGAGCGGATCGAGCAGAAGTTGGCCGGGCTCTCCACTTTCGATCCTACGAAGAAGAAGTTTTTGAGCAAGGTGAACTACTGGGGGCAAGTGGTCGAACTGGATGGCCAGGGCCGGCTGCTGATGCCGCAGCTATTGCGCGAGTCAGCTCTGATCAAGGGCGAAGTCTCGGTGACCGGATACCAGACTTACTTGGAGGTCCGCAACCTGGAGTCGTACCGCAAGCAGGTCGAGGAAGACAAGTTCACGTCTGACGATGAGAAGAAGCTCAGCGAATTGGGCATCTAGTGGGCGGGGATTCAACAGACACCCCTCAGGGGGTTGGGCATGGTGGTGGAAGGGAAGCGAACCTTCTTTCACCAAATCATGTTCCGGTTCTTTTAAAAGAAGCGATCGACTTCTTAAACGTGCGGCGTGGCGGGACTTATATCGACGCCACGGTGGGCTTGGGCGGACACAGTTACGAAATCGCAAAACGCCTCGGCGCACCGGGACATTTGATTGGGCTCGATAAAGATCCAGCGGCGCTGGAAAGAGCGCGAGAGAAACTCGTCGTTAGTCGTTCGTTCCTTCGCTCAGCTCAGGACGAGCTAAGGACAGTTGTTGGCCAAAGCGAAAACCAGTCGACAGACTGGCCGAAGATTACGTTGCGGCATCAATCCTTCGGTGAAATTGCGAACGACCAACGACCAGCGACCATCGACAAGGTTGACGGCATTCTCGCCGACATCGGCCTCAGCAGCTTGCAGCTTTCCGATGCCGCACGCGGATTCAGTTTTCAGGCGGATGGACCGCTCGACATGCGGATGGACCCGCGGTCGGAGCGTACCGCCGAACAAGTGGTAAACCACTTCGACGAGCGCGAGCTTGCCGATGTGATTTACGAATTCGGAGAGGAAAGGAGGTCGCGGAGAATCGCCAGAGCCATTGTCCGGTCGCGGCCGATACGATCTACGGCACATCTTGCCGAGGTAA
>Ga0181525_10002303_pt1 | contig 15700 bp, 12 predicted proteins | sample PEATcosm2014_Bin_48_FD_121100 | JGI IMG/M metagenome (GOLD analysis project Ga0181525, IMG submission 121100) | Peatland microbial communities from MTU Mesocosm Facility, Houghton, MI, USA - PEATcosm2014_Bin06_10_metaG | ecosystem: Environmental > Terrestrial > Soil > Wetlands > Peat | place...
GTTCCCGCACGAAATAGCCCGCGCGCTGCAGATCGATCAGCGCGTAGACGATGGCCTGGCCGGGACCGTGATAGGTCACCTGTCCCCCGCGATCGCTGGCCACGACCGGGATCGCGCCGGGATGGAGCAGGTGCTCGCGCCGGCCGGCGAGCCCGAGTGTGAAAACGGGAGGGTGTTCAACCAGCCAAAGCTCATCCTGCGTCGCCGCGTCGCGCAGGCGCGTGAACTCCCGCATCGACTGCCAGCATTGCTCATAGTCGACGCGACCCAGCTCGCGTACGCGCATTACAGGACGACTTTCACCAGGGGATGGCTTGTGAGCGCCCGATAAATATCGTCGAGTTGTTGACGCGAGGTCGCGCGCACGGTGAGCGTCAACGAAAGGTAACGCCCGCCGCGAGACTGGCGCGCTTCCAGCGTGGTGTCATCGAGGTCGGGTGCAAAGCGGCGCACGATCTCGACAACCTTGGGCTCGAAGTCCAGGTGATTTTCCCCCATGACCTTGATCGGGAAGTCCGTCGGGAAAACCAGCGGACTTTCGTCCTTGGGCGGCAGCGAAGATTCGTCTCCTTCTTCCTGCGCCATGGATCAATCCTCTCCGACGGGGGCGGCTTGCATGTTCTCACCGGACTGCAGGACGAATGAGAGATTGCGCAGCACGATCTGCTTGATGATGCCCAATCGGCGGTGGAAGAAGTGATCGGCGCCCGGAATGACAGTCACCGGTACCTCGCTGTGCCTTGCCCACGTGAATACATCGGCAAGCGGAATGGTTTCGTCGACTTCGCCGTGAATGACGATGGCGCCCGGGTCGACCTCCGGCATCGGCCACTTCCCGGCCGCTGCCCCAACCAGCACGAGCGCACGTGCGGCGCGTCCGCGCCGCGCGAGCTCCTGCGCGGCATTGGCGGCGACAAAACTGCCGAACGAGAACCCCGCGAGCGCCACGGGAGCGGGGTGCGGGGCCAAGCCTTCCCAGGGCGGCGCATGGGCGATCGTGTCGATGAGATGCAGGAAATCCTGCGTCTCGCCTTTTCCCTCGTCGTAGGTACCGGCACTCGCCCCGACACCCCGAAAATTCAAGCGGACTGCGAGCCATCCCAAGCCGACAAAGGTGCGCGCCAAGGTGGCGACGACCTTGTTGTCGAGGGTCCCGCCGTAGAGCGGATGGGGGTGTCCGACAAAGGCGAACCCGTGCACGGCGCCCTCCGGAACGTCGAGCACGACTTCCATGTCGCCTGCGGGACCCTGGAGAATCTGCCGTTCGGTATTAGCCGCCATGGGGAACCCGCTTGAGCCCGATCGCGCCCGTCACGACCGCCGGGTCAAGGAAGACGCAAGCGCTCGACGACCTTGCCGCCGATCAGGTGGGACTCGACGATTTCGTCGATGTCCTGCTTGTCGACGAAGGTGTACCAGACACCCTCCGGATAGACCACCATGCAAGGACCTTCATCGCAGCGATCGAGACAGCCGGCCTTGTTGATGCGAACCTTGCCCGCACCGCTTTGCCCCAGCTTCTTGATGCGCTCCTTGGCATATGCCTGCATCTGCGCGCTTTGGTGATTGGCGCAGCAATTGTCCGGCGGCTGCCGCTCGTTCAAGCAGAAAAATACATGTCGTTGAAAATATCCCATAGCGTCGGATTATAAAATAAGGACGAACTGCACCCTCTGGAAATGCCAATTCCGACCTCACGAGGCTCCCATGCCGCGGGCCACGCCCCTGCGGCCCCCCTCAGTGCCGAGCGCATCCAGCAGCAATGCGGGCTCGAGCATGTCCGGTGGGAAATCGTGCCCACGACCGCTTCGACGAATTCGGACCTCATGCAGCGCGCGCGCGAACGCGCGATGGACGGTCCGGTCGCGCGCGTTGCCGACGAGCAGACCGCCGGTCGTGGCCGCCTCGGACGAACCTGGGAAGGCGCGCCGGGCGCATCCATTTTCCTGTCGGTGGCCGTGCCCTGGCGGCGCGAGGCGGCATCGAGCGCCGCCGTGACGCTTGCCTGTGGCGTCGCCGTCGCCCAGGCCCTGAGCCGGGAGGGCATCGAGGTCGCGCTCAAATGGCCAAACGACATTCTGCTGGATGGGCGCAAACTCGCCGGCATCCTCACCGAAGTCGCGGAGGACCCCGCGGGCGAGCGGACCTTGGTTGCGGGCCTCGGACTGAACCTGGACCTGGGTGACGAAGTGCGCGGCCGGATCGACGTGCCCGTTGCCGACTTGGCCCAATGTCGTGACCCGGCCCTGCTGCGGGCGCAACGCGAGCGATGGATCGTTTGTCTGGCCGAGGCGATGATAGAGTCCGTGCAGCGATTCGAGTCGCATGGCTTTCGCGTGTTTCGCGCTGCGTTCGACTCGGTGTTCGCGTATCGGGATGCACCGGTCCAGGTTCTCGCGGCATTGGCCGGAGCTGGCGCAGCCAACGACAATGTCTTGCACCAGGGAATCGCGCGCGGCGTGGACGGCGATGGACGACTGCTGCTGGAAACCGATGGGCGCGTCATCGCGGTGACGAGCGGCGAGATCCGCTTGCGGCCCCGGGACGGTGCGGGATGAAATGGCTGCTGCTGGACGCCGGCAACACCGCGCTCAAATGGGCCTTGGTACGCGCCGAGCAAGCGCAGTGGTCGGCCGGCGAGTTCTCCACGACGGACCCGTCCCTTGCGCGCCGCGGCGGTACCTTGCCGCTCGAACACCCGGATTTCCGAGCGCAGTTCGAACGCGACCTTGCGCAGGCGCTCGCACTCGATCCGGGCGGGACCAAGGCAACGGCGCAGGGCCTCAAGGTTCTGGGGAGCGCCGTCGTCGCGCCGGAGACGATTTTCCTCGTCGAAGACGCCATCGCCGCGGCAGTTGCGACCACCTCGCCTGCGGGTGTCGCCACAGCGCCAAGGCCCGCGATCCAATGGTTGAGCGCGGTCAAGCGCTTCGAGCACGACGGGATTACCTTGCGCAATTCGTATCGGGAGCCGCTCCTGTTGGGCGCGGACCGCTGGCATTCGATGATCGGCGCGCGCGCCTTGTTTCCGCACGTGAACCTGGCGGTCGTCAACGCCGGCACCGCGACGACGGTCGACGGCGTCGACATGTCCGGTAACTTCCTGGGCGGTGTGATCGCGCCCGGGCTCGAGCTGATGCGCAGTTCCCTCGCGCAAGCCGCGGCGCGCCTGCCGCTGGCGCAAGGCGAACCGGTCGCGCACCCGGACAACACCGATGACGCCATTCGGACGGGCATCACCGATGCGCTGGTCGGCCTCATCGAACAACGATTGCGCCGCATCCGCGAACGCGCCGGCAGCCCCGTGCAGATCGTCCTATCGGGGGGCAACCGCCACGCACTGCAGCCGCTGCTCCAAGCGCAACGCGGCCTGGGCGATGTTGCGCTCGACGCGGAACTGGTTTTGCGCGGGGTCTGGCACCGCGCACGCGCGCTTGCCAGCGCCCAGATCACGAGCGCACCGGCATGAAGACAACGCTCATTGCCCTGCTTGTGGCCAACCTTCTGCTCGGTGCGTGGCTCGCATTCGGGGAGCCGCTGGATTCCGAACGCGAACCTGCGCGCTCCGACATGCAAATCGACTCCGCCAAATTCCGTCTGCTCAGCGAGGCCGACATGGACGCCATGCGGGACAAGGCGCAAAAGGCAGCGGCGGCCGCTGCCGCCGCCGCGAGCCAGTTGGCAAACCAGCCCGCGGCACCGACACCGGCGAGCGCCATCCCCGCCGACCTGCCGTCCGAATCCTGCATCGAGATCGGCGATTTCGGATCGGAATCGGCCGCACGCAAGATGCGCACGCGCCTCGCATCGATCGGCATGGGCGATCGCATCACGATGGGTGGCGCCGACCGCGCGGCCCGCCTGCATATCACCGGCGTGACGGCGGACGACGAGGCACAAATCGACACGATCCTGAAGGACTATCCCAAGCAGCAGTTGACGCACTGTCCGGATGGGCACAATTGACGATGCGCAAAATGGTTTTCAAGCATTTTGCAAAGGATCAATAGGCGTAGCCGGTCAGCAGGAAGCTGTACCAATCCTCGCGGCCGCGCCTGCGCGCAAGCTCGGCGACCGGTTTGTGGTTGTACGGAACGGCGAGCAACGCCGAAGTCCAATGGCCGGCGCGGCGCTCCACGATGGCATAGCGCGCATCCGGGGAGCCATTCTCGACGACATGCGGCGAAGGCGAATTCGCGTGAAAGCCGGGCACGCCTACGCTGCCGGGGTTGACGATCAGTTGGCCGCGCAGGGAACGCACGCTGCGCGGCACATGGCTGTGGCCGCACACGACCAGCGGCGCATCCGTATCCCCGAGGCGTTGCTGCAGCAACGCAGGGTCCGCGATGCGCGTGCGACCCGACTCGACGGTCTCGATGAGGTAGGTCAAGTCGTGGGAGGGCGTGCCGTGGCAGAGCAGGATATCGGGGGCGAATTGCGCGCTCGGACGCAATCCGGCAATCCACTCGAGCTGCGCGCTCGAAAGGCAACTGCGCGCGTACTCGTCCGAGAGGCCGCGTCCTGCCGCTTTTTCGTCGAGAATCTGGCGTTCGTGGTTGCCGGCGAGATGTGCCCAGTCCTGGGCCATCAGGAAATCCGCCGTTTGCGCCGGATACAAGGGGCCGGAAAGGCTGTCGCCCAGGTTGACGACGGCATCGACGCCATGCCTGCGAATATCGGCGACCACCGTCTCCAGCGCGGGCAGGTTGCCATGGATGTCGGATACGACGGCGAGGCGAAAATCTTCCATCCGTCACTCCTGCAGAATCGGGACGAGGCGATCGCGCAGATCGTGCAGTGCCACGCGCCGCTGCCGGACCAGCACGGGGTCCGTTGCGCGTTGGCGCGCTGCCCAGATCGGTTGCGGGTAGAACGCGTCGTCCTGGAAACGGGCGATCACGTGCCAGTGGACATGCGGCGTCAGGTTGCCGAGGCTCGCCATGTTCATCTTGTCGGGTGCAAGCGCCGCGCGCAATACACTTTCGGCGGCGAACACCGCTTTCATGCAATGCGTGCGTTCGCTTGCAGTCAGATCAGACATCTCGCGCGTGTGTGCGTTCCAAATCACCCGCAGGTATCCGGGGATATCGGGATCGTTCACCAGCACCACGCGCAAGCGTTGGTCACGAAAGAGAACCTCGCCACCGTCTAGCCGGCACAACTCGCAATCTTGCGCGAGCGTCATAAAAGCACCCGCTCCACGCCTCCGGCATTGGCGCGCTCGACAAACTCGGGCAGCCAATTTTCACCAAGCACGTGCCGTGCCATCTCGACGACGATGTACTCCGCTTCGATCGCGACATCATCGCGGAACCGGCTCAGGCCCTGCAGGCAGGCGGGGCACGAGGTCAGGACCTTGACGGTTCCCGCGAATCCATCCGTGCGCACGCGCGCCTCGTCGCTTGCGAGCTCTTCCTGCTTGCGGAAACGGACCTGCGTGGCAATGTCCGGGCGCGAGGCAGCCAGCGTGCCCGCTTCCCCGCAACAGCGATCGCTCTTGGCGATGCGCGCCTGGTCCTGCGTCTTGACGAGTCCGTTGACCGTGAGCAAGGGGTCCTGCAGCTTCATCGGGCTATGACAGGGATCGTGATACGTATAGCGGACGCCCTCGATGCCTTCGACCCGGACATTTTTCTCGAGCAGGAATTCATGGATGTCGACGATGCGGCATCCGGGGAAAATTGCGGCGAAGTCGTAACCCTGCAACTGGTCATAGCACGTGCCGCAGCTCACGACCACGGTCTTGATGTCGAGGTAATTGAGCGTATTGGCGACACGGTGGAACAGCACGCGATTGTCGGTGATGATCTTCTGCGCCTTGTCGAACTGGCCAGCTCCCCTTTGCGGATATCCGCAACACAGGTAGCCCGGCGGCATCACGGTCTGCACGCCGCAATGCCAGAGCATCGCCTGCGTCGCGAGACCCACCTGGGAGAACAATCGCTCGGAGCCGCAGCCCGGAAAATAAAAAACCGCCTCGGCATCGGCCTGTGTGTGCTTCGGATCGCGCAGGATCGGCACCATGCGCGCATCCTCGATCCCGAGCATGCTGCGCGCCGTGCGACTGGGCAGCCCGCCGGGCAGCCGCTTGTTCACGAAGTGGATGATCTGTGCGGCGACGGGCGCCGACCCGGTGGTCGCCGGCGGCGAACGAACCTGGCGCGCGGCCGCCAGCGCCAGCGCCCGGTTGGCCGTGCGCTGCAGGCGATAGCCGACACCGACGATCGCGGCGCGCAAAAAGCGAATCGAGCGCGCGCCGGTCGAATTGAGCAGCAACATCGCCGCCCACGTGCCGGGACGCAACTTCACGGTGCCGGCACGGCGCGCGAGGTCGCGCATCACCATCGACACGTCGCCGAAGTCGATGTCCACCGGGCAGGGGCTCGCGCACTTGTGGCACAAGGTGCAGTGATCGCCAATGTCGTTGAAGGCGTCCCAATGACGTTGCGACACGCCGCGCCGCGTCTGCTCCTCGTACAGGAACGCTTCGACGAGCAGCGAGGTCGCGAGGATCTTGTTGCGCGGGGAATACTGCAGGTTGGCGCGCGGCACGTGCGTCGCGCAGACGGGCTTGCATTTGCCGCAGCGCAGGCAGTTCTTGATCGCGTCGGAAACGCTGTTCAAGTCGCTGTGCTGGAGGATGAGCGACTCGTGGCCCAGCAGGCTGAAGCTCGGCGTATAGGCCTGCTCGAGGTCCGCACCCGGCATGAGCTTGCCGCGATTGAAACTTCCCTGCGGGTCGACGCGTTCCTTGTAGGACCGGAAGTCCGCCAGCTCTTCGGGCTGCAGGAATTCCAGCTTGGTGATGCCGATGCCGTGCTCGCCGGAGATCACGCCACCGAGCTCGCGCGCAACGGCCATGATGCGTGCAACCGCGCGTGCGGCCGTCTGGAGCATGTCGTAATCGTCGGAATTCACGGGAATGTTGGTGTGCACGTTGCCGTCGCCCGCATGCATGTGCAAGGCGACGAACACCCGGCTCTTGAGCACGCGCGCATGCACGGCATCGCACTGTTCCAGCACCCGGCGCAGCAAGGCGCCGCCGAACAGGATCTCCAGGCCGGCGCGCACCTCGGTCTTCCACGAGATGCGCTCGGTTCCGTCCTGCAGCCTGCGCAGGCCGCCGCCGCTTGCGTCGCCATCGCGCAATGCCGTCCAGCGAATGCGCGCCGCCTCGATGAGCGCAAGCGCGCGGCTCACCCGATCGGCGACGCGCTCTTCGCCGGCCGCATCCGCGTCGGCTGCCTGCGCCGCGCGCGTGCTGGCAGCCTCCCCTTGCAGCAAGGCCGTGAGTTCGTCCAGCAGCCGCAGTTTGTTCGCGATCGACAGTTCGATATTGATGCGCTCGATCGCGTCCGTGTAGTCGCCCATGCGCGCCAGGGGAATGACGACGTCCTCGTTGATCTTGAACGCATTGGTGTGGCGGGCAATGGCTGCCGTACGCGCCCGGTCTGCCCAGAACGATTTGCGCGCTTCGGCGCCGACCGCAATGAATCCCTCGCCGCCGCGCGCGTTGGCCAGACGCACGACCTGGGCGGCCGCCTTGGCCACTGCGTCCTCGTCGTCGCCCACCACGTCCCCCAGCAGGATCATGCGCGGCAAGCCACCGCGGGGGGCGCGCGTCGAATAGCCGACGGCCTTGAGGTAGCGCGCGTCCAGATGCTCGAGACCGGCGAGGATTGCACCGCCCGACCGGGTATCGAGGAAATCCTTGATCTCGACGATCGATGGAATCGCTTCGCGCACCGGCGAGAAGAATTCAAGGCAGAAGGTGCGAATATGCGCGGGCATGCGATGCACCACCCAGCGCGCATTGGTAATGAGGCCGTCGCAGCCCTCCTTTTGCACACCAGGCAATCCGCCCAGGAACTTGTCGGTTACGTCCTTGCCCAGCCCTTGCTTGCGAAAGCGCGCGCCCTCGACCTCGAGCACGTCACGGCGCAAAACGGGGGCTTCGTCAGGCGCGCGCGTGCCGTCTTTCCAGAGCAGCTCGAAGCGCGCAACTGCAGCGTCGTGGATCTTGCCCAGATTGTGCCCAAGGCGTGTCACCTCCAGCCAGTTCCCTTGCGCGTCGACCATCCGCCACCACGCCAGGTTGTCGACCGCGGTGCCCCAGAGCACGGCTTTCTTGCCACCGGCATTCATCGCGACGTTGCCGCCGATGCAGGAAGCGTCGGCGGACGTCGGGTCGACCGCGAACACGTAGCCTGCCCGCTCGGCGGCGTCGGCAACCCGACGCGTCACGACGCCGGCCTGCGACTCGATCGTCGGCACCGGGTGTTCAAGCCCCGGCAGCGCGCGCAGCTGGACTTCGCCGCACCGTTCGAGTTTTTCGGTATTGATTACGGCCGAATGTGCGTGCAGGGGAATGGCGCCGCCCGTATAGCCGGTGCCACCGCCCCGCGGGATGATCGTCAGGCCAAGCGCGACGCACGCGCGCACCAGGTGCGGGATTTCGTCCTCGCGATCGGGATTGAGGACCACGAAGGGATATTCGACGCGCCAGTCGGTCGCGTCGGTAACGTGCGAGACCCGCGCAAAGGCATCGAAACAGATGTTGTCGGCGCGTGTGTGACGCCCCAGCACGCGCCGCGCGCGCTTGCGCAGCTGCACTGTCTCGCCAAAGCCCAGCGCGAACGCCCGTACCGCACCGGTCGCCGCTTCCAGCAGGAAGCCGACCTTGGTATCGCGTCCGGCATCGGCGGCATCGCGGCGTACTTCGATTTCGCGCAAACGGTGCTCCAGGTTGCGCGTGACCGAAGTGCGTCGCCGGCGATCGGCGATCAGGTCGTCCTGCAGGTACGGATTGCGCTGGATGACCCAGATCTCGCCCAGCACTTCGTAGAGCATGCGCGCGCTGCGGCCGGTCCGGCGCTCGGCACGCAGCTCGTCGAGGACCGCCCAGGCTTGCGCGCCCAACAGGCGCAGAACGATCTCGCGGTCCGAATAGGAGGTGTAGTTGTAGGGAATTTCCCGCAGGCGGGCGGGCGGCTCCAGCCCGGCGAGGGGTTGCGCGAGGCGCGATGGGTCGGCGGGCGCGTTCATGGTGGCCAAGCATAACGATATGGAAACTGCGCGTTGGCGGCGGCTCTTTCTTTCCGGGTAAGCTGTCGCAGGAGGTGGATGGAAATGAACGTTTTCCCGCTGCAAGAAGGACCTTCGCGCACCGGGCGTACCCGGATGTTGGTTTCCCTGTTCGCGGCGGCGTGCGCCATTGCGCTATGGGCAGGAGCGCCGAATCGCGCCGCCGCCCTCGAAGCCCCGCACGCGGAGCACTCGCGTCCGCCTGGCGTCGCGTGGTTTGCGGGAAGCGTCCCGGATGCGTTTGCGCTTGCGGCAAGCAACAACAAACCCGTGTTCCTGTACTGGGGCGCCGTCTGGTGCCCGCCATGCCAGGAACTCAAGGCAACGGTCTTCAAGCGCCAGGATTTTCTCGATCGCTTGAATCTTTTCGTTCCGGTCTACCTCGACGGGGACGATGCGGGCGCGCAAGCCTGGGGCGAGAAATTCCGGATCGCGGGGTATCCGACCGTGCTCGTGCTGCGCGGGGACCAGACCGAGCTGGAACGCGTGAGCGGAGGCATGGACCTGTCGCGCTATGCGGAGGTGCTGGATCTCGCGCTCGGCCAGGTACGCCCGGCGCACGAAGTGCTGGCCGCTCTCGACCAGGATGGCGCGACGCAGCTCTCGCTGGAGGATTGCCGCCGGCTCGCCTTCAACGGGTGGCAACTCGAGGACGACTGGCTGTATCGCCCCGAAACGCTGGCGCCGCAGGCGCAAGCCCTGGAGCGCGCCGCCAAGCGCTGCCCGGCCAAGGCACAAACCGAGCGTGCGCGCCTGGAAGTGCTCGCCGCGCTCGCAGGCCTGCATGTCGAGGCGAAGGAACTCGATGCGGGCAAGCCGCTCAGCGCCAGCCTGCGCGCGCAGGTTTCGAGAGTATTGGCAATACTCGGCGACGGCAAACTATCGCTGTCGGTCGGCGACACTCTGGACGAGATGCCGCCGCAATTTTTCAAGGCAATGGTCGAAATCGAGCCCGGCCAGCGCGACACGCTGCGCAAGCGCTGGTTTGCCATGAACGACGCCCTGTCCACCGACAAGCGTTTCTCGGCGTCGGACCAGATCGACGCGCTGGGCAGCAAATTGATCGCCGCCAAGGCGCTTGACCCTGCCGGCAAGATTCCGAAGACGATTGCCGATGCCGTGACGCATCGCATCGACGACGAGTTGGCGCGCGAGCACGAGCCCTATGCGCGTGCCTCGCTGGTCAATTCCGCGCTCAACGCCCTCGACACGCTGGACGACGACGATCGCGCGTACGCCATCCTCTCGGGCGAGGTCAAGACGTCCGCCCATCCCTACTACTACATGGCGGACCTGGCCGATCTCGAGGAGAAGCGAGGGCACAAGGACGTCGCGATCAAGCTGCTTGCGCAATCGTTCCAGACCGCCGAAGGGCCTGCGACGCGCTTTCAATGGGGCGTGGGCTACGTGCGGGGTCTGGTGCGCATGAAACCCCAGGACGACGCCGCGATCCGCGATGCCGCGCTATCCGTGCTTGCGGAACTCGAGGCGGCGGGCGACCTGCACGGGCGCACCAAGCGCTCGCTCGGTCGCCTCGAGAAATCCTTGGGCGAGTGGAACAAGGACAAGACGCACGCGGGCGCGATCGCTTCGGTGCATGAGCGCATGGAGGTGATCTGCGGCAAGATTCCCGCCGGCGACCCTGCGCACGCGAGCTGCGACGAATTCCTCGCTAAGGTGTAGCGGGCGCGGTCTTCTTCGCGGTCCAGACTTCCATCATGTCGGGAGAACCCTGGGCCCGCACGCCGTTGTCCGACAGGATGTCATCCGTTGCCGAGATCATCTCGGTACGCCGGAAAACCATCGCCTCCCCACCGTGGTTGTCGAGTTCGATCGTCACGTACTCGTCGCTCAAGTCGCGCAGGATCTGCACGAGGTGGCCCAGGCTGCGCACGGGCACGCCGTTGATCGAATAGATGACGGACCCTGACGGATTGCTGTAGCCGTTTGAGACGCTCTGCGGGAAGAGGGGCGAGGGAATCACGACGAGCTCCTCGCGTTCCGGTGTCGGCGAATCCGCGCGTTGGGTGATCAGCGGACTCTTCAGGATGCTCATGCCGATCGCCGCATTGGGGTTGCCCGCCAGCGAACCGACGTAAGCGGTCGACGCGCGCGAGAACACGACGGGGCCGTAGATGAAATACGACGGATAGGTGCCCTTCAAGTCGGCGATGAGTTGCGGTTTCTCGACAAGCAGCGGCACGTCCACCTGCATCGTCTTGCCGGCGCGCACGAGCGTCAGTCGTGCCTTGCCGTCCTTGGCAGCTTTCTGGACCGCGTAGAGAAAGCCGATGCGCAGGTTCTGGCGGGTCAGGATCATGCCCTGGTCATCGATCGGCGTCTCGCCAACCTTCGTGATCACGTCCCATTCCTTGAGGGGATAGTCCGCGTCCGGGCGCAGGGGCTGGTGCACCACGATTCCATGCACCGACTTGTCGAGCTTCAGGAATGCGCGCAGCGCCGGATTCTCCAGGGTCTGCCACTCGTCGTGCATCGTAGGCTTGCCGACGTACTTGCCCTTCGCGATCTCCGCAAGAAACAGGTCGATTTCCTCGTTGGGAATGATGTAGCCGATGTTCTGTGCATTGTTCAAGTGACTGAACGCCAGGCCGATCATCTTGTCGCCCACGGTCGCGGCGCCGCCGCTGTTGCCCGGGTTGATCGCCGCGTCGATCTGGATGCGCAGGCCCGTACCCAAGGCGTTGTATGCGGCGAACTCGATGCGCGAAACGATTCCCTTGGTGATCGACAAGGAGCTGCCACCCACCGGGAAACCGTACGCAAGAACGTTGTCCTTGATGTCGGGCAGGGCCGCCGAACGCTTGAGCGGCGCGTGGCGGTCGAAGAAGCTTGCATCGTCGAGGCTCAGGACCGCGAGGTCCATCCCGGGCGAGACGGCGACGACGGTGGCCGAGTACTTGTCGCCCTCCTGGTTGGCCTGGACCTGGATCTGCCCCGCGTACAGGACCATGTGGGCATTCGTGAGAACGCGATGCCCTTCGATCACGACGCCCGAGCCGAAGATTTCCGTCGGCGCCTGCTTTGTCCACGGGCGACTCAGGTCGGGGTGGCGCACCGTGGCAAACACCTTGACCACAGCGTTCTCGACCTGCTGGGAAATCCTGCTGTCGGAGACGGCGTTTGCCGATTGCGCCTTTTCCGCGGCCGGCGCCGACGACTGCGCCTGCGCGAAAGCGGGCAATATTGCGAGACTCAAGGTCACCAGCGCGGTGGACAGATAGCGCGTCATCGGGGCTCCGGAGGAATCGAGGGCGGGCGATTATTGCATTCGGCCACGTTTGCCCGATCGCGGGGGTGGCGTCTTATACCTCCAAGGGCGCTTCCTGCATCGCCGCGATCTGCTCGCGCAGCTCGAGAATCCTCGACTCCCAATAGCGCGGCAGCGGAAACCAGGGAAAGGCGGCGGGAAAGGCCGGGTCGCTCCAGCGGCGCGCGATCCACGCTGCGTAATGAATCAGGCGCAAGGTGCGCATGGCCTCGATGATCAGCAACTGGCTGCGGTCGAAGGCGACGAACATCTCGTATCCGCGCAGAACGTCGCGCAGTTGCGTCTGCATCTCCTCCCGATCGCCGGACAACAGCATCCACAGGTCCTGCACGGCGGGCGCCATGACGCTGTCGTCGAAATCCAGGAACAGGGGGCCGGGTTCCCCCTGCGCTTCGTTCCAGAGGAGATTGCCGAGGTGGCAGTCGCCGTGGACCCGTTGCATGCGAACCGGCGCCGCGCGCGCAAAGGCGCGCTCGATTTCCTCGATCGCCTGTTCGACCAGGCCGCGATAGGTATCGGCCAGTTCCGGCGGCAGCCACTCGTGCGCCATCAGGTAACGGCTCGGTTCGCGCGCAAAGGTGTCGGTGTCCAGGCGTGGCCGTACTTCGTATGCGGCGCGCGCCCCGACGGCGTGGAGCCTGCCGAGGAACCGGCCGACGCGTTCGCGCACCGGCTCCTGCGAAAGTTCAGGAGCGCGGCCGCCACGCCGTTCGAACAAGGCAAAGCGAAACGGACCCGCATGGTGGAGCGACGCGCCTGCCAGGCGCAGGGGCGCAACGGCCGGAACCTCCGCCTCGACGAGCTCGAACAAAAAGTCGTGCTCCTCCTGGATCTGCCGGTCCGACCAGCGCGCGGGGCGATAGAACTTGGCAACGAGCGAATTCGGCGTGCGATCGTCCGAGGACAGCGCGGTCGACTCCAATCCGACCTGGAATACGCGGTTCTCGTAGCTGTTGAGCGCGATGACCTGGCCCGAGGTCCGGACGCCCTCGTCCCGATCGCCCGATTCGAGAACGCTATCGAGCGCGTTGAGGATGGCGTCGGGCGAAAGTTCCGCGAACGGGACGTCCGCCGCGCTGCGCGCCGCGTCGCCCTCGCGTTCGCCATCGTCCGAGGCGTCATATGACAGGTTTGTCATCGACACATATATCTTGTCATGGTAGAAGCGCCCGATGAATTTCCGATTCCTGAGCGAACTGTACGCGGGCTTTGTGCGAGGGCGGGGTCTGTCCCGGCACTTTCATCGCTTTCCCCTGCTCGAGACGCTGTTGCGCGGGCCGGCGCCGCGCGAGTTTCCGACTGCCATGGTGGCGGTGCTCGCCGAAGCCTCGCGCAGCACCCCTTCCGACCTCCTGGAGACGCTGGGTTCGTGCCCCAGCGGCCTGACGGAGGCTCAGGCTTCGGAAATCCGCGAGCGCACGGGGTGGAACCAGATCGGCGTGGAAAAACCGCTCACCTGGTGGATGCATGTCTGGCAGTGCTACCGCAATCCCTTCAACCTGCTGCTGACGGTCCTTGCGCTGAGCTCGTATTTCTTCGAGGACGATCTCAAATCCACGATCGTCATCGGATCGATGGTCCTTCTTTCGACCCTGATCCGCTACGTCCAGGAGTCCCGGTCGAACAAGGCAGCCGACAAGCTCAAGGAGATGGTCAGCACGACGGCCACCGTCCTGCGCCGCGATCCCGCGGAATTGGCCGCGGAGGAAGCGCGCAAATATTTCAACGCGATCCTCCATCCCAAGCCACCGAAGCGGGTCGAGATCCCGATCCGCAAGATCGTGCCGGGCGATGTCATCGCCCTCTCCGCGGGCGACATGCTGCCTGCCGACGTCCGGCTGCTGAATGCCAAGGACCTGTTCATCAGTCAGTCCGCCATGACGGGCGAGTCGCTGCCCGTGGAGAAGTTTGCCGAGCAGAAGGCACCTCCGAGCGCGAATCCGCTGGAGCTGGAAAACCTCGCCTTCATGGGCACGAACGTCGTGAGCGGATCGGCCCTGGCAGTCGTCGTGACGACGGGAGACCGCACCTATTTCGGCGCACTGGCCCAGCGCGTAACCGCGGTCGACCGCGCGCCGACCTCGTTCCAGCAAGGCGTCAACCAGGTGAGCTGGCTGCTGATCCGCTTCATGCTGGTCATGACCCCGATCGTGCTCGTGCTCAACGGCGTGACGAAGGGGGATTGGACCGAGGCGCTTCTCTTCTCGCTTTCGGTCGCAATCGGCCTGACGCCGGAAATGCTGCCGATGATCGTGACTTCGACGCTCGCCAAGGGGGCGGTCTACCTGTCGCGCAAGAAGGTCATCGTCAAGCGCCTGGACGCCATCCAGAACTTCGGTGCGATGGACGTGTTGTGCACGGACAAGACCGGCACGCTCACCCAGGACCGCATCTTTCTTTCGCGGCATCTGGACGCTGCCGGGGAGGATTCGGACACGGTCCTGGAGTACGCCTATCTCAACAGCTTTCACCAGACCGGCTTGAAGAACCTGCTGGACGTCGCCGTGCTCGAGCACGCGGAGATGCGAAATCAGGGCGCGGTTGCCGCGGCCTTTCGCAAGATCGACGAGATCCCGTTCGATTTCACGCGCCGGCGGATGTCCGTGGTGGTCGCCACGCCCGAGGAGAACGGCACGTCGAAGCATCGCATCATCTGCAAGGGCGCCGTCGAGGAGATCCTCTCCGTCTGCAAGCGCGTGCAACTGGACGACCGGGCCGGGGAACTGAACGAGGAAACACTCGCCGAGGTCCGCGAAGTCACCGCAGACCTGAACGCGGAGGGCCTGCGCGTCGTTGCGGTTGCCGCGCGCGACTGCGACTCGTCCCAGGAAACCTTCGGCCTGGCGGACGAACGCGACCTGACGCTGATCGGGTACATCGCCTTCCTGGATCCACCCAAGGAATCCACCAAGCCGGCGCTGGACGCCTTGGCCCAGCACGGGATCGCGGTCAAGATCCTCACGGGCGACAACGATCTGGTCACGCGCAAGATCTGCAGGGAAGTCGGCATCGACGCCGAGACCATCGTCGTCGGCGCCGCGATCGAGGGCATGAGCCAGGAGGAGTTGTCCGACGCGGCCGAGCGCCACCACGTTTTTGCACGCCTGACGCCTGCGCACAAGGAGCGTCTGGTACAAGCCTTGCGCTCGCGCGGGCACGTCACGGGCTTCATGGGCGACGGCATCAACGACGCGCCGGCCTTGCGCGCGGCGGACATCGGCATCTCGGTGGACAGCGCGGTCGACATTGCCAAGGAGGCGGCCGACATCATCCTGCTCGAGAAAAGCCTGCTCGTGCTGGAAGAAGGCGTGATCGAGGGGCGGCGCA
>Ga0181525_10002304_pt1 | contig 15700 bp, 12 predicted proteins | sample PEATcosm2014_Bin_48_FD_121100 | JGI IMG/M metagenome (GOLD analysis project Ga0181525, IMG submission 121100) | Peatland microbial communities from MTU Mesocosm Facility, Houghton, MI, USA - PEATcosm2014_Bin06_10_metaG | ecosystem: Environmental > Terrestrial > Soil > Wetlands > Peat | place...
AATGGCTGCGACCGAAGGCAATTTTCACGCAGCAATAATGCGGTCATTAACTCCTTTTGTCAAGTGAATAATCTTGTAATTGACAACGATTCGTAAACCACCTAGACTTTGCCCGACTTAGGGTCCCCTTCTCCAAAAACACATCCGCCGATCCAGGAGGTTTTCCAATGACGTCGCTTTGGAAGCTGGCGCTCGCTATGGTGTTTACGTCGAGCTCGTTCTTTGCACAATCCGGCGCAACTTTCTATGTGTCCAAGAGCGGGGCGGACACGAACTCCGGCAGCTATACGGCGCCCTGGCTTACCATTCAACACGCGGCCAATTCGGTATCGGCGGGAGCCACCGTGTACGTCGAAGCCGGCGTATACAACGAATCGGTGACATTCCCCAACTCCGGGACGGCTTCCAATCCCATCACTTTCGCAAACTATCCCGGGCAGGCGCCCGTGCTCGATGGGACAGGTCTAAGCGTGACCGGCACTCAAGGTCTCATCAACATCATCAGCCAAAGTTACATCACGGTGAACGGATTTGAAATTCGCGACTACACCACCGGCAAGTCGACCCTGACGCCGGCAGGCATCTGGGTCACAGGGTCGGGTAGCGGTGTACAACTGCTGAACAATCAGGTGCACAACATCACCACCACGTCGGAGAAAAACGGCAACGCCTTTGGCATTGCCGTGTATGGCACGTCAAGCACGCCCATCACCAGCCTCACCATCAGCGGCAACCAGGTCTATAGCCTGAAAACCGGCCAGAGCGAATCCGTGAATGTGGACGGCAACGTGACCTATTTCTCCATCACCAACAACATCGTCCACGACAACGACAACATCGGCATCGACGCGATCGGCTTTGAGGGCGTCGGTCCCACCGGCTCCGACCAGGCCAGGTACGGCGAGATCAGCGGCAACACGGTCTACAACATCAGCGGCAAGAACAATCCGGGCGAGGGCAATCAGTACGATGCCGACGGGCTCTATTGCGACGGTTGCGCCTACGTCATTTTTGAACGCAACACCATCCACAATTGTGATCTGAATATGGAGGCGGCCAGCGAACACAAGGGACACGACGCCAGCTATGTCACCATCCGCAACAACCTGTTCTATGACGCCAACACCGTGGGCGTCTCCATCGGGGGATACCAGAAGAGCGTCGGCGGCAGCGATCACGTCGTGATCGTCAACAACACCCTATACAACAACAACACGAAAAACCAAGGCGCCGAGTTTCAGATTCAGTACAACGCCCCGCCCGCGAACGGAAACATCTTTGAAAATAATATTGTCTACGCGGGGACCCAGAATGTGTGGATCTACAGCTACGTCAGCGGTTCCACCGCAACCGCCAACTGGAACCTTTACTATTCAACCGCCGGCTATGTGCAGGGGACTTCGATCGACTGGGGCGGCAAATCGAATTACAAGACCTATGCCGCCTATCAATCGGGCAGCGGCGAAGACGCCAACTCCCCCAACGCGAATCCTCTGTTCGACGATCTCACCTCCACGCCTCCGAATCTCGACGTAGCCTCCGGTTCGCCGGCCATCCATGCCGGCAGCACCAGCCTGACCTGCAGCGTGGGCTACTGTAACGGCCCCACCATTTATGGCAGCACCGACTACGCCGGCAACCCGCGCATTAACGGCAGCGGCCAAATCAACATCGGCGCCTACGAACAGTAAACCTTCCATCGCAGATCAATGGGATGGAAACCTCTCAGATATCGGGAAGGAAGCATCTCAGGCACACCGGGACGGAACGATCTCGGCCACAGGTGTGGGGACAGCCGCCTCGGCTGTCCCGCCGAGAAAGTTCGACTTTATCGACCACCTATCCGAAGCCCCCAAAAGCCCGGGAAAAGCCCGCTTCGCCTTGTTTCCCATTCCCGCTTGCGCTACCATGATTTCGCTCCCGCGATTCTCCCCACCTCGCATTTCCCTCGCCGGTAAACTGCATAACTGCTGCAATGCCTGTGCAACCCAACGTATTCGTGCGTAAGGTCATACAATATATAGTGTTATATTGCTTGACCCCGCCCCCATTTCACCGTTACAGTTGCTTTAAATTTGTGCCCGCCCATCCAGCCGGGGACGGAATTACCAAGGGAAACTGTTCGAGCAGGCGATGTTTCAGCGCCGAGGGTATCGATTTGATAAACAGCTCGACAGACGGCAAAACGAACCGGCTACTGACAACCGGCCATGGTTTTTTCCAAGGAGTGAACGGTGCTTAAACTGAAACGCCTTCAGATTCTCGGCTTCAAGTCCTTCTGTGACCGGACTGACCTCAAGTTTCACGGGGACGGCATCGCCGCCATCATCGGCCCCAACGGCTGTGGCAAGTCCAATATTGCCGACGCCATCTCCTGGGTGCTGGGCGAGCAGTCCGCCAAAACCCTGCGCGGCTCCCGCATGGAGGACGTAATTTTCGCCGGCACCCGCGATCGCAAGCCCACCGGCATGGCCGAAGTCTCCCTCACCTTGATCGATCCCGAGCAGTACCCCGGCCCCGACGCCGGCGCGCCCACCGAGATCGACATTCAGGACGAGCTGCCCAGCGCAGCCGAGGTCTTGCGAAATGCCGCCGACGACCCGAACTCCGGCCCGCCGGAGAGAGAAACCTCGGACGATGACGACATGCCCGATAAGGACTGGGATGAAGCCGTCATCCGCGCCCGCGCCGCGGCCGAAACCGAGCGGGCCATCGAAGAAGCCCAGCCCGGCCTCACCGAGGAAGTGGAAATCCCGCGCTCCAGGGTGAACGTCATTTCCATCGCGTTCCCCGACGATGAACCGGTCTTCGCCCTGCCGGTTCACGCCATCGCGCCCATCGCCTCCTCAGCCGCGATCAGCGGCGCCCCGCACGTGGTGCTCAAGATCCGCCGCCGCAAGTTCAACCAGCAGCAATTCCGCGCCGGAGAAATCGTAATCACGCGGCGCCTGTTCCGCTCCGGCGATAGCGAATACCTGCTGAATGGCAAACTCTGCCGCCTGCGCGATATTCAGGAGCTCTTCATGGGCACCGGCCTCGGACCCGAGACCTACGCCCTGATCGAACAGGGACGCATCGGCCAGATTCTCAGCAGTCGTCCCACCGACCGCCGGGCAATTCTCGAGGAGGCGGCAGGAATCACGAAATTCAAGACCAAGAAACGTCTCGCCGAAGCTCGTCTCGAAGATGCCAAGCTGAACCTGGCGCGGGTGAACGATATTTTCGACGAAGTCACGCGGCAGATGAATTCGCTCAAACGACAGGCTTCGAAAGCCGAACGCTATGTCAAACTGCGGGACGAGATGCGCGCTCAACTCCGCATCGTTCTGGCCAGCAAGTTTGCTGCCATCGAGCAGGAGCGCGCCGAACTCGACGCACAATTGAACGCTCTCGCCGAAGACATGCAGCATCGCTTTGAAGCCGTGCAGCAACTTGAATCTGAGCACGGCGAAGGCACCGCGCGCGGTTACGCCATCGAGGGTGAACTCCGCGAGAACCGCGATCGCCTGAGCCAGATCGATTTGGAAATCGATCGCGCTCGCGCCCGCCGCCGCCACAATGACGAGCGTTGCGCGGAGCTGGTAGTCCGCACCGCCTCAGCCGAAGCCGAGCTCGCTCAGGCTCGGCACCGCCTCACCGCGCTTGAGTCCGAGCGCGATTCCAACCGTCAAGTCTTGGAGTCCGCTGCCGCCGATCTCGCCGCCGCGCAGCACCAACTGGCGTTGTCCCAGCAGGAAGCCGCCGAGGCAACCGCCGCGCTGGCCGAACTCGAGCACCAGCAGGAAGAGTCTCGCGTCGCGATCTTCGACACCGTTTCCTCCGCCTCGCGCCTGCGCAATCAACTCGCGCAAGCCGAGGAGCGCCTTGCCAGCGCCGATCGTGAAGCGGGCCGTCTGCAAACTGAGATGGCCCATGCCAATCTCCAGTTCGAAACCTTCGGAGGAAAGCGTGGCCAACTTGCGTTGGAGTTCGAAACTGTCACCCAGCGCGTCACCGGAATCAGCGAAGAGATCAGCCAGCTCCGCCGCTTCCTAGCAGCCAAGCGTCTCGAAGAAAGCAACGCCAAGACTCATCTCGATGTCCTCCGCGCCGAATTTGCCACAGCTCTCGGGCGCAAAGGTTCGCTCGAAGCGGTGATCGCTGAACACGGATACTCCACCGAATCGGTTCGCCGCCTCTTCCAGTCCGGAGTCATGCAGGGCGGACTCGCCCCAGTCGGCGTCCTCGCGGATTTTCTTGAGGTCGAGCCCCGCTTCGAGCGCGTGGTCGAAGACTTCCTGCGCGACGAACTGAACTACATCGTCGTGAAATCCTGGGACGCTGCCGACGAAGGCCTTCGCCTGCTGCGCAGCGACGTCGACGGCCGCGCCACATTCCTGGTTCATCCCGAAGATTCCCAGGCCAGGTTTTCCTTCATCCTCGACGAGGCCGCGCACTGCGCTCCGCCCGCGGCTTCGATCGTGCCGCTAAAAAATACGATTCGCGTTCTTAACGGCTTCGGAAAATCGCTGGAAGTGATTCTTCCCAAGCTGCGCGATGGCTATATCGTCCCCGGCTCCGACACCGCGCGAGGCCTCGCTCTCGAAAATCCCGACGCCTTCTTTCTCTCGCAATCCGGAGAATGTTTCCATAACGTCACCGTCACCGGCGGCAAACAACGCGCCGAAGGCCCACTTTCGATGAAGCGCGAGCTTCGCGAAGTTCTTCGCCAACTGGAAGATGTCGAACGTGCGCTGCGTGAAGAAGAAATGCGAATCCTCACCCTCGGCCGGGAACTGAAGGACCTCACTTCCCTTCTCGAACGTCTCGAAGGAGAAAAACGCGAGGCCGAACATCAAACGATGACTTCCAGTCACATGCTGCAACAGCTCGATTCGGAACTTGCCCGCGTCACCGAACGCATGGCCGTATCCCAAGCCGAATTGCGGCGCCTCGCCAGCGAGCGGACCGAGCAGGAATGGATCATGACCGCGCGTCAGGCTGAGATCGAAGCCCTGGAACAGACTCGCGCCCGGCTCGAGCAGCAAATCGCGGCCACCCAGGAATCGCTCGGCGCAGTGCGTCAGCGACGCGAAGAGGCGGCTGAAGTCGGTTCGCAGCGCGTGGCCCGCGTCGCGGCGCTCGAAGAGCGCCACCGCTCGGCCCATGCCGTATTGAGCCGCATTGATTCTCTTTTCACTGAAATGAGCGAGCGCCTTCATGCTCTCGCCGCGCAGATCGAATCGGCCGCCGCCGAGAAACTGCAGCGCGAAGCCGAGAATCTCGAGCTCGAGCAGCACGCCGCCGACTTCGCAGCCGAGCGCAATGCCGGACAGGCCCGCGAGGGTTTGCTGCAATTCGAAAAAGATCAGCTGCGCGCCCGCCTCGGAGAAATCGACGAGCTTCTCCGCAACGCCCGCCAGCTCCTCGACCAGGCCCGCGACCGCCGCGGCGAACTCCAGGCGGCCGCCGCCAAGCTTGAAGCCGACTCCATGTACATGGCCCAGACTTGCCTGAACGAACTTGGAATCGAACGTCCCGTTTTGCTCGCCGACACAACCATCGCGCTCCTTACCGGTGACGATCTCACCGCTTGCGATCAGTCCTATCGCGACATGCGTGCCAAACTGGAAGCCATTGGGCCGGTGAACATGATGGCCCTTGAAGAATATCGCGAAACCGCCGAGCGCCACTCGTTCCTCGAAGTGCAACGCAAGGATCTTATTTCCTCCATCGAGAACACCACCGCCACCATCCGCGAGATCGACGAAGTCTCGCGCCAGAAATTCCAGGAAGCCTTCACCAAAATCAACGATAACTTCCAGGCCACTTTCAAAAAGCTGTTCGGTGGCGGCCACGCCTTCATGAAACTTACCGACGAAGACAACTCGGCGGACAGCGGCATCGACGTAATCGCGTCTCCCCCGGGAAAGCGGCTGCAAAGCGTGCTGTTGCTCTCCGGAGGCGAGAAGGCGCTCACCGCTCTCTCGCTGCTGGTCGGCATCTTTCAGTACACGCCGAGCCCGTTCTGCATTCTCGATGAGGTCGACGCGCCCCTCGACGAAGCCAACATCGGCCGCTTCACCGAGCTGGTGAAAGAGATGAGTATCCAGACGCAGTTCGTCCTGATCACGCACAGCAAGAAAACCATGAGCATCGCCCCCGTACTCTACGGCGTAACCATGCAGGAGCCCGGCGTCTCGAAACTGGTCTCGGTGAGATTCAGCGCGGCATAACGCGGCGGCATCACGCACCGCCCTGACGCGGCGGAAAGATCGCGTGGGGACAGCCGCCTCGGCCGCCCATCGAGCGCAGCGAGAGAGGTCGAGCTCGAATCCGGCAGCGCACGATTTACCTCTCCTCCGCCAACCCTCCGTCCACTTTATCCACCCTCATCCTCAGTTTTTCCACAAGGGCCTGGCAGGAACAGCTTGGCAAATCCAGTTTCCCGCCCCGCCCCCTTCGCTCAACGCTACCCTGCTCAATAGGATACAAACTTCTTTCTCTGCGGTGATCTCTGCCGTTGACAAAAATTTCTGAGCGTCTAAAATACGCCTCGCTCCTTACCTGTAAAATTTCATCATGAACTCCAAACTTCTCGATCCCGTCCTTCTTCAGACCGATTTTCCAGATCTGCAGCTTCACTCCAGCGGCAAGGTCCGCGACGTTTACCAGCTCGACGAAGAGCGGCTCCTGTTCGTCGCCACCGATCGCATTTCGGCCTTCGACTATGTGCTCGCGACCGGAATTCCCCACAAGGGCCGCGTCCTGAGCCAGATTTCGCTGTTCTGGTTCGAATTCCTCTCTGACATCGTTCCCAACCACGTCATCACAGCCGAGGTGAATCTCTACCCGCAGCTCCTGAACAAGTATGCCGAACAATTGCGCGGCCGCTCCATGCTGGTGCGATGCGCTCAGATGTTTCCCGTTGAGTGTGTCGTGCGCGGCTACATTTCAGGTTCCGCGTGGAAGGAATATCAGGCGACCGGTAAAGTTTGCGGCATCGATCTGCCCGCAGGCCTGCGCGAGTCCGCGGCCCTCCCCGAACCCATCTTCACTCCCGCCACCAAGGCGGTAACCGGCCACGATGAGAACATTTCGTTCGCCAGGATGTGCGAAATCGTGGGCACCGAAGCCGCCAGCCACTTGCGCGACCTCAGTCTGCGGATTTACAAAAAGGCCGCCGCATACGCTCGCCAACGCGGTATCATCATCGCCGACACCAAGTTTGAGTTTGGGCGCACCGCCAAAGGAATCACTCTGGCCGATGAGGTGCTTACACCCGATTCCTCCCGCTTCTGGCCCGCCGATACGTACGCGCCCGGAGCTTCGCAGGAGTCTTACGACAAGCAATACGTTCGCGACTATCTGGAACAAATTCGCTGGAACAAACAGCCGCCCGCGCCCGCCCTGCCCGATGAGGTGGCGCGCCGCACCAGCGAAAAATATCTCGACGCCTACTTTAAGATCACCGGTCACCGGCTCGATGGTTAGGCGGCAAGCGCGTGCGGGAGGTCGCGCACTGAGCCTGACTTGCGGGGAAGCTTCGAGGAGAGCGAGAGCGGCATGATCACGGCGGACTGGATGATCGTCGCGGTCATCGTGCTGAACATCATATTGGCCGCCATGCACGGCTTCTTCGCCGAAGCCCTCAGCATGGCGGGACTTGTGGTTGGGTATATCGTCGCCGCCTGGCAGTACCAGCACCTTGCGGCATGGTTCAATTCGTTCTTGAAGTCGCAGTTGTTGTCCGAGATTTTCGGTTTCCTCATCATATTCTTTGCCGTGCTGCTGCTCTTTGGGATCGCGGGCAGGCTCGCGCGCAAGCTGATGAAAGAAGCCGGCCTGAGCGGTTTCGATCGTTTTCTAGGGGCGTTGTTGGGAGTGGTCAAAGGTGGGTTGCTGGTGGCCGTCGTGTTGATGGGATTGACCGCCTTCGCCCCCACCTCGCAGTTGCTGGCGGATTCACGGTTGGCGCCATATTTCCTGGTGGTGGGTAGAGCCGCCATCTGGGTGGCTCCCTCCACGCTTCGCGCTCGGTTTTATGAGGGACTGGACTTTTTGCATCGTGCCCCCAGGGAATTGACCGGCGCTCCAGCCAACGCGCACCAGAAATAGATGCGATCACCATAATCCGGAACAAGTCGCTAACGTTTAAGGAAAGACGTTTACTGGCAGATGTACCTGATCTTGTTTGCTAAGCCTGTCACCCGAGCCTGTTACCCGAGAAAAGAGACGCATCGTGAAAGATCAACTGGAAGCGCTCATTTTGCAGATGTATAAGAGCAACATCCTGTATTCCGAGGGCGTACGGGAATTCAAAAAGCGCTTTATCCTTACCGTGCTCCAGGAAAACAAAGGCAACCAGTGCCGCGCAGCGCGCGAACTGGGTATGCACCGCAATACCCTGAGCCGCACGCTCAACGAACTCAAGATCGACGTGCGCCAGCTCCGTGACGGAGCCAAGCGCCCGCCTCGCAGCGCCCGGCCGGTTTCGCTCGACCGGGACAAGAAAGCGGCACGCTAGCCGGGCGGTGCCGCAGGTACGCTATCGGGACTCGATTCATCCGGCTCGAAAAGAACCGGTTCTGAATTCGCATGCACGACATTCAAGAAAAAAAGCAGCCCTTGCTGGGGCTGCCTTTGATCGAACCACACTTGATCGAACCACATTTGATCGAACCACATCCGGTTCTGGTTACGACGCGGGTTTGTGGCGCGGAGCAGCCTTGGGCGCTACCTTCGGCTTCGGCAACGCGCCCTTTTCCATAACCATCATGAATGGGCTCGGAGTATAGGACGCGGGTTCTCCCTGAAAATCCAGACTCGCGCCTTCTTTAGGAATCAGCCGCAACGGCACCTTCTCCTCAAAGGTCAGCGTGATGTCCGCCTTCTTCGCCTCGATGTCATCCTCGCTGGCCGCAATATCGAACTCCGTGGCCGTCGCTTTGATGACCGTACCGTTCATATAAACGGCCTTGCCCTTAATGGCGTTCCATACCGCATCCTGGTCTTCTTGCTTACCATTGGAAAGCACGAACTCCCAGGTCGCGAAGTCCATCTTGTCAGGCAGCGTGGCCACCACCATATTGTGAGCCTGCTCGGCCGGAGTTGGCGCCGGCTTAATGGTAAAACCCGGCGGCGGCAACGGTGTGGTTGCGGTTTGCGCCAGCAAATCCGTCCATCCGTCCTCTCCCCCGTGGTAGTGAATATATCGGCTGCGGCCGAATTTCTTGACCTGCTCCTTGGCGGCAGCGTCTGTAACCAGGTTAGCCGCGCGAGCTACGAAAAACAGCCCGATCACTTCGTCCGGCGGGGTCGAAGGAGGCAGCGATGCAATGGCCAGAGGATAAACATTTTCCACGTTGTTGGGATCGGACTCAACGGCGGCTCTTAAATACTTCTGAGCGTTGGCGTAATCTTTCAATTGCAGTGCGGAAAAGCCGGCGACGCTGTCCAGGATGGTCGCGAATTGGGTCTTCTGCTTGGCAAAATCAGCGTCGGACACTCCATCTGGCTTGGTCCACTTTGGCAGAACTTCGAGTCCATGTTGCGCGTGTTGCTCGGCGTCGGCCCATTTCTGCGTCGCGCGCTCACTGAAAGCCAGCACCACCAGCGCTTTGATGTTATCCGGGTTCACCACTAGCAGCCGCTTGGCCGCGTCCATCACTTTGGGGTCGCCCTTCTGCTGGTAGGCGCCCATGAGAATCTCGAGCGCCTGGGGTTTCATCACGCTATTGGGATATTGCGTCAGAAACGCTTCCAGGCCGCTGATCTGCGCCGCCGGATCCTTCTGCTGGATTGCCCCTACATAAGCGTTGTACTCCGCAGGGTCTTTAATGACCGGCCCCTGTGCCGGCGCCGCGGCCGGTTGTGTCGGCGTTGCTTGCCCCTGTGCCGGTTGCCCAGCCTGTGCAATAGCAACTCCAAGCACAACCGCGACCAGAATCGTTTTCATCAGTGTGGCTCCTTGGATTGTCCGGGATTGGATTGTCCGGGATTGGATCGGCCAGGAATGGATTGTCCGGTTTTCCGCAATCTCGTTCATCTTATTAATTACTTAATTACGTCTGATTACTTCTTATTTCTTCATTACTTCCAATTTTAACTGCTGACAGCCTCGCCCGTCTTGCGCTCGACCCAACCGTCGCAATCCGGATTCGGCGTTGGAATGCCCGGTGGCGCTGCCGGTTACCTGCAACCGGCGCGGTAAAGCGCCGGACGCAGCCCGCTGAGCCTTTCCTTCCCGGTTGCCGGATTATAAGTACCTCTTTCTCCGAAGGCAAGCGACTTCCCCTTCGCCGCCCTCTTTATTGTTAAGATGCGGATAGAACACCCGTCGGAGAGCGCCAGATTTCAAGCCGCCGTGTGCGGACTTCCTCGAATGAACCCGATTCCAATGAATGCACCGCGCCCGATCGGTGGACAAGTAGCAGTCGTAACCGGCGCCGGCCGCGGCATTGGCGCAGCCATTGCGCGTCAGCTATCGGCCATGGGCGCTACTCTTGTGCTAGGTGGCAGAACTGTTGCGCCGCTGGAGTCGACCGCAAAAGCAATTACCGACACCGGCGGCAAGTGCGAAGTAGTCCCCTGCGACGTCAGCGATCTTTCCGCGGTCGAGGCAGCGGCCAGACTTGTCGAGGCCTCTCTAGGACACGTGGACATCCTGGTCAACAACGCGGGCATCGCCGGACCCGGCGGCCCGCTGCATCAACTTGCTCCCGAAGCCTGGGACCAGATCTTCAATACGAACCTGCGCGGAGTCTACTGCACGACTCGCGCCTTCGCGCCCATGATGATTCGAGCCCGCTCCGGCCACATCATCAACATCTCATCGCTGGCCGGAAAAAACGCGCTGCCCAACGGCGCAGCTTATGCTGCCTCGAAATGGGGATTAAACGGCCTCACCTACTCCATGGCGGAAGAGTTGCGCGCCCACAACATCCGCGTCTCGGTGATCTGCCCCGGCTCAACCAACACCGACCTGAGTCCGCACCTTGGCAAAGACCCCGCGAAGATGTTGCAACCGGAAGACGTAGCGCACGCCGTGGCCATGCTGGTGACCCAGGCTCCGCAATCGTTCGTAAGCGAGATTCTCCTGCGCCCCACGCAAAAACCGTGAGCAGACACTAACCTCAGCCGACTTCTGCTTCACGGCCGGCTAGCCGGAGGAACGACTCCGTTCATGCGCAGGTACACGACCATCTGCCCGTAGTGATTCAGGGAGTGCATCAACGCCTCGACGGTTAGCGCCAGTCGAGTCGCGCCCGCAGCAGATAAAGGTGATATCGGAGACGACCTTACCGCCAGATTCCTGTCGCCGATGGCATCGATCGCTTTGCCCAGGTGGGCAAACGAGCCGCGCAGGTAGTCAAGAATTTCCGCCTTGGTCCGCGCCGCTTCTGGTCCAACCTCGTCACCGGCGTCGGGTGGCGCTTCCTCTCCCAATGCGGCTGCGGCCAGAATGTGATTGGTGGCTGCCAGGTGTTTTACTTGCCGCCCAAATGTGCGCACACTCTTGAACTCGCCCTCGGTGGGTGCAAACCCATATTTGTCGGCCGGCATGGCGTCCGCGGCGGATACGATTTCCCTTTCTATGGACTTTAGAAAAATCTGTAACGCGCGCTTTTCGCGCCCTGCGTCAAGCGCAGCTTCCTCCTTGCCGGCGTGCTGCCGAGCCAGGGCTGCGGCAGGTTCCGGCGTTTGAAATTCTCCGTATTCCTCCGCCTGAGCGAGCGCCGCGCAATGCGAGGCCAAACCGAGCAAGAATGCGAATGCCCACTTTACTGGTCCCATCAATCGCTCCCCTCCCAGGGCGAAGCTTGACGCTTCACCCGTCTAAGCTCGACGCTACAAGTTAAAGCCGACTTTAAGTCAAGGGATTATTTTACGGGGACCTCTCCTCAGACCTGCTGGGAAACCGAGATACAGCGTTCTAGAATGTAGCCATGCCCACGCAGCTGATTTCCGGCGTAGCGCGGCAGGTTGGACTCCGGCCTTCCGCCATTCGCTATTACGAGCGGATTGGCCTGCTGCCTCCTGCGCAACGAATTAGCCGGCAGAGGCGCTACGACACAACCGCGATCTATCGCCTCGCAATCCTTCAACGGGCGCGACAACTCGGCTTTACATTGGATGAGGTTCGGCAGCTGTTCTTCGGCTCCCGCCATGTCACCCGGGCCTCGGAGCGCTGGCAGGCGTTGTCCCGAAAAAAGCTCTCCGAACTGGATGGCTTGATGGAAGCAATAAAATCATTGCGGGGTTTGCTCAAGAAGATGATGAAGAACTGCCGCTGCGAAACCCTCGATCAGTGCGGCGAAGGGATAGTTCGAGGCGGGTGCGCGAATGTCAAAATGAAATCTCCACCCGCCCGGCGTCACCGCGGCCGATGAGCCCATCGTCTCCCCGGCAGACATCGCGCGCATTCCGTCGGTTTCCCGGGTACTCACTTCTTGAACAGATTCTCAAACGCCTGCCGTGCATCGCTCGGACGCAGGCTGGCGGGCGTGGACGTTTCCTTCTCCCGCGTGACGCGAATCTCGTAGAACGTGCAGTCGTTGCGCGCGTCTTTTCGTTCAACCCGCTTGGTGACCGGCTGCATGCACTCGAAGCGGCTTCCGGGATCGAAATACATGCACTGCTTGCAGGAATGCAATTCAAAGCCGCACTTGGGACAAAGCCCCGTGGGCGGAATCGACGGCAGCACCGTGCCGCACTGCGCGCATCTTGAAAGCGCGCGGGTCCCCGGCATGTTCATCGGTTTCGGCCCCATGCTGTAGTCTCGCTTGGCCGGCCCCGTGGCTGGCTTCTCCGTGGGCTTCTCCCCAAATTCTTTTCGAGGCCTTTCTTCGCGATCGCGGTCCTGATATCCATGCTGACGGTATTTAGCTGCCACAGACCCTCCCCCAGGCAAGTGGGCGTATTGTCTCCCCGGCATAGCTCCCACGACAAGTGCAATTCAACGGCTGCCGGTGCTTCGCTACAATGTAGACATGATCCACGAGATTTTTCCGGTGGGGCTGCTGCAGTGCAACTGCTCGATTATCGGAGACGAGACCACGCACGAAGCGCTGGTCATCGACCCCGGCGACGACATCGACGACGTCCTGGATCTCCTCCGCAAGCATAACCTGCAGGTCAAGCAGATCGTGATCACCCATGCTCACATCGATCATGTGGGTGGCGCCATGAAACTGCGCGCCTCTACCGGAGCACCCATCCTGCTCAACCAGAATGATTATGCCCTGCTCAAAATGCTCGACGCACAGGCCGCCTGGATCGGCATGGCCGCGCCCGGCAAGGTCGAGATCGACCAGAGCGTGAGCACCGGCGACACGGTCAAGGCTGGGGCGCACGCCGCCAGCATTCTGCACACGCCGGGTCACACCGAAGGTAGCATCTGCCTGTACTTCCCTGCCGAAAAAACTCTGATCGCCGGAGACACCCTGTTTGCCGGATCCATCGGACGCACCGACCTGCCCGGCGGCTCCATCGAGAAGATCATGCAATCGCTGCACGGCACGGTGCTCGGGTTGCCGGATGATACTACGGTCGTTCCCGGCCACGGCCCGCTAACCACGATTGGCGAAGAGCGAGAGAGCAATCCGTTCCTGATCAAGAGGTGAAGCACTCGCGACAGAACCCCCGATACGAAACATAGGTTGCAAGTTCCTCCCGGTTCGACCTCGATCGGATACCTCCAGCTCTTCGATTGTGACAACCGTCACCATCAAGACGCACCGATTTACGATAGAGATTCGTATCCGGGCGCGCCTCGGGCGTGCCGACCTTCCGCCGAGGAAAGGAACCGGCTTCAGCCGCTGACCACTTCGAGGAGCTCCCCGATTCCTTCGCCGAACTCTTCCGGCTTGGTGATCAAGCTCAGCACCAGATTGCCGTCGCCGGAAAAATCGTAGAAGTGCCCGGGGTGCACCAGCACAGATTTCCGCAGCAGCAGATCGACCGCGAGCTCCTCGTCGCTCCGTGTCACCGGAACCCGAAGAACCGCGTACCAGCCGCCTTCCACGCGCAAGCGCTCGCAACTTTTCTGCCCGGCAAGCTGGCGGTCGAGCTCGCCGAGATTGCCTCGAAGACGATCCAGCAACTGCCGCTGAATGCTCGTGCGTTCGTCGAGCAACGCAGGCGTGGCCCACTGGATCGGCGCGCTCATCGAAAGATACGTGTCGGAAATCACGTCCAGTCTCGCCATCGCTTCTTCCACCTCGGCCTCCGGACCGCTCGCGCCGATCCACGCCAGCTTCATTTGCGGCAGCGCCGAGATCTTCGAGACTCCGCTCAGGGTAAAGGTGAGCACATCTTTATTCGCGACAAAGCTCGGTCGCGTCACTCCATCGTGCGCGTAGTCAAGAAAAACCTCGTCCGCAATGAGTGCGAGTTTATGTTGGCGACAAAAGGCATTCAGCAACCTCAACTCGTGCGTCTTCACGAACGACCCTGTGGGATTATTGGGATGAACCACGACCACTCCACGCGTGCGTTCCGTCACCGCTTTTTCGAGCGTAGGAAAATCCATCTGCCAGCCATGGTCATAAATCAGCGGATAAGGCGCCAGCCGGACGTCCTGCAAATCGGCCAGAAATTCAAATAAGGGATAGCTCGGTTTCGGCACCAGCAACTCGTCGCCCGGGTTACAGAGCAGGCGGAACACGAACGAATAACCTTCGCTGGTGCTGGTCGTCAGAATCAACCGATCGAGATCCAGTTGTTGGCCATGCTGGGATCGGTAATAATCCGCGACTGCCCCGCGGGCGCCGGGCAAGCCTTTCGGCTGCGGATCGTAGTCCAGCGCGTGCGGCGAGGCCAGCGACGCAAGAATCAGCGATTCGTCGTAATGGAGCCCGACCCGGGTTGGATTCGAGACGGTGAGATCGAGCAGGCGCGCGCGGCTCGATCGTATCTCTTCGAGCGCCGAGGTCAGTCGATTGCGCGTGAGTTGCCAGTGGGTGCGTTCGGAAAACATTCGGTGAAAAACATTGGATCTGCAAAACCGTGGGAGCCGCGAATCGCGCTCCGGAAGCGACCTCGCGTAAGCCCGCTTTTATGAGAAAGCTTCCTTATTCACCACATACGGCATCTTCGTAAGATCTCCGCCGTAGCTGCCTTCCAGCACGTCGATCAGTCCCTGCACGCAGCGTCCGGCCATGCCCTTCTCGGGATCACTGGAGAGCCGCGTGATGCGCGCCGCACTGGCGAAGTGGGGCATCAGCCGGCAGCGGTCGGCGATCGAGGGATCGCGCAGCGGCGAATCCGCCGGCAGCGGTTCTTTCTCGTACACATCCAGCGCAGCCCCGGCAATCCAGTTCTCCCGCAGCGCGCGTGCCAGGGCGGCTTCGTCAATCACCGGCCCTCGCGAGTCATTGACCAGGAACGCGGTCGGCTTCATCAGCCGCAGGGTCTTCTCGTTAAACAGATGATAGGTCGGGTTCGCGCTTTCTCCGGCGCGTAACAGAGGCACATGCACGCTGACGAAGTCTGCCTGGCGCAAGGCAGCTTCGAAAGTTACGTACTTGATCCAATTCTTTTCCCGGGAGATGCCGCGCGCGTGACGCAACTCCATGCACTCCGCCATAGCGTCGAGATACTCATGATTCTCATAGGCCGGGTCGTAACACAGCATATTCATGTCGAAGCCGGCGCACTTCTTGATCATGGCCAGTCCGATGCGGCCGGTGCCGATGATGGCAATCGTCTTGCCGGTCAC
>Ga0181525_10002305_pt1 | contig 15695 bp, 17 predicted proteins | sample PEATcosm2014_Bin_48_FD_121100 | JGI IMG/M metagenome (GOLD analysis project Ga0181525, IMG submission 121100) | Peatland microbial communities from MTU Mesocosm Facility, Houghton, MI, USA - PEATcosm2014_Bin06_10_metaG | ecosystem: Environmental > Terrestrial > Soil > Wetlands > Peat | place...
AACATATAACTGGTCAGGTTCAGAAAATGAAACCCCAGTAGGTTGACGCCAAAGTCCGCGAGCCAGAGGCATTGCGGTAGCAGGATTCCCACGGCGCACATGCTCACGAGAATCGAACTTTCCAGCCACATGCCCGCCACCATGAGAATGAGCGCGGCGTCACAGAACCATAAAAAATTAGTCGGCCCGTAGGTGTGTAGATAGACTGGAACGAGCACGGCAAGAAAGGCGATGACGGCCACTTTGGCGGCCAGTGGAATCTTGCTGCCGAACATTTGCATCACGAACTCAAACTACCGAACGATGACTTCCGGAGGGCGCACAACGAGAACCGGAGGCCCGACGACGACCGAATCGTGACGTTCATATCCCCCGTGCCGGCGTCCGCCGCCGTCATCAACAAGACATCCGCTGGTGGTGAGGAGGGTTATCATGCCGATTATAAATAGAATTATTTTCATGTTGGATTTATATTCTTTCTCTGAAGAAATTAACCGCTTGGCGCGAACTCTTCCATGGGGTGTAACCCTAACGAAGTGGATTGGCAGGAGCCGGGTTAAGGCCGGCGAGAGCTTCGAGAATTGTTTTTTGCACCTTCGGATTAACAAGGTTTCCTAGGTGGCCGCCACGGTTGAACACCGTCAATTGGTCCGGCGTAAATGTGGCGCGGAGCCATACGAGGTCTTCGTCGGCCAGAAGAAAATCATTTTCGTTCACAATGATACGGATGTCAGCATTGGCGCGCAGCCCTGCATTATATGTGCGCAGGTCGCTGGATTTTTGTAGCACCTCTGGCGCGTTCGTTCCGAGGCCGTGTGACTCGTAATATGGAATCGCAAACTTCTCAAAATAATCCTCGTAGGAATAATTGAGGATTTCCTGATAAACCGGCTCGCGACGGTAATTATGAATTGGCTGTTGTAAAACGCCCTGATTGCTCCTCCGCTGGCTGCTATAAATAATGTCGCGCAGCATAAACCTGAACGTCATGCCGATGAGAAATTTGGATTCGGTGGAGTTGAATGGCAGCGAGACTCGTGGCGTGAGGGTGAGTTTGCTCAAGACGGCAACCTTGAGAAAGGTATTTTCGATATAATCGGCCCGGTTGGTCTCCGGCCACTCCAGCGGCGCGCGATAAAATTCATCCAGCTTGGAAATTCCATACTCCAGCCGCACGGGTGAATTGATGGCGACGACGCGGTCGAATTTGATCAGCGGCTCACCTTCGCCGGGCTTCGGAGTAGCAGGCGGCTGGCTTGTCGCGCCGAAGCCGGACGAAGGCGGATTTGTCGGCTCGGTGGCCGCGATGTATAACGAATCGAATGCGCCCATGGAATAACCCATCAACGCCCTGTCGCCCAAGCGGGCCGGATATAATTTGTTCAAGCGGCGGTCAATTTCCGTCAACGCGACGTGCAAATCGTGGCCGTCCGCCGGCAGATAGGCGGGCAGCGCGACGGTCGAGGCGTTTTCCATGAACTCGGAATTGAACGGGCTGCTGACGTTCACGACGGAGAAACCGTTTTTGTAAATCAACTCGGCGAGCGCCAGCGAGTTTTCGGCCAGACGGTGCGAACCGAGGCCGGGAATGATATAGACCACGGGCGCTTTTCCCGGTTGCAACCAGAACGTGAATTTCAGTTTCCGGCCCGTCGCCGGGATCAAAGCCGAACTGGTTTTGCCCCAACCCGGAAAATCCGGGTTTTGATAGGTGAAGAAAACGGATTCGATGGTTTCGAGCGAAGCTTCGTCCGGTTTTCCCTTTGCCTGGAAATCCGCCACGCGGTTCGCCCGCGCGAATGTCCATGCATATTGAATCTCCGAATACGGATCCATTTCCGCCTGGCTGAAGCGCACATATTCGCGCACGCTGTCGGACAAATCGTTATACATGACCGCATAGGTGAAGTAAGTGTAAGGACCGAGATAGGTCAGCGGATTGTTCGCGACGAAATCATAGGGCGCGATGTAGAGCAGCGGATTTGCCGCCGTATCAGCCGCGAGGCCGAGGGTGTCGCGCTCGTTGCTCGGCCCAAAAATCGGGAGCATGATAAAACACTGCGGCTTCCAGCCCCACTTGCCGAACGTCTGGCCGAAGTCAGCGTCGGATTTTGGAATCTTCCATTTCGTTCCCACGTCCCAGAATCCAATTATTCCGACAGTGGTGTTGCAAACGAAGCGATAGGTTTCATCGCGCGCGCCGCGCCATTTTTCCTGGAGCAGATTGTTGATCAACCGTCCGGGGTAAGTGAGGTTTCTTCCGAAATTTCCGATTCCAGTGCGGATCGGCTTCACGACGACAAACCGATAAACTTTGCTCGTCGGTTTGATGACATCGGTCATCAGCCCAACATTGAAAGCCCACATTGCACGATTGAACGGCTCGATTGGGTCGGGAACGGATTTTGGAAGAACAACAACTCCAGGAGCCGTTGAATTTGTAAAGTCCACGGCAGATTCCTGCGCGTGTGTCAACGATGCGAGGCATAGTGCAACTAGAATTTGAATTATCCGGCCAGATTTTTCCACGAATTATTTTTTGGTCAGCTCAAACGGACAGTTTCATTGCCGTCCATCCGTTTGGACAAATCAACAGGGTCGCCGACGGATACCTGTTGCGGGTTGACTTGATAAGCCCAGACTTGGAAGTAAGTCAGGTTGGCCTCGCCATAAATTGTCGCAAACGCGCCGTCCACGGCGTCCGCGCCGTGCGCAACCTTGACACGACCGATGCGCGGAATATTGTAGCGCGCGTCGAAGGTCAGCCATTCCTGCCCCAGATAGACTTCGCAGTAGGCGTGAAAATCCATCGGCGTGCCGGGATCAATGAAGCCGATGTCCGGCAAATGTCCCGTCACATAGCGTGCGGGCAGGTTGAACGCACGGCAGAGCGCGATGACGGTGTGCGCGAAATCACGGCAAACACCGTGACGACGCGCAATCACTTCGGACGCGGAAAGATCGGGCCGCCCGGAGCCGTATCGGTATTCAATGTTGTTGTGAACCCAGTCGCAGATGGCCTGCACGCGCGGCAGACCATGTTGAATCTGGCCAAACTGGTTCCACGCAAAATTCATGAGCTTGTCTGAATCGCAATAGCGGCTCGGCAGCGTGTAGCGCAGCAATTCATGCGGCAGTTGCCCCACCGGCACGATGTTGCCGCGAATCTCCCGGCTGTCGGGCAGCGATGAAACGGCCACAAGCGCGTCGTGCCTGATTTCATTTTTGCCCGGCATGAAGGTCGACCGGTAAGTGATGTTGCCGTGACTGTCCTGAAATTCATACGACGGCAAACCAATACCGAAGGACAACCGCTCCTGCATCACGAGCACGCTGCCTTCGAGCCGAGGCTTGAGCACAAAGAGCACGGGCGTCTGCACGGTGGTTTCATAAACAAGATTGCAGCCGACGCGGACGGTGATGTTTAATGGACTCCAATTCATAATTAATCGTCACGGACTGCTCATTTTTGGAAGAGCGTTCCGTTAATCAACGCCATAATGGCTTGGAAGAGCTTGCGGTGATATGGGGTGTTTCCCTACCCGGCGATTCCACGCGGTCCAGTCGGTAATCGAGAATTCCAAGCAGCAGTGTCGGTCTGGATTCGACCGATTGATCCATCGGTCAACTTTTAGTTGCCGGATGGAACGGACATCGGCTGTTGCGGCTGTTGTGGTTTGACTTGAATCCGCCATCTCAAGCCTCCAGTTGCCACATAGGCCAGCATGGCTGCCAGCATCATGATCGTGCAGAACCAGATCCGCCAATCGCGATGGGCGCGTTTCCAATAGGGACGACGGCCATGACCACCTGTGTCATCGTTATTCGGATCACCATGCGGATGGGGGATTTGCTTTGAATCATTCATTGGTTCATTGCGTTATGACTTCCATGTTTTGGCAAAGTTTATCAGTGCAATGGCGACTATACATGACGGCTCAGGCAAACCATTTGAGCGGTTGCCTTATTTAGTCCTCTTCATCAGAGTTCAGTGCCGCCAATTCCCAGACGGACTGGCTCATTTGATCAATCTCCGCTTCGGCCACTCCCTCCTCCACCAGCCGTTCATTGTCGCTTCGGCCTTCCTCGTCCTCATCCTCGCTGGGTGCCGCTGGCACTTTGTGTCCGGTGGAACCGGGCACTGGATCCCAGCGTTCGGCTTCGGGTGCAGATTCAAGCAGGACTTCCTTCGGGTCAATGTCCGGTTCGCCGGTCAATTCCCGTTTGGCCTGTGCAAAATGTGCCACGGTCGCGGCTCCCGACATTTCACCATCAATGGCGGCCAGTTCTGCCGCCCGTGCGCGCACCATCTGGGGTGTCACCGTGCCGATGCCGGCGGAATTTTCCGAGATGACGCCGTCTTTCAATGGATTTGTTTTCATAGGATAAAACTTATCGAGAGTGAAAGGTCTGGTCGTTGTGGGAGGATTTCATTTCACACGTGCCACGGTCCTCGCGTGTGTCGCGGGATTTTGAAAAAATGTTGTCCTGCTTTTTGGGTTTTGAATTTGGCATGGGTTTCTCCTGAACAGGCCGCAACGTGTGGAGGGTTTGCGGAAAGACAGGAGTTTGCTGCGATGCCGCAGGTTTGACGAAGGGAGATTTCATAATTTTTCGGTTGATCATTCCGCTGGTCAAACGGAGGTTAATTGCAGTGGCCTTTAATTTGCCGACGGGTCATGTGCTTCATACACATGATTTTCATGCCATTGGTTTAGAGGTTTCTCCAAAATCGCGATTTGATTTGTTGTCAGCAGCGGCTTGATCTTGTTCACAACCGAATCCCTATAAGGCTGAAGACCGGCCCAGGCCACCTGCGATTCGTTGCGGGCCGCCTGGATTAGCGCCGCGTTCTTAGATCCACGCACCTGCCGGCTCACATCTCCAGCGGCATCAATCCTGAACTGGTTCGCCGCCTCATATTGCTGGCTCGCTACGGCAAAATCGTCCTCAAACGGCTTCAACGCCTCGCACTGTTTATAGGTGAGCTTCATCTTGTCCTTGAGGCCGGGCGGCAGAAGCGAGTGTTCACCCAAAGTCCGCTCACACATCACCGCATCGTGATATTTCAAGGTCAGGACGACCGGAAAATTTTTGGATTTCGGATCGGTGTATATGCTGTTGGTTGTTATGCCCTGCGCGCGCAGGACTGGGACGGCAAGCATCAGGCAACCAACGATTGCGAACAGAAGGAATTTGACGTTCATGATCTCACTTATTTCGCGGCCTGCGAATGGGCTTCCACAAACCAGAGCCATTTGTCTATGCCACGAGAAACCTCGGTGAACAGATCCGCCGTGTCGGCGTCGTCCAGCGCGTTCGCCTCGTCAATAGTCGCACGGGCTTGCTGTCCGAACGTGGACAGCGCGCGGGCCACGCACTCCACATGCTCCATGCCTTCCGAAATCTCCGGTGAATATTCAGTGAGCTGCGTGCGGGCCGCCGCCATGCGCATCGTTCCCTCGGCCACGCCGCCGAGCTGCACGATGCGTTCGGCGATCTCGTCCACATAATCCTCCACCGCCTCCGCCACCTTGTCGAAAAGTTCATGCAGGCCGATGAAGCTTGGGCCTTTCACATTCCAATGCGCCTGCTTCATCTGCAATTGCAGATCCACGGCGGACGCCAGCCGCAGGTTCAGCAGCGCGTTCAATTCCGTCCTGCGTTCCTTGGAAATGTCGTTTTCCGTCTCATACATTTTTGGCTCTTCCATGCGGGTGCCATTCAAAGTTTTCATGATTTTTTTATTCTTGGGATTTGTTGTTGTGTGTTGGAAATTAAATTACGTTTTGTTGTGAAATCCGTGCGTGCGCGTGAGGTCGCGTTCCGCGATCAATTCCGCCTCCGCCGCCAGCCAGTGCTGCACTTCGTGTCCACGCAGTGAACTCTGGTTCACATAACTGAAGTAGGCCTTGCGGGCCACCTCGTCCGGTGCCGGCACAAATTCGGCCTCACTCTGGCTCGATGTGGCAAACGCCGTAGGCCGCGAGGTGGTGGCCGGGTTTTGATTCTGGCTCCGGGAAAATTTGACGTGTTTCATGATCAAAAAAGTACGGGTTCCTCGTGTGCGGGCACGACCGCCGGAATCAGCAGGTGCGGGGGACATTTCTCCACCGCGTCACTCGTCAGGTTCACGAATACCGTGGAATCGTCGTAACTGATCCGGTCCACAGTGCTCACCGGTATCACCACTTCTTTGCCAGTAAACCGGTGGCCAATCTTGATGATCAGTTGCCGGATCACCCAGCTTTGTGTGTCCATCATAAAATCGCAGACATGGCCGCTCGTGCCGTCGCTGGCCTTGAGATGATATCCGTTCACCGCCTGTGTGCTCAGCAGATGAGCATCTGACCGTTTGTGTTTCGTATAGACCGGGGCCGGATGACCGCTCGGCGCGGTCGTCGGGGGCGATTCCAGAACCGGGAAACCCCTCATGCCGCCCCATAAGCCGTCTCCCTCCCAATAATATGGCCAGCCATAATAACGATGATATTCCTCCTCATATTGGCGTGACACCGGCTTGTGCAAATCAATCGAAGGAGCGCCCTCGATCTGTTTCCGCGTGAGGTTCACCGTCAGGATTTTGCCGGCCTGATGCAGGCCGCCAAAGGCGTGGGGCGAGAGCAGCACCTGACGTTTGGGCAGCCAGTCGCCCGTGTCGGCAATCACATAGCGCACCGCCCAGTTCTGGTCGTCAAAATAAAAATCCTTCACATGGCCGATCTCGCCATCCGACGCCCCGAGCTTGTTTCCGTATAATTGTTTGATGCTTTGCAACATAATTTCGATTTGTTTGATTGTGTGAACCGTCCGCATTCAAATCCTGCCCAGCAACATCAGCACCAGGATGATGACCAGCACCGCGCCCAGCCCGCCGGTGGGGTAATAACCCCAGTTCCTGCTGTGCGGCCACGCCGGGAAGGCGCCGATCAACATCAGTATCAACAGCACTAGTAAAATGGTTCCTATCATAATGATCCTTTCAGTGTAAATTTGGTTGGTTTGCTTTTTGAACTCCTGCCGTGCCCGGCAGCGAACCGCCCAAGGGGAATCCGATCCGGGAATTTTTAATGGGAAGTTTTTTATAGTCCATGGAATGAGATTAACCCAATACCCTGAGCTTGCCATGGGGTGTTACCCTACCAAACTTCGCGCAAAATGATCCCTTCTCCGCATCGGCTGGGAAGCAACGGTCTTGAAAAGCAATATGTTTGCAGAGTTCTTTTTTATGAGTGCATCCACTGCGGAGAAAACAGAGACTGCCGATTTGTGGTAGCCTGTTCTTTGCCTCCCGGTCCGAAAAATGGGACACTGCTCTGTGGAGACGCTGATTTAATTTTTGATTTTACTGGTTATAATGGAGATGAGCTGGGGATGCATTTCAAAACTGGGAGGCATGACCCACCAGCGGAGTTTTTCCCGGGCCGGGTTTGCCGCCAAAAAGAAGACAACCCGCCGCGAGAAGTTTCAGTCCCGCATGGAGGAAGTCATTCAGTGGTCCAAGCTGTAGTCCGTCATCGGGCCGCATCATCCCCAGGGAGGATGCGGCCCTCCGCCCGTTGGATTGGAGCGGATGCTGCGCGTCTATTTCCTCCAGCAATGGTATGGCTTGGCCGACGAAGCCATCGGCGTGGAGAAGCGCGCGGAGATCGTGGCCTTGGAACGGAAGATCGACTGGCAGATCGCACGCAAACGAGGAAAGATCAAAGTCATTGCTGAAGGCGCGGAGAAAGAAACGCTCAAGGCAATGGAGAAAGCCAAAGCCTCAGTGCGAGCGTTTGTGGAACACCCCTTCCACATCCTAAAGAATATTTTCCGGCATCGGAAGGTGTGGCATCGGGGACTGGCCAAGAACGGACATCAACTCCACACGCTGTCTGGCCTGGCCAACGTGGTGCCGGGCGCCCGGACGACCGCGACGTGAAGACGTGAAGAATACCAACGAACCTAACCGGTAAAACCGGTGAAAAAAAGCGGCACACGTTAGCCACCCAACCAGAACCGACCCACCAACCCAAGCCACAGGACACGAATCTCCACCCCTTGAGGATCACCTTCATGTCAGTAATAACTGAAATTTGATAACCTCGCTTTATTCAGCGTCTTGCTAGATCAAAGCGGCTCGTCAAGGCGCCACCATGTTCAAAGGCCAACCGCGCTCAACATGGTGCCGATGACGCTCAATGGGCCGGTGTCTTCCAGGCTGTCGGTGGCCTTGTCCAGTTTTTGCAGCGAGAGTTTTGCGTTCTTGTAAAATTCCTGGTCGTTGACGAGTTTTCCAACCGTGCCCTGTCCTTGGTTTATTTTCAGGAGGATCTGGTTCAAGTTCGTCATCGAGGCGGTTGTGGAATTGTAAAGCGTTTCGTCTGTCACAAGCTTGCCGAGCGTGCCCTGCCCGGCACTGACTCCGTTGACGACCTGTTTTACTTGCGTCACGGTGTCCTGAAGATTTGTTACAGTGCTCATGGCGGAATCATAAAATGACTGATCATAAATAAGCTTTCCGACCGTGCCCTGCCCGCTTGCCACCTGTGCGGTGATGTTTTCAATGTTTGAAATGGCCCCGCCAATATGGCTGCTGTTTTGTTTCATGAAATCCGTCAGCGGGCCAAGCAGATTGTTGATCGTGTCGGGCGTGAAACTTTTCGTCAGATTTTCGATGCCACTGGTCGCCTTGTCGAGTTTGGCCATGACGGCGTTCAAGTCGGGCTGTTCCTCCGTTTCCAACAGCGCTCCTTCCACGGCGGGCGGTGCGGACAGCGTGCCGAACCCGATGGAAACAAAATTCTCACCCATCAGACCGGTAAATTTTATGACGGCCTTGCTGTCGGTTCTCACGATGGCGTCGGGATGAAGCTTCATGGAGACATTGACCTTGTTGTTGGTTTCGTCGAGGGAAATGGCTTCAACTCGGCCGACCTCGACGCCGGCCATTTTCACGCTGTCGCCCACCTTCAATTCCTGCACGGTGTCGAACTGCGCGCCGACATGATAGCCGCGGTGGAACAGATCAACACCGCCCAGCGTTTCAATGACGGCCCAGGCGGCGATGACGACGATGACAACAAAAATACCGAGATTGGTTTCAAGTGAATTTCTCATAAGCTTTTGGTTTGGGGTTCGCGTTTGAAATCTGCGTTCAAAAATCTCTGGACCAGCGGGTCGCTGGTCTTCTTCATCTTGTCCGGCGTGCCGATGATGACGATGCGGCCTTCATTGATGACTGCGATGCGGTCGGCCACGCCGAACGCAAGTTCGCGGTCATGCGAGACCACGATGGATGTGACGTGGATCTCGTTTTTTAGCTTCAAAATTTCCTCGCCGATGACAACGGCGGAAAGCGGATCCAATTCACTCGTTGGTTCGTCATAAAGGATCAATTGCGGTTCAATGACGAGAGCACGGGCGATAGCTACGCGCTTTTTCATGCCGCCAGAAAGCTCGTTCGGCATTTTGTCAGCAACGTCCTTGAGTCCGACTGCTTCAAGCTTTTCGGAAACAATCTTTGAAATTTCTTCGGGCGATTTGAGCCGGTGTTCAGTCAAATAAAGCCCGACGTTTTCTCCAACGGTGAGCGAATTCAGAAGCGCGCCGGATTGAAACACGAGTGCGAGCCTGTATTTACTGGCAATCTCAGGCGTCTGGATGGATTCGCCGTTGATCAGGATTTCCCCGTCATCCGGCGGATCAAGTCCGATGATATGCTTGAGCAGGACACTTTTGCCGCTGCCGCTCGGTCCCATGATGACAAAAATTTCCCCCGGGAGGACTTCGAGGTCTATGCCCTTGAGCACTTCCTGCCCGTCAAAGCTCTTGCGCAACCCGCGCACCTGCACGCTGACGCCATATGGATTTGGAGCGGAAGCGTTCATTTGTTAAAGAGCATTAAAACCCGTGTGAGGACGTAGTCAAAAATCACAATGAGCACGATTGAATTAACCACGGCCTTCGTAACGGAACGACCTATCCCGCGCGGGCCGCCGATGGTCATCAAACCCTGGTGGCAGGAAACGACGGCGATGATCAGGGCGAAGCAAAAAGTTTTGAAAATGCCATTGGCAACGTCTTTGGATTCCACAAATTGACGCAGGCTGAAGTAAAACGCCTGAAACGATAAGCCGATATGATTGTTTCCCTCCGCGACGACCGCGCCGCCAAACCAGCCGACAAGTATCGCGACTATCACCAGCATCGGTAATGCAAAGGCCATCGCAACCAACCGCGGCAGAACGAGGTAGTGAATGGGATTGATGTTCATCGTGCGCAACGCATCAATTTCCTGATATACGCGCATCGAGCCGATTTCCGCCGCCATCGCCGACCCGATCCGCCCGGCGATCAAGATGGACATCATGATCGGCGCCAGTTCACGGCAGATTGAGTAGCCCACGATGCCGCCAAGGTAGCTGCCGAGGCTTTTTTCGGTCAACAGGGGACCAGTCTGCAAAGCCAGGACGCCGCCAATGAAAAAAGAGAGAATGCAGACCATCAGCAGGCTCGCATTGCCTATCTCAAAAAACTGCTCAAAGACCTTTTGCCGCTGCCGCCAAGCGAGCGGCAACGCCAGAAGCGTGCGCCAAAATAAAAGGACGATTTCACCGATGTTTTCAAACATAATCCGTGCGCGATTTCATTGTTCCTGTCCGCGCGCCTTCGGCACGGGAATATAAAACAGGCGGAGTTTGTTCGTTTCTCCGACAGATTGATACTGAAAAAGGCCGAACAAAATCGAGATTTTTTTTGAATCCAGCGTCTTATCACTGCGGTAAAGATTCCACAGCAGCGAGCGGCTGCTAGCGCCGGTCTTGGGATTGTCTTCTGCTCGCCACAACGACCACAACGGCGACCAGTTGCGCTCTATGCCGCGATTGTCCGGCAAAACCGGCTCGATCAAAGCAAGAATCTGCAGGCGTGAATTTCCATTGAAGTCACGGTGATAAGTAAAAAACGGCAGCATGTCCACGCGCCGTTCTTCCGTGCCGGTCTCGGTGTTCTTTTCCACCGTGTCGTCATACAAATAAAATAAAATACGCTCACGAATCCGGTCGAGTGGATCCGCGTGAAGCCTGTGATACTGGTAAACCGGCCAGAGATAGGAATCGTTTTCTATTTCGTTGTTGTGCGAGCGGCTGAACAGCGGGAAGACGCGCGATGTTGTCTTGCCCTCGCCTCGTGCATAGATCACAAACGGCCATGGATCCTGCCATTCGCGATATTTCTTTTCGCGGTCGTCAATCCATGTGAAGAACGGCCACAGCACGGAGGTTGAATCGCGCATGGGCGAGCGCGAGGTGACGTAAAACGGGATTGAAGCGCGGAACTTTTCGGGGTTGCCAGTGCCGATGCCGTTGTTCTGGCGAAGATAAAACGGCCAGAGTGCAAAGCTTTTATCATAGCCGCCGACAGTTTCAACCTCGCCGAAGCCGTTGGTTGATGTTGTTACCACTTTGTGTTCGGCGCCGGCAAACGGCCAGAATTGCCAGCCGTGCATTCCATCGCCATGGTTTACATTAAAAAACGGATAGAAATAGTTGTCATTCACAACGTCGCGTTTCTGGGTTTGTCCATAAATTGGAAACATGATGAAGAAAATTCTGTCACGGAACAGCCGGCCGTTTAGGTGGCCATAAAACGGAAAGAACGCGGTGTAATTTTCATTCGTGTCCAGCGAGCGTTGCTGAAAGTAAAACGGAAAGATCGTGAAATGTTTTATGCCCGAATCGTCAGGTTGCTGTCCGCCGGAAAAACTGAACAGCTGGATCAACTGCCAGCGGTATTCTTCGCCATATTTTTCATAAGTGAGCAGCGGATAAAGAAAATTATACTCATTTCTTTCTACATCCGGGTCGCTGTCGTGCAAAAACAGAGGCGGAACCGCCCACATTTTTTCAGACTGACTTTCCTGTGCATAATAAAACGGTCCGGCAGCTTCAGTGCGTTCCCCAGAATCCAACGTCAACGAAAAATGATCATATAATGGCCCGGCATGAAAATTATCCGCCCCTGGACAAACGGAGCAACAGCCTGATGCTAGAATCAAGAGACCCACACAAGAAAGAGAGGCAAATTTTTTAGAGCCGAAAAACATGACTGTATTTTGTTCGATAAAAAAATGACTTTGATAAAACTTATGAAACTATTATAGAGTACGCTTTATCGTTATTGTGTTCGATTTAAGCGCTTTTCAAAGCCGTTAGCCGTTGTTTTAACATTGATGTTGACTTTCAATGGATTTACTTTATGTTTGTCGCACTTCGAGGTTTTTACCTCGGTTCCTCCTGACCCAGTGTCGGCGACGTTTTGTCGGCACTGGGTTTTTCTGTTTTTATCAACGGACGCCAGCGACTGAGAATATTCAGTAACGCCGGCAAAAAAGTCAGTGCTGCAATCATGCATGTCGCGATTCCAACCGACATCACGCAGCCCAAGCTGTGGATGCCGCGATGTTTGGCGAGGATCAAACTGCCGAATCCGGCGATGGCCGTCAATCCAGACACTAGCACGGCCTTGCCCGTGCTGCGCGACAAAATACCGGGGGTTTTTTCCTCCGCGAAGCGGTTGAGGATGTGTATTCCGTTCGTAACGCCAATGCCAATGACCAGCGGCAGCGTCATGATATTTGACAGATTGATCGGAATGTCGAACAAACCCATCAAACCAGCCAGCCAGATCGTGCCGATTCCGACGGGCAGAAGCGCCAGAATTACTGCGCCGAAGCTGCGGAAATGAAAAAGAACCATTAACGCAATGGCAGTTAATGAATACCACGCCGCCGTCACATAACTGTTTTTCATCAATGTTTCGTATTCGTAGAATTGGACGGGATCGCCGGTGATGACCGGGTGGTTGGTTTCCCTGGGATCAAGTGACTGACGCAATTCAGTGACAAATCTTTCCTGGTTGGTGCGCTCCCAGACATCGTCCTTGGGATACACCTGCAACAGCAATTTTCCATCCACGCCCACATATCGATGATGCAATGCAGGCGGCAAATCTTCAATCCTTAACGGAGTGGTGTCGTCCTGATTTTGTAAAAGTCTGAAAGTGCTGTCCAAATCAGCAAAGAGGGCTTGTTGAAACAGTGCCAGCTTTTGTGCGTGTTCGGCTTGTTCGGAATCGTCGCCTTGCAGCATCGTCTTGCGCAGGTTCGAAATCGCGTCGCGCAGGGAAACCAGTTGCGCGGTCAGGTTCGTGTCGCTGTCACCGACGGCGACGAGCGCGTTGCCGAGATAGCTGTTAAGAAAGTAAAGCGTCTGGCTCAAATTGTTAATATCCACGGGCTGCAGGTCCGTGGGATTGAACTGGAGCGTCGCGATTTCCTGCTTGATGCCGTGGATCAGTTTGAATTTTTCCGCAGGGTCTTCTAGGAAGTTTTTGTAAAATGGCGGCTCAACATCGGCGACGACCGGCAGTTTTTGTATTTGTTCCGTCAATTCAACCGCATTCGTCAGCGAATCGGCGATGACCGCGCCGTAAAGCAGCGATTTGTCCGCCGAATCCAGCAGTTTGTGTGCGAAAATCACCGACGGCAGATTCTGGCTCTGCATTTTGATGAGATTGTAATCGAAATGCACCTTCCTCGCCTCAAACAGCGCCGCTATGCAAAGTACTGCCGTTATGCCAATGACGAGCGCCGGGCGCTGCAGCCAGATGTTCTCTATGCGTGCTCGCGTTTCATCTTCGTTGGTCTGATGGTTAATTACGTTTTGTCGCCCGCGCAGGAGCATCGCCGGAAGCATCGTCATCATCGGGATGAAACAGATGAGCAGGCCGCCGCCGCAGATGATGCCCATTTCCTGGATGCCCTTGAAATTCGTGAACGCCATCGCCAGAAACGCGCCTGCCGTCGTCAATGTGCCGGTGAAAATCCCCTGGCCTGTATATATCATGGCTTTCGTCAGCGCCTGCTCCGCCGTTTTTCCGTGGCGCAATTCCTCTTCGTAACGCGAGATCAAATGCACGCCGTAATCAATCGCCAGTCCGATGAGCATCGGCACAAACATGATTGTCAGGACGTTCAAATGGCCGATGGTCAGCGCTGTGAACGCGAGCGTGTAGCCAAATCCGACCACCAGGCAGATTGCTGCTTTCACCGGACGTCCGGTTTCGTTATAGCCATAAATGAAAATCAGCGCGCACAAGACCAGCGACAGAATGCTGGCGAACGTGGCGTCCTGCTCCGATTGCGACATCTGGTCGTAATCCAGGACCGGCTCGCCCGTGATGCCGACGTTGACGCCGGGCACTTCAATTTTCGTTTGCCGGACCAGTTCGCGCAGCCGGTCAATCGCATGGCCGTTGAAGTCATCCTGAGTTTCCGAAGAATTTGTTTCAAGTGTCGGCGGATGCGTTGTCAGCAGAAAAATCCGGCCCTTCGCAAACGTGATGTAATTTCCTAGCACATCGCTTTCGCCTCCGCCAAACAGGGTGATGACGTTGGGCGACGGCGGCGTGCCGGGGCGCTGCAGCGAGTCCGACGCCTGCGTCACGATGCGCGTCAACGCCGGCAGCGAATTGATCAATGCGTCGGTGTTCGCATTTGTATCCTGCGGCGCGGTGCGGAACGCCGTGTTGATCTGCTCGAAAAATGAAACGAGATTCGTCGTCCGGGTGAATTCCTGGATGAACGGCTGCGCGGCGTGCAGCATCGACCTCATTTGCACCAAATCTGATTTCTGCGCGTAAAGCAGCGCCTTGGAACCCATCATCATTGGGCTTTGTGCAAAAAAAACGTCCTGAAAGTAATTCGTTTCCGCCTGCAACCTGGCCGCGACGCGCTCGACGAACTGCCGGTTCTTTTCAATGTCATCACTCTCCACGACCACGACCAGGTCGTCCTGCTGGGGAAACTCCTGTTCCAGCCGCAGAAAATTCTGATGATACTTCTGGTTCGGCCCGACGAGGTGATCCTGGTTCGGGTCGAACACCAGATGGCCGTAAGGTTCCGGCAGCGCATAAACCACGCAGACGATGAACAGCGCGATTTGCGACCAGAAAAACCAGCGTGGATGGCGGCAGATCGCCGCCGCCAGTTTGCCCAGCAGCCGCCCGAGAAAGGAATCTTCGCTCAACGCCTTCATTTGTCAGGCTGCGAGTTCACGATTCCGCCGATGCAACGAATGAACCATTCACGATTCAACGGTTTTCCGCCTCCACATAGACCGCCGTGCCGTAGCACAGCACCTCGGTGATGCCCTGCGCAATTTCCGTCGCGTCGTAGCGCACGCCGATCACCGCGTTCGCGCCGAGCTGCCCGGCGTGCGTGAGCATCAGGTTGTAGGCATCCTCACGAGCACGTTCGCACATGTTTGTGTATAGCGAAATGTTGCCGCCAAAGAGGCTCTGGATGCTCGCGCCAAAATTCCCGATGATGGACCGCGACCGCACGATGATGCCGCGCACCACGCCGAACGATTTTGTGACGCGAAAACCGGGAAGCTCGAACGTCGTCGTTGTCAATGGATGTGTCAGATTCATAACTCAACGATTGAACACCACGCCGCGCGGCCGCAAAAGAGAAAAGTTCCGCACATGCCAATCAATTAAAACAAAACCGCCAGAACAATACATCATTCCGGCGGCGTGTGAAACTGCGATTTGAAGTTGGGTTACTTTGTCGGCGCAGGTTTTTTCTTGTTTGTCTTTCCGGTGGAGCGTTCGCTCTTGCGAACGTAGCCCATCGCCTCATACAGCTC